>JGI24129J20441_1000109_pt1 | contig 22099 bp, 23 predicted proteins | sample BarGraNGADG00211_FD_20441 | JGI IMG/M metagenome (IMG submission 20441) | reverse complement strand
GGGCCAGCCCGCCCACGTCGGCGGCGGCCTCGATCAATTCGACCGACAGCCCCAGCGAGACGAGTCGATCTGCGGCGGCCAGGCCGGTCATCCCGCCGCCGACGACCACCACGTCGCGACTGACTTCCCCCGGGCTCGCTTGTGGCATCGCACCCCCAGGATCGGGCACGGCGGCCCGCAACTCGGTAGACCTGTGTCAATAAGCCCGTGCGAACAGAACGCGCCGCTCGGACGCCGCGCCGCAGACGATGCAACTGCCGGCCTCGTCCGGGCTGTCGAACGGGATGCACCTGATCGTGGCGCCGGTTTCGTCGTTGACTTGCTTCTCGCATTTCGCGTCCCCGCACCATGGGGCCAGGAAGAAACCGCCCTCGCCGTCCAGCCCGTCTTTGAGCTGCCCGTACGTGTCGACGTTGTGTGTGTTTGAGTCGCGGAAGTCGCGGGCACGCTCGAACAGCTCCGCCTGGTAGGCGCGCAGTCGAGCGGGCAGTTCGGCCGCCAGCCGGTCGAGCGGGACCGCTTCCTTCGACCGGTCGACGCGCTTGACCAGCATCCCCTGTCCCGCCGCCACGTCGCGCGGCCCTATCTCCAGCCGGAAGGGCACGCCGCGAAGCTCCCAGTGGTTGTACTTGAAGCCGGGCGACTCGTCTCGCCAGTCGACCTTGACCCGAACGGCCTTGCCTTCGGGAGTTTCCGACAGGGCGGCCAGCAGCCGGTCGATCGCCTCGGCGACCGCTGCCTTCTCTTCGTCCTTGCGGAAGATCGGAACGATAACGACCTGGACCGGCGCCACGTTGGGCGGCAGGACGAGCCCGGAATCGTCGCCGTGAGTCATGATCGTGGCCCCGACCATGCGCGTCGAGAAGCCCCACGACGTGCCGTAAGGGTTCTTGCGGATGTTGTCGCGGTCGAGGAACTCGATCCCGGAGGAGCGGGCGAAGTTCTGGCCGAGCATGTGGCTGGTGCCGGCCTGGAGCGCCTTCTTGTCGCGCATCATGGCTTCGATGGACCAGGTCCAGTCGGCCCCGGGGAACTTCTCGGCGTCGGTCTTGCGGCCCTTTATCACGGGGATCGCGAGCCAATCCTCGGAGACCAGGCGGTAGCACTCGAGCCCGGTAGCGACTTCCTCGGCCGCCTCCTTCTCGGTGGCATGGAACGTATGGGCCTCCTGCCACAGGAATTCCGTCGTTCGGAGGAAGAGGCGCGTACGCAGCTCCCAGCGAACCACGTTGTTCCAGAGGTTCATCAGCAGCGGCAGGTCGCGGTAGGACTGGATCCAGTCCTTCACGCTGTCAGCGATGATCGCCTCGCTCGTGGGCCGGATCGCAAGCCACTCGTCGAGCGCCTTGCCGCCGGCGTGGGTAACCCAGGCGACCTGTGGATTGAAGCCCTCGACGTGCTCGGCTTCCTTCTCCAGGAGGGACTTGGGCACGAAGAGCGGGAAATAGACGTTGCTGTGGCCGGTCCGCTTGATATGGCCGTCGAGCTCGGCCTGCATCGATTCCCAGAGGGCGTAGCCGTACGGCCGGATGATCATGCAGCCGCGAACCGGGGAGTAGTCGGCCAGCTCAGCCTTCAAGACCACGTCGTTGTACCAGCCCGGAAAGTCCTCGGACTGACGGGTGATGCTGGTAACGAAACCCTCCTTGGGCACGCTGTTCCTCCTCAGGACGATCAACCCCGCTGGCCTCGCGCAATCGTACCGCCTGGGCCGACGCGGCGGCGCGAGGGCGGCGCGAGGCGGCGCCAAGGCTGCGCGGGCGGCGCGAGGGCGGCGCGAGGCGGCGCGAGCCAAGTCGCGTTGGCCGCAACTCGTGACCCTCCCGCGGCCGGCGGCGCGTACTGAGAGTGAAACTGCAATTGGAGGCGCCCCGATGCTCAAGATGAAATCCAGGATCGTGTTGATCCGAGCTCGAGGCTGGTGGCTCGCCGTATTCGCCGCCGCACTGCCGCTGGTCCTCGCCGCCTGCAACAACGGCGGTGGAAGCGGGTACTGACCGCGTCCCAGGTCCGGATCGACCGAATGCGGCGGCTACTGAGCTCGTCCCCAAGTCCGGATCGACCGAATTGAGATACAGAGCCGGCTCCGGAGCTACCTCACAAGGTTCGGTGTCCACCCGGTGGGCAAATACGACACACACCCATTCGTGCCACGGCCATGCGCGCGCAAGTGACCACCCACTGGGCAGAAATGACACTGCTGCGGGTCCCGCGCGACAGATTCCAGGATTGAGCGTCGAAGATGCGCATCGAATCGGGCAGACTTACTCGCGTCGAGCGGGACTTGTCCCAGGCGACGTCACTTATGCCCACCCTCTGGTCAGCGGCGGCGAGAAATGCCCCGCTGGGTCGAGACTGTGCCTACATCCGGTCAATCCGGCGCCCGGCCTAACCCAGGAGCGGGAGCAGGGTGGCTACCGCAACGCGACTGCCGGGAAGCGCTTCTCAACGTACCGGTCGAGCATTGCCTTGAACTCGTCGGCGATGTGATCGCCCCGAAGTGTCCGGTCCAACGCACCGTCGATGAAGACCGGGGCCACAGGCTCCTCGAACGTGCCCGGCAGGCTGATGCCGATGTCGGCGTGCTTTGACTCGCCGGGGCCGTTGACTACGCAGCCCATTACCGCTACGCGCAGTTCCTCCACCCCGGGGTGCCTCTCTCGCCACGACGGCATCTGGTCGCGAAGGTACCTCTGGATATCGCTGGCGAGTTCCTGGAAGTAAGTGCTGGTGGTCCGGCCGCAACCCGGGCAGGACGAAACCTGCGGCATGAACGAGCGCAAACCGAGCGACTGCAGCACCTGCTGAGCTACGGCCACTTCCTCGGTTCGGTCGCCGCCCGGCTCAGGCGTGATCGAGACGCGGATCGTGTCGCCGATCCCCTCGGCCAGCAGCAACGACAGGCCCGCGGACGAGGCCACGATGCCCTTCATGGCCATGCCAGCTTCGGTCAAGCCGAGGTGGAGTGCGTAATCGCCCCGCGCCGCCAGCCGCCGGTAGACCTCGACGAGATCGCGGACGCCCGAGACTTTGGCCGACAGAATGACGCGGTCGTGGGCCAGACCGGTCGCCTCGGCAAGTTCAGCCGAACGAATGGCGCTCTCGACGATGGCATCGATCATGACTTCGCGGGCGTCCTTCGGCTGAGTCAGGCGCGCGTTGGCGTCCATCAGCCGGGCCAGGACGTCCTGATCGAGCGAGCCCCAGTTGACCCCGATCCGGACCGGCTTTCCGTTCTCGATTGCGATGCGGACGATGGCCGTGAAATGGTCGTCGTGATGGCGTCCCGGCCCCACGTTGCCGGGATTGATCCTGTACTTCGCGAGCGCTGCCGCCGTCTCGGGATAGTCGGCCAGCAGCTTGTGGCCGTTGTAGTGGAAGTCGCCGACGATCGGGACGGCGGCGCCGAGGCCCCGAACCTTGCGAACGATCTCCGGCACTGCGGCGGCGGCAGCCTCGTTGTTGACCGTGATCCGCACCAACTCTGAACCGGCGTGCGCAAGCCGCGCAACCTGGATCGCGGTGGCGTCCGCGTCCGCCGTGTCCGTGTTGGTCATCGATTGGACGACGATCGGGTGGTCTCCGCCGACGACGACGCCATCGACGTCCACCGCGACAGATCGCCGCCGCGGGCCGAAACCCTGGGCGCTCACGTCTACGGACCGCCCGCTCCGGCACGCATGATGTCGAAGAAGCTGATCCAAGCGATGAACGTGAGCAAGAGGCCGAATCCGACGAGGTACGTCGCCACTTCGAGCGCGCCGACGCCCTTCTTCCCGAAAGCCTTCTTGACGATCATGATCGCGGCCTTGCCCCCGTCGAGGGGCGGGAACGGCAGGAAGTTGACCAGCGCCAGGTTCGCCGAAAGCACGGCGGCGAGGAGGAGGAACATCACCAGGCCGTCTTGCTGTGTGACGACCGTGCTGACGGACTCAGCGATGCCGATCGGACCCGAGACGCCGGGCGGTGCTTTCGTCGGGTTGGTCACGATCTGATTGCCGACGTCCCCGAGCGCCACGAGGATGAGCCCCAGCGCCTTGACCGTGCCACCGACCGCCTGACCGGCCGCATTCACAGGATCTCCGGGCGTGTATACGATCGTCGTCCCGACGCTTACCCCGAGCGCTCCCTCGTTGCCGGTGGGAACTCGAAGGGTCACGTCCAGGTTGCGCTCGTGGCCTGAGGTGTCGCGCACCACCAGGGTTACCGTCTTGCCCTGGTTTGCGAGCAACTGGTCACGCATCGGCGCGGACGGATCGGGAGCGCCGAAGTCCAGCAACGGGCTCGTATGAGCCGAACCGTTTACGGAAACCAGGATGTCGCCTGCGTGCAGCCCGACCGCCTCCGCGGGCGAGCCTATCTGGACGGAGCCGACGTTCGGCTCCAGGACCGGGTTGAAGACCCAGGCGACGATGAACATCAGAACCACAGCCGTCAGCAGGTTCATCGTCACGCCTGCCGCAAGCACTATGAGCTGGCGCGGAAGGCTGGCGTTGGAGAACGCCCGGGGATCGTCGGACTCGGATTCCTCGCCCTCCAGCCTGACGAAGCCGCCGATCGGCAGCCAGTTGAGCGTGTACTCGGTCTCGTGATCGTGGCCGATCGTCTTGGCCTTGGGCGGGAAGCCGATCCCGAACTCGAGGACGCGAATGCCGGCGAGTCGTGCGGTCAGGAAGTGCCCGAACTCGTGCACGAGAACCAGCGGTATCAGGATGATCAGCAGCAGAGGGACGGCTCGGACCCAGAAGAAGATCCCGTCGAGCGTCATCGGACGGCCTCCGCGAACGCCCGAACCTCGGCGTCCAACGCTACGATCTCTTCGAGCGACGGCTCGCGCGGCTCGCCGGTACCGAACCGCTCCACCGCGGCCGCGAGAAGTCGCGGGATGCCGGGAAAGTCGAGACTGCCGTTCAGGAAGCGGGCGACTGCGACTTCGTCGGCTGAGATGATCGCCGCGCTGGCCCGCGGTCCCGCCAGGCCGGCTTCACGCGTGATGCGAAGGGCCGGGAATCGCTCCTCGTCAGGGGCGAGGAACTCGAGGCGCTGCGAAGCCACCAGATCCACCGTGGCTGCGGGCGACGCCCGGCGGGCCGGGTAAGTCAGCGCGTATTGGATTGGGATTCGCATATCCGGTGTACCGAGCTGCGCCTTCATAGAGCCGTCCACGAACTGCACCGCCGAGTGGACGACGCTCTGAGGGTGAATGACGACCGAGATCGCCGAGAAGGGGACATCGTACAGCCAGCGTGCCTCGATGATCTCCAGGCCCTTATTGACCATCGTTGCCGAGTCGATTGTGATCTTCGCCCCCATCCGCCAGGTTGGGTGGCGGAGAGCCTGTTCCGGGGTCGCTGTCGCGAGGTCCGCGACGGTGGCATGCAGGAACGGTCCGCCCGACGCGGTGAGCAGCAGGCGGGCCACGCTGCCCGGAAGCTCGCCCACCAGGCATTGCCAGATCGCCGAGTGCTCCGAATCGATCGGGCGCAGCCAGCCGAGTGGCGTGGCGAGCGGATGGATCGGGCCCCGCGTGTCGCCTGCGGCTCCGGCGGCAAGGCTGCGCACGAGCGGCATGACGAGATGGCCGCCCGCGACCAGCGTCTCCTTGTTGGCCGTGGCGACGACTTTGCCGTCGGCCAGAGCGGCGAGCACCGACCGGAGCGCTACCAGGCCACCGGTCGCGACGATGACCAGGTCCACGTCCGGCCGAGTGACAAGCGTCTCCAGCGCGTCCGCCCCGGTCGCTATCTGCGTGCCCGGCGGCAGGTCCAGCCGCCCGGCCGCTCGCTCGTCGGCAAGCGACACAACCGCCGGCCGAAGCAGACGCGCCTGCTCCTCGAGCAGCCCGGCCTGCGACCCGGTGGCCAGCGCAACGACCCGGAACGCCTCAGGCTGGCGGGCGATGACGTCGACCGCCTGGCGGCCGATCGATCCTCCGGAGCCGAGAAGCGCCAGGCGAAGCGGCCCGCCCGAGCCGCCGAATGCGGTCGCTCCGCTCCCCTGCCCCGCCGGCAAGGGGCCCTCAGCGGACGACGGCCGCGACATAAGCCGCCACCACCGGTGCCGCAAAGATGAACGAGTCAACGCGGTCGAGGATGCCGCCGTGGCCGGGGATCAGGTCCCCGGAGTCCTTCGCGCCCGCGGCCCGTTTGAGCATCGATTCCGCCAGGTCGCCCGCTTGCGCGGCGATGCCGACCAGCGGGCCGAGCACCAGACCGAGCACCGGCGGCTGGCCGAGGGCCCACATGCCCACCACCGCGACGGCCGTCGAAGCTGCCAGGCCTCCGAAAACGCCCCAGTAGCTCTTGGAGGGAGAGATGTGGCTCAGGAACTTGCGCTTGCCGAGGGCGGTCCCCAGAAAGTAGGCGCCCGTGTCGAAGGACCAGACGAGCAGGATTGTCAGCAGGATCCAGCCTCTCGCAGCGCCAAGCTGGACCGCCGGGGCGGCGCTCGGAAGCGCCGGCACGACCTGACCGATTCTGACCAGCGCACCGAGCTGGCCGACGTACAGCGCCCCGAAAGCCGTCGCCAGCCAGGCCGCGAGCCCGATCGTGGTGTCCGTCTCGCCGAGCGCGGCAATCCCGGCAACCACCACGACGCCCGCAACGAGCAAAGCCTCGTAGCCGCCCCATCCCGGCAGGCCCGCGACGCTTGCGGCTGCGGCCAAGGCGCCGGCGACACCGACGGCCGGCATGACCGCGTAGCCGGCCTGGCGCAGAAGCCGCATAGCCTCCCATGCGCCCACGGCGACGAGCGCGGCGATCAGCGCCCCGAACCAGGGCTCGCCGAGGACGAGCACGATGAGCAGCGGCGGAACGATGACGACGCCGCTGAGGGTGCGCTGGCGGAGCACTCCCGGCCCCGCTCTAGAGCCCGAACCGACGGTGACGGCTCGCGAACTCGACGAGCGCTGCGTCCAAAGCCGCGGCCCCGAAGTCCGGCCACAGCAGTGGGCTGAAGTAGAGCTCCGCGTACGCGGATTGCCAGATCAGGAAATTGGACAGCCGCTGCTCGTCCGCAGTCCGGATCACGAGATCGGGATCCGGCAAACCGGCCGTGTACAGCGAAGCGGCGACTACGTCCTCGTCTATTTCGTCCGGCGCCAGGCCCTGGGCCGCGATCTTGCGAGCCGCATCGACGATTTCCGTTCGCCCGGAGTAGTTGAACGCGATGTTGAGCTGGAGCCGCTCCCCTCCGGCGGTGGCTTCCAGCGCGCTGCGAATCGACAGCGCCGTCTCGGGCGGCAGCTCCTCCATGCGGCCCAGCAGCCGAACGCGCGCGCCCTGCCGGATGAGCTCGTCGGTTTCGTTCGCTATGACCTTGCCGAGGAGTTGGAGCAGGCCGTCCACCTCTTCGTCGCTACGGCCCCAGTTCTCACGGCTGAAGGCATACAGCGACAGCACCGGGACGCCGCGTCGCACGGCATGGCGAATGATTTCGCGGACGCCCTCGACCCCGGCGGCATGCCCCTGCAGCTCGTCGAGGCCGTTCTTTCGAGCCCAGCGCCGATTGCCGTCCATGATGATGGCGACGTGGCGCGGCAGATCCTCGGGAGCCACAGAGAAGGTCTCCGGCGCCTCGTCGGATCGTTCGATGGTCGCTGCCTCCGGGCCGGCGGATTCGTCTGCCGGCTGCCGGCCCCGGTGGACGATCGACGGAGCGTCGGTCGGCCGGGAAATCGGGCGAGCCACTAGACCTCCAGGATCTCCTGCTCCTTCCCGGCGCCGACGCTGTCGACGTCGGCGATGTGCTTGTCGGTCACACGCTGGAGCTGTTCCATCTCGCGCCGGCCTTCGTCCGTGCCCAGGACGCCTTCGTGCTCTTCCTTCTTCAGCTGGTCGGCGGCTTCGCGGCGGAGGTTGCGGATCTCGACCCGTGCCTCCTCCATGCGCCGGTGGACCTGCTTGACGAGCTCCTTGCGGCGTTCCTCGGTCAGGGGCGGGATGTTCAGGCGCACGACAGCGCCGTCCATGTTCGGCACCAGCCCGATGTCGCTCTTGATGATCGCCTTCTCGATCGCGCCCAGGACGCTGCGGTCCCAGGGCTGGATGACGATCTGGTGCGACTCGGGAACGTTGATGCCGGCGAGCTGGTTGAGCGCGGTGGGCGTGCCGTAGTACTCGACCATGATGTGTTCGACGATCGAGGTCGAGGCCCGACCCGTGCGGATGCCTTGCAGGTCTCGCTCGAGGATCTCCACCGCCCGCGCCATCTTGTGTTCGGTGGCCGTCAGCGTCTCGATGCTCATCCGGGGCTGCCTCCGTTGATCAGTGTGCCCACAGGTTCACCAGCGGCTACGCGACAGATGTTCTGGGGCGTGTTCAGATCGAAGACGACGATGGGCGTGTCGTTCTCCATGCATAGCGACACGGCCGTGGCGTCAAGGACGCCGAGCCGTTCCGCCAGCACCTGAGAATAGGTCAGCCGTTCGTAGCGCTTGGCCGAGGGGTTCTCGATCGGGTCCGAATCGTAGACCCCGTCCACCTTGGTGGCCTTGAGGATCACCTCCGCGCCGATCTCCACAGCCCGGAGCGCGGCTGCCGTATCGGTCGTGAAATACGGATTTCCGGTTCCGGCGGCAAGGATGATGACGCGGCCTTTTTCGAGGTGGCGGACGGCGCGGCGCCGGATGTATGGCTCCGCAACTTCGTTCATGCCGATCGCGCTCATGACCCTGGTCTGTACGCCGGCCTTCTCGAGCGCATCCTGAAGGGCGAGTGCGTTCATCACCGTGGCAAGCATGCCGATGTAGTCGCCGGTGGCGCGGTCCATCCCTTTGGCCGCGGCGGCCAGCCCGCGGAAGATGTTGCCGCCGCCAACCACGATGCCGATCTGCACGCCGAGAGCGTGGACTTCGGCAACCTGGGCGGCGATGAAGGCGCAGAAATTCGGATCCACGCCGTACTGGCGAGAGCCCAAGAGGGCCTCGCCGGACAATTTGAGCAGGATTCGCCGGTAATGCGGGCGCGCGGCATCTGCGCCGGCTGTGCCGGCGGCCACGGAGCCGGCGGCGACGGGGCTCGCCGCGCCGGCCTCGTTCACAGCTCTTCCCCGAGCTCGAACCGGACGAAGCGCCGGACGCGGATGTTCTCGCCGGTCTTGGCGATGGCCTCCGTGATCAGCTCGCCGACGGTGCGCTCTTCGTCTCGGAATGGCTGCTCGGTCAGCACGACATCGGCGAACCACTTCTTGAGCTGGCCTTCGATGATCTGGCCGCGAATGTGCTCGGGCTTCTGGTTGACGCTTTCGTCGCTCAGAAGCTGCTCGCGCTTGGACTCGAGCTCGGCTGCCGGAATCGACTCGATCGTCGGATACACGGGACGAAGACCCGCCACCTGCATCGCCAGCTCGCGTACCAGCTTCTGGAACTGGTCCGTTCGGGCCACGAAGTCGGTTTCGCAGTTGACCTCAATGAGGACCCCGATCCTGCCGCCGGTGTGGATGTAGCTGCTCACGAGGCCTTCGCGGGCCTCCCGGCCGGCCCGCTTCGCGGCAGCTGCCTGTCCCCGCTCGCGCAGCAGCGCAGACGCCTTCTCCAGGTCGCCGTTGGATTCCTCGAGGGCGCGTTTGCAGTCCATGACCCCCGCGCCGCTTAGCTCGCGGAGGGCTTTGACGTTCTCCGCGGTGATTGTCGCCATGCTTGTCCCTGTCTCCTGTCCTGCGCCGGTTGCGTCGAATGTTAGCGGTGTCTCATGCGGTCCGGTGGGGGCCCTCATCGACATCGGTGGTTCGCGGATGGATCGCCACGACCCGCGCGCCCGGAAGCAGAACGTCTTCCTCTTCCGCGTCAGGCTCGAAGCTGAGGGCGCCGCCGCCCGCGAGGGCAGCGACGAGTTCCTGCGAGGCGGCCTCCTCGATCTCGGGCTCTGCCGGCGCTTCGGGCTGCTCGGGCTCGTTCAGACGAGCGGAGCGGTCGCGCTGACCCTCGATGCACGCGTCCGCGACGAGGCTGCAGAGCAGCCGGATGGCGCGGATGGCGTCGTCGTTGGCCGGGATGATGTAGTCGATCTCGTCGGGATCGACGTTGGTGTCGCCGGTGCCGATGATCGGCAGCTCGAGCTTGCGGGCTTCGGTGACGGCGATCCGCTCGCGATGCGGGTCGACGATGAAGACCATACCGGGCAGCCGCTTCATCTTGCGGATGCCGCCGAAAGAGGCGCGGAGATGCTCCATCTCCTCGGTCAGCTTGGCCGCTTCCTTCTTGGTCATGCGGTCGAAATCGCCGCTCTGCTGGCGGGCTTCGAGCTGGTCGAGCAGCGCGATTCGCTTCTTGATCGTGACGAAGTTGGTGAGCATGCCNCCGAGCCAGCGNNGGTTCACGTANGGCTGNCCGGCGCGGGTNGANTCCTGCGAAACCGGCTCCTGNGCCTGCTTCTTNGTGCCGACGAAGAGNACGGCATCGCCNCGCGCGNNGGTCTCGCGNGCNGCGTCGAGGGCNAGGTCCAGCCGCTTCACGGTCTGGGCNAGGTCGATGATGTGGATCCCGTTGCGCTCCGCAAAGATGAACGGCTTCATCTTGGGATTCCAGCGACGGGTCTGGTGGCCGAAATGGATNCCGGCTTCCAGCAGCTGCCGCATCGAGACGGACGGCATGGAATNACCTCCTGCGGTTGNTACCTCCGCACCCCCTGCGCCGGGAACCGGGAACGCTCTTGCGTCCGACCGGCACCGCCCCGACGAGTGTGGTGCGTGTGAACTCCGTCGCCGGTACGTTGTTGGGCGCCCGACGCGGGGGTCATCGCAACGCGACGACCGGCCGGGAGTGTAGCACAGCGCCGTTGCCGGACGCCTCGCTCGCGATTCAGCTCAACGCGTCGCGGTGGAACCGGACGACCGGGGCGGGGATCCCCGGTTCCACCACCGCCAGATCGAGCGCGACCGGCAACCTGGGGAGCTCGATACCGCCCGGCAGCCGTCCGGCCTCCAGCAGCCGGCCCACTCCGGCTCGAAGATGGGCCCGCTTCCGGTAGTCGAAAGTTTCCTCCGGAAGCCCGAATGAGCGCGACCGGCGCCACCGCACCTCCACGACTACAAACCGAGCGGGCGGCCCCGGGTCCACGGCCACGATGTCGAGCTCGCTGCGGCCGACATGGACGTTTCGGCCCAGGACCTGCCAGCCGAGCCCGACCAAGCGTGCGGCGACCAGCTCCTCGGCGGCATCGCCCGCGATCTGCTGACTGGTTCGATCCAAGGCAGCCTCCAGCCGGAGGCTAGTCGACGAGCTCCAGCTCGGGCAGTTCGCCCGTTTCGTTCGTTTCGTTCGTTTCGTCCGCGTCGACTTCCGCCTCGGCGGGCGCATCGTCCCACAGGGCCATTTGCTCGCGATCACGACACGGGGCGAACGAGAGCCGGTGGATCGGGCACAGGCCCAGCGCCGCCAGACCGGCGCGATGCTCCGGCGCCGCGTAGCCCTTGTTGCTCGCCAGGTCGTAGCCCGGGTATAGCGCGTCCATCTCTTCCATGAGCGTGTCGCGCGCCACTTTCGCCACGACCGAAGCCGCCGCCACGGACGCGCACAGCCGGTCGGCGCCGATCAGGGTGCGCTGGTGGATGCCCAGCTCGGGCAGCGAAACGGCGTCGAGCAGCAGCGCGTCCGGTCGAACGGCCAGCCGGGCGGCGGCGAGCTGGCTTGCCAGCAAGGTCGCCTGGAGGATGTTGATTCGATCGATCAGGTCCGAGCTGACGAAGGCGACCGCCCAGGCGACCGCGTTGGCCCGGATTTCGATGTCCAGCCGGCGGCGCTCCTCGGGCTTGAGCATCTTGGAGTCGCGCAGGCCGCGGGGCAGCCAGTCGGGCGGCAGGATGACGGCCGCGGCGGCCACCGGACCGGCCAGGCACCCGCGCCCCACTTCGTCGATGCCGGCGACGTGGCGGAATCCGCGCGACCAGAGAATCCTCTCTTCGGTGAAGTCGGGGTCGCGGCGCTCGGAATGCCAGCACGCGACCTCGTATCGGCCGCCCGGGCTCCCCGGCGCGAAAACAGTAGGACCCCGGCGCGTCGCCGAGGGCGAGCGGGCGGGGTCCTCGATTCGGAGGCTGGAGCGTCTGGCGGCTGCCATGTGGCTCCTGCGACTCGTCTTAGCTCTTGACGCGGCGCTCGCGCAGCGTGGCCGACTTGCCGACGCGCTTGCGCAGGAAGTAGAGCTGGGCGCGGCGGGCCTGGCCGTGGCGCATCACTTCGATCTTCTCGATGCGCGGGCTGTTCACCTTGAAAGTGCGCTCGACGCCTACGCCGCTGGCGATCCGCCGGACGGTGATCGAACGGGTGATGCCGCCGCCGCGAAGCCGCATGACGGTGCCTTCGAAGACCTGGACGCGCTCGCGGTTGCCTTCCACGACTCGGGCCGACACCTTGACGGTGTCTCCAGAGCTGAGTTCCGGAAGGTCGGTCCGGAGCTGGTCCTGGATTATCTCGTCGAGTACGTTCACGATCGGTCCCTACTCTTGGCGTGAGCGCAGCGTTGGCTGCGCTGAAGGCGTGTCAGGAAAGGCCGCCAGGGCGACCGAGCGCGAAGAATACCACAACGTCGCCCGTTCACGGCCCGCGTCGGCAGTTCTGGCGGCTGTTGGCGAAATGGTGATGAGAAACCCCAGTCCGAAGTTGGCGAAGCCCAGAACGAACATCGGGCGAACGCCGGCGCCAAGACGCGCCGCTAAGCTGCTCACAGTTTCAGCCAATCCACGACGATCGCCCAGAAGCCGTGGCCGAGTACACCGTACAAGCACCACAGGGCGAGTGCCAGCCAGACTTTGCGCCGCAATGATTCCATTGCCGGGTCGGCTTGCCGCTTGAGATACGCTTCCACGTTTTCCTCTGGAAGCGTAGTCAACAACTCTATTGGGCTGGTGACCGTGTCCTTGTCGAGTGACTTTCTTGTGGCAACCCAGTACCGCCAAGACCGCCTGCCATCCCAAATGAAGAGCGGGACGAACCCGAGCGCCCATAGAGCGAGAGCCACGTGCCTGCCCTCCCCTACTCCGCCTCGTCTCGAGCGGCGGCCTCGTCGGCGGCGCGGAGGCTTTCTTCGTGGCTGACTTCGGCCAGGAGGTTCGACTCTTCCCGGGTGAGCGGGCGATCCTCGAGCAGGTCCGGGCGGCGGCGCCACGTCCTCCGCAGCGACTCCTTCAACCGCCACTTGCGGACGGCCTCGTGGTGGCCGCTGGTCAGGACCGCCGGAACGGCAACTTCGCCAAACACCGGCGGTCGTGTGTACTGCGGGTACTCGAGCAGGCCGGCCGTGAAGGATTCCTCGGCCGTGGATTCGGCGTCGATGGCGCCGGGGAGGAGCCGCAGGATCGCGTCGACGATCACCATTGTCGGGATCTCGCCGCCGGACAGCACGTAGTCGCCGATCGACAGCTCGAGGTCGGCCATTGAGCGGATCCGCTCGTCCACGCCCTCGTAGCGGGGGCACAGGAAGACGAGGTGCGGCCGCACCGCCAGATCATGGGCGCGGGCCTGGCCGAAGACCTCGCCACCCGGGTCGAGCAGGACGACGGTGCTATCGGGCCGGCGAACCTCGGCCAGCGCGACCGCCACGGGCTCGGGCCGGAGAACCATTCCGGCGCCGCCGCCGTAGGTGTAGTCGTCGACGGACTTGTGCCGGCCCAGGCCCCAGCGCCGCAGGTCGTGGACTCGGATCGTGGCGAGGCCGCGCTCTTGGACGCGGCCGGGGATGCTCTCCGAGAGCGGTCCCTGCAGCATTGCCGGGAAGAGCGTCAGGACGTCGATCTCCAGGGGAACTCGCGGCGCAGGCGTCGGAACCGGAGGGCTCTCCCCGGAGTCGGAGCTCGAATCCGAGTCGGGCGGTGTGCTCACGCGGGGTCGACCCCCGCGTCGTGGCCCGCGGCCTCGTCGTCATCGTCCGGCTCGGGCGCGTCGGCCGCTTGGGCATCCTCGGTCAGCCCCAGGGCTTCACGATCGACCACGATTTCGCCGCGTTTGGGGGCGAAGATACGGACGATCGAGCGGACCACCGGAATGTCGAGCTCGCCTGCGGGGCCTCGAACCAGCAGCACCTCGGCGCCGCCGGCGCGGTAGACGTCCACGACCTCGCCCAGCGCGGCGCCGTCCACGTCTGTGACCTTCGCGCCGATCACGTCGTGCCAGTAGTACTCGCCGCGGGGAAGCTCTTCACCCGGCTCCACCACCGCTTCGAGGTAGACGTCACGCAACGCTTCGGCAGCGGTCCGATCCGCGATCTCCGCGAAGCGCAGCCGCCAGCCGACCGTGTCGGGATCGGACGCGACAATCGTCAGCTCGCGCTCTTCGCCTTCGACGAAAAGCGATCGCCCGACGGCGAATCGGTCTTCCGGCCTGTCCGTCAGCGATTCGACGCGAACCGTCCCAGCAAGTCCGTGGAAGCCGCGAATCTGGCCCACCACGAGCCGAACACCCACGCTCATGGCCGGACGCTCAGCTGATCTCCAGGGAAACCGACTCACCCTCGCGGGCGGACATGACCTTGAGCAGAGTCCGAAGCGCCTTGGCCACGCTGCCGTTGCGGCCGATCACCTTGCCCATGTCCTCTTCGGCGACATGAAGCTCGATGACTGTCCCTTCCGGGCTGGTCGTGACTTCGACTCGAACGGCCTCCGGGTCGTCCACGAGGTTGCGGGCGACGTATTCGACTAGATCCTTGGCTGCCATGGGCCTCCTCTTTGGCGACGATGCGCCGTCGTACTACTTGGCGGCGGGGGCTGCCTTGCGCTCAACCTTGGGCAAGACGCCTGCGGCCTGGAGCAACCTGGAAACCGTGTCGGACGGCTGAGCGCCCTGGGCCAGCCACTTCTTGACCTTGTCGACGTCGACGACGAACTCGACCGGATCCGTGCGCGGGTTGTAGTGGCCGAGCGTCTCGATCGAGCGGCTGTCGCGGGCGCCGCGGCTATCCATTACGACGACGCGGTAGGCCGGCTGCTTGGTGGCCCCGACGCGGGTGAGGCGGATTCGAACTGCCATGTGTGAGCGTGCTCCTCCTGAAGGTGGGCTGTGGTCCGGTGCCGGCGACCTATTTCGCCATGACGATGAATCTGACCGTGAGGGTGGACCCGTCGATGCTGGCGAAGGCGGCTCCGCCAACGTGGTCGAGGTAGGGCTTGATGTCGCTCGTGAACGTTCCGGCATAGCTGGCGGGCAGTTCTGCGCTGAGCCCCGCAGCGATGGTGGGGATGTCCACGTAGCCGGACCCGGCATTGTTATTGCCCGCAGCCGCGAGGGCCGTCTTGTACGTATCGCTCGACGCCAGCGAGTTGTCGGAGGTCGTGTCGATGATCGACTTGACGAACGCGGCGTCGGAGCCGACGACGATCAGATCGTCCTTGGCGGCGAACGATACCGACGCGTTCAGCATCATGCCGGTCGAGCCGGTCATGCCGGGAGCCACGGCGACACCGCCGCTCGTGCGCAGCGTGGTGATCGTTACGCCCTTGTAGGTTTCGTCGGTGCTCGCCAAACCCGCCCCGCCCGACGCGGTGATCAGAGTCCGGACCAGATCGAGTTTGGCGGTGGCCGTCTTGGCGTCGGTTGTCTGGACGAGGACCCCGCCGTCATAGGTCGAGCCGCTCTTGGTGACGACGATCGCGCCGTCGCCGAGCCAATCCAGCCCGCCGAACCCCGCGATCGCGGTCTTGAGCGTGTTCACTTGATTGCGCAGATCCAGCGGGGCGCCCTGGTTGGTCAGAGTGTCGAGCACGGATGTCGCAATCTCGCCGATGGAGTGGGTTTCGAGGATTGCGACCGTGCCGGCAGGCACCTTCGTGGCGAGGGAGCTGACGTGGTTCCCGGGCGCCGGCGAGATTGCGGGTCTCGGCATCGTAGTTTCCACGAGCATGTGGTCCGACTCGGCGCGCACCTGGCCCGCGACCCACGCCGGGACGTTGGCGAGCAGGTAGTCGATGTCGGCCTGCGGAAGCGCCGACGAGGTCGGCACCGCCGCCATGTCGGCCTTGAGCAGGGCCGCCTCCGCAATGTAGAAGGTGCTGACGCTGTCGCCCGAAAGCGACTTCATGGCCGCCTTGTAGTTGACGTCGGCGGCTAGCGAGCCCTTCGACTTGGCGTCAAGCGAGGCTTTGACCGCGCCGGCGGTTCCGAGCAGGAGCACGTTGTCCGTGAACGCGTAAGCGGCCGACGTGCCGCTCACGGTCGCGGTGTACATCGTGGCCCCGGCATAGCTGGAGGAGGTGAAGGTTTGGTGAGTCTTCGCGACTTCGGACGAGACGAACGTCTCGGCGGCGGCCCGATCCTTCAGGGCCACGATCGCGACGACGTTTGGCGGCTGCACCATGCCCAGAGCCGTGGGGGCCGCCATGGCGATGCCGGTCCCCCCGATGGATGCTATCGAGATTTCGCCCTGCATCCAGGGCTTGAAGCCCGACGTGTAGGACAGATCGGGCGAGATCGACGAGATGAGACGGTTCAGCGCGTTGTCCATCGCGGTATCGAACAGAGCCCTATCCCCGAACCCCGGGAAGTGGCTCATGAAGTCGGCCAGCTTGCTGTGCTGGTCGCCGGGCAGATCCGTGCGAAGGACGGTGAACGAGACCGTGTCCTTGGGCGCGTAGGCCGCCGTGAGCGATTGGCCGGCCCCTGTCGCTCCGGACAGGACGAAGGCGCCGGCCGCGGCGACGATGGCCACGATCGCGACGAAGCCAAGGGCGATGCCCCAGCGCAGGCGCCGCGACTTCGACGCAACCGGAGTGCTGCCGACCCCAGGCGCCCAGCCTTCGCCCATGGGGATTAGCTGCGGCTGCGCGGAAGTGGGAGGGCCCGCCTGGCCGTAAACGTGATCTCCCGTTTGGCCGGTGTTCTGCTGGTTGTCCATCGGAGTCCCTCCTAGCCTGGCCCGAATATCCCGGGGATGCGGGGGCCGAACCGCCGGCCCGAAAGCTGCTTCATCATCTTCTGTAGCTCGGCGAATTGCTTGACTAGCTGATTGACATCCTGGAGTCGGGTCCCCGACCCAGCGGCAATCCGCCGTCTGCGTCCCGCGTTCAGTATGCCCGGGTCGCGGCGCTCTGCGCGGGTCATCGAACGAATGATGGCCTCCACGCGCTTGAGATCCCCTCGATCCACCGACGCCTGAGCCTGTTTCGCCATTCCGCCCATGCCCGGGATCATCTCCAGGAGGCTGCCCACCGCGCCCATCTTCTGGACCTGCTGCATTTGATCGAGCATGTCGTCGAGGGTGAAGCTGTTCTTGCGGATCTTCTCGGCCATCTTGGTGGCCTGCTTTTCATCGAACGTGTCCTGGGCCCGTTCGATGAGCGTCAGGACGTCGCCCATGCCGAGGATCCGGCCGGCCAGGCGGTCGGGGTGGAAAGGCTCCAGGGCGTCGGTCTTCTCTCCGGTTCCGAGGAACTTGACGGGCAGCCCTGTCACGGCGCTGATCGAGAGCGCGGCACCGCCGCGGGCATCGCCGTCGATCTTGGTCAGGACGAGGCCGGTCACGGGGACGGCGGCCGCGAACGCCTCGGCCACGTGGACGGCCTCCTGGCCGGTCATCGCGTCGACTACGAGCAGCGTCTCGGAGGGCTTGATCGCGGCCGTGAGCCCGGCGATCTCGTCCATCAGCGGAACGTCGACGGTCAGCCGGCCCGCGGTGTCGAGGATGACGACGTCGCGGACGAGCTTCCGCGCCGCATCCATGCCGCCTTTGGCAATGGCGAGCGTGGTCTGGCCGGGGGCGCCACAGTGCACCGGCACGTCGAGCGACTTGCCGAGGGTTTCGAGCTGCTCCGCGGCGGCCGGCCGGTACGGGTCGGCGGCCACGAGCAGCGGCCGGCGTCCCTGCCTGACGAGGTACCGGGCGAGTTTGGCGGCGCTCGTGGTCTTGCCCGAGCCCTGCAGTCCGACCAGGAGGATGACGGCCGGCGAGCCGGTCAGGTGGAACTGTCGATCGCCTGCCGACAGGAGCGCGACGAGCTCCTCGTTCACGATCTTCACGATCTGCTGGCCGGCGGTCAAGCTGTCGAGGATGTCCGCCCCGGTGGCTCGTTCGCGGACCCGCGCTGTAAAGTCCTTGACGACCTTGAAGTTGACGTCCGCCTCGAGCAGGGCGAGCCGGATCTCGCGCATGGCGGCGTCGACGTCGGCCGCGCTTACCCGGCCGCGGCCCGTTATCCCGCTTAGGGTCTTGCGCAGCCGCTCGCTCAGAGCATCGAACATGGAGGGCGAAGGACTCCTGATCCTTGCCGCCGTCCCGAGCAGCCGGGTCGGCGTTGGGCCGCGGATTCTGGCGGCACCGAAAGCGGGCGGAGTGTACCGCATCGGGCCCGATCGGGACAGTGGCGTGCGCAGCGTGGGCAGCGCCCGCCTCTCCAGGTGCGCTAGAGTCGTGGCTCAGCCGGCCATTCGAGCGCCGGTCCGCCGCACCGAGGCATTGGCCCCAGCATGACCGCATTCCCGCCCCCGCCACGCGGCGCTCCACTCGAAGACGGCGCAGGCGCCATCTGGATCCTGGTGCCGGCCGCGATCTTCGCGATCGCTGGGATCTTCTGGTTCCCGTTCTGGTTCGTGACCGGGGAGCTGCTCTGGACCTGGGCGCCGCGCGGTGGATTGAAGTGGCTGGGCTCGCTCGGCGTCGAGGAATACAAGGACGAGCGCTACGCCCAGGTCATCGTCTGGACCTGTTGCGGCCTGATCCTGGCGCGGTTCGCGCTGGCGCTGGACTACTCGACCCTGCTCCAGGGCGCCACGCTGCACGTCACCCAGTCGCCGCCCGGCGAGTTCGACGCGTGGCTCGCAATCGTTCTCGGCCTGGCGCTTGCGGCCGCTCTCGCGGGAGTGATGAAGACCACGGGCTGGCCGCGCATCTTCGCGCTGCTCGGCGTGGTCGGAGTGTTCGCTCTCGCCTGGACCGGGGCGAACGGCATCGGTTGGCTGGCCAACGCCTTCATCGCGCTGCCGGTGCCGATCCTCGGCTGGTGCACGGCCCGCATCGCGATCTCTCTCGACCACTGGCTCAACCGGCGCGCGGCCCGCAAGCTCGCCCGCCTCGAGAGCTAAGCGAAGAGCGCTCCCACGAACGCTTCGGGGTCGAACGGAACCAGGTCGCCGAGCTTCTCGCCCACGCCGACGAACCGGACCGGCACTCCCAGGGCGTCCTCGATGGCGAACACGATCCCGCCCTTGGCGGTGGAATCGAGCTTGGTCAGCACGATCCCGGTCAGGCTGACCGTCTCGTGGAAGACCTTGGCCTGAGCCAGCCCGTTCTGCCCCGTCGTGGCGTCGAGCACGAACAGCACCTCCGGACGAGCGCCCGGCAGCCGCCGATTGATGACGCGGCGCATCTTGGCCAGCTCGTCCATCAGGTTCGACTTGGTGTGGAGCCGTCCGGCGGTGTCCACTACCACTATGTCGATGCCGCGGGCGACCGCGGCATCCAGCGAATCGAAGACGACGGCCGCAGGATCGGCGCCCGGAGCGTGAGCCACGAACTGGCTGCCCGACCGATCCGCCCAGATCCGGAGCTGGTCGATCGCGGCGGCGCGGAACGTGTCGGCCGCGGCCAGCAGGACGGTGTTTCCCTCGGCGCGGTAGCGATGAGCCAGTTTCCCGATCGTTGTGGTCTTGCCCGTCCCGTTGACCCCGACCACGAGCAGGACCGCGGGCTGGCCGGGGGCGGCTGGCTCGGGCCGCCAGGCGGGGTCGCTCGGTATCAGCAGCGCGGCCAGCTCCGCCCGAACCGCGGCCTCGGCGCCGGCGGCGTTCTTGCGGGCTCGGGCGCGCTCGACGACTTCCATGGCGAGGTTGCCGCCGATGTCGCCGGCGATGAGCATCTCCTCGACCGAATCCCAGTCCGCCTCCGCGGGACCGCTGCGCAGCAGGCCGCGCAATCGCGACATGAAGCCTCCGCGGCTGCGTTCCAGACCGGCGTCGAGGTCCCTGGACGTTGGCGTTTCAGCCTCGGCAGCGAAGACGGCCGGGGCAGGTTCGGGCGTGGATTCGACGGTCGGGTCGACCGGCTGGTCGGCCGAAGGCTCAGCAGTCGGCTCGATCGGGAGCTCGCCTGCTACGTCGGGCTTAGCCTGGTCCTTGGATCTCCAGCGCGAGAACAGAGGGCACCTCCCGCTCAGCCGGCATTCGCGGCAGCGTTCTTGCTGGCCACCTCGTCGACCAGCTCCCGAGCTTCCTCTAGGCGCAGGCTGATGACGTGGCTGACGGCATCGTCGCCGACCGTTACGCCGTAGAGCGCGTCGGCGCACTCGATGGTGCCGCGATTGTGGGTGATCACGATGAATTGCGTCCCGGCGGCCAGGCCCCGCAACGCCTCCGCGAAGCGGCCGACGTTGGCCTCGTCGAGGGCGGCATCCACCTCGTCCAGAACGCAGAACGGCACCGGGTGGACTTCGAGCATCGCGAACAGCAGCGCCACCGCGGTGAGAGCACGTTCGCCGCCGGAGAGCATGCTCAGCGGCTGGGCCTTCTTACCGGGAGGCCGGGCCACGATCTCGATGCCGGTGGCGGCCAGGTCGTCGGGTTCGGTCAGGCTGAGGCGCGCGAAGCCGCCATCGAAGAGCTGCCGGAAGCGGGCATCGAAGGCCGTCTCGAGCGCCTTGAACGTCGTCCTGAATTGCGTCGAGATCATGCTGTTGAGCTGCTCTATCAAGGCGCGCGTCTTCGATATCGCCGCGGTCAGGTCGGCCTTCTGGGCCTCGAGGCCGTCCAGCCGGGTCTTGACGATCCCGTACTCCTCGGACGCGAAGGGGTTCGGAGCGCCGAGCTCGTGGAAGCGACGCCGAAGAGCGGCCAGGCGGGCGGTGCCGGGAGGCTCGATCGCGGCGGCCGAGACCCAGCGCGCGCCGGCTTCGGCAAGCAACTCTTCAAGCGTGCCAGCCGCCTCGACATCGGCATCGTCGGTGCCGTCTTCGCCGACGTCGGGTCCGTGGTCGCCGTGAGCTTCGTCGGCCAGGAGACGCAGCCCCAGGTCGCCTAGGCCGGCGAGCTCGACGAGAGCCTGCTCCTGGATTGTGTCGAGAGCGAGGCGCGCCTGCATCTCCGACAGTTCGGCAGCCCGGACCCGATCCTGGCAGGCGCGGTGACGGCCGCGGGCGTCCGAGGCTGTCGACTCGGCGTGGGCGAGCCTGCCGCGTGCGGCGGTCGCCGCCACCTGGATCTGGTCGAGCTCTGCCCGGACGGCAGCCTCACGAATGGCCGCAGCCGCGAGTTCTTCTCCGAGCCCCTCCCTCTCCCTCTCCAGGTCTCGCTCTCGTTCGGAAAGCTCGACCGCGTCGCGCTCGAGTTGGACGATGCGCGCCTGCTGCATCTCGGCGGCCGCGGACGCCCTCGCCCGGCGAGTCTCGGCCTCGTGCCGGACGAGTTCGAGGGCCGAATCCTCGGCGGCTAGCTGATCGCGACGGGCCCGCAACGTGGCGGCTCGAGCCTCCCATTCGCGAAGAGCCGAAGCCTGGTCCTCTTCTTCGGCGCCCGGAGCAGCCGTGCCGGCCGCTCCCTGAGCCGCGCCGGCCGTACCCTGCGCCGCACCGCGCATTGCGGTCCCGGTCTGCCCAGCGGTTGCCGCCTCCGCGGCTTCGGCCGCCTGGCGCGCCGCCGCAACGAGCCGATCACGATCGGCCTCGAGTCGGGCAGCCTGGGCTGCGTGCCAGCCTGCCTCCCTGGCCACGCCCTCCAGAACTCGTGCCGCCCGGCGCTCCCCTTCTTCCGCTTCCCGGAGCGTGGCTCCGGCCCGACGCTCGGCTTCGCGAGCCCGTTCCAGCTCGACGCGTACCGTTGCCGCGCCCTGAGCTGCCGACGCGGCGGCTGCCGATGCCGCCTGAGCCTCCGCCTCGAGGCCCGCGACTTCGTCCGCGAGCCGATCGATCTCGGCGCGCCGATCCAGGAGGGATTCCGACCGGCCCAGACTGACGACCCCGGCCGCCGTCACGACCGCTCCCTCTCGAGTCACGGTCACCCAGCCCGCAGCAAGGCGGGGTTGAATAGCCAGAGCCGCGGTCAGGTCGGGCACCCACACGACGCGCGAGAGCAGCCGGCTCGCCGCTCCGCCCGGATCGGAACGGATCGCGTCGCTCAGCTTGCCCCCGCCATAGGCGGCCGCAGCCTCTACGGGCGCAGCCGCGGCTTCGAGCGCGGCGGGCCCGCCTG
>JGI24129J20441_1000106_pt1 | contig 22318 bp, 19 predicted proteins | sample BarGraNGADG00211_FD_20441 | JGI IMG/M metagenome (IMG submission 20441) | reverse complement strand
CCTGCGATCACCGCCGCCAGATGCTGGACGGAACGGTCGAGGAAGGCGAACAGAAGCATGAGTGCAAGGAGCATGAGGAGGCCGCCCCAAAGCATGTGGGCGATGTGGATCCCGTTGGACCCGACCCGTGGGTAGCCGGTGGAAGCCAGGAACCAGCGGATCCCGAGGAATGAAGCGGCCGCCGCGACGAAGAGGCTCTCAAATAGCAAGGCCGCCTCGGCGTTGCGCGTCAAGCGGCCGAGCACGGGTCGAGTCATCGCGACGGATCATACGACTCGTTCCGCAGCTTCACGTCGCCGGCGCTACCGGGTCGGCCGTCTTGGCGCTCCGGCGCACGCATGTCAGCTTCCGCTGACGCGTCGCCCACGAGATGTCTGCTCATCGGAGCTGCACCGTGGCTCGACTAGGTCAACCGAGCTCGGCCGCATTCGACCGCAGAACACTACGCCGCGATGGTGTTGTACTCGGAGGCCCGTCCGCGACGACTTAGCTCCGGGCGGAACTTGCGCGAGTGATCATCGCTGGCGAAGATCAGCGCATGGAACTCCGCCCCGTCTCCGATGCTGACCTGCCGTTCCTCGCGGAGATGACGCTGCTGGCCGCATTCCCGCCGGGCCCGCTGCCCGAAGGCGCGTCCGACATGCCGGACGTCACGCGCTGGACGGTGGATTGGGGGCGTCGGGGGGACGCGGGGGTGGTCGCGTGGAGAGATGGACAACGGCTTGGCTCGGCGTGGTGTCGCATCCAGGCCGACGTATTGGCGCGTGATGAAGCTGGCCAACCGCTGGCCGAGATCGCGATCGCCGTCTCGCCCGAACATCGGGCGCGCGACATCGGCAGGCAAATGCTCAACGCCCTCGATCGCGCAGCAGCCGACGCGGGTCAGAGAGCCATCTGCTTGAAGGTGAATGCCCACAACCCCGCTCTCCACCTCTACGAGCGCACTGGCTTTGAGGTTATCGACCGAGAGGGCGACCGTCTGACGATGGTCAAGCAGCTCGCCGGGCCGGGTCCGTAGCGAGCCCAGTCACATTCATCTGCGCGAAGACGATTTGGTCATAGAGTTGCTTTCCGCCGGCGCCGGAGTGAGTGATGGGAGCGACCACTCCCCGACCAGAGGCGCCACATGACCGCTCAACCCCTCCCCGTCCTTGCCAGCGGAGACCCTTCGGCCTGGGACCAGGCGGTCTATGCCTTCCTCGTGGAGAAAGGCAACCGCTCGGGCTCCAAGCGAACCGTCGAGTCCTACAGCCGGATGCTGTGGCCGTTCTTCTCCGAGCGCGGCCTGACTCCAGACCGAGTCAAACCTGCTGACGTTCTGGGCTGGGTCCACGGGATCGGCCGCTCCGGTCGGACGCCCTCATCGACCACCGTCGGTGCGAGGATCGCGTGCCTCTCCTCCTTCTTCCGTTTCCTGATCCGAATGGGCCTGGTCGTCTCCAACCCGTGCGACGCCGTCGAACGGCCACGAGCGATCCAATCCACTGCTCGTGGATACGGAGCCGACGAGGTTCGACGACTACTGACGGTGGTTCCCGACACCGTCGCCGGCCGGCGGGACCGAGCGATCCTGTTGACGCTCGTCCTGACCGGGAGGCGACGCGCCGAGGTTATCGGTCTACGGGCCGGAGACCTCGGCATCGAAGGCGAGACGGTCTTCTACGCCTATCGAGGCAAGGGCGGCAAGCGAGGTCGGAGGGAACTCCCACGCCCTGCCTTTGCGGCCATCGGCGCGACCCTTGCCGATGCCGGCAAGGAGCTGGCGTCGATGGCACCAGGAGAGTCCTTGTGGCAAGCCGCCGCACGAGCAGAAGGCGTCACCAGCGGCACGTTCTACGCTCGCTTCCGCCGATACCTACAGCTTGCCGGCATGGCGCCGACCGGCATCCACGTCTTGCGGCATACCGCGGCAAAGCTGCGACGCGATGCCGGGGAGTCGATCGAGTCAGTCAGCCAGTTCCTGGACCACAGTTCGCTTGCGGTCACCACGACCTACTTGCGCCGGCTCGAAGGTCAGGAGGATCGGGCCTGGCGTGAGGTGGCCGAGGCGATCGGAGTCTGAGCGCGCTCCGTCATGGCGTCGGCTTTCCAGACCGCCGCCTCGGGCGCTGGAGGTAGCTCGACACAGATCGCATCAGCTCCTCTGGGGGCTCGCCGCCGTGGCGCGCAACGAACTGCTGCACCGCCTCGGGCGTGAGTGTGACACCGCCGTTGGCGAGGAGTTCGCGGATCGACCTGCGTAGCTCACCGAGTCGATGACGTTCGCGCAACTCCTTGATGGCACGGGCTTCATATCTCTGGCGCTCGTCGGGGGTCAGCAGGGTGAGGACGAGATGCCCGTCCTTCTGAGCCAACCGGGCGGTCACTCTTCTGAGATGACGCTCGCTCCACGGACTCGTTTCTGGCCGGTCGGCAGACGTCCCGTCGAGCATGCTGGTGGTTCCGGGCCGAGGCAGGCCGCGGTGGCGAGGCGGTCGGTCGCCCCCCAGATCGTCTTCCTCATCGCTCAGTTCGTCCAACGAGCCAACCCGCTCGCTATCGGCCGACGTGAGGCCTGTGTCGGGGGCACGTGCTGCGACGGCGGCCAGCGCCGACGGGAGGAGAAGCGGGCTCCGCGAAGCGGTCGGGGGCGACGAGGCGCCTCGATTTCGTCATCTGTGACGCGTACCATCCAACGGATGGACGATCTGACCTCCTGGGACGACGAGGATCTGCTCCGTGCTCTCGATCGTTACGAGAAGTACCTGAGCACACTGGGCCTGTCGCCAGCCACCGTTGACATTGAGACCTACTACAGCGGCCGCTTTCTCGACTGGCGGACCGGCGATCCCCGGCTGAGGCGAATTCCGGCGCCGATTGCCCGACCGGTCCCGGCCGGGAAACGAGACCTCGCGGGTCTCCGGCTCGAACTGGGGCAATACGAGGCCTTCCTCCCCAACGGCGTGAAGCCAACTGCCGTCCCCAGGTACGTACGCCCGCCCAGGGGATTTCTCGACTGGCTTGGAGGCAAACTGCGACGAGGCAAACTCCAGCCGACTCCGCCGCACAAGCCGCCTCGGGGCGCTGCAACCATCACGTCGCCGCGCTCGGCAGGCTTGGCCGATGAATTCGCCCGAGTTCGCGATGGCCACCGAGCGGCCATCGTTCGGACCGTCGCCCGGATGACGCTGCTCCCCTCAGTCACCAGGGTCTTCGAGAAGGGCACGACGAAGCCCCTCACCGGTTCGCTCGTCAGTCTCCCGGTCGACGAGCTGCCAGAGCTAACGGATCAGGCCGACTACCGCAGGTGGTTCGAGGAAGCCCTCGACCGTGTGGCAACAACGATCCTCGACCGCAATCCGCACGGGCCGCGGAGCAAGATCCACCCTGGCTACAAATGGGGCCACGGAACGAAGGTGCTCTCACTCTTCGCCCGCAACCTTGTCCTCTGCAGCCGCTACTTCACCGACGAAGAAGCGCGCCGCATTGAGCGATGGTTCTACTGCCCAATCGACGGGATCGTGATGAAGCGATTGCGCAGGGTCGGTTTCGATCCTGGCGCTAGAAGCATCCGAGAGATCGATGAGGCAACGTTCTGGCGGATTCAGGACTGCCTCTCGATAACGGCCGAAAAGGTCGGGATCCCACGGGTCTGGTTTGACGACGTCTGGTCAGAAGACCGCGACTGAAACGGCCAGCCAGCTGAGCGTCCGGCAAGCGGACGGGCCAATCCCGGCCTCACGATGACACCATCGTGCGGGACGGACGCGACCAGGTGGCTGCGGACGAAGATGGCCTCGGCGGGGTCCCTGTGGGCACGGTCGCGGAGAACTAGCAGGTGAGGCCGCCGCCGCCACTACCACCGCTGATCCCCGCCGGCAGGCTGTCCAGGCCGTGGGCCACGATGCTGTGGATCTTGTTGAGCGAGGTCTGGTCCAGCACGTCATATGGGGCGCCGGTCGTGGCTGGGTCGAGGCTGTAATTGGCGGTGTTGCTCGTGCCAACCTTCGCCGCGAGGGCAGTTATCGTCGGCGCGTCGGACTCTGGCAGGTCGGTCCAGACCGCTCCGCCGAGTGCGTTCAAGATGGCCGGCAGTTGCGGCAGCAGAGCACACGGTTTGATCTGATCCCGAACCGCCCGCAGGACCAGTTGCTGGCGCTTCATGCGGTAGTAGTCCGAGTCATAGCCGATGACGTGGCGCAGGCGGGCGTACTCGAGCGCGACGACGCCGTTCATGACCTGAGACCCGGCTTTGATGTCGATGTTATAGATGTCGCCGCTGCCGTCCGCCTTCTCGTAGCCGAAGCTCGGGTTCTGCGTGACTTCGTTGGGGACGTTGATGTTCAGGCCATTCGGGGCGAGGGCGTCGATCAGCTTGACGAAACCTGGCAGGTTGATCACGACCGCACCATCGACCTGAAGGCCGGCGAGCTCGCTCACCGCACCCTCGAGGGCGCCCAGCCCGCGAAGGAACTGGGCAGTGATGCTATCGCCGGTGCCGTACTGCGAGTACCAGTCTGGGTGAACTTGAGCCGCCTCCCGCCACAGGTAGTCGAGCAGGGTGTAGTCGGTGGGGGCCAGCCCGAAAAAGGCGAGGTTCTGACCCGGTCCTAGACCGTAGCAGTGGCAGGCGTAGTACTTCGCCGACTCGGGCGGCAGGGGCACGTTGCTCAAGTCGCGCGGAATGCCGTACATCGCCGCGCGCCCTGTCGAGATATCGACCTGCAGCAGGATCATCGAGTCGGGCCGCAGGCCCAGGTAGCGCTGGCCACCCGCGCCCGCGTCGATGCCGATCAGAAGAACGTTGAGCTGGCCGTCGGCGGCCCAGTCTTTGGCGGTCCCGGTGAAGCCGGGCAGGTTCCCGAGCTGGTACACCACCGGAGCCTGGGTCGGGAAGGGCGTGGCGGAGGCGTTGGTCGAGCCGGACGCGGCCGGCGCCGGAGTGTCGATGGCGTTGTCATTGGGTGGCTGCGAGTAGTTGGGCGGAGCGGTGCCGTTGTCCGAGATAAACACCGGCGCCGCACCGAAGATGTTCGAAAGCGCCTGAGCGCCGCCATATGTCACCGATGCCGCCCCACCGTAGAAGACGGTCGTCGCCAGCAGGATGGCGATCATCGCCGGAGCGGCGAATCTGGCGCCGCCCGAGAGTTTCGTGAGGCGCCTCAGCGTCCCGCCGGCGAGCCTGAAGGCGTCGACGACAACGAAGACATGGCAGAAGAGCAGGCCGATCAACACCACGGTGAGGTTGGTCAGCCATGCGCTCGAGCTGGCCGCGAACAGGAGGGCGTGGCGATCGAAGATGGCCACCAGCAAGGCCGCCGCGATGAGTGCGATCCAGGGGATCGCAACGATGAGGCCGCGCAGCGGCCGTCCGACGTAGGCGTGGCCGAGACCCGGTATCAAGCTCAGAATCGCCGCCAAGGTTGGCGAATACGACCGCTTGGGCAACTTGGACTGCATCCTGTTGAGCCTCATCTGTCGATCGAAAACGGGTCGCCCGCCGGCAGCCGAGGCCTTCGCGATGCGAGTTCAGCCTAGCCAATCGACGCTGAATCTACAGCGGACGGGTCGCCCGGGCGTGCGGTGAACTGCCGGCACGTTTACGCGGCTTTGGCCGGACCAGGGATGTGGATCGGAGCCTGCTCCAGAGCGACTCGATCCGAGACCGGCGGCAGGTCTGGCGCGGCGGCTCGCCACGCGGCGTCTGGTGCGGCCCCGTTATCGTCGCCACGAGTCCCCACCACGGCCAGGATCGCCAGACCGAGGGCCATGCTGGCGAGGGCGGCGAACCATTCGACGCCATGCATCCAAATGGTGAGGAAGCCGTACAGGAGACCGCCGACGATGGCGCTGGTGACAAGACTACGTAGTAGCTGCATCGATCTCCTTGGCGCTGCTGGTTCGGCGACGCGACCGGGAATACGCCTCCTTGCTGAGCAGCGCCTGAAATGAACGGGACGATCGGAAGTCGGGCGGGCTGCGCTCGATGTCTGCAGGGCACCGGTAGGGACGCCAGGCGTGCGAGAACTGCGACTATGGCTGAATAGCACGAGGCCGAGAGAGACATCCCGCAGCCCCGTCTTCGTTCAACAACCAGTAGCCGCCGCCCTCATCAGCCGATCACATCCTCGGGAGTACCGCCTCGGCTAGCGTCTTCTCGGCGGCCTCGAAATTGGGCACACCGCTGACGACGACCCGGAGAGAGGTGGGGTCCACTTCTGGATGCACATGAACGTTCGGCGCATTTCGTTCTCCTTAGTCGATGGCTTCGGGCGATCCATAAGTCGCTCAGTCGCTCCGGGCACGCGTCTCTGTTGTCCGTGTCACGCCGGAGCCTCGCCCGAGCCGTTCGAAATCCACTAGAGATGCTTGGGCCGTTTGATGGGCGGCAGGTGCGGCTCACCGGTGATCAATCGCGTTCCGCGGCCGTGCGTCAGGAAGCTCCAGGCCCACCGGATGATCACGACGAGCCGGTTGGCGAAGCCGATGAGAAAGACGATGTGGACGCCGAGCCACATTCCCCAAGCGGGGAGGCCGCTCATCTGGCCGAACCGACCGAGCCAGCGTATGTCGGCCACGCCCGACAGGCGTCCGATCACCGCTACGTCGCCACGGTCTCGGTATCGGAACGGCTCGGGCGTCTCGCCGAGTACGCTCCGCCGGATCGAGTCCGCTGCGTAATCGCCTTCCTGGATGGCGGCCGGCGCAACTCCCGGCACACGCTTCCCGCCCTGCAACTTCGCGATCGCGAGGTCGCCCAGGATCATCACCTCAGGATGACTCGCGATGGTGAGGTCGGCGCCGACAGGCAGGCGGCCCGACCGATCCACCTCCACACCCAGCGCCTCGGCGACCTTGCGGCCGAAACTGGACGCCTGCACGCCCGCCGCCCATAGGACCGTTCGTGTCGGGATTCGTTCCGTCCTGTGGGTGCCGTCGCTTCCGATGGCGACCTCGATACCGTCCTCGTCGATCGCTGTCACCTTCGCTCCGGTCCGAACCGTTACGCCGAGGCCTTCGAGCTGGCGTCTGGCCGACCGCGACAGGTTTTCGGGGTACGTCGGCAGAACGCGGTCGAGCGCCTCGACGAGGAGCACTCTGGCGTCGGCGGGGCGGATGGATCGGAAGTCCCGGCGCATCGTGTCGCGCGAGATCTCGCCGAGTGCTCCTGCGAGCTCGACTCCGGTCGGGCCCCCTCCCACCACGACGAACGTCATCCACTCCGCGCGACGAACCGGGTCCGCCTCGCGCTCTGCCGCCTCGTAGGCGATGAGGATCCGACGCCGGATCTCGGTCGCATCCTCGATGGTCTTGAGCCCGGGCGCCGGCGTGGCCCATTCATCGTGGCCGAAGTAAGCATGGCGCGCGCCAGTCGCGACGAGAAGCGTGTCGTAGTCGACCGTTCCGCCGTCGTTGAGAGCGATTCGGCGGGCGACGGGATCGAGCCCGACGGCTTCTGCGAGGATGACTCGCGTGTTCTCGTTCCGGCGCAGAATCGCGCGGAGGGGCTGGGCGATGTCACCCGGCGACAGGGCGCCGGTCGCCACCTGGTAAAGCAGCGGCTGGAAGAGGTGGTAGTTGCGCCGGTCGACGAGCGTGACATCGACCGCCCGATCCTTGCCGAGCTTCCGCGCCGCGTATAGCCCGGCGAAGCCGCCGCCTACTATGACGACACGGTACCGGCCGTTGCCGGAGTCCCGATACCGTTCCGGCGTCTTCTGACTGTCTACCATGCGATCATCGTGCCCGGGAATCTCAAGAGCGTCTGCCGCTGGGGCCGCAGCGACCACGCTCCGAGTCAAGGCACAGACGTACGGTTGCAGCGGCGCACGCTATGGCAGCGTCGTGGAGGTTGGCGCCGGTTCAGGCGAGCTCGGCTGCCAGCTCCTCGGGCTCGGTGACCGGCCGCCGGCAGGCGAAATCGCGGCAGACGAAGGCGGTAGCTCGGCCGCTCATCGCGAAACGGCTGTGCAGCAAATCCAGCATGCTCAACTTGGGGTCCCCGAGCGCCAGAACCCTGTACGGCTGGAATCCCCGCCGTACGACCTCCACCAGGGCCCGTGTGGCCGCTGCCCCTGGATCGCCGACGATCGCTACCTGCGTCACCCGCGCCGACGCGAAGTCGAGTGCCCCGAGCCAGACCGGGAAGGCGCGTGGGTATCGCAGCGCCAGCCGCTCTATCTGGCCGATTGCCCGCTCGGCAGCGTCGCGAAGGCGCCCCTCCCCGGTCAGTTCGGCCAGCCGAAGGATGATCGCGGCGGCCGTGGCGCCACCCGCCGGAGTAGCTCCGTCCTGCGCCTCCTTCGGCCGGACTATCAGCTGCTCGGCGTCGGTGGCTGTGTCGAACCAACCGCCGGCGGTGTCGGCGAACTGCCGCTCCACGGAGTCGACCAGCTCACAGGCGGCGACCAGCCATCGCTCGTCGAACGTGGCCTCGTACAAGGAAAGGAGTCCATCGGCTAGGCAGGCGTAGTCGTCGAGACCGCCTCTCCCGGCGGTACGACCGGACCGGAACGAACGCGCCAGCCGACCGTCGGGGCCACGCAGCAGACCGAGCGCCGCTTCGGCAATTCCTTCGGCGACGGCTAGATCAGCCTGCCGACCCAGCACCGGGATTGCCTCGGCGAAGGCGGCCAAGGCGAGGCCGTTCCAGGCTGTTACTGCCTTGTCGTCCAAAGCCGGTTGAGGCCGACCCCCGCGCCGTTCCAGTAGCAGGCGGCGGGCCACTTCTAGCTGGCTCGCGACCGCCTGCGGGGTGAGCTCGTACATGGCCGCGATCTGCTCGTCGCCCATCACCCGTGAGAGGATCGTGCGGCCCTCCCAATTGCCGGCCGCGGTGACGCCGTAAGCCGACGCGAACAGCGCGGCCAGACCGGGGTCGCCTGCCTGAGGCCCTGGCCCCGCATTCGCAACCGCCCCATCAAGCACGGCGGCGACCTCATCGCGCGTCCACACGTAGGTGCCACCTTCCACCCCGTCGGTGTCGGCATCCTGGCTGGCGGCAAACAGCCCGTCGCGAGTGCGCATCTCGCGGACCATGAAGTCGAGCGTCGTCTCGACCACGTCCCTGAAGCGTCTCTCGCCCGTGAGCTGGTAAGCNTGGAGGTAGACCCGCGCCAGCTGGGCGTTGTCGTAGAGCATCTTCTCGAAGTGCGGCACCAGCCAGTCCGCGTCGGTTGCGTAACGGTGAAAGCCGCCACCGACCTGGTCGTGGATGCCGCCGTCGGCCATGACGTCCANGGCGCGAATCGCCGTNCGCAGAACCCGATCGTCCGGAACGACGCGGGCNNGTCGCAACAGCAAGTCGATGACTGCCGGCTGCGGGAAGCGCGGCGGGCCGGCCCAGCCGCCGTGCTCGAAGTCGAACTCGTCCACAATCCGCTCAATGGCCGCGGTTATGGCGCCGCCCCGACGATCGCTCGACGGAAGGCCCGACGGCAGCACAGCCTCGGCCTCAACGCCGCTGGCAGAGGCAGGAGACGGCAAACGGACAGGCCGAGACACTGCTTCCGAGTCCTCGGCCAGGGCCGCCGAGTGCAGCCTTAGCTCATCGACGAGCTGATCCGCTCGGGCCTCGAGCTCGGCACGACGCTCGCTCCAGGACCTCGTCACCGCCGTGAGGATCTGCCGGAACGATGGCAGGCCGTGTCTCGGCTCACTCGGGAAGTACGTGCCGCCGTAGAAGGGTCGACCGTCGGGCGTCAGAAAGAGGCTCATCGGCCAGCCGCCTCCACCGGTCATCGACTGGAGCGCTGCCATGTAGACCGCGTCCAGATCGGGCCGCTCCTCGCGGTCGACCTTGATGGCGACGAAGCCCGCATTCAGGGCCGCAGCCGTTTCCTCGTCCTCGAACGACTCCCGCTCCATGACATGGCACCAATGGCATGCCGCGTAGCCGATCGACAGGAAGATCGGCCGATCCGCAACGACCGCTCGCGCCAGAGCCTCGGGTCCCCATGGGTACCAATCGACCGGGTTTTGGGCGTGCTGTAGCAGATAGGGGCTGGTCTCGGCGACGAGGCGGTTCGACTTCGCAGACATTGGCCCGATCGTAGCCGCACGCACGGATGCGCGATCCAGGGGCCTCCGGCCGGTGCGCTCCTCGAACCCGCCAGATAGCCGGCCCCACGATGCGCCAGCCGTTGAAGGCGGCCGAGTTGAGCGCGACAGCGTTGGCGATGTCGTCCGCGCGTCCGGGGCCCCCCGCTATGACCTGATAGCGAGCCGATCGCCCTGGGATGGCGGAGCGTCGCCCCTTCAGGCGATTCGTGCTGGGAAAATACCGCCGCGTGCACTCTCGCAGACGAGCTCCTAGCCGATGCGGGACGTCCCTCGGATCAGGGCAGCCCCAGAACTCGCGGGCGCCCCGCTGCCATTCCCGCCGTCGCTAATACGGTGCGACGAGCTGATCTATGTTCAGCTCGGTCGTGCCGCCAGTGCAGGCGACCCCGAAATCCGATGGAAGCTCGACATGAACCGCCAGGTCGGCCGCCGAGTCGATCACGACGTCGAGTCCCGCCATCCGCGTCGCGGCGCACCAAGAAAGGACCGCAAATCGTGCCGTGATCCCTTGAATCGGGACGGCGACTCGTGACTGCCCGGCGTTCGACAATTGCCCGAATGAAAAGGCTCGGGACCCTGTCGCGTCTATGGCCGACACGCCGGGTTCGTCTGGAATGCTGCAGACACCTCGAGTCGGGACGATCGTGACGGCCACGTACATGGTCCCGCCAGCTGGCCCCCAGCCGAGCAGGGTCCCAGAGACATCGCCAGCGGCACAATTTCGAACGCCGATGGCAAGTGTCGCGTTCGGACGCATCGTTGTAGGCGGTTTCGTTTCGTCTGCCACGAGCGGAGTCGTCGACGCCACCGCCTTCGAGCTGGCGGACGAGGACGAGGCGCCAGAAGGGGCTCCGGGCCCATCGGTAAGCCTGGCGGTGCAGGCAGTAGCGGTGAACAGGGCGAGAGCTAGGAGAAGGGGAAGCGTCGTACCGCTGCGCGAGCGAATCGCCCTGATAACCCATGCCGTCCATCGGCGTTGCGCCAGTGAACCCGCCGCAGATGCCGACGTTGCTCGATTGCTCATTGCGGCGGCACCAAGCCCGCGCTCACTAAGGCGCGCACGCCGTTCTGACCGGTCGTGACGAGCAGCACGTGGCGCCCGTCCGATACGACCTGGGACTGCTCGGCGTCCCCGAGTTGCACGCCAGCGACGGGCACCCAGTCGAGGCCGTCGCGAGACGTCCACAGCCCGACCTTGAGTCCCACCGACCCGGTGGCAACGAAGCCTCCGGGGGCGGCGACGAGCGACGTGACCGCCCCGAATAGAGCTGGGCTGGACGCACCCACCTTCCATGTCGTGCCATCGGGGGAGATCCACGGCGCGACTGGCGCGAGGTAGACGCCGGCCGTGACCTCAACCTGCGGGCCACCCCACCCTAGTGATAGGTACCCGTGCCCTGTGTCCACGAGCCCGTTGAGCACGACGTCCGCGCCACCCGGCAGCGGTGCGTGAAGCGTCCAACGCTGGCCGTCGGGCGAGGTCCACGCGGCGGTCCCGTTGTCGAGCCGGCCCACGATCACGAACCCTGCCTCGGTGTGGATGACGCCGGTGGCCTCGACCGTATCGTTCGCGGATGGGCGGAGATTGGAGATCTCGGTCCACTGCAGACCGTCTGCTGAGAACCACGCCGGGGAGCCTCCCTCGCCCTCCGAGAATCCAATGGCCACGAAGCCAGCCGGGGCGCCCGCGATCGATCGGAACTCCGCGCCCGGAAAGGCCGGCTGGTGAGGTGCCTTGGTCCAGCTGTGCAGATCGCGCGACACCCAGGCCGCGCCGTTCACCTGCATCGCGTAATAGGTGCCGCCGCCCTCTACGCCGAGCGCTACGTATACCTGCCCGTTGGTCGCCACGGGTCCGTTTATGCCGAGGGCATCCTCGCCTGTGACCGTGCCCGTCTGGCTCCAAGCCGATCCGTCCGACGAGGTGAAGACAAGCGTCTGGGTCGGGGTCGCGGGGACGAAGTCGATGAAGCCGCCACCCGGGAGTGCCGAGACGCCGCCGATCGCGCCGAAGTGAGTCGCCGCGGGTGCGGTTGGTAGGGTGACGGGCTTCCAGATCGAGGTGACCTCCGCTGGTGGCGCCGACGGGATCGCCGGTGTCGCGACCGGCGTGGGCGCCGGGGGAAGCTCGGGCGCTCCGGTTACCGGCACCGACCAGACGTGGATCACCTGGTCGGCGGCGTCCGCGGTCTGCGGTCCATCGGTGAGAAGCACCCGATCGTCCAGCGCGAGCACCTGGACTGCATCGCCCGGGCTGCCGGCGAACTCGGCGGGTAGAGGCATCGTCACGAAGTGGACACCGTCCGACGAGACCGCCAGCATGGGTGCGCCGCCGGCGAGATCGCTCCCTTCTACGGCTACATAGCGTGACCCTGGCGAGATGCGCATGGCGGCGATCCCGAGGCGCACCGTCCCCGAGCCATCGGTGGCGACCGACTCGAGTGCGGCGTTGCGCGGCGCGATCAGGGCCCGGTCGAGGAAGACGCCGGTCGCGCTGACAGGCGGGACCTCGCCGCTCGTTGGGTCCCACGTCAGGTCGACGGCGACGCTCGCATCTGACAGGCCGAACCCGGGACCGCGGGACGAGATCAGCCGGCCCGGCGAGAGCTGCCAGAAGGTGCCGGAGCGGTCCCATCCGGCGGGGATCGACGGATCGGTCTGGCTCTGCCAGGTGCGCCCGCCGTCGCCGCTCCAGGAGAGGAAGCCTCCCTTTTCGGAAAGCTGGTTGGGTGCCGTCGCCGGCGACCACGCGGCGACCGTCTGGGGGTCGCCCGGCTTCATCCCAAAGAACCACACCCCGGCCGCCAGCGTCCCAGGCGCGTCAGACATCGTCCAGGAAGCGGCCGTCTGTGGCACCTGGATCGTCAGATGCGAACAGTCGGCCGCCATTCCGATGCCGACCGGTCCATTCGCCGAGGGGTCTCCGGCGAGATACAGCAGGGGGCCTCTCGAGCCGAGCCATTTGACCGCCAGTGTTCCGACGACGCCCATCTGGCTCGCCGGACACGCGCCGGCCCCCGATTTCCCGGCGGCCGGCGATGGGGAGCCTAGAAGCGCGACCTGCTCCGAAGAGACGCTCACGATCGGTCCGGAGGTACCGGTCCCGAGCGCCGCTGTGACCCCAGGCTGCTCGCCAAGGAGCACAGGCGCTCCCATCGCGAGTCGCTGCGTGCCGGGTGTGCTATCGGAGCTGGACCCTCCTGCGAGCGGCGATCCAGACGCCGATGGCAACGGCGCCGTCGCCGACGGCGTATGTGCGCCACAGCCGGCGACCAGCACAGCTACGAGCGCCCAACGCCCCTGCCTGAACGTCCGAGCGCCTCCCCACCACTACTTCTCAGCGACTTCAGTGCGACGGCCAGCGCGTATCGCTTGCGCCGTCTGATACCAGGCTTCGCGCTCATGTCAAGGATACCCGGCATGGGTAGATGCGCTCCTTGCTCCTTTGAAGGGCCCCGCCATTAGAAGCTGATCCCGCTCGGTCCGGGGGCGATCGGCGAGACTTCCAGGCCGCCGCCACACGCCCCCATGGCAAGTGCCGCGGTGCCGTACTCGCGCGAGCCGGGAAGGATTACCCGAGGCCGGGCTCAGCCTGCCCGCAGATAGCGATCCAACTCGCCGAGCAGGCTGGCGGGCGTCGTGCCCGGCGAAACCCGAATCCGTGGGATCGTGAAGCGGCCGGCCCAGGTCTCGTTGGGAACAGGCATCTCCGTCGGCCGAGGCGTCGGGCTCGCCGAAGGCTTCTTGCTCGCACCTGGCTTCGGGCTCGAGGCCGGTTGCTGGGGCGTCCCGAGGGCCTCGATCACCGCGATCCGCAGCTCCTGGCACGCGGCGACCGACGCCACGGCCAGGGCGTTCTCGCCCCCGAATGGATATGCCAGGGACTCTGGCCAGTGGCCGGTGACCTGGGCGATCCGAGCAGCGGCGGCATCCACCTGGTACTGGCGTGTCGCGGCTGATCCTCCCGCCAGATCGAAGTGACTCATGGTGTGATCGCCGATCTCGTCGCCTGCGGCCACGAGTGCCTTTAGGTGGGTGGACGTCAAGAAGCCAGATTGATCGATCCTCCCGGCAATCACGAAGTAGGTCGCCACGAAGCCGTGCTGGGTGAGGATCGGGAAGGCGTAGGTGTAGCCGTCGTCCCAGCCGTCGTCGATCGTGATGACGAAAGACTTAGGCGGCGGCTTCGCTCCGGTCTGGAGGTCGTCCGCGAGCGTGGCCATCGTGATCGTTTGCCAGCCTGCGCTGTTGAGCGCGTCCAGCTGCGCGGCGAACGTATCGGGTGGGACGACGAGGCCGCGGAGAGAGTTGCCGGCCTCGGCGATTGGAACGATGCGGTGATACATGAGGATGGGCACGTGTAGGACGAAGGAGCGCGCGCCGACGCCTGTCGTCCTCACGGGTACTGCGGTGGGGACCGACGTTGGGTTGCAGCTGTCGACGACCGGGAAGCTGGACGCGAGAGGAGAGGGAGAGCCGGAGGGCGTAAGCGAGGGTCCGGGACTCGGAGACGAGCCGGTGGTCGAACCGGCGGCGAAAGCCGTCGGCTGCGAGACGCCGCTTCTGGCCGGCGTAGGCGAGCTTGTTGGGCTGCTCAGGCTCGAGGCCCTCGGGTTCGAGTCGCCGCAAGCAGCAGCGACGAGCAGGGCGGCGATGCAGAGGCAGGCGATGGCCGCCAGGCGAAAGCCGCGGATCATGTCTTCCACTCCCCCAGATGGATACCGGTACACCGACTCTGCAACAGTGGGGCCCTGCCCGGCTCTTCTGACGGAAGGCAGTGGCACGTTGTTGCGAGGCCAATCTCAGGCGTCTGTCCCGAGTCGCCCTGAGCATACACGGGCCCGGCGCGCCTGTTGACGACCTATGTCGTCTCGCGTGCACTCCGACCGCTATTCGCGCGCGCCCTAATCGATGCCTGGAGACTCTCTGGATGTCATCCCGCCTCCAAGATCGGGGGCTTCTGCCCGACCACTTGCCGCACATCCCTGTGGCGATGCCTCACCCGCCGCCACCATGACTCCATCGTGCCGAGGCGCGATCCGCACGGTCGACCGCCCGACGCAGCCGCAGCAGAGACGCGGCGTCGGGGTCAGCACCAGCCCACCCGTCGGATACCGCTCCGCCACCGCCTACGAACGTCCGGCTTGGTCGCGAATGTCGCCGCTGTTCGACAGCGGCAGGTTGACGTTGGCGCCGGCGTGTCCTCCAGTGTCCCACGCCCGGCTTCACCGTCCGGCTCCGGGCACAAGCTCCGCCTCGGCCAATTGTAGGCCGCCGCCGATGAGGCGAGCCCACGACGCACGGGTCTAGTGACGACGACCCACTGGCGGCCGATGAACCTCAGCTACGGTTGCCCTGTGGCGAAATGCTGTATCAGAAGCACCAACACGATGATGACCAATGCGAGACCACCGCCGCGAAGCAGCACGAACCAGGCTCGAATGCGTTCTTTCTTCGTCCGCTTGACGCTCAAGTCGAGAACGGTCCGGCCAGCGGTCCACCAGAACCAGGCGAGAAAGCCGAGGATGCCGAAGACGACGATGGCATCGATGGCGTCCCACATGTCGCGCGCTCCAATGCGAAGGTTTCGTTGGCTAGCCGATCGCGGCAACAGGAGGGAGAAGCGGCCGGTGCGAAACAAGAATCGAGGGCGCTGCTTGTGTAGGTGTAATTGGCGTCCCGCAGAGACCCGCATCGCTGGAAGAACTGAAACCTACAGGATCTCGGCGGCAACGTCCTTGGTGTACGAGTCGGAGGCACGGCGGCCCGTGTAGCAATCCTCGAACGAAGTCTCGACCAGAGTGAGCGGGCGGCCCACGGCTAGGCGATTCTGGATCGCCAGTCCGATGTGCAGGCGCGCCTCTGGCATCATCCCCGCATCCCGGTAAGCGACCGCTAGCAGTAGATGGTTCCTGCTCCACGAAGGAGCGCGCGCCACAGAGCGTTGCAGAAGCGCGATGTTCCGCTCCGAGTCCAATTCCCCCAGGTCACCGAGCACCTCGGCAAGAAGCATCTCGGCCCGGCCGGCGGCTGCCTCCTGATCAAGCACTCGGCTCAGCAGATCCACGGCCATACGCAGGTTCGCTTTTGCCATAAAGGTATGGATGTGCACATACGAGGCGCCGATCGCTGCATCGGCGTCGTTTGGGTTCTCGGCAAGCAGGGACTCGTAGATGGCGAATGCTTCGTCCTCGCGGTGCGCCGGCTCCAGCAGTACCTGCGCGAGGTCCAGCTTCGCCCGGCGGCTGCCGCGAGCCTCAGCCACTCGTCGCAGTCGTTCGATCTCCGTGTGCTCGTTCGCGCTAGCGTGGGCGTACATCATTCCGCTGGCACATACATGGTGCCGATCTTGATGACACCGTTCTCAACACTCCCCGAAACCTCGACTGTTTGGCCCGCGATTTGTACGACCGCATTATCGAATCGCCCGTTGGGTACCAAGCGTCGTGCCGAAAGCGCGGCGAGTCAAGCGCGTCCGTCCCTATTCCGAGACCGACCGCGTTCCTGAAATGCGCGAACCAAAAGCACAAAGAAGGACCCGGCCTCATGCGAGGTCCGGGTCCTCTCTCTATCTCACCGGTTGGTTGGCAAATCCCCGGTCCTTACGAACGGGGGCCGAACACGGGCCGGGTCTCTGCGCAGCTCTGCCAGGGGACTAGCCGAGCTTCTTCAGGACCTGCTCCGCCTCGTCAAGCGTGAATGCACGAAGGGTTTCCGTATGGACGTTGCCGGTACCCCCAGCGCCAGCCGCCGAGGCCAGCATCGTCTCGGCGTCCGGTGCCTCGGCCAGCACCACGAAATCGTATTGCCCTTGGGTCAGGTACCAGCCGTGGATCTTGGCTCCCAGGCGCTTTGCCCGTTCCTGGTTCCCCTCAGCGATCTTGCGGACGTCCGGGAGGTTCTTCGCCCCCTGGGCTGTGAACTTGCCGAGAACAACGAACATCGCCATGTGAGTACTCCTGCTGTGGAGGAGCGGGTCGGTCTCGCCATTGGCCCAGTGCGTCGGAGTGGCGACCGTGTTGGGACGCCGCGCTGGTGGAACCCCCGGGCTCCATGCCCCCTGCCGTGTCGGGGCAGTGTGGGCGTTCCCTGGCCGACAAGATAGCTAAGTCCCAGCGGGTGAACCAGCTGGTCACTCCGGTGCATCCGGTGTACGTGAAGGACGGCTCCCTGACGCCGCCGCTCGACTGGCCGGACACGATCGTCGGCGACCTGCGGAGCGGAGGCCGGTGCGAGTAGTAGCGATAGGCCGCTCACCCGCGGCCTAAGTGACGCTGGATGTCGACGGCCGACACTCACACGATGGCTGCGTAGTGTGTGCCAGCGCCTACAATGGGCGCTGTCTCGGAACCTTTCCAAGCGGCAGGTCGATGGGCGATCGCGACCCCCTTGTACCGAACGGTTGAACTCACCGAGGCTGATCAGAGGAAGCGATGCAGGTCGGGGTGCTGGTGCCGCAGGGCTGGAAGCATGAGTACGACGGATGGGATCCGGCACGGGCCTGGGCCCGGACGGTGGAACTCGCACGGCAGGCCGAGGCGCTCGGCTTCGAGTCCGAATGGGTCTTTGACCACTTCCACACGACGCCGGACACGACTGACGAGATCACCTTCGAGTCGTTCACCACGCTGGCGACGATCGCCAGCGTGACCTCCCGAGTGCGGCTCGGGCACATGGTGATCTGCGCCGGCTTCCGCAACCCCGCACTCGTCGCGAAGCTTGTGTCCACGCTGGACGTCGCGAGCGGCGGCCGATTCGAGGTGGGCATCGGCGGCGGGTGGAAAGAAGACGAGTGGCTCGCGTATGGGTATGGGTTCCCGGAGACAAAAGATCGGCTGGCCGCCCTGCGCGACGCGCTCGAGGTGATCACGCGGATGCTCGCGCCGGGCCGGGCCACCTACGAGGGGCGGTTCGCGAGCGTCCACGCCGCGGTGAACGTGCCAAAGGGGATCCAGCAACCGCGCCCGCCGATCATCGTGGGTGGAAACGGCCACGACGTCACGTGGCGGCTGGCGGCACGTTTTGCGGACGAGCTCAACGTCGTGTTCCTGTCGCCCGAGCAGATCGCCGAGTCGCTCCCGCTGATNCGCGCCCGGTGCGAGGAGATCGGCCGCGACCCGGCGACGCTTCGCCTCTCGGTCTATGCGTCAGACGATGAGATGCGCGAGCCGGGCCAGGCCCGGGTCGACCTGATCGGCCGGTATGCACAGGTCGGGTTGGCGAGGCTGGTGGCGTTCCCCGCCCGGTGGTCGCCCACCGAGGAGACGTACCACCGCTTTGCAGAGGACTGCCTCGCCGCGGGAATCAAGCTCGAGCGCGCGTGAGCGGCCAGAGACGCGCCTGACGGCAGTTCCGCCGGGCAGGCCGTACTCGCCTCGACACGTCGCACGTGGCCGGGTGGCCGGCACCGCTCGCGTGCGGCGGCGGATGCCGGTCGGCCGGCCGCCGACCGACTCTATGACCTGAGCGAATCTGGTGAGGGCGAAAGGACTTAATCGGCGGGTTCCAAATGCCGGTTCGTGGTGCCCGTCCAAGGCGTCCCTGGGAGGATGAACCCCGCAGGTCGATCGGGTCCGCAGCAACGTCGACGCATGACCGGATCGGCGGTCGCGAAGTCGAGGACGAGCTCGCTCATCCCGACTTCGATCCCATCCCGTTCAGGCTCCGGCTCGCCCGCGTGGCCGTTCGTCGCCGGCACGACGGCTCGACGCCGGACAGCCCGCGCGCCTCTCGGATGCTCGCCAGTCGGTTCGGTCGGGGCGATTGTAGCAAGGTCATATATATATAAGCGGGGCGCTTGACAATGTTGCCCTGGCCAGTCCACACTGCCTGCGCACTAGGCCAAGTCGGGGAGAATAAGGGGTAACAATGCGTGCTGTGACAAGATATTCTCAGCCTTGGCTGAGGCGAAAGTCGTCGCTGCGTCTGCTGCTGGCAACCGGATTTGCATGCTCAATCGGCCTGCTCGGCCTGCTCGGCCAGGTGCCGCTGGTGGCGGCGGCCTCGGCCAGCATCACGTCGGCTGGACCACTCACAAACATCACGATCTCGGACCAGCTGAACTGCGCGGTCAACCATACCGGTGACACGGACGGTGAGTTCTACGGCAACACCGCCTGCGCCACCGAGATCGCCGTCGGCGGCGCGATCTACGGGCCTTCATCCATCCCGGCCGGAAACAACCCGGGAGGGTACACGCCGGTCAGTCAGTCGGGGGTGACCGGGTCGGGAACGAGCGGCAACCCCTACAAGTTGGTCACCGTCGTCGACGTCGGGACCACGGGACTGCGGATTACCGAGGCTGATTCGTACGTTGTCGGTCAGGAGGCCTACCGGACCGAGGTGCAGGTGACCAACACTGGCACCCAAGCCCAAAGCGCCATCCTATATCGCGGCGGTGACTGCTACCTCCAGAACTCGGACTACGGGTGGGGAAGCATTGGAAGTCCGGCGGGTGCCGTGGCCTGCGTCGCGGGCACGGAGACCACTCCGGGTTTGCGGATTGAACAGTGGATTCCGCTGACGGCTGGAAGCCAGTACTTCGAGGCGGGCTACGGCACGGTCTGGGCGGCAATGAGCGCGAAGACCAACTTCCCGAACACGTGCGAATGCACCACCTACGAGGACAACGGCGCCGGGCTCAGCTGGGCACTCGCCATTCCGGCCGGGCAGTCGCGCACCGTCTCGCACCTGACGAACTTCTCGCCTACAGGTAACCTGGCGCTCTCGATGACGAAGACGGCCGACCAGGGAACCGTCAGCGCCGGTGCTCAGGATGGCTACACCATCACGGTGAGCAATCCGAACACGAGCGCGGTTCCCCTCGCCTCGATCTCCGACACGCTGGCCGCCGGTTTCTCCTACGTCACCGGATCTACCACAGGAGTGACGACCACGGATCCGACCGTGTCGCCCCAGGTGCCAGGTCCAGGAGAGACGCTCTCGTGGGTCGGGCCCTTCACCGTCCCAGCGGCCAGCGGTTCAACGCCTGGCGCTGTGACGCTCCATTTCAAGGTGAGCGTGTCATCGACGCCGGGGCTGTACTACGACAACGCCACCGCTGACGGTGGCAACTTCACCGTCATAGCAACCGGCGACACAGCGCCAGTCACCGTCACCGCGCCACCCCCCACCCCGTCGCCGAGCCCGAGCGCGTCGCCGTGCCCGAGCGCGTCGACAAGCCCGAGCGCGTCGACAAGCCCGAGCGCGTCGACAAGCCCGAGCGCGTCGACAAGCCCGAGCGCGTCGACAAGCCCGAGCGCGTCGCCGTGCCCGAGCGCGTCGCCCACGCCAACCCGGACCGCTAGCCCGTCGCCAACCCGGACCGCTAGCCCGTCGCCAACCCGGACCGCTAGCCGGTCGCCCACGCCGAGACGGACCGCGACACCGGCGGCCACCAGCACCGCCAGCAATGGTTCGAGCAACAACTCGACTCCGCTGTTCGCACTGCTGATCTGCCTCGCCCTGGGCTGCCTCGGCCTGGCGGCCGCCCAAGCCCAGCGACGGGGAGTCCGCCGCTGATCAGTCCAACTTAGGCCGCGAGGCGTGATCGCCGTCCTCTTCCTCATGGGCACCAACATCCGCACCATCCTCAGCCAGATCGGCGCTGCTCTCTAGACAGACCGAGGCCACACCGGCAAAGGGCGGGCTGCGCAAGTAGCCCGCCCTTCATTTTGGCAACGGAGGTCTGTCGAACGAAGGCAGCGTGGCCCCTCCGCACGATCAAGCCATAGGGTCGACCGACAGGGAATGGACCCACACGAGCAGAAACGCCGTGAACGGACCCCAAGGTGACAGAGGACTAGCTTGAGGTTAATCCGTCAGGCTTCGCTCTCTTCCGCCTTCGCTTCGCTTCGTTCTTCTCGAGCTGCGCCTCCAAGGCGCATGCTCCCGCGAGCGCTGCAGCGATGCCCAATACGCAGGCCCACCCAAGGTCGTCAAGACGAAGCTGCGCAGCTCCTTGAGCTCCGGCGAGGGTAGACAGGAACTCGGTGGACGCGCTGCCCGCGGGGCCGGGCGAAGGAAACACTGAGTAGTCCGCGCCGAACGTTGACGTGTACCCATTCCAAGCCGATAGCGCCATCGCGCCGCAGGCCGTCGCAATGCCCAGGTACCACAAACGACGGGACTTCGGGGAGATACTCCAATGCCTGGCCACCAGCAGGCCGAGTGTGATAGCAGCAGGCAATGCGACGAGCGCAAGCACCATCGTCGCCAGCCCGCGGCTGCTCGCATTCTGGCTTGACAGGCTCGGTCCAAGCCCTCGAACAGCTGCGACGACGACGGAGGAGCAGTAGACAAGAAAGCCGGCTTCGGGGAGTCGCCTGACTACACGCACTCCGGCCGTCGGTTTCTGATTCCCAGCGTCGGCATCCGAGACCACAGCCCCAACCGATCCTGCTCCTTCAGACATGTCGTCCCTCCCGTCTCAGCGTGCTGTGGCGTTTGGCGTGCAGTCTAGCGGCCGCGACTTCTGGTATCTGGCGCTGTGCGGGCGCGCGCGGCTCGACGACTATCGGGTGTTCGCCGCTGGTGCGCGCGGCTCGACGACTATCGGGTGTTCGCCGCTGGTGCGCCGCCAGACCGGCTACGACCTGGACCTCGACGGCTTCGAAACAGACCACATCAGCCTGGGCGACACCATCCTCTTCCGTAATCCGTACATCGGACTGCGCCTCAACGACGAGGAGATCGCGGTCAGCACGATGCTCACGGCGATGGCGGCCTGGTGTCGGGACCAGGGCCCGGCGCCGTACCCGCTGGCGGATGGTTGCCAGGACCACCTTGTGGCGCTGGCGATCGAAGAGTCCGTTTCGAGCGGGGCGCCGGTCACCACGGCCGCTGAGGCCTGGGCCGACTCCACGCTCTAACGGATCGCGGCAGCTCGAGGGTCGCCACCGGATCGGGTTGCCGGCACGATCACGCTTAGGGCGGCGGGCAGGATTGACACGTCGACCGGCGTCCGGCCGACAACGTTGCCGTCGATCTCCACCAGGCGCGGTTGAGCGGTGGCGATCCGGACCTCCCGTGCCTGGGCCCGGAAGGCACGGCCGCCCGAAGAGTCGCCGAGATCGGTCTGGCGGAACGCCTCCCATGCCGCCGGCAGGGCTGGAATCGGCCCCGACGCTCGCACCACTATCACCTCGAGCAGGCCGTCGTCGGGCAGCACCGGCCGACGCGGCGACAAACCGGCCATCATCCGGCCGAAGTTCGCGACGATGACCTGCGCGGCCTGGGTCTCCGTCGTGACCCCATCGAGGGTGATCTCGTGGGTCAT
>JGI24129J20441_1000100_pt1 | contig 22795 bp, 20 predicted proteins | sample BarGraNGADG00211_FD_20441 | JGI IMG/M metagenome (IMG submission 20441) | reverse complement strand
GCTCCTGTCCTCGAGCCGCATCCTGGAGCGGCAGGGATTCCTGCAGACCCTGACCAGCGGCCTGCGGGTCGTCGATGCGATCGATCCCGAATCGGCCCGCGTGCCGCCTCAGCTGACGCTCGACGTCTTCGCGCCGGAGTACATGGGTGCGCGGCTCGGGGGCGCGGCCCTGGTCGAGAGTAGCGGGGAACTGCTCGGTCTCATTGGCCAGGCTCAGATCAGGCGCATCCCAAAGCGCAACTGGCCCACGACCCGCACCGACCACGTGATGGTGCCGATCGCGAACGTCCCCCGGGCCGACCCCGAGGCCGACCTGTGGCCCGTCCTGGAGGTGCTGGAACGTTCGGGTCAGGACGCGTTGCTCGTCGGATCGATCGAGCCCGACGTGCGGCTGATGACACGGCGCTCCGCGGCCCGGCTCATCCACGAGCGGGCCCAGGAGCAGGTCCGGCTCAAGAAACTGGCGGACAGTCTCGTGGGTCTGGGCAGGCGCCGTCCGCCCGCGGCTCCGATCCAGGCCGCCGCGCCACTCGAGCCGCCGGATGCGGACGCGCCACGGGAGCAGCCGGACGCGGCGGAGCCGCCACCCGAGCGACCCGAGACGGGGCGCGAATCAAACGACGACCAGGCTAGCGGAGAGGGACAACGGAGGTGATGGCCCAATGGCTTTCAAGACCGGGCCGGGCGGCGGAGCGGCCGCGGGCGCATCCGGAGAGGCGAGCGGCGGAGCCGACCAGAGCACCCGCGCAGATCGCCGTCGCGGCGTCCAGGCGGATCGGATCCGCAGGCCTCGAATGCTCGACGTCACGGACCAACCCGTGACGCCACGCCGGGCTACAGCCGAGGCGGAAGTAGCTCTGTCCCAGGAAACCTTGAGCGCAATCATCGACGGCACGAACCCGAAGGGCGACGTCCTGAGCGTGGCCGAGTTGGCCGGAGTCATGGGCGGCAAGCGCACCAGCGAGCTGATCCCGCTCTGTCATCCCATCCCGCTGACCGACCTGCTGGTCAAGGCCGCCCCGGACCGCGCCGCCGGAGTGATCAGGATCCAGTCCGAAGCCGCGACGACCGGGCCTGCCGACGTGGAGATGGAGGCGCTCACCGCGGTCGCGATTGCCGCGCTCACCGTGTACGACATGATCAAGGAGATCGAGCCTGCTGCGATCGTGCGCTTGGCCAGGGTCACCTCCAAGTCCGGCGGTGACGAAGAGTGGCGCCGGCCGATCGAGCCGTCCGATCCGACCAGGGCCCCTCGTGGCGCGCGGATCGCGGGCCGGATCGCCGGTCCGGCCGTGCGGACCGCCCCTCCGGGGCGCCCCTCCGGGCACAAATAGGCTCCCTGACTGTCGGTCGGGACGTGGGGAAACGGGCCCGCGAGGAGCCGGCGTCGCGTGCTGGCCGCTTGCTCAACTCCTCCGCGATCCCTACCGCGACGGCGACACCCTTGCGCGCTCTTGAGAGCAGTGGCCGCGCGGACTACCCGAGTGCCGCCACCTCAGTGACGACCCTCGAAGGAAGGACGATTACCCGGCAGCTTCCAGCACGCTTCGCCTCGGAGCCTCGAGATGAGGACTCACGCGGCGGACGCCGACTAACCGACCATACCCCTAATACGCGGAAAAGGGTCACTGGGTTCACTCGAACGCAAGCGGACGAAGCCGGACCGCTTGGCGCTATCGATGAGCCTGAGGGCAAGGCATTCGCTACAGTGGTACGGGGCTGGGGCCGAAACCCGAGCGTGTGGCTGTAGGAGACGTAGTGCCCGACGCCGGAGTTGTTGTTCCGCTTGCGGTCTTCTTCGCCGCAGGCCTGGCGGTGGCGTACCTGGTCTGGCGAGTCGTTCTCGTGGGCGGCCAACTGCGTCGGGAGGCGCAGAGCCAGCGCACGACCGTTGAGATAGCCCGTCGGGCGGACACGTCGGTCTCCGAGCTAGCCTCGCTGGTGGACGAGGTTCGGCGCCGCAAGATGGACCCCGAGGAGGCCCGGCAGAGCTTGAGAGCGTCCGTGGAGACGATGCGTCGCTTCTCCCTGGAAATCTCCTCCCTCGGGTCGGGAGACGCGCCGCCCGCGTTCGCGGCCGGTCTCGTCGCGGAGCTCGACCGAACCGAACGAGCGATCGAGCTGATAGAGCACGGGGCCGAGATGCTTTCCGAGTCGTCCTTCGAACGCCACGGCGAGGGCGAGACGGCAATCAAGCGAGGCTATCTCAACCTGTTGCACGCTCGGGAGGCAATCCGGGCCTGCGGGGACGAGATAGCCGCCATGTCCGACGGCATCGTCGACGGAACGGGCTGGCGGAGACCCGGCCGATAAGGCTCGATCAGAGCCAGGGGACCCGTCAGCCTCGGGTGCTATTCTCCGTGAGGGTGCGAACCAGGTGGCTGGAGGAAACCGAGCCGATGCGCTGTCCCCGTTGCGGTGAACGCGAGACCCGTGTGGTCGATTCGCGCGACCTCGACGAGGTGAGCATCCGGCGCCGCCGCGAGTGTGGCAACTGCGGCGCGCGGTTCACCACTTACGAACGGATCGAGTCGCCGCGACTCGTCGTCGTCAAGCGGGGCGGGACCCGAGAAGAGTTCGATCGGGACAAGCTCGTGTCCGGGTTCCGGAAGGCCCTGACCCGTCGGCCCGTGCCCGATGACGCACCGGAGCGCGCCGCCGACCAGATCGAGGCGCTGTTGCGGGCGAGCGGTACGAGCGAAATCGAGTCTTCGGAGATCGGCCGCCTGGCCATGGACAGGCTTCGTGAACTCGACCAGATCGCCTACATCCGCTTCGCCAGCGTCTACCAGAGCTTCGAAGACCTCGAGGCCCTCAAACGCGAAGTGGACAATCTGTATGCCCAGCGCGAGAGCGGGGCCACCGTCAAGTGAGCGTCCTGTCGGATCGAGACATTGCGGTTGCGCTGTCTTCGGGGCGCGTTCGAGTCGAGCCATACGACGAGACGGACTTGCAGCCCTCGTCGATCGACCTGCACCTCGACCGAAGTTTTCGCATCTTCCGAAACAACCGCTACCCGTACATCGACGTCCGGGCCCCTCAGGAAGACCTGACCGAGCTCCTGAACGTCGCCGACGACGAGCCTTTTGTGCTGCACCCAAGCGAGTTCGTGCTCGGTCAGACGCTCGAATGGGTTGAGCTCCCGGACGATCTCGTCGCCCGACTGGAGGGCAAGTCGTCCTTGGGGCGCCTTGGCCTGCTGATCCATTCGACCGCCGGATACGTCGATCCGGGCTGGAAGGGCAAGCTCACGCTCGAGCTGTCGAACGTCGCCAGGCTGCCGATCGCCCTGTACTTCGGCATGAAGATCGGCCAGATCAGCTTCCTGACCATGTCCAGCCCGGTCGATCGCCCGTACGGATCGACGGGCCTGGGGTCGAAATACCAGGGCCAATCCGAGCCTACGGCGTCTGCGTTCTTCGAGGATTTCGACCGCGGACGGCGCGGAACGTCTGCGCCCGAGCCTTCGAACCAATGACAACGCTCAACGACGCCGTCGACTGGTCGGCCGAGCTCGGCGACGGAACACGCGTCGCGCTGATCCAGGCCGGCACGTTCCGCTCCGACGCGGGCGCCCTGCTGGGCCCGGTCCCGAGGATGATGTGGAACCGCCTCGTGGCCAACGAGATCGACGACGACCACCGGATCCTCCAGGCGCTGAATTGCCTGCTGATCGAGACGCCGGCAGGGCGCGTGCTGGTGGAGACCGGAATAGGCGATCGGATCAGCGAGAAGGGCCGTGCGATGCGCCGCTACGAGGGGCCGTGGATCGTGCCGGCGCTGGAAGCTGCAGGTTTCGACTCGGGGACAGTGGACGCGGTGGCGGTCAGCCATCTCCACTACGACCATGCCGGCGGGATGCTGCGGGCGGATGGTTCGCTGGCCTTCCCGCGGGCCCGCTTCGTGGCGCAGCAGGCAGAGTGGGACATCGCCATGAAGGACAACTCGCGCCTAGTGGCGAGCTACGACCAGCCAGAATTGCGCCTGGTCAGGGACCTCGGGACGAGTGGCGCCGTGGGCGGCGAGACCGAGATTCTGCCCGGCGTTTCCGTCGTTCCGACCGGCGGGCACTCGGCGGGGCACCAGGGCGTGATAGTCCGCGGGAGCGAGCGAACGGTGGCCTTCTTCGGCGATCTGTGCATGCGACCCTGGAGCGCCAACCCGCGCTGGGTCACGGCCTTCGACGACTTCCCGTTGGACTCCGTGGCGGCGAAAGCGTGGCTGTTCGCGCAAGCCGCCGACGAGGGCTGGACGATCGTGTTGTCGCACGAGCCTCGGCACCCGATCGGCCGGCTCATCCGCGACCGCGACCGCTACCGCTTCGAAGCGGGCACGTAGCTGGGGTTTGAGGGCACGGCGCGGCTGCACGGCGCGGCTGCACGGCGCGGCTGCGGGCCGGGGACCCGTCGATTCTGCCCACCAGGCGCACGCCAATCGACGCCGAAAGGGGGCCACGCCCGCCGACCCGGCCCTCACACTACGTTTGTCGCTCCTCGCCCCCGGCGCCGGACGCTGTAATATCCCGGCGAGCCCCCGTAGCTCAGTGGATAGAGCGCCGCCGTCCTAAGGCGGGCGTCGCTGGTTCGAGTCCGGCCGGGGGCGCCACACCCTGCTTCGTCCGGGCCGCGCTCTGCCCGAGGCCCAGGGAGGCCCGAATGTCGTTTCGCCTTCGAGCGCTGACCGTCGTCGTTTACGCCGCCGCCATGGCATATGTCGAGTCGGCAGCGGTCGTGTACCTCCAGCGCGCCCAGGGAATCAGCCCCGAGCATCTCTTCCCACTCCAGTCTCCGCAGGTGCTCGGGAACCTGGCCGGCATCGAGGTCGGGCGCGAGGCGGCCACGCTCTTCATGCTCGCCACCGTCGGAGTCCTGGCCGGACGGCGCTGGCTCGATCGCCTGGCCTGGTGCGCGGTCGCATTCGGCGTCTGGGACATCGGCTATTACTTCTGGCTGTGGGTCTTCATCGGCTGGCCGCACTCGCCGGCGACCTGGGATGTGCTCTTCCTCATTCCGGTCCCCTGGGCGGGCCCCGTGGTGGCGCCGATCACGGTGAGTCTCGCGCTGATCGGGTTTGGCCTCGGTGCGGCCTGGCAGGTAGGGCAGGGGAGGGCGCTGCGGGTCTCGCTGCCCGGAGCCGTCCTGGCGCTGGCCGGCGGGTTCCTCGTGATCCTCAGCTTCACGCTCGATGTCCCGGACGGGCTCGGCAACGTGCCACCACCGTGGCATCCCTGGCCGATTTTCGTCGTCGGGATGGCGCTGGCGGCCTGGGCGGGCGCGATGACGCTGCGCGTCGGGGTCGCGAACGTCGGGATCGCGAACAAGGCCGAGAAAGCGTCCTGAGCCGGGCCATTCGCCGTCCGGCCGATTCGTGTCGGCCGCGCCGTCGGCCGATTCCTGGGAGGGAGGCATTCGCCTTCGGAGCTGCCGGCCACCGCCGGCTCACAGGCCAGGAGCAGACATGGACTCCAGCATTCGGACCGACTTCAACGAGCTCGTCGCGCCGATGCTGGGCCTGGCCGAGCGGAGACTCGAGGAGGACGGAGGTTTCCGGCCGTTCGGCGCTCGTGTCGCCGCGGGTGGGCAGCTGGCGGTGATAGACGTAGCGCCTTCCCTCGAGAGCCCATCCAATCCCCTGATCATCGACGCGCTCTATGCCACTTTCAGGTTGGAGGCACGTGCCGGGACCATCAGGGCCTGCGCCGTGTGCTGGGACGCCACCGTGCCGCGCGAACGGGGCGGCGGCCTGATTGGGCGCGATCGCCATCGGCCTGGAGCATCGGGACGGCGCCCCGACAGTGCTCGTCCAGGAATACCAGCTGGAGCCGTCGGGCGAGGTCCATTTCGAGGATCCGGTCACCGTTGCAGGGCGAAGGCACGTCTTCGGGACCGTGCTCTTCTGTTAGCGGCTCTCAATGCGGCCGCCCGATGTGGCCGCACGCGGCGACGCGCCGCGGCCGCCCCACGGAGCCCGAGTGCGTCAGCTCTGGCAGCCCTTGCACCGACCCGAGATCGTCACGTGCGAGAGATCGACCGCGAACCCGAGCTCGCTCGCGAGCGAATCGAGGATCGCCGTCGCCGCCGGCGTCCCAATCTCGGAGGTCGACCCGCAAGCTACGCAGTGCACGTGGCCGTGGATCTGGTCGGGGAGGACGTGGTACTCCTCGCGCCCACCGGGGCCGTGGCCGTGGCGAACCAGCCCCAGGTCTTCGAGCATGTCCAGGGTCCGATAGACCGTCGACGGCGTCGTGGTCGGATCGAGCGCGCGGCAGCGGGAGATGATCTCGGTCGCCGTTACGTGACCTTGATGCTCGCGCAGCACATCGATCAGCGTGCGACGCTGCGGTGTCCAGCGGAGTCCACTAGAGCGCAGGCGCTCGGCGACACCGTCCCAGCGGCTGGCGGACGTCGCCGCCGGAATCTGGCTCGAGTCTGGCTGTGGCACTCTGCGGTCCTCCTGCCCCACGCATCGTTGCGCATCGCTGCGCCCTCGCTAGACTACGACTGTCTCGCAACTTGTTGCAATAGCAACAGGTTTCGTCAGGCACGACGGAGGACAGCAGGGCAGTGCACATCCCGGACGGCTACCTGGCGCCGGCTGTCTCTCTGGCGCTGGCGATCCCGACCGTTCCAGCCTGGGCTCTGGCGAGCCACAAGGTCAAGAGGGTCCTGAACAACCGGACCGTGCCGCTTCTGGCCGTCTTTTCCGCTCTGAGCTTCACGATCATGATGTTCAACGTGCCGGTGCCGGGCGGGACGACGGCCCACGGAGTGGGGGGGACGCTCATCGCCGTGGTCCTGGGGCCGTGGGCGGCGGTCATCGCGGTGAGCACGGCCCTGGTGCTCCAGGCGCTCTTCTTCGGCGATGGCGGCGTGCTGGCGATCTTCGCCAACTGCCTGAACATGGCAATCATCCTGCCGTTCGTGGGCTACGCGACCTACCGAGCGCTGGCGGCCGGTTCGCCGGTGCTTTCGACCAGGCGAGCCGTCGCGGCCGGGATCGGTGCCTACGTCGGCATAACCATCGCCGCGCTCGCTGTCGGGATCGAACTCGGCATCGAGCCGGCGCTCTTCTCCGACAACGGCCGGGCTCTCTACAGCCCCTACGGCCTGAGTACGGCCGTCCCGGCAATACTCGCCGCCCACGCCTTCGGCGCATCGATCGTGGAAGGCTTGATCACCGGCCTGGGCGTGAGCTACCTGCAGCGCCGCCACCCCGAATACCTCACCAGCCTGCGCGGCATCTTCGCCCCCGATGCCGAAGCCGAGGGTGCTGTGACCCCACGGCCGCTGTGGCAGGTCGTCGTGGTGGCCGTCGCCGCTAGCGTGGCCGTCCTGGCCGTCCTGGGGCTCGCCGAGAGCGGCGGCGATCCGGCAAGAATGCTCGGGACCGATTGGTCGCACGTCGACTGGCCCTCCGTCGCCAGCATGCTGCTCGTTACGGGGCTCATCGGGACCGTCGTCGTCCCGCTCAGCTACCTGCTTCTGCCGCACAACGTCAGGCGCGTCGGAGCGGCCTTCGCGGCCGTCGCCGTGGTGGCACCGCTCGGCCTCATCGCGCCCGGGTTCGCCTACGGAGAGGGTGGCGTGGGGAACGTGCAAGCGGCCTTCGGGTATGTGCCGTCGGGGCTCAAGGGCCTGTCCGGTGTGTTCAGCGCGCCGCTCGCCGGCTACAACATGCCCCTGCCGTTCTTCTCGGGGGCCAACGCGCCGCTCTGGCACGCCGGGATTGGATACGAGCTGGCCGGCATCATCGGAATCCTGGCGGTCGGCGGCGCGGTATACGCGATCGCCCGCCTGCTGCGGGGCGAACCCGACCGGCCGTCCGCGGCAGGTGGCGAAAGATGACCGCGGCGGCGCCGGCACGACGCAACGACGGACGGATCGGCTGGCTCGAGCAAACGGTCGGCGGCATCACGTCCAACATCGAGCACGCCATCTTCACGGAGCGCCACGCGCGTTCTGCGGGATGGCTACAGCGACGCGATCCCCGGGCCAAGATGATCGGCACGCTGGTTGCGATCCTGGCGGCCAGCCTGACGACTACGGTCGCCGGGCTGGCGATCCTTTACGCCGTGACTCTCGCTGCCGCGCGGGCCAGCCGCGTCCCGTTCGGCTTCTTCGTCAAGCGCGTCTGGCTCGGGATCCCATTCTTTGCCGGGATCGTGGTTATCCCGGCCATCTTCTTCGTGCCGGGCGTTCGGGTCTTCGATCTCGCCATCGGGCCCGCTCATCTCGCTCCTTCGTGGAACGGTCTGGCCGGGGCCGTGCTGTTCGTGAGCCGCGTCGGAGTCTCGGTCTCGCTGGCGGTATTGCTGGTGCTGACGACGCCCTGGTCGGATGTGCTCAAGAGCCTGCGATCGCTGCGCGTGCCGCAGGTCTTCATCCTGGTCCTGTCGATGACCTACCGCTACATATTCCTGTTCCTGCACACTGCAAACGGCATCCTGCTGGCCCGCAAGAGCCGGGTAGTCGGCCGGTCGACCGGCACGGAGCACCGCCGCTGGATTACTGGGACCATGGGAAACCTGATGAGCCGGGCCTTCAAGATGAGCAACGACGTCTACGCCGCGATGCTGGCGCGTGGCTTCACGGGCGAAGCCCGCACCTATTCCACGTACCGGATGCGGGCGGCCGACTGGATCGGCCTGGCCTTCGTTGCGGCCGTCGCAGTTTCGGCGGTGCTGATCGGGCGGATCGTGCGATGACGCTCGAGACCGCCGGCTGCGGCCGATATCGACCCGTCGGGCCAGACGAGCCGCTCTTCTCGCTGCGCGACGTCCGCTACCTCTACTCGGGCCGCCAGATTGCGCTCGACGGCATCGACCTCGACATCTGGAGCGGCGAGAGGATCGCCCTGCTGGGTGCCAACGGCAGCGGCAAGTCGACCTTGCTCAAGCTCCTCGACGGGATCGTGGCGCCCCACCACGGAACCGTTCGCGCCCTGGGACGAGACGTGACCGCGGTGGCCGGAGGCGAGGATGCCTTCAGCTTCCACCGCGAGGTCGGGCTCGTCTTCCAGGACCCCGACATCCAGCTCTTCTCGGCCACGGTGCTCGACGACGTCGCATTCGGCCCGTTGCAGCTCGGTCTTCCCGCGGGCGAGGTGGGGGCGCGCTGCACCGAGGCGATGGCCACGATGGAGATCGCCCACCTGGCCGATCGAGCTCCGTTCGAGCTTTCCGGGGGCGAAAAGAAGCGGGCCGCGATCGCCTCGGTGCTCTCGCTCAGACCGGACGTCCTTCTGCTCGACGAACCCACGGCCTCGCTTGATCCGCGAACGAAGTGGCTGCTCGTCGATCTGATCGGACGCCTGGCGGCGGCCGGTCGCACGTTGGTCGTCGCAACCCACGACCTCGAAATAGTCCCGATCATCGCTGACCGCGTGGTAGTGCTGGGAGAGGATCGCCGTATCCTGGCCGACGGACTGCCGGCCGCGATACTCGCCGACACGGATCTGCTCGTACGCGCGAACCTGATCCACGAGCACGTCCACCGCCACGGAGCCATCAGCCACGTTCACGCCCACGAGTTCGACGACGGTCACCACGACGGTTCCGACGATCCGGCACCCACCGGCTACGAAGTTGTGAGCACCGGAGGAGACCGCGAACACCGGACTGCTCGAACGCCGCCGAAATCCTGAACAGCCCACTGGCCCGCAACGATCGGGCCCCCACACAAAGGGAATGCCCAGTCCGCTCGAACCGCCACAATGGAAGCCGAATGGAGAGCCGCAGCGCACGGGGGGTTCCCGGTGATCCGCGCGATGCTGTAGACGCCGCGGATCGGTTGAGCGATGGCGCTGCAGTGAGCTCGGGACGCCCGGTCGCCGACCCGCTCGACAGCGCCGCCGAGAAGGCCGCCCGCGAACACCTCTTCGACGAAGTCCTCGCCGGAGTGGAGCTGGTCCTGGAGGCCGACGGTGTGGCCTTCTGGCGAGAGGAGCCCGACCACTCACTGCACCTGACTTCGAGCCGGTCGATGTCACGCTCAATGCTGCACGCCCTCGACGGGGCCGTCACGACGCCGCTGCAGTCGATCATGCAGCGCTGGCCCGACAGCCCGCTGGCGGCGGTGCCGCTGAACGACCCGTCGAACGCGATCGCCGAGGACATTCGCGCGATCTGCGAAGTGGAGGGCGTTTCGAGCCTGGCCGGCGTGCCCTGCCGCCTCTCCGGGGAGATGCTCGGACTGATGATCGTCATCCACCGCCACCCGCATTCCTGGACCGTACGCGACCTCGGCCTCGCCACGGGGTTCGCGGGACAGCTTGCCACGGCCATGCAGAACGCCCACCTCTACGCCTCGGTTCGCTCGCTGGCCAGCCGCCTGACCGCCATCCATGAATTGAGCTTGAGACTGGCTCAGTTGCGGGACGTTGATGCAATAGGCGAAGCCATCGTCGCGGAGGTCGGCCGGCTGGTCGACTGCGACACGGTGCGGGTCTATCGGCTCGATCCCGATGAGGGCGTCTTCCGACCTGTGGCCGCATCCGGAAGGTTCATGGGCATCGATTCGCCGCCGCTGGAGGCTCTCTCGAGCGGTCACGGCGAAACGCTCCCGGGCTGGGTGGCCAAGCGGAACGAGCCTCTGATCATTCCGGACGCCTCGGTCGAGCGGCGTTCGATCTTCCGCTCCACTTTCGGCCCCGAGTCGCTGCTGCTGGTTCCGATGTCCTACGGCAACGTCGTCCAGGGCGTTCTCGCCGTTTCGAAGGAAGGCATCGACCGCTATGGGCCGGACGACGAACAGGCCCTCTCGATCTTCGGTCGTTACGCAGCCCAGGCCATCGTCAACGCCGACAACGTCGAACGGCTCGAACGCCAGCAAGCGCTGCTGGAACGGCAGATCGCGGCCGAGAGACGGCTCCTGGACGTGAGCGAGCAGCTCGTGTCGACTCTGGAGCCCCGACGAGTCCTCGAGCAGATCGCAGATACCATCGGCAGCGTCGTTCGTTTCGACCAGCTGACGATCTATCGACTGGATCGCAAGACGGGCAAGATCGAAGCCGTAGTCGACCGCTCAGGCGAAGCCGAAGGCTCCCCAACGCTCCAGCCCGCGATGGACGAGGGCCTGACCAGCTGGGTCATCGGACGCGGCGACGCGGTCTGCGCCAACGACGTCGGTGAAGGAGTGCTGGCCATCGGCCCGGATGGCCTGGACGAACGCGACGACGAGCAGCCGGTAACCCTGGGCAAGCGCCACGGCCGCGGCGCCGGCGCCGGACAAGCCACCCAGAACATCATCGTCGTGCCTCTTCGGACTCACGGCGAGGTCGTGGGCAGCCTCAACCTGATGCGAGTCGGCGGCCCCGACGCCCACTTCGGCGAGCAGGAGTTCGAGCTGAGCAAGCTGTTCGCGAGCCAGGCGTCGATGGCCCTCCAGAACGCCGAAGCCCACGTGACCGTCGCCTCCCGCGCCGACCTGGACGCCCTCACGGGCCTCAGAAACCACGGCACGTTCCAGCGAGACCTCCAGGCTCTCGTGGAGTCGGGCAATCCCTTCTCGCTGCTGATGATGGACCTCGACTCGTTCAAGGCTTACAACGACACCTTCGGCCACCCGGCCGGCGACGCGCTGCTCCTGACGGTCGCGAAAGCCGTCGTCAGTGCGATCCGGCAGAACGACCGGGCCTACCGATACGGCGGCGACGAGTTTGCGCTCCTCTTGCTGGGGGCCAAGCGAAGTCACGCCGCGGAAGTGACGGAACGGGTACGCGCTGCCGTCTGGATGGCGGTTGTCGGCTCGATCACCTCGCCCGGACTGGTAGTCAGCGCCTCGATCGGCGCGGCCCACTGGCCGGCCGACGGACTGGCCAAGGCGGACCTCGTGCTGGTGGCCGATCAAGAGCTGTACGAGGCAAAGCGCCAGCGCGGCCAGCCGAGCGCACGGGCAGAGCAAAGTGAGCCGGCAGAGAGGCCGACCCGGACGGAAGCCGACCGCGCCGCGGGCTTCACCCATGGGTCGCTGCTGGAAGCCGCCCACGAGATGCTCAGGGCGTCCGACCGCGCCGAGATCGCTCAAGCCACGCTGCGCCATGCGGTCAAGACCGCGGGGGCCAAAGACGCGTTCGTGGCGATGATCGAGAACGCCTCGACCGGGCCGTCCGCCAGCCGCCGGACCGCCCGCCAGGCGATGCGCTTGCTCGCAGGTTGCGGCGCCTTCGAAAGCCGCAAGCTCCGCATCCGCCGCGGCGTCGGATTCTGGGGCCGCGTGTGGCAGGAAGCGGCGCCACTCCAGGACAGGTCGAAGGGCGGCGGCGGACTGGTCGGCGTGCCTCTGGTAGACGGCGGGCAGGTGGTTGGACTGCTGGGTTTCGTTACAGTCGACGATGTGGTCACCCACGAGCGTCTGCACCAGGTGAGCCGTCTTGCGGCGCTGGCCTCCGCCGCTGTGGCGGCCAGCGCCAGGCGATCGGAAGGCGCGACCTCGGAACGTGCTCTCGCCGCGCGAGCGGACTGACGGATCGGCCGGCGGCGCGTCTGGCCGGACGAACCCTATACTCGACCTCATGTTTGAGTCTCCGGCGCTCCTTCCCGCGAAGGCGGGGCGTCGCCGATCGCGGCGGACGATCGTGGCCGCCGCCGCGGTCTTCGTGGGCCTGGCCGTCGTTGCTACGTCCGCTTTCCAGCCGCCCAACCTGCGTGCGGCACGGAGCGACATCCGCGTCTTCATGGGCGCGGCTACTTCACTGGATCCGGCGATCCAGGCCGATGCGGCCAGTGCTCAGATCGACGCCCAGCTCTTCGAACCGCTGACGGCAGTCGATGCCTCCCAGCGGGTTCAGCCCGCGCTGGCGGCCAGTTGGGAGACGCTCGATGGGGGACGCCGGATCGCGTTCCACCTTCGCCCCAACCTGACGTTCTCGAACGGGTCGCCGCTGGCCGCCAAAGACGTCGTGGCGAGCTGGATGCGGGTCCTCGCCTTGGCCGGCCAAGGCGGCCTGGCGTCGCTGCTGGACGACGTGGTGGGGGCGGAGGCCTACGCCAAAGGCACCGCTCCCGCGTCCGGCGTCGGCCTGCACGCCACCGACGCCGCCACGATCCAGGTGGACCTGACCAGCCCGGCTTCGGACTTCGCCGCCATCGCCTCGAGCCCGACCCTGGCCATCGTGCCTCCGGGGCTCAATTCGAACCCGAACCTGCTCAAGCCGGGGTCCTTCGTCGGGAGCGGCGCTTACGTACTGAGCGCCGTGACCGCCGCGGAGACCACTCTCGTCGCCAACTCCCATTACTGGGCCGGCAAACCGGCAGTCACCACCGTTCACGTCATGAACGACATCGGCGGACAGAGCCCGGTCGACGTGTTCCTGGCGGGGCAGCTGGACTACGCCCCGATCAGCTCGTTCGACGCAACCTGGATCGCGTATGACCGAACGCTCGGCCCGGCACTGCGCCTGGTCCCAACCGCGTCCGTCGAGTACTACGGCTTCGACACGACCAAACCGCCGTTCTCGGACGTGCACGTGAGGCGAGCATTTGCGATGGGGATCGACTGGCGGCGGCTCGTCACGCTGCTCGACGACCCGACGGAACAGCCTGCCACGGGCATGGTGCCGCCGGGCATTCCCGGCCATAGCGGCACCGACTTCGTCCCCAAGTTCGACGTGGCGGCGGCCAAGAGCGAGCTGGCGCAGGCAGGCTATCCAAACGGCGCCGGATTTCCGAAGATCATCCTCATGACCCCCGGCGGATCTGTCGATGCGGCCATCGTCGCCCAGCTCCACTCCAACCTCGGCATCGACATCGGATACGAGACCCTCGACTTCGCCACGTACTCCGAGCGGCTAGCCAACGATCCACCTGCCTTCTGGGAGCAGGACTGGCAGGCCGACTATCCCGGCGCCTACGACTTCCTGGGCATACTCCTGGGCACCGGCAAGGCCAACAACTACGGCCACTGGAGCAACGCCGACTTCGACGCCGCCCTCGGCAAGGCACTCTCGGCAGGCGACCCCACCTCCGCGCAGACTGCCTTCGACCAGGCTCAGACCGTCGTGCAGGACCAGGCACCGGTGATACCCGTGGACAACGGCACGAGCTACTGGCTGGCCGCGAAGGGACTCCTGGGCGCCACTCCCAACGGCCAAGGCCTCGTCCGTTTCGCCGGTCTGGCCTGGGCTTCCGGGTCATGAGCCCGCGGCCGTCGGCCGAGATTGCGCGTCGCGTCGCCGGCGCGATGTTAGCGGCCGCAATCGTCCTGGCGGCCGGCGCGCCTCGGGTCGCGGCAGCCTCCCCCGACTTCGGGACTCCGAGCGCCATTTCGACCTTCGGGAAGGGCATCGATTTCACTCAGCCGTACACCGGGCCGGCGTTCGCCAGCGCCGAGATCTCCCTGCAGTTCCCAGACGCTATCGCCCCGTTCATCGTTCAGCTGATGGCTCAAAGCTCCGCCTCCCTCCAGTACACGGTGAACGCATCCGAGGGCCAGCTGCTGCCGAACATGAAGATCGTCGCGACCTTCGACGTCACTCTGCCGAACGGCACGGTCGAGACTGGACCGGCCGTCAGCGTGACTTACGCCGATACCAGCGTCACCTGGCAGACCATCACGGCCGGAATCGTGACAATCCACTTCTACTCCGGCGGCAATTCGTTCGGGCAGCAGCTCGGCGCGATCGCCCAGCAGGGACTGGCCAAGTCGGCGTCCTTCCTGGGCGCCAGTGAGACTCAACCGATCGACTTCTTCGTGTACGGCGATCAGAAGAGTTTCCTCAATGCGATGGGCCCAGCCACCGGCGACGCCGTCGGGGGCCAGGCGAAACCGCAATTCCGCACCTGTTACGCTCAGATCAATGCCGGCGACCTGACGTATGCACGATCGGTCATTCCGCATGAGCTGACGCACGTGGTGTTCGAAGATGCCATCTACAACCCGTACCACGATCCTCTGAACTGGTTCAACGAAGGAATGGCCGTTTACCTCTCGGATGGGTATGCAAGCGACAACCGGCAGCGAGTTGCCCAGGCTGCCTCCAACGGAACGCTCATGCCTCTCGCCGCCCTGACCGGTGCGTTCCCGAGGATCACCGACCGCTTCTACCTCGCCTACGCAGAGGCGGTCTCGGCGGTTGACTTCCTGGTCCGCAAATACGGCCAGGCCGACGTCGCCAGGCTGCTGGGCGCTTACCGGACGGGCGTGACCGACGACGAGGCCTTCAAGGCCGCCATCGGAATCGATACCGTCGCCTTCGACAAGGCCTGGATGGCGGCCAACGGCGTGAATTCCTTCCAGTCGTTCGGCCCTCAGCCCGCGCCGAGCGGACCGCTGCCACCCGGCTGGGGTTCGGCCGGCGGGGGAGCGGTTCCGACCCCCACAGGGTCGGGGGAGGCCAGCGTGGCGACGCCGGGACCCGGCGGCTCGAGCCAGCCGGCCGCTGGCTCGATCGCCAAACGCAATCCCACGCTCGAGGCGTTCGGGATCGCCGGAGTGCTCTCGACCATTGCCGTGGTCCTGCTGGTTGCAGGAATCGTGATCCATCGCAAGTCTGAGGGAGGGGCGCCATGACTGTCAGGCCCCGCAGAAAGAGGATTGCCTCCTGGCAGGGGACCCTCGCGATCGCCTTGCTAATTCTCGGCTTCTTGATCGCCGCGCAGGTCTCGGCGCAGGCGCCAGCCGCGGCGTACAGCGGATTGGAGCGGCCGGGACTGATCCAGACCATCCAGGATCTCCAGAACCGGCATGACGATCTAGCAGCCTCCATCGTCGCGACCAGATCGCAGCTCGCGGCAGTCCGCGAGGGCGGCCAGGGCAGGCAATCGGATCTGATCGCGCTCAACCAGCAGCTCCAGCAGGCTCAGCTCGCCGCTGGATTCACGACCCTGCAGGGCGCCGGCGGCTATGTATACCTGAGCGACGGAACCGTGCCCCCCGGTATCGGCGGAAACCCTGCCGACTACCGCATCGACGCGGCGGACATCCGCACGATCGTCAACGGTCTGTGGCGGTCGGGGGCTGAGGCCATCGCCATCAACAAGGAGCGGGTCGTGACCACCACGGCGGTCGTCGACGTCGGCGGCTCGATTCTGGTCAACTCGGCCTACGTGACGGACGGCAGCGGACATTACGTGATATCGGTCATCGGACCTTCCGACATGTGGACGAAGCTCTCTTCGCTGGATACGTTCCGCCCCTGGATGGAGCAACGGTACGGGCCGTTCCACCTGGCCATCCAGTACGTGCCCGATTCGAAAGTGCTCGTGCTCGGCTATGCCGGCACTGCCAACCTCCACGTGGCGCAGGTCTCGCCCGCGCCGTCCAGCACGCCGTAACCGCCATGCGTCACTTTCGTAGTCAACTGACGCTCGCTCTCGTCGCAGTAGTCCTGGGGTTCCTGGTCGTCGTCCAGCTCCGGGCGCAAAGCGCCGGCAGCTCCCTCGACAGCAAGTCGATCCAGGACCTGACCGCCATCATCGCCCAGCTGAACGCCGGCAACGACCAGCTACTCGCCCAGAAGACCAGCGAGGAGGACAGTCTCCGGCAGGCGCAGGCCGACCTCCAGCGCGGCCAGAACGCCGCAGGCGGCGCCCAGAGCGACCTCGACCAGATTCTCGGCTGGGCCGGTCTCGACGCAATATCCGGGCAAGGCGTGCGGTTGACGCTGAGCGGGACCTTTCCAGGCGAAGTGGCCGAAGACGCGCTCAACGAGCTCTGGAGCGCCGGCGCCGACGGCATCGACGTCAACGGAACACGCATGGTTCCGGGGATTGTCATCGCGGGCCAGCCTGGCTCGCTGCAGGTGGGCTCGATGCCGGCAGGACATACCCTCGTCATCTCGGCGATCGGGAATCGCGACGCTCTTGCCGGAGCTCTGCAGCGACCCGGCGGATTCCTCTCCCAATTCAGCGCCGGCTACCCGGACTCGGCCTCGAACGTGGCTTCGGTGCCGAATCTCCTGCTTCCCGCCACCAACCAGAGCCTGATTCCCCGGGACGCGCAGCCCCGGCTCTGATAGGCTGAGCGGCCGTTATGAAGGATACGAATTCCTCCACAGGCCACCCGCTCGTCGTTTCGTCCGCGGAGCCCGGCGTCGTCAGTTTTCTGCTCGGGGACGTGGTCGGCCTCCGCCGCGCCCACCCTTGCGGAGGGCACGAGTGGCTCGTCGATCGCCTCGGCGCCGACGTGGGCCTGCGTTGCACGACATGCGGCCGGCACGTGCTTCTGGAGCGGCGAAACCTCGAACGCCGTCTCGTGGGCTTCGTCTCGCGGGGAGACGCCGCGATGAGCCTGGCGGTCGCACCGGTACCCCGAGACGCCGACCGGCGCCGCGAAGGCGACGAGCGTTGAACGTGCCGGGTGCCGCTCGCCGCTCGAAGCTCGTGGCGAAGCCCAAGGTCCCGAGTGCCGTCCGAACCCGGACGCGTGCCCCCCGGAAGACGGCGGCCGCCCCTGAGCAGGGCGGAATGGCGGTCCTGCGCAACCGGCCGTTCCTGCTGCTGTGGCTGGCTCAGCTGTCGACGCAGGTCGGCGGCAACATGGTCATGTTCGGCCTGTTCATCATCATCGGGTCCAACTACAGCGGTTCGAAGATCGCGATCAGCATTCTCCTGCTGAGCTTCCTCGTTCCGGCGATCTTGTTCTCGGCCATCGCCGGCGTGTTCGTGGACCGCGTGGACAAACGCCACATGCTGCTGGTCACGAACGTGCTCCGCGGAGCGGCCTTTGTGCTGGTCTTCCTGGTCGGCAACAACCTTCTCCTGCTCTATCTGCTCATGATCCTGGTCTCGACCGTGACGACCTTCTTCGGGCCGGCGGAAGCGTCGATGATTCCTTTCCTGGTTCCCAGGGGCCAGCTGCTCGCGGCCAACGGACTCTTCACGCTCACGACCAATGCTTCGTTCGCGCTTGGGTTCGCCCTGTTCGGACCGTTTCTGGTCGCCCTGGCCAGCCCCCAGCTCCTGATCCTGGTCGTTGCCGTGCTCTACTTCGTAGCCGCTGCCTTCTGCTGGACTCTGCCGTCCTCGCTACCCAGCGACTCGCCGTCGGTCACCGCCGGCCAGACAGTAACGGACGCGGAACGAGCAGTCGAGACGCTGTTCGGCCAACTCGTCGAAGGCATCACTTACATCCGCGACCACCGCAACGTAGGCTGGACGCTCTCATACCTGGGGATCACGGGCGCGCTGATAGGCATCCTTGCGGTGCTCGGTCCCGACTTCGCCAAGACGGCGCTGGGGCTCGGCGACAAGGGCCTGGTCGTCGTCGTCCTGCCGCTTGGCCTGGGTATCGTGACCGGCATCCTCGCCCTCAATGCCTATGGCTGCTACTTCCCAAGACGACGGGCCATCGAAACGGGCTTGATCGTCCTCGGGGCCCTGCTCGCCTTGCTTTCCGCAGCCGGTCCCATCTCGCGCTTCCTGGAGCAGCAAGTGGCGGGTCAGGGTTTCCAGGATGCGAGCCGCATGGTTTCGCTCCTTTCGATGGTCATCGCGATCGCCTTCATCGCGGGTGCCTGCTACGCCGTCGTGGCGATCTCGTCCCAGACGCAACTCCAGGAGGAGCTGCCGGAGGACGTTCGTGGCCGTGTCTTCGGCGTCCTCAACATGCTCATCTCGGTCTCGAGCCTGCTGCCTATCATCGTGGTCGCGCCTGCCGCCGATCTGGTCGGTACGGCGCCAATCCTGGCCGTCGTCTCGATCGTGGTGTGCGTGTCTGGCATCGCCAGCGTCGTACGGCGAGGTCCGCTCCAGCCTGTCGAAGTCGGCGCCCGTGCCGGAACGGCTCCGGGCGGCGCAGCCGACGCGATCCTGCCGGCTTCCCAGCCGGAGCGCTCGCCGGGCACGCCCGTCGGGAATGCCCTGACCAAGCCAGAGCTACCCAGGTGACATATCCGGCGAATGCGGGTCCGACCCGAGTTCCTGCCGGTGACAACCTCGAGACGCCCAGGGAGTGGCGCATTGCCGCGCTGGGCATCCTGGCCGGTGGAACTGCTTTGGGGCTGCTCGCCGGACACCGGCGCGTCGGGCGCATCGTGCCCATCCTGACGGCCGGAGTAGCCCTCGGCGCCGCGATCCCCATTGCCGCGGCATCGAGACGCCCTCCCATCGCTCCGCGGGAAGCCGGCCAAGCCCTCGCCGGTACGGCACGCCGCCCGACTTTCACGATCCTGGTCGGCGCTCGCGACGAGGCCACAGTCCTGGCGCAGCTGGTCGCCGACGTAAGCCGGCAAGATTACCGCGACAAAGACGGCAAGCCGCTCTTCGAGCTGGTCGTGGTCGACGACCGCTCCACCGACGGCACGGGCCAGGTCGTCTCTGTCGCCGCGCACGAGTGCGGCATTGGCGATGTCACCCGCGTGTTTCGGCGGGAGGGCACTGGGCTCGCCGACGGCAAGGGTGCCGCCCTCACGGCGGCCCAGCCGGAAGATTGTCGGGGAGATGTCGTGGTAGTCCTCGACGCCGACGCCCGACTTGAGCCGCAGTTCCTGCGTTCGGCGGCAGGCTACTTCGCCGCCGGCGCCAGAGCCGTCACTGCGCGCCGGCGCATCCTCGGCTCCGGGGACGGTTGGTTGTCGGGTGTCCAAGCCGACGAGCAAACCCTGGACGGCGAGATCAACCGGGGTCGCTGGGCCCTCGGTGGCTGCTCGGAGTTCAGAGGCAACGGGATCATGGTCCGATGCGATCTGCTGGCCGCGGCCGGGGGCTGGCGCGCCGCCGCGCTCACGGAGGACATAGATCTATCCAGCCGGATCGCGGCCACGTCGGGCGATTCCGTGGCCTGGGCAATCGACGCCGAGGTTTGGGAGGAGCCTGTTCGCACGCTCGGCGGCTTGTGGCGGCAGCGCCTGCGCTGGGGAGAGGGCGCCTTCCGGCGAGCCTTCGAGCACGGCCCCTCCCTTGTCCGCAGTCCGCATCTCTCGATTGGCGCCAAGCTCGACTTCGTGGGCTACGTCGGACAGCTCGCCGTACCGGTGATCGTTCTGGGGGCGACCGCTTCAGCCGCGGTGACCGGCCGGCGCCGCGGTCTGCTTGCCATCCTGGGAGCGTATCTGGGTGTCAGCGTCGTCCTCGGTTGGGACGCCCTCCGATGGGAGCCCCAACCGGATGGCCGCCCGTTGCCCGCGGGAGAACGCGTCGGTCGGGCCTTTCGGGTGGGGCTCTTCAATGGGCTGTGGCTGCTCGTAGTCCCGAAAGCGCTTCTGGACCTGGCTTTCCGGCACGGTCCGATCCGCTATTCCAAGATGGAGCATCAAGGAAGCGCTTCGCCCGATCCGGTCCTCGGTCCGGCGGCGTGATCCAGAGATAAGTCCCAGATAAGCGGGCACCTCTAGAGTCCAGCCCACGCGTTGGTTGCGACCTTCGGCGCAGGACGAATGAGATGGCGGCCGCAACCGCGCGGATCGGGACGACCGTCGGAGTCCGTTCATCTGCGGAAACCCGCTCGAGGTCTGGAGGAGGGAATCTGATCGCCTAGCGCACAACGACGTACAGCAACTGCCCGCCGCAAGGAAGCTCTCCCGCCGCCCATCGACAGGAGGTCCTCATGAAACGAGCTCAACTTCTGCTCGTTTCCGCTCTCATTGCGGCGTCTACCCTCGGGTCGACGGCCCCGGGCGCATTCGCCGCCCAGGGTCAGGTAAGGTCCAACTCCGACGGCTTCGCCTACAGGTGCCTGGGCTACACCGACACCTATCCGCAGCAGCTTTACACCCTGGCTGTCAGCCAGATGACCAAGCTCGGGTACGCCGTTACGGACGCCAGCCTCGGTTCGGCTTTCACCAGGAGCGCGTTCCTGACCACCGTTGGCAAGGACTACGCCGTCTACGTGCACAGCCACGGCGACAACTACTGGGCCGCTTCGGGATACCCGAACGTCGATTCGGGCTTTCTCCAGGATCCGGGCACGACCCGATGCAACAGCAGCAGCACGGATGTCGTGCGGTCGAGCTCCATCAAGGCCGCCACCTACGGCGGCGCATACACCCTGGTGATCATGTCGACGTGCTCCCTCGGCGCCGACAGCACCACCATGCCCGGCGCCTTCCAGATCGAGAAGACGAAGCTCTCGCCCGAGAAGGAGTTCTACCTCAGCTACGCAGATCACGTGTACGACAGCTCGATGCTTCGCTTCGAGCAGGCGTTCTGGAGCTACATCAACTCGGGCAATCCCAACTACACGCTCTGGGGAGCGTTTACCTACGCCAACAGCATTGGCGGCTACCCGATTCCAGATGCCCAGGATCCCTTCCTGCCCAACTGGTGGGGCAGCTCCATCTACAACGGCCACCCGCTATGAACGAGATGTCGGCAATCGGCCCGAGCAGGGCATTCAAATCGGCGCTCGGTGCCGGTCTCCTTCTCGCCAGTCTGGCAATCGCGGTCGGCTCTCTGCCGGCCGACAGCAAGCCAAAAGCGCCAGCCGACCCACGGCCGACGCAGCCGGCGGTCGTCTTCCAGCTTCTCGACGCACAATCGAGTCCAGCGGTCTTCTCACGCGCAAACTCGACCCGCGACGCTCTCGGCTTCCCCACCGGCGTTCGGCGAACCGGCCGGCGCGTCAAGGATTCGTTTCAGCAGGCTGAATTCGACGAAGTGGACGAGCTCGACGCCAAAGGCGACCTCGTTTCCTTGACTCAATTCGAGCCGTCAGGACGCCTTCGGGTCGCCGTCCGGCTCGACCAGAGTCCCCATCCAGCCACCAGGGTTGACGGCGAGTCGGCTTCCCAGGCGGCCCAGCGCGGGGTGGCAGCCGCGGGACTGCTCGTCGGCGGACCGAGGCATGTCGACAGCGACGTGGCAACGGATGGCTGGACGGTGCGCTGGGAGCGTACCCAGAACGGCGTCTCCGTCCGCGGCGACGAGACCCGCGTCCAGGTCAGGCCCGACGGCAGCATCCAGAGCCTGGCTCGGATCGAACACCAGCTGGCCGCGGAGCCCACCCGGCGTCTTGACAGCGACCAGGCGAAACGGCTCGTCACCAACCAGGCCCATCAGTGGTTCGAGGCCTCGGGATCCAGCTACACCATCCAGAAGATGGACGTGGAGTGGGTGGCCCCGAACGACACCTTCGGATCCGGACAATCCGCGGATCCGCAGCAGGCTTATCGGCTCGCCTGGGTAGCAAACGTGAAGCCATCCGGCCCCGCGGCCGATTACGCGTGGCTGGTCACCGTCTACATCGACGCCGGCGACGGCAGCCTCCTTGGAGGCGACATCGTCGAGTAGCCCCACAACCCGACCTGGAGGGCGTCTTCCAGGTTGAGAAATCTCCTCCTCCCGCGGCCGCCCTGCCAGGGGCAGCCGCGGGAGACATGAACGGCGGCCACGAAAGGGCCGCAGAAAGGGTCCCGTGGAGACACACGACGGTCGTGAAGGGCAGGAGCGCCATCGCCGACCCGTGATTTCGCGAAGAGTTCTCGTCCTGCTCGCGGCGGCCTCGATCGTGGCCGGCGCCTGCTCGACCGGCTCCTCTCCCATCTCATCCGACTCTCGTCCAGCTTCAGCGGGGTCGCCGGCGGGCTCGGCCTCGGGATCGCCTTCAGGTGCTTCATCGTGCGAGCCGGCGAACCCCTCTGTCGGCATCGAGACGTCTCCGAGCACCGACGTAGGAGCCACAGCCCCCGCGTTGCTGGTCCTGGCCGATTGCGTGAACGGCGGTATCGGGCTGTGGAGACTGGATGCCGTCGGCCGCTGGACAATCGTCGGCCCTCTGCCGGACGGCCTGGCCCTCGCTCGGGACGATAACGCGTTCACGATCTTGCGCTCGGGTTCGCTCGAGACGAGAACGGCAAGCCAGCCCGCCGTGACGGCAGGGACGGTGCCGTTGAAGTGGCCCGGCGCGGTCCCGAGCGCTCCGAT
>JGI24129J20441_1000097_pt1 | contig 23068 bp, 18 predicted proteins | sample BarGraNGADG00211_FD_20441 | JGI IMG/M metagenome (IMG submission 20441) | reverse complement strand
GGCGAGCCGTTGAAGACGATCGCAAGGCGGCCGCCGCCCTCCTCGGGTCGGCGGAGCTTGCTGATCATGTGCTGGAGGAACAGTAACGAGCCGTCGTTGATCCGCGGAGTGCCGGCGCCGAAGCGTCCGGCGAAGCCGAGCTTCTCGTGTTCGGCCTCGACTACATCTTGGACCTTCTTCCACTCCACCCCGAAGGGCGGATTGGCTAGCAGGTAGTCATACCGTTCGCCGGGGAAGGCATCCTCGCTGAAGCTGTTGCCGAGAGCGATGTTCGAGGCGCGCTGGCCTTTGAGCATCATGTCGGCTCGGCAGAGCGCGTACGTCTCGGCGTTGAGTTCCTGGCCGTATCCGATGAGCTGGGCCGTTGCGTTCAGTTCGCGCAGGTACTCCTGGGCGACCGAGAGCATTCCGCCCGTGCCGCACGCGGGGTCGAGCATTGTCCGCACCGTGCCCGGCGTCCGCAGGATCTCATCGTCCTCGATGAAGAGGAGATCGACCATCAGGCGGATGACTTCGCGCGGCGTGAAGTGCTCGCCGGCCGTCTCGTTCGACAGCTCGGAGAACTTGCGCAGCAGCTCCTCGTAGATGTAGCCCATCTCGACGTTGCTGACCTTGTTGGGGTGGAGGTCGACTTCGGTCACCTTGGAGAGGACGAGGTACAGCAGCTTGGCCCGATCGAGACGGCCGATCTGGGCGTCGAAGTCGAACTTCTCGATGACGTCGCGCGTCTCGGGGTCGAACTGCGCGATCCAGGCGCGCAGGTTGCCAGCCACCTGCGGCGGATCGGCCAGGATGCGGTGAAGCGTCAGAGGACTGGTGTTGAACGCCTCGACGCCCGTGATCGTCTTGAGGACGACGTTGCGGGCGTTCTCGCTCTCGATCGCCTTGGCGCGCGCGAGCACCTGCTGCTTGGTGGGCTCGAGGACGCAGTCGAGGCGACGCAGCAGAACCAGGGGCAGGATGACCTTCTGGTATTCGGCGCGCTTGTAGTCGCCACGGAGCAGGTCAGCGATGGCCCAGATGAGCCCGGCGTGATTGTTGATAGCGGCTCTGACCTCAGCCACTTACGACCCCTGCGTGCCATTTCTTGCTGATAGCCAAGGATAGCCTCGGCCCGTTCGATCGGTAGACGTTCCGAGACCTGCCTGCTGGTCCATCGCCCCTCGATAGCAAGTCGGCGGCGCTCGAAATCATTCGCCGGCATCCGCATCGGCGAACCCCGCCTGGCGAGACTCCTGCGATCGACGCTGCACAGGTACCATACCCGCAGTGGTTCGCGACATTGCCAAGCGGAGTTGACGTGCTTGCCACGAGCCCGGAGCAGGAACTGGCCTGCTGGGATTGGGAGTCCTCCCTTCGGGAGGGCGGCCTTCTTGGAGACTTGCGTCCACAGTTTGCGACCAGCAACGTGGACGCCTCCCGGCTGCCATTCCAGCGCTGGTATCGATTCAAGGAGGCATTCGCCCCCGCTTTCGTTGCTGAGGCGTTCGCCGGGCTCTCGAGCAAGCCCCGGACCTGCCTCGATCCCTTCGGGGGCAGTGGCACCACGAGCGTCACGGGTCAGCGGCTCGGCATCCGACCGACAACGATCGAGGTAAATCCGTTCCTCGCCGACCTCATTGAGGCCAAACTGACGTCCTATAGGCCAGAGCAGGTGCGGAGTTGTTGGCACGAGGTCCTGCGTTTGGTGTCTCAGAACCCCGTAGGTTCATGGCCGGCCGAATTGCCCGCGACGTTCGTTGAGCCGGGTGTAGGCGGACGCTGGATCTTCGATGCCGGCATAGCAGCCAGAATTGCTTCCTATAGGGCGGCCATCGATCAGCTCAGCGACGCGTCCGTCAGCCGACTGTTTCGGATCCTGTTGGGTTCCGCCCTGATCACGGCAAGCAACGTCGTCATTAGTGGCAAGGGCCGGCGGTATCGTGGTGGGGCCACGTGTGTACGGCCGTCCGTTGCAGGGCTGGACCAGCTTCTGGATGATGGTTTCGCGGCGATCTATTCAGATATTGTCGGCTATGGAGCGCGACCTGAGCCCGGCTACAGTGTCATTCGAGGAGACGCGCGAGAACGTTTGGATGATGTCTCGTGCGTGGATGTCGTTCTATTCTCCCCTCCATATCCCAACTCATTCGACTACACCGACATATACAACGTCGAATTGTGGGCGTTGGGTTATCTCACGAGCCGGGCGGAGAATCGATCTCTTCGCGAGGCGACGCTCCGATCGCACGTCCAAATCGTCCGGTCATTCGAGTCAGAACTCCCCCGTTCGCCGACTTTCGAGAGGGCCTACGAGCAGCTCGGCCTTGTTAGGGGGCGTCTCTGGAGTCGACACATCCCCGAAATGCTTCGGGCTTACTTCGGCGACTTGTCACTGGTCCTAACCAAGTGCAAGGATCGCCTAACGCCTGGCGGTCACATCTTGCTCGTGGTCGGTGACAGCAAGTACGCGGGAGTGCGGATCGACGTTGCGGGGGTCATAGCCGAAATTACCCCCGAACTCGGGTTGAGGCAGATCCGATCCATGCCAGTCCGGTCGATGCGGTCGAGCGCGCAACAAGGCGGCGATTTCCAGCTCACAGAATCGCTCGTCGACCTGGTGGCCGTCTAGCACCAGGCGATCACTCAGGTAGACCTTCCTCGCGAGCCACCTGCTGTCGGAAGGTATCCGCCGAGTTGAAGATGAAGTAACGGCGGATATCAATATGGTGGCGCGTCGCAAACGACAGATAGGGTGAGAGAAGCGCACCGTCGTCCCAACGGCGCATGTCGCACACGCAGACGATCTTCACCCCACAGCCGTTGTCGTGTGCGTACGTGAGAGCTTGGGAGATGCCTTTCCGTACCGCTGCCTTGTTCCGCGACATCCCGATCGGATGCGCCGCGGCCCCTGACGGCGCGAAGCTGAAATCCTTGACGACCTTCATTTCGATGACGGCGCGCTCCTGAAAGCCCGTCAGGTCAGTGATTGGCATGAGGACCACGTCGCACCGGCCAGCCGGCCCCGTTACCTCAGCAAAGGTCCGGTGGTGAATGAATTCGAGCTTGCACGCGATCAACACGTGTTCTTGAAAGACCCGCTCGGCGTTCTCCGCGGGTACGAGTCGATGGGCTTCTTCCCAGTGTCTTCCACCGGCGGTTGGAGTAACCCAATGAGTCTGATGCAGCCGATTCAGCAGGTCGAACAGCGACCGCCGCTCAACCGGCCGACCGTCGTCGACGACCAGAAGCTCGTCGAATCTCGTGTCGGCATTGTCTAGCCCGAGGGGAAACCACGAGAAACGACGATCCGCGTGTGAGTACACCACAGCGGGCAAGAGGCCAACGCCAAGAGAATCGATCGCCGCGTTCCATTCCTCAAACGTCGGCGCGGCGGGCCGCGGCACGATAGCCTCGCCCAATCCATGGGAACAGATGTAGAGAGCGCCCGGCTGCAGTGTGCGCCCTGCCGGCATGTGGAAGAGGCGGATGCGCTCGCCCGAAATACTCCGAATTGATGGAGCGATGAGGAAAGCGATCGGAACGGCACTCGGCTCGAGCCCATTCTGGAGCCACCGTCGCAACAAATCGATCAAATCTACAGGAAGAGCCGCCGAAGATGTCGCTGGCACAATCGGAAGCGAGGCAGAGTCAAGCCGCACAGTCTCAGAGAGGGCCGCGAGATCGCTAGCTCCTCCAACTTGATCGGGTGTCAGGTTCATGATGCTTTCCGCGCCACGCGGGCAAGGTATCGCATGTAAAGATGGACGCGGTCGCGGGGAGAGAAATCCCGAGTCTGTCCAGCCGTCGCTCCAAACGCCTCAGTCGTCCTCAACGAAAAGTTGAACGTGCTCGCTGGGTCCCACTCGCCATAATCAATGACGGTGCCGCCTGGCACGGCTACGCCATATGTCGCATCCACCCGGGCGAGCCCACTCGTCTCTATCTCGCCTAACGCGAATGCCTCCATGACCTCAGCGATGAACGGCTCTGCTGCTCGAAGCCGAGGGATCGTCCGCAGTCGGAGGGCCAAATCGCGCCCGCGCAAGGCGCATCCGTAGGACGGCGAGCCAATACTCACGCCGTCTCCCGCCGACACAAGATCAACGAACCCCCATACAACGAGTCGGTCAATGTCCCACTGGACGGCAGGAAAGAATGGAGCAGCAGGGGACTTCATCACAGCTCGATCCGGAGCTAGCACGTCGAAGACCGGGGCGAGCACGTTGGTGAGATACGTCAGGGCGTGAAGATCCGGCTTCGAGATGGGAGTGCGCCCGAACTGCTCGGCGTGATGGAGCACTAGAAGCACCCAAGCCCGCCGGTACAAGCTCGCTTGCGGTGTGGCGACGTGCGCGGCGGCCGCTCCATCCGGGCGGAAGGGCAACGCGGGTATCTCGTCAGCCAGAACCTCGAGTTCGAGTTGGCCTTGCCAGCCCAGCTGAAGTTCGTCCATCGCTTCTACTCGTCCAGGGCGGGTGCGTCGTCGGGTGGGTACATGGCACGGGCAAGCGCCTGTCGGTACTCGCCTCCGTATCGTCGGATCGCAGCGGTCTCGGCGGCCAGCGACAGTAGATCCACGACATGATCCTGCCGTTCGTCGGCCGGAACGAAATGAACCTCGGGCTCGTCGTCGTGCGCAACATCCCCGAGTCCTAGCATCGCGCGGATCATCGGACCGTCCGTTACGTTGGATGTGGCGATGAGGCGGTTACCCGCTCCGCCGCCGCGCTGCCCGAACAGCCCAAATAGCCGACCGGCCCTATATGCGAATACCCTGTCGAGGCTGGCCTCCGGCGTCTCGAGAACAATGGTCGCGCCGCTTCCCTCGGCCAAGGCGTCGATCAACGCCATCCGGAACGCCAGGTCTATGAACTCCTTCTGCGATTCGGAGACGTGATCTTCCGTTAGCCTAGGACGACCTTCCTCGTGCGAAAGAGCGCTTGTCATTCGAACGTGGAACCGAGGGAAGGCAAATGTCCGACCTTCCTGGCCAACACGCCTCTCACTCGGCGCGTACACGAGCTCGCAGCTCTCCTCAAGAAACGCATGGGCATACTCGGCAAAACGCGCCCGGATCGTGTCACCGAGCCGTTCGATGCGACTCCGAGTGCCATCGACGAGTGCTGAGAGGGACGCCTCCGCCTGGGCCTGGCTCCGCGCCAGCGCGGCTGCGCGGCCCTCAAGAACCGCCAGTTCTTCGGCCATTGCCGTCAGTTGCTGGGCATCCGGTGGCAGTTGGCGTTCAAGAAGGCCCAGTTCGCGTTCGAGCTCCCGTTGGCGCCGCAACGCTTCAGCCAAGCCCCCTGAGACTTCGGCGTGAGCTCGGGTAGCGGTCTCCAATCGCCTCTCCCGTGATCGCACCGTGGCGGCCCGCTCCTCGGCCTCCCGGGCGACAGCCTCCAGCTCAACCGTTGGACCACCGGTCATTGGCACGATCCCCGGCTCCGCCGCTGGCGCTTCTGAGTCGCAGAAAGGGCACCTTTGTCGTCGCACTTGTTCGCGAACCCTCGCCGCCGCAGCACCGGATCTGTCTCCGCACACGAGGCATCCACTCTCTGCCGACACGAACACGAGCTGAGCCGTCGCCTCTGCCGCAGGGAACATGGCTCTCAGCTGTACCTGCTCAGCATCCGCGTATCGCGCCATCAGCCCTTCAACGGCATGAGCATCCTGAAGGAGGCGCTCGCGCTCGTCGCGTCGCTCTCCGTCAAGAGTCGCCATGGACTCAGTTAGCCTCGACGCCTCAGCTCGAACATGCGCAAGCTCGGGTTCCAACTCGCGGAGACGCGTACGGACCTGACGATCAACGGCCTCAGTCCGCCTCGCGCGATCAACTTGTCCCCGCAGTTTGTTCACCTGCACGCGGATGTTGCGGCGCGCGCTGTCGTCGCTAGCTATCGCTTCGAACGCGTCTCGGTATGCAGCTGCCTCGGCGGGCGCATTCACGATGAACCGGTAGAGTTCGGACTGCGCGGTTGGATCCCACACAACGCGCGGCCTTTCTTCGAACACGAATACCACGTATTGAAGGAGAACGAGGAAGTCTTCGAACCTCGGCAGCCCAGCGAGCTGGGTGATTACCTCCTGATACCGATCTTCGGACGCGTCCATTGCCTGACCGTTGACGGTGAGGCTCGTGAGCGCCAACTCTGCGAGCGATCGGTGAATATCAACCCGATCATCTCCGAAGGCGACTGACAGCTCGACCGTTGCGCGCTCGGCCCGATCCTCGACGCGTCGGCCAAAGTACTCGGAAGGACTCCACCTCCGGAGCACGGGACGTTGCGCGCCGAGCGCCACCCTAACGGCGATTCCGGAATCCACGGGTCCTGTGAGGGTCCTGTACATCGCGTTCAGGAATGTTGTCTTGCCCAAGCCGTTCACGCCCGCGACGATCGTCACGCCCCGCGGGAAGTCCCGTCGGATTCCGTTGCCGTCGATGCCGGGAAAGAGCTGATACCCCTCGATGGCGAACGCAAGAACGACAGGAAGGCGAAGGCTTCCTCGCTCGATGGTTCTTTCTTCCGCCATCCGTTCCCCTCTTTTCGTCGCCGCATAGGCGATCCTCGCTCACCTCGCGCCGATGATTATCCTCCGAGCACAGTTCTTCTGTGCCCGCTACGGTGGACAGGCGAATCACGTAGCGAGCCGCTGCTCTCTCGGTCGCAGACCTCGAACGTCCGACGATCCTGACGGCGAGACCATTGCTTCTATCCCGAAGGTCATACCGAAGCGACTGTCTCGACTCGATTGCCCTGACCTTCCGCGACTCGGGCGATCCCGGCCTGATTCCTCAGGACGCCGAGGCAGTGTCTCCGGGGACCGAGAGTGCTAGGTAGAACGTCGAGCTCAAGGCGGCCGTTGCGAAGTCCGACAGCCGGTTCGCCGGTATCGCGACAACCACGCTGCCAAGCTTCGGAGGCACCGCGGCGATCCCGGACCCCGACTGAGCTTGGCTGAACGGCTGCCCATCGCGCGTGCGAAGCGCCAGGATTGTCAGGTTCGTCCCGAGGACGGTCGATGTGGGTGCCGGAGAGGCTTGAACGCCGTTCTTGAGCGTGTTCGGCACTGCGACGACGGTGACCTTGGCGCCGGGAGAGAGCGCACCCCCTACGGCCTGCGATGGATCGACGGGTATCGCGAACGCAACGTCCCCCGGTTCGAGCGCGGCGCCAAAGCCGAACGCCTGTTGACCCGGCGTCTGCTCGAGGGCCCTCGTGTCGATCTCCTGCCCCGCGAGCATGGTCATCGCCGCATACTGCCCGACGACCTGGTCAGTCGACTGCGCTGCACCTGTCGACATATCGACTGGCGCGACCCTGACCAGCTCGACCATGTCGCTCGTGATCCTCGTCATCGCGGGAATGTCGGCCGTGGCCCGGACGACAGAGGCGCGGGGCACCTACCGTTGTCAGGAGTAGTAGGGACCTCGGTGTGTCCAGACACGACGTGGTCATAGCGTTGGCTAGAGATGGAGAAGGATGGGCCGGCGCGGCTCCTTGTTACCGCCGTTGCTACTCGACCAGACAAAAGGGACGCCAGCTTGGACGAGGGGCCACCTTCGCGATCGTCGCGACGCGGTCAGTGGTGGGCGGGGTGAATGCTCGGATCGTACGTGTAAGCCAAAGTCGCTGCCGCAACGATTGAGGTCGTGGGGGTTGAGCTGTAGTACTTCGTGCAGGCCGCCCCGATGTCGGCCGCGAAGACTCCGGCGAACTCGCCGCCGTCCGACGCATCCGAGACCTCAATCCGCCGTTCAATCGCCAGCAAATACCCGGCAGCGGCGATACGTTGCGCGGATGTCATCGATTGCTGGTACTCGGTACAGGAGGTGTAGTCGAGGTTCGTGTGCCAGCCAGGGACGACCTCGATCGCCGGCGCCGCTGTTTGCATGGGGTGGTACACGAGCCCAACGAGGACCGCGATGGCGATCAGAGTCGCCAGCGCGACGAGGCCCCGCTTGATGACGCCCTCTGCCGTGTTACCGGGCGACGCGGCGGGAGGGCCCTGGATCTTAAGGGCCGCGAACCCAGGCCCCGATGGTGAGGTAGGCGCGGCGGGCACCACAGCCAGACCACACTTCGCGCAGAAGGCCGCGTCGGGCGCGACGAGTGCTCCGCAGCGCACACACGTCTGAAAGCTGCGCATGCTCCTACCCCCGCCTATCCGATTACCGAAACGGCCTCAGGTCCTAGTATGCGCGAGCCGTCGTGCCGAATGACGCCAATTCCACGTCGCCGCACTCGGGCCGGGGTATCAGTACTCGCGACGCTCCTGCTGAACCGCGGCGCCGTCACCTAACAAGCCGTCGTGCGGCCACCGTGGCTGGCGAGCCGAGGAGTACGCGTAAACTTGCGTGGCGTTCCGCCAGGAGGGAGACGGGCATGGATGCGGGTTTGGCCGCCATAGTCTCTGTCGTCGTCGGTGCCGTCATTGGCGTCGTTGGTACGATCTTCGTCGGGTGGCAACAACGTAGGACGGATGACGCCCGCTCGAAGACCGAATGGGATCGCCAGCAATCGCTTGTCCAGACACAGCTCCAGCACGATCTGGCCATGCGACGGGAGCAGTGGGAGCGCGACCAGCAACTCGCCGTGGCCGCGCGATTGCGGCAAGCCGAACTGCGTCGTATTGACGCGACCCGTCGGATGTGTCTGACGTGTCTCGACGACAGACTTAGCGGCATCTTTGCGCCTGCGCCAGACCCAGCGAAGACCGTCGAATGGAGCCTAGGCCACTTCCCCGAGGCGGACCTTGCTCTCCTGGGGAGCGCGGAGGCGTTGGCTACCTATGCACGCAGCATCCACATCCTGCTGGGCTTCAGAGGGACTGGGCAGCTCCCCGAGAACGCGCAACGGGCGTTCAATGACGCGTCCAGCACAGTCATGGACGCACTCCGCGAACAGGAGAACCGTGCCAACCGCGGAGAGCCAGTGCTCCGTAGTGGCAGCCTCGACCGTGCTCAGATACCGGCGGAGATTCTCAGCGACCCTGCTTGGCATGCGGCGCTCTACAAGCCCGCGAGAGAGTAGACGACCGCTCCCACGATCGAGGGTGATGGTGTCGACCCAGTCCTCGTTGTCGCTACTCGCTGGAGCCCTTGCGGGCAGACGGGAGATTCGCTCCCGCCGCGGGGCTGCCGACCTGGCCGGCCTCTGCCCACTGCAGGGCTCGATGTCGGTGGGTCCAATCCCAGCCTCCGGCCTTTTCGGTCTTCGTCAGGTAGTCCCGCAGGTACTCGGACAAGTACGGGCCTTCCTCCGCGAAGCCTGAAATGATCGGGTAGTGTTCCGCGACCACCAGGCGAACCAGACGCTCCCACTGCTTGTCGTAGTCCTTGTCGCCCATCAGCTGACATTCGTGAGCCTGCAGCACGGCGTTGGAAAACCCAATGCACAGTTCGACGAAGGTGTAGTAGCGCGACCACCTCCCTTGCTCTGGGTCTCCCGGAGTGAACACGCAGCGCATCTTGCTGGGGTCCCAATCTCGGGCGGTAATCAGGAAGTCCGGGTTCTCGAACTTGAGTTCGACCATCTTGTCGTACAGCTCGTGAACTGAACGATAGGCAGCAACCTGCTGTGCTTGCCGAGTCTGAAGCACCGCCCATAGGCTGACCAGCACGGCCAGGGTCGAAATGGCGAGAGACGCGAGCAGCGTCGCCGTAGCGATGTCTACGCTCACCGGTGATCTCGACCGAATAGCCCAAGCGACGTTCGAGCGACTGCCTTCATTGATGCCCCTTCCATACCGGGACGCCCGGCCATGGTCCGGCTGCAGCCCGAGAGGGCGCAACCTCCCACGACGAGATGATAGAAGACCCGCCGGAGCGCGCCGCTTGGATCTGCGGTCAGTCCGGCATGGAGCGAGGACCGACTGGCTCGATCGCTTCACTCGCGATCAGCGCGACGATGCCGCGATCGTGCGGGACGGAGTAGATTGAACGCTCAGCCCGGCGTAGAGTCGCTCGGACGATGCTCGGGGACGAACATGACCCAGTTCACGTCAGTAGCGGTGGCCCGTGCGCGCCCGGTCTCACGAGCGCGGGCCCTCTGGCTTTTCGGCCTTGGGATCGGGCTGGTCGGTGGCTACGCGACGCTGATGCTTAGCCCCTTCGCGGCCGTGCCCGCGTTGGTGTTGTGGATCATTGTCATCGCGCCAAGGCCGCGCTTCTCGGGGCTGGCGGGCGCGTTGGTCGGGCATGGGGCAGCCTGGTCCTGGCTGCTGGGCGCCTCCTCCATCATGTGTTCGATGTCGTGCTCATCCACCCTGCCGTATGGCCCTGCCCACGTGACCGACCCAGTTGCGTGGCAGACGGAGACCAGAGTCTGGTTCGCGGCGGCGGTCGTCGCCCTTGTCGTTGGGCTTGGACTCACCGCAGTGACGGTTCTCCGCGCGAGGCAGCGTCGAGATGCCAACTGACCACCTGCCCAGACGACCCGACGGCAGTCGTTAGGGTTCGAAGGAGCCGCATATCGGGTCGTCGCGGGCACCATTTGGTCATGGTGTTGCTATCCCGGGCCGTCTGAGTGAGTCATGTGGGCGACCAACTCGCACCCGAGGCGCCCACGATGACCGCTCAGCCACTCCCCGCCCTGACCAGCGGAGACCCGTCGGCCTGGGACCAGGCTCTCTACGCCTTCCTCGTCGAGAAGGGCAACCGCTCAGGCTCGCGCCGGACCGTCGAGTCCTATAGCCATATGCTCTGGCCGTTCTTCGCCGAACGCAGCTTGACGCCCGACCGAGTGAAGCCTGCCGACGTGCTGGCCTGGGTTCACGGCATCGGTCGCTCGGGGCGGACACCCTCGTCGACCACAGTAGGCGCCCGGATCGCCTGCCTTTCGTCCTTCTACCGCTTCCTGATCCGGATGGGCTTGGTCATCAGCAACCCCTGCGATGCGGTCGAGCGGCCCAGGGCCACCCAGTCGGTCGCCCGTGGATACAGCGCGGACGAGGTGCGTCGGCTCCTCGCGGTCATGCCGGACAGCGTGGCGGGTCGGCGGGACCGAGCACTCCTGTTGACCTTCATCCTCACCGGCCGCCGGCGAACAGAGGTGATCGGCCTCACCGCGGGGGACATCAGCATCGAGGGCGACACGGTCTTCTACGCCTATCGCGGCAAGGGCGGCAAGCGGGGCCGGCGAGAGCTGCCGCGTCCTGCCTACGAGGCGCTGTGCGCCACGCTGGCCGACGCAGGACTAGAGCTTGGCTCGATGCCCAAGGAGGCTTCACTCTGGCAGGCGGGAGCCGGAGTCCGGGGCGTGACGAGCTCGACCTTCTACGCCCGCTTCCGGCGCTATCTGCAGATGGCCGGGATGGCACCCACAGGCATCCACGTCCTTCGGCACACCGCCGCCAAGCTGCGCCGGGATGCCGGCGAGTCGATCGAGTCGGTGAGCCAGTTCTTGGACCACAGTTCGCTCGCGGTCACGAGCGTCTACCTGCGGCGGCTCGAGGGCCAAGAGGATCTGACCTGGCCGGACGTGGCTGCAGCGATCGGTGTCTAGAAGCGAACAACGAAGAGGCTCCCGCCATCCGAGGGGGAGGATAACGAGAGCCCACGGGACCGGCTCGCGAAAGGCGAGCGGTCGTACGGCACAGTCTAGAACCGGCGTGCACGTGCCGCCACTCGTGGTCGGTCGCCCCCGAGATAAGCGCGAAATAAGCCGCGCCTGCTAGGTTCGGGTCGGGTCGGGCTCCGCTCTTCGGCCGGGCCGATGCCGGACGACGGTGAGCGAGCCGGTGAGGGGACTGCCACAGGCGTCCCGACCCCAACTGGTGGCCGAGGCTATCGGAGTGCAGGTGCTCGGAGAGCACCTGCCCACCTGGCTGACGGCGCCGCCGGACGCACGCCGACCGACGCAAGGGGCATCAGGCTGCCCCGCCCATCCCCGTGAGCCGCTAGACTCGCAAGTCGGAATGGGCACCCTGTGATGATCCAAGTACCGGGCCTGCGCGAGCCCCCGAGATCTTCACCGCAAAGGGCGTGGGCGCGGAAGTCCTCAGCCTCGACCGCCGACCAGCGCCCCTGCGCGCCACGGGTCTTATCCGGCCGATATCGCACGGCAGGTCGAGCGAGCCCGACACGTCGGCACGGCTGCGGCCGCCCGTCAACGGTCACCCCGTGAGTCAGCCCGTCCCGCGGCCCCTCGCCTTCCTGATCGCCGCGGAAGTGACGCAGCTCCAGAATGAGCACCCCGACGTGGACCGCGCGATCATCCAGACGCTCTACTTTGAGTACATGCGCAGAGTGAAGTCGCCGAGGCTCGACGAAGCCCGGGATTACGTCCAGCGGGTCATTACGAGCCTGGACCCGGATCTTCTGCGGCGCGAGCTGCGTATCCCCGAGCCGACCGATGAAGTGAAGGAGCAGCCCAAGGGCGACCGTTTCAGCACCTACGAGAAGTGCGGACTCATCATCAGGGTGATCGTCGGCGAGGATGGAAAGCCTCTCTTCACGGAGGCCGACATTCCTGCCCTGATGGAGAAGAGTGCCACGGTGATCGACAGGCTCTTCGACATCGGGGCCCGCATGTCGGGGATCGACGTTGGCGACGGCCCGCCGTCATACCTCCAGGCTCTTTTCCCGGACAAGCTGGTCCGCGCCCTGGTCGATCGCGGTGACAGTGACGCTGAGATCCTGGCGGCCATCGAAGGCGACGAGCTTAAGTGGTGGTTTGACCGCGCGGTATCGTCGCCGGCCAGATGCCGGGCCCTTCTCGATGAGCGGCTACCGCAGAGCTCGTCCGGGGAGGGCCAGCCCGAATCTGGCGATGGGGACCTAGCGACAGAACGAAAGCCAACGCGGCTGAGTAATACGCCCGATATGGGCCAGATCGCCCAAGAGGCGCCGGCCCAGGGCGAAACCGTCGACAACGCCACCGGCCAGCCCATTCCGGTAGGCCCTGCGGCCTTGGGAGAGCCAGGAGGCCCCCAGGCGCGCTCCCTTTACCTCTACGCCAACGAGGGTGTCCCGTGGAACCGGGCCAACCTCCGGCCGGTCGACGTCGCCGAACCGGCGCTCGCAAGAGACATGCGGCCCGGCAACCTCCCGGGCGACCTGACGTGGCCTGAAATCGAGGGCGCATTTCGGCGCCTGGCCGGGGAAGAACCCGCCCTCCGCCATCGCCGACAACGTCCCGACGAGCCATCCCGGCCTGAAGTCGCCGCGGCGCTAAACGTGTCGACGTCGACGCTGAAGCGCGCCTGTGAAGCCGCCGGCGAGGGCCCCCAATGGCCGCCTATCCGATTTCGACGACGTTAGAGCAGCCTGACCAGCCAATCTGACCAGCTTGACCACGTGGACGTGACCACGTAGGACCGTCCACGATCGTCGGGTGAGAAGCATCTACGTCCCGCTCCCCGAAGAGGCCGCAGATCGGCTCCGCGAGCTGGCGCGCCGTGTATCACCGGATCCTCGCGAGCAAGCGACGTTCCGGATCCTCGACTCGGAGCCCCAGCACGAACCAAACCGATGACGACCGACGCATGAACGCCTTTCTCGAGAGCGCTCTAGCACTGGCCGCCGCCGGCTGGCCGGTCGTCCCGCTGCACACTCCAGCTGACGGCGCTTGCGATTGCCGTCGACCCGATTGCTCGTCACCGGGCAAGCACCCGCGGACCAAGAACGGCCTCCTCGACGCGACCACGGACGCCGAGCAGATCCGCAATTGGTGGACGATATGGCCCGACGCGAACATCGGGATTGCGGTCCCGTTGGGTATTGTCGCGGTCGACATCGATGGGCCCGAAGGCGTGGATGCCCTCCAGGCTGGTGGCTACGCCCTACCCGAGACCGCCACGGCCGAAACTGGCCGTGGCCGCCACTACCTATACCGGACGGCCGAGCGAATCGGGGCCAAGACCGCGGTCCTCCCCAAGGTCGATCTCCGCGGCCCCGGAAGCTACCTCGTCGCCCCGCCGTCGCTGCACCAGAGTGGCCGGCTGTACCGCTGGCTTCGCGCGCCGGAGGACGGCATCGCCGAGGCGCCGGCCTGGATCGGCGAACTGGCCCGAAGCGCTGGCACCCGCGAGGGCGCCGCGCCGCCAATCCCGGACGTGATCATCGAGGGCCGACGGAACGCCACGCTAACCTCGCTGGCGGGCTCGATGCGACGACGGGGGGCGCCGGCGCCAGTCATCCTCGCTGCGCTCCTGGAGGCCAACCGCCTGCAATGCCGACCTCCCCTGGACGAGGACGAGGTCCGAACGATCGCGGCCTCGATCGGGCGCAAGCCATTCGGCGAGGAGCTCCGGGTTTCGGGAGACCCGGGCCGAGGGCTTCCCGACACGGACGACGAGACGGCCGACGTAGCAGTGGAACCGATGGAGGCAACGGCGGACGGGATCGATCATCTCAGCCGCCAATCGCTCGCGGCCTACCACTTCGCCGACCGGAGAGGCGCCGAGATCCGGTTCGACCACGGCCGACGCATCTGGCTTATCTGGCATGGCCATCGCTGGCGACCAGACCGGGACCAGGAGATCCGGAGGCTGTGGCTCAAAGCGCTCGGCGAGCGATACGGCGAAGCAGTGCGAATCAGCGATAGCGATATGCGGGAGCGGACGCTCTCCTCAATCATGGCCGCGGGCGCAACCGACGACGCCATCGCGGCGGGTCTTCGGATCACGGCCTCGATGAAGCCTGTGGCCACGAGTGGTGACGCCTGGGACCCCGACCCCTGGATCCTTGGCTGCGAGAACGGCCTGGTCGACCTTCGGACCGGCGCCCTGCGGGTGGGGCGACCCGCGGACATGGTCAGTCGATCCACCCGACTCGACTATGACCCTCGGGCCACGTGTCCGCGCTGGGATCGGTTCCTCCTGGAGGTCTTTGCCGGCGACGTGGATCTCATCGGCTGGTTCGCCAGGCTCATCGGCGCATCGCTTGTCGGGACCTCCAAGGAGCTGCTCGCCGTCCATTACGGTACGGGCAACAACGGCAAGTCCGTGGCCTTCCGGACGCTCAGTCGTGAGGTGGCGGGCGAGTACAGCGTCGAGATCGCGGTCGAGACGCTCCTCAACGCCAACCGATCCGCTGGCGCCCCTACCTCTGATCTGATGCGCCTGCGTGGGGCGCGCCTCGCCTTTACGAGCGAACCTGAGCAGGGCGCCAAGTTCAAGGGCGGGACGCTCAAGCGCCTCGCGACGATCGATCTGATGACCGGCCGTGAGCTTCACGGGCGCCAGGAGGAGTGGCCCCCAACCCACACCCTCCATCTTGCGACCAACCACCTGCCAGCGGCCGACGATGCGTCGGAGGGATTCTGGCGGCGGATCGCCCTGATCCCGTGGGCGGTCCGGTTCGCCAAGCGGGGCGAGCCAGGCGATGGACCGGCTGAGGACCCGGGACTCGCGGCAATCCTGGCAGGGGAGGCCCGCGGCATCCTCGCCTGGGCGGTCCGAGGTGCCGTGGCCTATGCGACCGCCGGGACGCTCCACCCGTTCCCCGCGGCCGTCGCCCGCGAGACGGCCGCCTACCGGGAAGACGAGGATCCCATCGGTGGGTTCGTGCGTGAGTGGGTCCGCGCGGAGTCAGGGGCCTCCACGCCTGGACCCAAGATCTACGAGCAGTACGTGATCTGGGCAGAGTCGATCGGGTCCAAGGCCATGACGGCCCCGGTCTTCGGCCGAGCGTTCACTGAGCGCTACGATCGACTCGGCTTCCCCGTGCGTCGGCGCAAGGTCCACGGCAGTCCTCTCTATGAGGGGCTCATCGCCGGGAGGCCCTCCGAATGAGCAGCCAAGGGGGAGCAGGGGGAGCATTTTGCCGATTCCCAGGTTCACTCTTCGCGTGTATTAGGAAGAGACCGAGAAACGGTGTATTTGCTCACCCTGCTCACCCCCGAGGCTCCTGGGGAGCGCCGCCGGACTCGGTCCCAGCGTCCGGCGGCGGTCTCACGTGAACGGCCAGTTCCAGGTGCCCGCGGATCGTGACCCGCTCATCTGGGCCCTCGCCCGCTACGTCGAGGCTCTTCACGCCCGCTATCCCCACGGTCCTGACCAGATGCGTAAGGAGAACCTTGACGCCAGAGCGAACATGCCTCGGATGTGCAAGAAGAGTGGCGGCAGAGCGGCGTGAAGAGACTGCCGCGCTCTCTCGACGACATCGGGGGCCTGAGAGTCGCCCGCTGGATTCGAGAGTCGACCAAGGGCCAGTACGATCGCTTTGGCCCGGCGAGTCAACGCGAGCAGCAGGACCGCTTCATCGAGCGCTATGGCCTCATCGACACGGGGCTGACCTTCCAGGTTGCCCAGAGCGGCACCACGGTCTGGCGCTCGGCGACGATGAACGAGATGCTGGTGAGCGCCAAGGCAGGCGCCTTCGATCTCCTGCTCGCCGGATACTCGGACCGTTGGCAGCGCAACCTGCGCCGGACCCTCGAACTCCTCGAAGACCACCTTCATCCGGCTGGTGTAGCCCTGGTGATGTGCGACCGGCGAATTCTCAGCTCCGATCCCCATGACTGGGATGAACTCGTGGCCGAGTCGGCCGGAGCGGAGCGCTACAGCCGTCGGCTCTCGGAACGGATCACCGAAGGCTATGCAGCCAAGTTCGACCAGGAGAATGACCCCGGTGGTCATGCCGCGTTAGGCTTCCGGCGATCTGCGGAGCCTCCGAACACGCTCCAGATCAACCCGGAGACCATCGATACCGCAGTGGGTCTGTTCGAGCGCTATGCCCTCGGAACCGTGAGCGCCGCGCAACTCGCAGCCGAGACAGGGTTAGAAGCTACTCGCATCCGGTGCATCCTCATGAACCCGCTCTACAACGGCTGGATCAGGAGACACCGCGGGCCCAACGAGACGCGGAAACCTGCTCCTTGGCGTTCGAACCCACCGGTGTCCGACGAGCTATGGGCCCTAGTCGAAGATGTACGCAGAGCCAAGTTCAAGGGTGCCGGACCCCGTCGCAGAGATCGAGTCGATCTTCTCGGTGGGCTGCTCTACTGCGTCTGCGGCCGGCGGATACGAAGCGACGGCTGGGCTGCGAACAGACGGTATCGCAAGCTTCATACCAAGCCGTGCCAGCAATGGGGTACCGCAGCTCGACTTCCGGCCGAGACCTGGGAGGAGCCGATCCTCGCGCAGATGGGAGGGATCGAGCTCGACGACGGAGTGATCGCCCGAGTGGTTGCCGCGTTGGGCTCGACGGTACGACCCGTGGCCATCGACCGCTCCCGGATCGAGCGCCAGATGCGCGAGCTTGCCCTCGACCATGTCGGCGGTGGTATCAGCGACGAGACGTACCTCGAGCGCATGAAGCGTCTGCGAGCTTCCCTGGCCGAGATCGACCGGACCGCCCAGGTCGGCGCACCGGCGGATCGGGCGGTGGAGTGGCTGAGGGCCCTCGCCGAGACCTGGCAGACGGCCGACGTTCCTGAAGCCAGGAGCGACCTGCTCCACGCCATCTACGAACGAATCGTCATAGCCGGGAGAGAATTCGTGTCAGCTCGCCTCACACCCGCCGCATACGCCCACGGTCTGGCGCTGGCTTTGCCGGAACAGGTTGTTAGAGCGCGCCCGACAGGATTCGAACCTGCGACCTTCGGCTCCGGAGGCCGACGCTCTATCCGCTGAGCTACAGGCGCGCGAACCGCCGCGGACGCGGTCGTGCAGCGACCGGCCGTGCGGGAGGCAAGGATAGCAGCGCCGCGCCGCGCCGGGGTGGGGAGGCACGTCGAGGTGGGGAGGCAGGGTCACTGAACGTCGACAGTGCGGGGAGGCGGCCGTCACCGCCGCCGCCCGGCCCAGGATCGCCCACTGAAACGGCAGCAATGCCCGCTGCGACCCGACCCGAATTTGTCCCAGAATCCGAAGCGGCTCCCGAAGGAGCCGCTTCGTTGCTGTCCCGGTGAACGTCGGTCCACCGAGATGGACCGATCTTCTGCCGCGTTACAAAGGCATCTATCACGTCGGCTGCACCGACTACCCTAACCCGACCTACCCATGACCTTGTAACTGGGGCAGCAGGCTGACTGGCAGCTTCTAAAGTCTACAGCCCTTCTAGCCTTCATTCCAAGGGTTTTGGCGGTTTGTTCGGTTAAAATCCCGCAACCTTCCGTGTGATTCGTTGGGTTGACGTTGCACTCTGCGAGACGAGCGGCGAAGGGTCGGGTCGGACTAGTCTTCGATCTTGACGGTGCGCATCGCAGTCGGTTCGAGCGGCCGGTCCCGTCCGTCGCGTTTCGAAGCGGCAATTGCATCGACCACTTCAAGCCCGGCCGTGACCTGGCCGAAGAGCGTGTACTTCTTGGGTAGCTTGCCCCCAGACAGGTCGTCCAGGCAGATGAAGAACTGGCTGCCGTTGGTGTTCGGGCCGGCGTTGGCCATGGCAACGGTGCCGCGGGCGTAGTCGCCCTCGAACGGTTCGTCGGCAAACTTGTAGCCCGGGCCGCCGGTTCCCAAAGCGCCAATCTCGAGCCGGTCGATGTGACCGTACTGGCCGTCGCCGCCCTGGATGACGAAGCCGGGCACTATCCGGTGAAAGATGACCCCGTCGAAATAGCCCTTGCGGGCCAGCTCGACGAAGTTGTTGGCGGCCTTCGGGGCGCCCTTTACGAACAGCTCGATCTCGATGACGCCCTTGTCGGTGTCGATGATCGCCTTGGTCATGCGTGTCTCCTGACTCGGCTCCCAGCAACTTGGCTGGGACAAGGTTGCCACGGCTGACGCCGGAGCGCGGCCGAAGCCTGAGGATCGGGCGCGCAGCGGGCGATCCCCGCCTAAGGCGTCGTTACTGTCGTGCTGGTGATGACGGCGGGCTCGAGCGCCATGTCGGGGTTGGCGCCGTTCTTCGGTGCGCCGCCGACCGGAATCGCGGCGATCTTGTCGACCACGTCCATGCCGGTGGTAACCGACCCGAAGATGGCGTACGGGGGCGTGGACTGGGCGAGCGAATTTGTGTCGCTCAGGACGATGAAGAACTGCGAGCCGCCCGAATTGGCTGCGCCCGTATTCGCGATTGCCAGCGTTCCGCGCTTGTACGGAAGCGACACCTTGTCGTCGGTGAGCGTGAACCCGGGTCCGCCGGTGCCGAACTTCTCAGGATCGAGGTTCGGAAGCCGCGCGTACTGGCCGTCGCCGACCTGGATCACGAAACCGGCGATGATGCGGTGAAAGATGATGTTGTCGTAGTAGCCGCACTTCGCCAGGGCGATGAAGGCGCCGGCGGCGTTGGGGCCATCGTCGGCCGCGACCTTGATGACCATGTTGCCGAAGTTCGTGGTCATGGTCACCGTGGCCGTTGTGCCGGCCGCCATCGGTGCCGGAGCCGTGGTCGGGCAGCCGCTGGGCGTTGGGCCGAGGGTGTAGGCCGGGGCCGACGCCGCGATCGAAGGGCTGACCGTGGGCGATGGGCTCGGTGCCACGTAGGGCCCGCAACCTGCGACGAGCAGCGCAGCGAAACAGACGGGCGCGAGCCTGCGTGCGAGTGACGGACCTTGGGCGAGGATCATGCGGCGGTCTCCAGCGCTTTCGCGAAGTCTATGGCTCCGGACAGGAGCGGCTCTCCGAGGATGATGCCTGCGATTGAGGCGTCCCGCAGGCCCTTTATGGCATCCAGATCCACGGACCCACCCGCGACGAAGATCTCGGCACGGAGCGTACGCGTCAACCTTGAAAGGAACGCCAGGTCCGGACGGGCACCGCCGTGCGACAGAACGAGCCGGTGGACACCGATGTCCACCAGCTCGCCGGCCAGTTCCGCGAGGCTTGGCGGCGCGGGTCGGTGCCAAGGATACGCGGCCAGACGCTCCGGGCGCGTGTCCAAGCCGACAGCCAGCCAGTCGCCGGCCACGGCCAGGCACTCGCGCAGCACCTCGGGCTTGTCAGCGATTGCCATCGGCACGACCACTCGAGTGGCCCCCGCGGCGAAGGCGAGCCTGATGTTGTCGGCTCCCTCCATGCCGCCGGCGACCTGGAGTGGCACCGCCACGCGCGATGCGATGCGGCCCATTGCCTCGAGGTTGACCGGCCGCGCAGCCCTCGCCCCGTCCATGTCCACGATGTGTATCAGCGTCGCGCCCTGAGCCACGAACCGCTCGGCGATGCGCTCCGGTCGGTCGGTCGGAGAGCCCTCCCCGGTCGACACTCCCGGCCAGTGGACCAGGCGGGAGCGGCCGTTCTCGATGTCGATCGAGGGGACTACCTCCACGGCCGCGAGCTAACCGTTCGCCGCGACGCGGGACGCTTCGGAGTCGAGGAGCCGGCGATGGAAGCTGATCGGCAGTGAACCGTTGCGGAGCAGCGTGTCGTGGAAACCCTTCAGGCTGAAGCTGGCGCCGAGCCTCTTCTGCTCGTCGGCGCGGAGCTGGAGCAGCAGGACCTTGCCCAGCAGGTAGCTGAGCTGGTAGGTCGGCGTGTACGTGTAGCGGAAGACTTCGGCCTGGGCGTTGGCGTGCTCGAAGCCGGTGTGCTCGACCAGGAAGGCGGTCGCCTCGTCCACGCTCAGCTCGCCGCGGTGCATGCGAACGTCGAGGATGATCCGGCAGGCCCGCCAGATCGCGTCGGTGTGCATTGCCAGCAGGAATTCCGGGCCCGCGTCGAAGCCCTGCTCCCGCATCATCTGCTCGCTGTACATGCCCCAGCCCTCGACGAACTCGGGAGCGTCGGTCATCAGGCGGACGAGCGACGGGTGCGCCACAGCCGCCGAAAGCTGGAGGTGGTGGCCCGGGTAGGCCTCGTGGACGCTGGTGTTGCTGATCGAGGCCCAATTGTGCTCGCGCATGGCGTTGGGGTCGTTGCCGACCGACGGCGTGACGATGTAGATGCCGGACGGGTGCTTGTCGAACTTGGGCGGTTCGAAGTAGGCGGCGAACGGGATGACCGTGCGCAGGTATTCGGGCGTGGGCCTGACCGAGATCTGCTCGCCGGGCGGCAGCGTCGCGATGTCGTGCTCGACGATGTGGGCGCGGGCCCGGTTCATCGCGTCGCTGTAGCCGGCCAGAGCCTCCTCGAAGGTGGCCGGGTGGTTCGACTTCACACGGTCCACGACCGTGGGCTCGTCCACGCTCGGGTCGATGCCGCGGGCGTCCCCGACGCGGGCGGCCTTGTTGAGAGCGAGCTGCTGCCAGCCGATCTCGAGGATCTGCGACGCGTCGAGGCCGTCGAAGGCGCGCAGCCCGACCAGTTCGTCGTAGGCGTCGGAACCGAGAGCCCAGCTCTCGACGGTCGAACCCATGCCCGCCTTCACCCGGTCGACATAGGCGACGACTGCGGCCGAGGCGGTCGCGGCGGCTTTGTCGAGCCGATTCTGGTCGCGCTCACCGAGGACGCCGTGGCCGGCAGCCTTGACCTCCTCGAACAGGAACGGAATCTGATCCCCCGAGTCGATCTCAAGCTCTTGCCACAGGCGCACTTGCGGCGCGGTGGCGCGAGTCCAGTGCTGGTCGAGGAGCGCGGGGATGGCCTCGAGACGTGAAGTCAGCGACGTCAGCCGCTCGCCCAGCGGAGCGAAGTCGCGGGCAAAGATGCTGAACAGCGCGTCGCCGACCTGATCCATGGCGTTGGAGCGGCGCTCCCAGACTCGATGCACCTCCGCGTCGAACAGCCCCCGCCGGGTGTTGTGGATGGCCAGCTCGCGCTCCAGGCGGACGCTCTCCGAGAGCCCGGCCGGGTCGAGGGCGACCAACTCGCAGAGGGTTGCGTGCGAGTCGGCCAGCTCCTGGACGATCGCGTCCCGGGTCGCATCGTCGAGCCGATCGTCGGCGTCGTGGATCCCGAGGTACGTGGCGTAGATCGGATGGTTCGCGACGAGCCGCCGAAAGTCGGCTTCGACGATGTCCCAGAACTTACCGTCGAGCGGACCGGCTACCGGAGTCGATGCAGGACGCGGCAGAACGAGCTGGGCCATTCAACGCTCCATTGCTGTCGCGGCCACACGAGCGGCGGCCTGGGTGGGGATTTCGTCGAGAGCTTGGGCGCAGGCGCCGATGACGCGCTTGACATCTGCGCCGGTTACGCCGTAGTGAGTCACCGCCCGAATCGTGCCGTGGGCGTACGGCACCATCAGGACGCCGCGGGCCCGCAGCGCTTCTAGGAAGGCGGCCCGGTCTCGGTCGCGGCCGAGGCGGAAGACGACGAAGTTGGTGGCGGCGCGATCGGGGTCGAGCCGTCCCGGCTCGGGTTGAACCAGCCCGCCCGGCGACTCGACGCCGTCCAGCGCGGCCAGCCCCTCAGCCAGGCGACGTGCATTGGCGTGGTCTTCGGCCAGCCGCTCGATCATGCCGTCAGGACCGTCCCCCAGGGCCACGAGTCCCGCTGCCGCCAGGATGCCGACCTGGCGCATGCCGCCGCCGACGAGCTTGCGGCCACGCCTGGCACGCGCCACGAAGTCCCTCCCGCCGACGACCAGCGAGCCGACCGGGCAGGCGAGGCCCTTGGAAAGGCAGAACGTCACCGAGTCGGCGGGCGCGGCGAGAGCGCGCGGATCCAGGCCAAGCGCGACGGCGGCGTTGAAGAAACGTGCGCCGTCGACGTGCAGCGGCACGCCGTGGGCATGAGCGATGCGGGCGACGGCCTGCGTGTACTCGAGCGTGAGCGGCTGGCCCATCGAATGGGCGTGGGTGTTCTCCAGCTCCACCAGGCCGGTTATGGGTTCGTGGAGGTCGCGCGGATCGCGGAAGGCGTCGTCGAGCTCGTCCAGGTCGAACGTGCCGTCGGGCCGTTCCTGCATCTGCCGAACAGAGGTGCCGACGACGACGGCGTGGCCGGCCTGCTCGTCGTCGACGAGGTGCGTCGAGGCCCCGGCGATGGTCTCCTGGCCGCGTCCCAGGTGCCCGAGTTGCGCCACGAGGTTGCCCATCGTGCCGCTGGCCACGTAGAGCGCGGCCTCCTTGCCGAGCAGGTCCGCGGCGCGCTCTTCAAGCGCGTTAACGGTGGGGTCGTCGCCGAAGACGTCGTCGCCGAGCTCGGCCTCATACATCGCCCGGCGCATTGCGGGCGAAGGGTGGGTGACGGTGTCACTGCGCAGGTCAATGAAACCGGTGCGGGCGCGGTCTGGTGTATGGCGGGCGGCGTCGGTGCTCATAGCGTTCGAGTATAGGTCGGGCGGCTTGCGGGGCCCGTCGCGGTTCTTGGAGCAGGCGCG
>JGI24129J20441_1000094_pt1 | contig 23133 bp, 22 predicted proteins | sample BarGraNGADG00211_FD_20441 | JGI IMG/M metagenome (IMG submission 20441) | reverse complement strand
GCAGACTCATGAGCTTCACCGACAAGGCCAAGAACGCCGTCCAGAAGGCCAAGGGCAAGGTCAAGAAGGCCGCCGGAAAGGTGACCGACAACGAGCGCCTCAAAGCCGAAGGCAAGGCCGACCAGTCCGGCGCGAACATCAAGCAGGCCGGCGAGAACGTCAAGCAGGCTGGCGAGAACGTCAAGGACGCCTTCAAGGACTAAGGCCAATACCGGGGAATTTCGGTAAGCGGCATCACCAGCTCGGAGGTAGCTGGTGGGCTGGGCAAAGGCCAAACCCGGTCTCGCTACCAGCCAGTGGGGCGTTCGACGTCCTGGGTTGGGTTGCCACAGCCCACCAGCACGCCAGCGCCGCCGAGGCCACCCTGGCCGCCGCCGTCACCAGAGCCCGCCAGGCCGGAGCATCCTGGTCGCTGATCGGCGCCCAACTCGGCGTGTCACGTTAACCTCGGCAGCACGTTCGTCGCTGTTCGTGGATGTCCGAATCCTGAGCAACGCCAACGATTCTGACCATGCTGAACACTCACGGACGGCGGCGAAATCTGCGGCGTTGCTACACGCGTTGCTACACGGATCACGCGCATCTCGTCGTCGGACGGACAACTGAGGTCAGCGACACGCCGTACATGATCGCCCTCATGATCGCGATCCTGACGATCGGCATCACCGTCGACGCCGTATTCTCCACCATTGAGCGCGGCATCCGCCGACGTCGAGGTATCGTCTTGCGCGGCTGATCCTTGGCGGCATCTTCAGGGTGGTCGACGGACCGTTGCCAGAGATGCGCCTTCTCGCGCAACACACGGAGGCCTGGCAGGACCGCTGACCGGCGCCCCGGGCAAGTCGATCTGCACCGTGTGTGGGCAACGAACCCGCAAGGCTATCCTTGAGGTCCTGTGCGACCACGACGAGTCCCCGTCCTCCTCGGACGGACGAGAGGCCTGCAATGAAGCGCAGCCAAACAAACCTCGTGCCCAAGATGGCGGAGATCGCTCTTGTAGCAGTCACATCGTCGACTTTGGCTTTCCTTGTGCTCGAGAGAAACAGTTAGCCCGTGCCGAAACTCAGAGTGGGAATCATCGGCGCCGGTGGGATCTCGCATTCCCACGCGCCCCATTGGGTGGCGCTCGGGGCAGATGTAAGCGTGTACACCCTCGCCGGAGCAGAGGAACTCGCCGAACGATACGGATTGACGGTCACTGCAACGCTTGATCAGCTTCTTCAGACTAGTGACGTCATTGACATCTGCACCCCCACCGTGACGCATCGGGAGTGTGCATTAGCTGCCATCGGCGCCGGCAAGAGTGTGCTGTGCGAGAAACCATTGGGGCGCACATTAGTGGATGCCAAGATAATCGCCGCTGCGGCTCTCGCAGCCAATGTACAGGTTTACCCTGCACATGTCGTTCGATTCTTCCCGGAATACGCCACAATGCATGCAGCGGTCCAAGAAGGCGTGATTGGAAAGCCCGCGGTACTGCGCTTCAGTCGTGGCGGCGCGGGTGCAACGAGCGACTGGTTCTTCAACGACGCCGAGTCGGGTGGCCTCATCTTGGATCAAATGATTCACGACATCGACCAAGCCCGCTGGATCGCGGGTGAAGTCGTTCAGGTCTATGCAGTCCAGAATCCGCCCACTGTCAACGGGCGGATTCCGCGCAACGTCATCGCGCACGTCACGTTGACTCACGTGAGCGGCGCGATCTCGCACATCCAAGGCATATGGGGTCCGCCAGGTATGGATTTTTGCACTTCCTTCGAAGTGGCAGGCGATGCAGGCACGCTCCGGTACGACTCTTCGGCCGCAGATACGCTGGTCGAAAACCTCTCCTCTGGCGAAACCGCAGCCTCTTACCTACCCCCGGCGTCTGTAGATGAGAGTCCCTATTTGATCGAAATCCGCGAGTTCGCCAACGCATTTCAAGGCGGCCCAGCTCCGCGAGTGTGTCTGGAGGACGGAATTATTGCCATCGCCCTGGCGGAAGCTGCTCAGGAGTCGATTGCTACTCGTTCATCGATCGAGTTCGACACGGCCGCCGTTCTGGCAACGACGGGGCCCGTGCCATGACTCGTGCCGAGTCCTCGAAAATGAAGGTGGCTGTATTATCTTTTGCCCACGGCCATGCTGTTGGATACCTCCAATATCTCAAACGTCGCGATGACGTCGAGCTTGTCGCGTGCGACCCTGACGGAACGTCGTCGCTCGACGAAGGACCTCGCGGTCAGGAACTTGCTGATGAGTGCGGTGTGACCTATCTCGACAGCTATGAGAAGGCTCTCGCCTGGGGTCCTGACGCCGTTGTTATCTGTTCCGAGAACTCCAAACACCGAACGCTGGTCGAGCAGGCGGCCGCGGCAGGCGCCCACATTCTCTGTGAGAAGCCGCTCGCCACCACCACCTCCGACGCAGAGGCGATGCTGGATGCCGTCGGACGAGCAGGCGTTGCGCTGATGACCGCATTCCCGGTTCGATTCTCCCCGTCATTTGTGAAGTTGAAGTCACAGGTCCAAGCGGGCGTGCTGGGCGACGTCCTCGCGGTCCTGGGGACAAACAATGGCAAGATTCCGTCCGAACGTCAATGGTTCACCGATCCCGCGCTTTCCGGAGGCGGTTCTTTGGTCGATCATATCGTGCATTGTGCTGATCTACTGGATTCGCTGCTCGAGCAGCCCGCAACGTCGGTTCGTGCAGTATCCAATCGTATACTGCACGCCGAGACTGGCGTTCAAGTGGAGACCGGAGGCTTGGTAACAATCACCTATCAGGGTGGCGTCATCGCAACCATCGACTGTTCGTGGAGCCAGCCGATAAGCGCACCAAACTGGGGTGGGCTCACTCTGGAAGTGTTAGGCACGAAGGGCTCCGTAAAGATAAGTCCATTTGCTTCCCATATAGGTGGATACGGGGCGGCGGGGGCCATTTGGCTGCCTTTTGGCACTGATCTCGATGCCAAGATGATAGACGAGTTTCTAGACGGCGTCAGGGAAGGTCGACAACCTCAACCGGATGGTGGTGCTGGGTTGAGAACGGTGGCCATCATGAATGCTGCTCAACTTTCGGCGCAGACTCAGACCTCCGGACATGGTGGTGTGGTCGTTGTTGAGTTTTAGGCCGTGCGCGGACACGGCGGCTGGAACGAGGGCGCAGGAGCTGGGCAAGGGGGTTTTCGTTGTTGTAGGCGCTCATCCGGATCGCGTGCGTCAGCAGCATGCGCTCGGTCTTGGGCAGTCGGCTGCCGTGAACGGCCAGCCGGTGGCGGCCAGCCGGTGACCGTCTAGCCACCAGCCCCTTGGTCAGCCGGCGCCTCGACCCGCGCCAGCCTGGCCACACCGATCTGGGAGTCCGCCATGCCGTAGAACACGAAGAGCGCCTGGTCAATCTCGACGATCGCAGTGGGGAAGACCACGTTCGACACCTGGCCCATCGTCTCCTCGGCTGTCTCCGGGCGCATCAGAGGCTCCACCGTTCTGGCGATCACTCGTTCGGGGTGCTCGGCGTCAAGGATCATCGCCCCCGCCGCGTAGTTCACGTTCTTCTGGCTTTCCGGGTGGAACCCATCGCCGACGACGCTCCCGCTGACCCCGTGATGCAGCAGCAGCCATCCCTCCGGGACCCGGAAGGGCGGCGGGCCTCCACCGATCTTCAGCGACTCCCAGTCGTACTGGGAGCCGGCCACGAACTGGTGGCCGAAAGGCCGGCACAGCGCGGTGATGTCAGCCTTCGCGTCCTGCACGCGGACGTAGGAGATCCAGATCGCCGCTCGATCGTCGGTGGTACCAGCGGGCAACGGCGGCTTCTCGCCCGGACGCAAGAAGTCCAGTTCCCACATTGGGCGGTGCAGGAACGCGAAACACAGACCGCCGTCGGGCCCGCGAACCGCCTCGGGGAACCAGACGACATCCTTGTTCGGGAACAGGTTCAGGTCGGTGTCAAGCTCGTCGACGTAGCCGAACTGCACCGGCCCGAGGCGCTTCCACTGGACCAGATCGGCGGAGACCGCCAGCGCCGGATGAGGTCCCAGCGGACCGAACGCGACATAGGTCATCACATAGCTCGCCAGATCGGCGATCCACGTGATCCGCGGGTCCTCGACGCCACCGTGCCCGGTCCCGTGCTCCCAGCCCCGGTCTGGCGCCAGGACGACCCCCAGCCGTTCGACCCGGACGGGTGCGCCATCGTCGATGATTACCTCTCCCCGGCCGACCCGCGAGACATTCCCTTCCGCAACGAGTCGGGGGAAGATGTAGAGCCGACCATCTGGCCCCCAAGCCGCAGCGGGGTTGAGTACCCCTTCGACTTCGAGCGGCTCGTTCCGGTCGGGTCGCATCAACGTCCCGAGACGTGTCAGGGTGTAGGGAACCTCAGGAATGGGGGTGGGGCAGGCAGGCACAGTTGTCCTCCTCAGATTCGCGCTGGGTTGATGATTCCGATTGGGGGCTCAACCTTTGACCGCGCCGCCGACGACGCTGGCCACCAGGTAGCGCTGCAGGAAGATGTAGGCCACCAGCAGCGGCGCGGCAACGATGATCGTGGCCGCCGCCAGCAAACTCCACTGGCTGGTATAGGTGCCCTGGAAGGCGAACAGCCCCAGGCTCACGGGCGACTTGGCCTGATCGGGCAGAAGGATGGTGGCCAGGATGATGTCGTTCCACACGCCGATCGCCTGCAGGATGAAGACCGTCGACAAGACAGGCTTCAGCAGGTGCGGCAGGAAGCCGAACAGGTACCGCAGGTAACCAACCCCATCGAGTGCTGCCGCTTCATCGAGCTCGACGGGAACCGACTTGACGTAGCCGCTGATGAGCAGCGGGCCGACACCGATCCCGGCGGCCATCATCAGGATGTATCCGAGTCGGGTGTCGTAGAGATTCATGCGCAGGACAAGCTGGAACTGGGTCACGAGCGCGTTAGGCAGGAACAGCATGCCAATGAAGAGTCCGTACCAAATCTTGGTGTGCTTCAAGTAGCCGCGAGACACGGGGAACCCCACCAGCAGGGAGATGACCGTGCCCAAGGACGCTGCCACCATCGTGTAAAGGATGCTGTTCATCATGTAGGCACCGAAGTTGCCCTGGCGCCACGCGACACTGAAGTTGCTGATGGCCACGTGCTGGACCATGCCCAGTGGGTTGGAGAAGAACTCCGCGTTGCTCTTGAGCGCGGTGTTCAACAGGAACAGCAGTGGGAACAGGTAGAACACCATGACGACCACTACTGCCACGTAGCGCAGGAGCCGGCCGACCGGCAGAGGCCGCCGACGACGCGCATTCAAAGGGGAGGGTGCAGGGTCTAGAACGGTCCTGGCGCCGATCGGCACTGCCTTGTTCGGGTCCTGGTCGTTGCTCACAGGTCCGCCTGCCGCCTGCGCAGGTAGGCCAGCACGATCAGCGACACCACGCCGACCATGATGAACTGGATGATCGAAATGGCCGCGGCGTAGCCCTGCGACTGCGCCGCACCGCCGGACGCACTGCCACCGAAGCCCTGCGTGAAGATCGCGAGCGACAGGACCTGGGTGGCATCGTTGTTCGGCCCGGTCAGCACGTAGATCAGCTGGTAGCTCTGCAGGGAGCCGACGATGCACAGCAGCATGTTCGCCGTCACGGATGGGCCAAGCAACGGGTAGGTGATCCGCCGCAGCTTCTGCCAGCTGTTCGCGCCATCGATGCTGGCCACCTCATACAGCTCGGCGGGGATGGCCTGCAGCCCCGCCAGATAGATGACAACAGCAACACCGATGCCTGCCCAGACCTGCACGAAGATCACCAGGTACAGCGTGATGTTGGGATCACCGAAGAAGGCGCTGCTGGCCCCGAACCAGCGCCAGATGGCGGCCCCGGGGCTCGCGGTTGGGTTGAACATCAGTGACCAGATGAGCCCGATGACCGTGACGCCCAGGATCGTGGGGAGAAAGACCACACTCCGATAGAACGTGGTTCCCCGAAGTCTCTGGTTGAGCAGCACCGCGATCAGCAGTGCCAGGACATTCTGCAGGACGGTCACCAGGAAGGCGAAGATGAACGTGTTCTTCAACGCGTTCACGTTGTACCCAAGGTGCGCCGCGGAGAAGAAGGACTGGTAGTTCTCAATCCCCACCCAGTGGACGGGCAGGTAGGGCAACGCGCGGACGTCGGTGAGGGAGATCACCAGGACGGCTACCGCCGGCAGGAGTGCGAACGCGATGACCGGCAGGAGACCGACAAGAAAGGATGCCCGAACGGTAGAGCGGCGTCCGAACACGAAATAGTCCGACACGACTGCTGACTTCCTTTCCATTAACCTACGCAGGCCCGGCCGAGTTTGGGGCCCGGCCGGGCCTGCGTAGTGAGGTTCAGAAGCCTGATGCCCAGTCCGCTTGAGAAGCTGCCGCGGCCTGCGCGGGAGTCAAACTGCCCAAGGGGGCAATGCCGGAGTAGTTGAACGGGAACTGCGCCTTGGCGCCGGCCTTGGCGTTCGCGACCCAGATGGTGTCCCATGCCGGCTGGAAGGTCTTGGTGTAGGCGGCAATCGAGGTAAAGAAGGGGGTGGTCTCCATGTTCGGCTGGGACGGGGCGAATCCCGCTTCCTTGAGGAAGAGCTTGTAGTTCTCGGGCTGCGAGAAGAAGGACAGGTAGGCCATCGCAGTACCGATGTTCTTCGAGTTGCTCGGCACGGCCAGTGTCAGTTCCACCTTCCCGCCAAGGAGTGCGTTGTCGGCGGCATTGTCGCTGGAAGGCAGCGGGAAGTATCCGTACTTGAAGCTCGAACCACCAGCGCTGTCGATCGTTGTCTGGTTCCAGGTTCCATCCGACATCATGGCGAACTGGCCCTTGACGAACCCGGCAGTCATGGTGTTGTAGGACACGCCGGCGAAGTTGGGCTCGGCCAAGTCGTACAGGGACTTCACTTTGGTGAGCACTTCGAGCTGCTTGCCGTCAGTGAGCTTGATGCTCTTGTCCCACAGGCCCTTCGCCAGGTCAACCTTGTCCTGCTTGTTCGGGTAGAGATCCTGAACGACGCCCAGCATGTTGACGCCTGCGCTGTCCTTGCCCGAGATGCCGAGCGGCACGACACCCTTCGACTTCAGCGTCTGGCAGACCGTCATGAACTCGGACCAGGTCGTCGGGATCTTCAGCCCGTACTTCTCGAAGATGGTCTTGTTGTAGTAGACGCCGGAGTAGTAGCTCAGACCGGTCGGCACCGTGTACTGCTTGCCCTTGTACTTGATGGCGTCCAGCACGGTGGGGGTGAAGTTCTTCATGAAGTCCTGGCTGGTCAGGTCTACCAGACCCCCGGCGTCAGCCAGCCGCGCATCATCGCCCTCGTTGGAAGCCGGTACGTAGCTGGGGAGTTCCTGTGGGCCGGCCAGACCGACGTCGATGCTCCCCGCGCTCAGCCGGGATGAGTGTGCTGCGGCGTAGTTCTCGTTGGGGATGGCGGTGAACTTGATGTTCACACCCGGGTACTTGGCGGCGAAGGCCTTGTTCACGGCCTGGAAGCCGGCGTCTGATCCCGTTGCGCTGGAGACGACGACGTTCAGGTCGCCCTTCGGGCTTGACGCGGGGGTCTGAGCGCCCGGCGTTGTGCTCTGCCCGCTGGAGCAGCCTGTGAACAGGGCTACACCGAGCAGGGATGCAGTGAGGACTCGGATGCTGCGGGGTGCCAGCACCACCTGGTACTTCTTAGTTGGCATGATACCTCCGGGTGTTGCCGAAGCGTTTAGGTTGATTTGAAACTACATTTCAAACGGTTTGGGGTCAATGCCCTGAATCACCGCCCTGGATTCCCCGTCGACGCGAAGAGGCGCAACATGAGCTCCGTTGAGCACACACCGATGTCCACATCAAATCAAGTGGATGATGCACCCCCCCTCGGGCTCGGGATCATTGGGGCGGGTGGCTTCGGCACATTCGTGTGCAACGCCGCGGCGGGCCTGCCCGGCGTTCGGGTTGTGGCCCTGGCTGACGAGGACGCTGCCCGGGCTGCCCGCCTCGCAGCCGCTAGTGGCGCCACTGTCGCAGCGGACCTGACCGCGATGCTGACCGACGATCGGGTGGAGGCCGTCATCATCGCCACCCCACCCAGTACCCATGCTGCACTCGCCGTCAGGGCGTTCGAGGCGGGCCGGCACGTCTTCTCGGAGAAACCGATGGCGCTGAGCGTCGAGGACGCGCGGCGAGTCAGCGCGGCAGCCGCGTCGTCGGATCGCGTCTATGTGGTTGACCACGTGATCCGGTACAACCCGATCATCACCGCCGTGGAAAGGCTTCGCGACGAGGGGCTGGTCGGGCCCCTCCAGCGGTTCAGCTTCGAGAACGCCGCGTCGGACGAGTTCCTACAGCCCGACCACTGGTTCTGGGATCCGGACCTCAGTGGCGGCATCCTGCTCGAGCATGGCGTGCACTTCTTCGACGTTGCGGCGGAGCTGATCGGCGCCCCTGCGCGGGAGGTGCAGACGATGGGGTACCGACGCGCCGATGGGCGGGTGGACACCGTGGTGGCCACCGTGGCGCACACGAATGGCGCGTTGGCCACCCACGCGCACGGCTTCTGCCATGCCAGCCGCGCGGAGCGCCAGTTGATGCGCCTGGACTGCGGCCTCACCGAAATCCTCATCCATGGCTGGATTCCGCTGCTGGCCGAGTTCAACGCCTGGGTAGACGACCAGGGAGCGGAGGCGTACGAAGCGCTCCCGGCGCGCGCGCAGCAGCTGCTCAACGTGCGGGGAGCCCGGCTGGGCGGCACCGAGTCGATCACGGTGGACGTCCAGCGCAACGCCGCAGAGCCGGCAACGCACACGCGCGACAGGGACTTCCAGGCTCCGCACCACGTGACGACCACGATCGACCTGGGTTGGCCCGAGGCGCACCTGCGGGTCTACTCCGAGAGCGTGCGGGCTGCCCTCAGCGACCTGGCAACCTGTGCTCGCACCGGCGGGTCACCCCGAGCGGGGGCCGAAGCGGGCGCCTCGGCTGTCCAAGTGGCGTGTGCCGGTACTCGCGCGCTCGCCGATGGCACGACGGTCCAGGTCCGGCGGTAGGAGACCGGTCACGTTGGAGGGGGCGCGGTCGACTCCCTAACGACCAGTGACGCAGGCTGGATCGAGACGTCACCGACGGTCTTGCCGTCGATCAGGTCGAGCAGCAGCTTGGCTGCCGAACGCCCGAGGTCATGCGGTGATGTCGCGACCGTGGTGAGGGGTGGACGTATGTAGGACCCCAGCTGGATCCCGTCATAGCCCGTCACCGACACCTGCTTCGGCACGTTGAAGCCAAGCGCGGTGGCGCGCGCAATGAAGCCAAATGCTGTCAGGTCGTTCGCACAGACGACGGCGGTGGGGGGCTCCGGGAGGCTGAGCAGCTCGTCGGCGGCTCGGGCGCCTCCCTTGGAAGTGAAGTCACCGTCCGCAATAGGGCCATGAGGAATCCCGGCCGCGTCCAGACCCATCCGCCAGGCATTCAGCCGCTGCGCCGAATGGATCATGCCTTTTCGCCCGCTGATGTGCGCTATGCGCCTATGCCCCAGCCCCACCAAGTGAGCCATCAGGTCGCGCATGCCCGGCTCGGGGTCCTGCCGCACGGTCGGGAACGGGCAGGCTCCGTTTCCCGCGTTGATCGCTATGGTCGGCAGGCCAAGTGTTGCCAGCAGTGGGATACGCGGATCCTTCAGCCAGATGTCGGTGAGGAATATCCCGTCGATCCGACGGTCGAGTGCGAGGCGCCGGTAGCGGTCGGTCATGCCGGCGCGGCTGGCCGCCAGTTGGAGCACCAGCGCAAAATCACGCTTCTCCAGGACTGATTCGACTCCGCCGATGAAACCTGCGAAGAAGGGGTCCGCCTCGAGCACTTCGGGTTTGCGTTGTACGACCAGCCCCACGGCGAATGCGCGGTTCCCTGACAGGCTGCGTCCGAGCAGTGAGGGCACCCAGCCAGTTGTGCGAGCGACCTCAACAATGCGCGCCCTGGTCTCGTCCGACACACCCGGGCCACCGTTCAGAGCAACCGAGACAGAACTGATCGAGACGCCCGCTTCCCTGGCAACGTCGGCGATCGTCACGCTCTTGGCCATCTGCTGCCTCCAACGTACCTATCACCAGTAAATCGCGGCTGCCTCGCGGGACTTCGGGCCAGGGTCAGCGTATCGCCCTGATAGGCGCGGCCCGCACTTCCGGGTTTCCGAAGGTGCGGGCAAACCTATCCGGCGGCTACTGAGCCGCGCTGTTGACCCGGCCATTCGCGCACACTAGAGTCAACCGAAACGTTTCGGTCCTTTGTGACTCTCAACTGACGTGAGGTGCGGCATGGGCAGCACGTCCGACGTGGGAACACGTCTCGAGTCGTCCGGCTCACGCGTTGTATTCCGCCCCCGGTCCAACGAGTTCGGCTATCACCTCGAGGTGCTGGACGCCGGCGTGTGGCGCCGGGTCACCGGGGAGCACAACGCGCTGGTAAGTGGCCCTTCCTTCGACCTCCGACCGCAGCACGTTGAGGTCGAGGGCGATTCGCTCGCCCTGTCCGGGACGAAAGACCTGGGCGACGGGCAGGTGTACTCGTGGCGCGGAAAGGTCCAACCCGTCCCGGGGACCAGCTGGTTCCATTGGCTGGTGGTCGTCGAGTCGGCCGGTTTCGCGATTGGACCCACCGGTGCGGTCGAGCCGCAGATCGAGCTTGGCCTCGGCAATCTCCCGCCGTACGAGCGTGGTGACCACGTGTGGTTCAAGACGCTGGTGGAGAACCCGACCCGATGGAACAACGAGGGCCGCGGCAATGACTTCCCGGCGCTGTACTACTACGACCCCTATCTCAAGGCGAAGTTCCAGATGTTCTTCGACATGACCTCGATGAGCTGGATGGGGCCGGACACGATCAAACGGTTCCAGGGATACCGGTGCGGATTCCGCCGGCTCGACCACGGTCACCCGGCCGCCGAGATCGGGCTGCTGGCAGAAACGCAGGGCGGGCAGCAGTTCCCCCCGGGAGCTCAGGTCTTCTCCTGGTACTGCTCGGTCGAGCATCTCTCCGACAAACCCACCTCACCGCGGGAGCAGGACGCCCTGACCGACCTCGTGGCCGACTGCCTGAAGCTGGTGCCGGCAGTGGAGGGGTACTGGCCCAACGGGGCCATGACCTGGAGGGATCTGGCGGCCGGCTGCGCCCTTGACCTGATGAGCACCGAACACTGCTGGGGTTCGGATGACTCCGGTGAGTACCTGCGCTCCTACGTGGATGGTCACTCCGAGGCCTGGGCCGTCACCGTCGCTGCGCGCGGCGGCGAGTACGACGGCGAAGGGCCCTGCCTGGAGGCGGCACTGTGGGCACTGCATCCGCTGGACAATCTGGCCAGTTCGCTGGCCTGCGACCCATTCCCGACGTTGCGCAGCCGTCTGCGGGCTTTCGTCACAGCCGAGGTGGCGAGACAACGCTGCGCCTTGCTGCAGGGACGGACCGACCAGCCCCTGTTCATGGGCACGTGGCAGTACGTGTACATGCTGGCAGAGGTCTGGCACCTGTTCGACGCCACCGAAGATGCCGATCTACGGGCTGCGATCCGAACAGAGATCGACACTGTCCTGGTGCCGATGGCCAACAATGTGGCGCACCTGTTTCCCCTGCAGTTCGACAAGGCGTCCCTGCGGGCGGTGGGGCCCGGGCCCGCCTATCCCGTGGCCGGCACCTACGCACTGCTGATGCTCGACGTGGCGCAGGCTACCGGTGACCGGAGCTATCAGCTGGAGGCGGAGCGAGCCCTGCGTGCCCTCGCCCACGTCCCCGTCGACTCGGCCCTGCAGGAGGTCTTTCTGGTCGCGCACGCCATGGATGCGGCCGACCGGCTCCACACGCTGACCGGGGATCTCGAGTGGGAGCGGGTACGACGATACTTCCGGGCCCAGACCTTGCGGATGATGTACTGGTACAACGACAACACGTCGGAACGGACTGCACTCTCGCGCCAGCTCGGCATGTTCTTGGCCTGTGCCAACATCGGCTACCCGGCCTTCTTCGAGAATATCGAGGTCGCTGCCCGGCTGGCCGCCACTTCGGCCACCGAGGATGACCCGTCCGACACCCTGCGGGTCCTGGACTTCGCACGCCGCAACAACCAGTCCTTCATGCCGGTGTGCTCGCCCGAGATGTACGGGCCCATGCCGGTTGACTTCATCCCCTTCGAGGACGTTCCAATTCTGGAGGGCCCGAATGACGTCGGCTTCCTCGGGCAGGAGATCTATGGCGCCGGGTTCACCTTCCGTGCGCACCTGCTGTGGGACGCATTGGCCCAGGCAGACAACCCTGAAGTCATGGTGGTGAACACCGACTCCTACCGCGAACCGGTCGGATCGCGGCCGACCCTGCTGCACTTCCTCGCCTACAACAGCACCTCCGTTGAGGTTGACTGCGAGGTCATCTTCACCTGCCTGAAGTCCGGCGTGCCCGGGTCGGTCGAGGTGTCGCTGCCGGCAGAGCCGGTCCGCAGGGGCGACGTCGGGGGCGGTCACGGAACACAGCTGACGCTGCCGGGTGGTGGTTGGGCGAGGCTGACGCTCACCATGGATCATGGCCATGACTGCTGACGAGTCGCTGCACCGTTTCAGCGCGGGGACAAATGCCGATGGCTCAGCCGACGCGCAGACAGTCGCGTGGCTGGAAGCCAAGTGCATGGGTTTCCTGGCCAGCCCCCCCACGCCGGAGCATGCGGTCCGGACCGTCGAGTCGTTCCGTCAGGACGGTCGCGTCCTCACAGGCATACACGATGCGTCGGCGACCGCGCCGGGTTGGGGTGCCGACAGACCCGTGGCAACCTACGCCACCATGCGCAAGTCCCTCAACGTCGGCGGCGGACGAGTCATCCCGGCGCATCTCGTGGCGGACGTCACGGTGCGTCCGACCCACCGTCGACAAGGACTGATGCGCCGAATGGTTGTGGATGACTTGAGGCAGGCCGCCGAGTCGGGGTTGCCCGTGGCAGCGCTCTACGCAGGGGACGCGGGACTCTACGGCCGATACGGTTTCGGACCGGCGACCCGCACCCTCCAGGTCGAGGTGGACGTGCGCCGCTTCGTGTTCTCAAGTCCACCGACGGGCTCTGTCGCGGTCGCAGATCCGGAAGCCCTGTGCGCGGTCGTTTCCGCGATCTATGACCAGTTTCACCAGTCCACGATCGGCTCGGTGCAACGCCTCTGGTCGCACGCGTCCAAGGTGTGCGGGCTGTGGGCCGAGGACGCGCCCGAGCGTGACCCCAATGTGAGGGGGGCTCTCCATTTCGGCGACGACGGAGTCCCCGACGGGAGCGTCACCTTCAGGTTCCTCGGGTGGCAGGAGCGGCCGCTCACGGTTGAGATCGTCGACATCGTCGGCCTGTCGGAGAATGCCTACCTCGCACTGTGGGGATTCGTCACGTCCATCGACCTGGTGGACGTGGTGCGACTTGGCCATACCACGCTCGACGACCCGCTCCCGTGGTCGTTGACCGACCGGCGCGCGGTGCGGGTGGTGGGCGAGGAGGACGGCCTGTGGCTGCGCATTCTCGACCCGGTGGCCTGCCTGCAGCAGCGCCTGCACGACGCTATCGGCGACCCTCTCAGTCTGCGCGTGACCGATGAGCTGGGCATTTGCGTTGGAAGTTACCGGATCGCCCCGCACCCTGCCGGCGTTCAGGTGTGCCGCCTCGATCCGGATGCTCCGGCCGACGCGACCCTTGACGTCTCGGCCCTGGGGTCGGTGTTCCTCGGGGGATTCAGCCCGACCACCCTGGAAAGGGCGGGGCGGATCGCCTGCGCATCACCAGCAGTCGCACCCCGTCTGGACCGACTTTTCGGCTCGTCACAGGCCCCCTACAACGGCACCCATTTTTGAGGTTCAACCGGCCCGGTGGCTTGTGTTCATCAGGTGATCCACGCGGTGTTGTCGGGTGGAAGCTTCCCGTCGATGAGGGGTGAGCTCGTGATCACGACTGCCCCGTCAGGCAGGGTGACCAGCTCCGAGCCGAAGTTGGTCACCGACTGCCAGCCATTGGGCCGAACGAAATGGAGCAGGTGCTGAACATCGCTCGCAACCCATTCCAGTTCCTCCCCGGCCTGCAACCTGTGACGTAGATCCAGGGCGCGGCGGTAGAGGTGCAGCGTGGAGGTGAGTTCGTCCTCCTCCGTCTGTACGGAGTATGTAGTGAACCACGCCGGCTGCGGGAGGTGCGCACCGTTGTTGCCGAAGCCGAACGACAGCCCGTCGGCCGTCCAGGGAATCGGCACACGGCACCCGTCGCGCCCCTTTTCCGCCCCGGCTGTGCGGAAGAAGATCGGGTCCTGTCTGGCTTGGTCCGGAATATCGGCTACCTGGTGCAGCCCGAGCTCCTCTCCCTGATAGAGGTACGCGGATCCCGGTAGGGCGAGCATCAGCAGGGTGGCCGCACGAGCACGGCGGACACCTCGCTCAACGTCTGGTCGGGGGGTCATGCCAGCGCCGAGCGGCCGTCCTCCCATGTTCTTCACGCTGCGATCGTCGGGCATTCCGTAGCGGGTCGCGTGGCGGATGCTGTCGTGGCTGGACAACACCCAGGTCAGGGACACTCCAGCCGCCTTCGCCTCGGCGAGGTTTGCGATGATGGTGTTCTTGAACTGAACGGCGTCGAAGTCGGCGTTCATCAGATCAAAGTTGAAGACCTGGCCAAGGCCCTCTGGGCTGGCATAGCGTGCGCGCCGGGACGAGTGCACGACGGCCTCCGCCACGGCGGTGCGTGGCGGGTCATATTCGTTGAGCACTTTTCGCCACTCGGCGTAGATCTCGTGTACCTCGTCACGGTCCCACAGCGGGTGAAACCCGTCGCGTACATCGCTGTCCGGGAGTTCTGCCCTGTTCAGCAGTGGTTCGGTCAAGTCCTTGGCAAGGCAGTGAGCGACATCGACTCTGAAACCGTCCACGCCCCGATCGGACCAGAACCGCAGAGTCTTGAGGAAGTCGTCACGGACCTCACGACTGTTCCAGTTCAGATCTGGCTGTTCTGGCGCGAAGAGGTGCAGGTACCACTGTCCGTCCGGAACGCGGGTCCAGGACGGTCCACCGGAGAAGAGGGACTTCCAGTCTGTAGGTGGCTGCGACCCCTCTTCGCCTGCACCCTCACGGAAGATATAGCGGTCCCGCGCCGGTGAGCCCTTCGGCGACGCCAGAGCCTCGAGGAACCATCGATGTCGGTTGGAGGAGTGGTTGGGCACGATATCGACAACGAGCTTGATATTGACGGCGTGTAAGGCAGCGATCAGGACATCGAAGCCCGCCAACGTTCCCAGTTTCGGGTCAACGTTGCGGTAGTCATCGACGTCATAGCCTCCGTCAGCAAGGGCTGAGGGATAGAAAGGGCTGAGCCAGACAGCATCGATACCCAGTGACGCCAGATAAGAAATGCGTGACGTGATGCCGTTGATGTCTCCGACACCATCCGCGTTGGAGTCGGCAAAACTGCGTACGTAGATTTCGTAGACGACTGCTTGACGCCACCAGTCCGGATCCGCCATGAGATCCGGACCGGCTTTGCGGCGGCTCATACAAGACATACTTGCACGCTGTTGGGCGAGCTCGCCAAAGTCCAGACGTGCCAGTGCGGCTGGTGACGCGTCGCCCATTGGTCGCAGGGACAGCAGGGCGTTAGCATCGCGGGCATGGCCAACGTCGCCAGCGCCGATACCGTCTCCCGCGACGAACTCCTCGAGTTCCTGCGTCCCCGGCACAAGGGGATCTACGTGACCACGCGCGGTGACGGGAGGCCGCAACTGTCCCCGGTGAGCTGCGGTGTGGACCCCGAAGGCCGCATCGTGGTGTCGACGTACCCGCAGAGGGCGAAGACGAGCAATACCCGACGCGACCCCGAGGTGAGCATCTGCATTCTCTCCGACGACTTCGACGGGCCCTGGGTGCAGGTGTATGGCACGGCCGAGGTGCTTGACATGCCCGGGGCCGCCGAGCCGTTGGTTCGTCGCATCACAGACTCAGCAACTCAAGCGACCCGCACCAGTGGCACCGAGTTCATCGGTGGATCGAGGCTAAAGGATCCCGCCTCCTGGACGGCCTGAACGTACCGGCGGGCGGTCTTGCGGTCCACCCCCGCCCGCGCCGCGACCGTGCGCAGCCCGACCCCGTCCAACCAGCCCCGCAGCACCTCACGCACCTCAACCACGCCGACCTCCCTGAACACCACAGCTGTGGACCTCCACGTCGTCGAACATGACGTGAGCATCAAACAAGCGAGCCGAGGACTCACCCCGCGCGACGCGCCGGGTGGTCCCATAACTGGCAACCAGGTGGTCCCATGAAGCTGGCAGAAAACCGCTCAGGGTGGTCCCATGCTCATGGCAGGCGACATCCCCTGCACACTGAATCGACGATTTTTCTTACTCCCTAAGTCGCGCGCTGTTAGCATTTGTCACCGTGCTGCACTGGTTGAGCTTCCTCGGCACGTGGACTTTCGATCCAGCCCTCGCTGCCCCGTTGGGCATGGCGGCGGTGCTCTACGCCTGGGGTGCGCGGACCGTGAGCGCCCGCCACCCTGATTCACCATGGTCCGGTCGCAAAAGTGCCTATTTTCAGTCGGGAATAGCCCTGCTCTGGGTGAGCCTCCAAGGCCCGATCGGCGCCTTCGATGACACCTTCTTCTGGGCGCACATGGTTCAACACATCGTTCTGGTCATGGTCTGCGCGCCCCTGCTGGTGCTCGGAGCCCCCGTGCTGCTGATCCTACGGGTGAGCTCGCCACGGCTTCGCCGGCGCTGGGTGGTTCCCGTGTTGAGAAGCCGGCTGGCGTATGCCCTCGCCAATCCGGTGACAACCTGGCTGCTGCTTGCACTGGTCATCGTCGGGACGCATTTCACCCCGTTCTACGAGCTCACGCTCGAGCACGAGAACATGCACCGGTTCGTGGAGCACCCGCTGTACCTCGGTGCCGCCCTGCTCTACTTCTATCCGCTGCTGCCAGGGAACCTCGCACCCCGCAGACTGTCACCGGCCCTTCGGATGGTGTCGCTGTCCTTGATGATGGTGCCCGAGACCATGACCGGTTTCTTCATCTACGCCTCCCCCTTCGTGATGTACCCCTTCTACGCCCAGGTACATCGACCCTTCGGCCCCGGACCCCTCGCCGACCAACAGCTGGGTGGTGCCCTCATGTGGGCGGGCAGCATGGCAATCGATGCCGGATGGATAGCACTGGCCGCTCACGAGTGGTTGCTCAGTGAGGCACGCAAGGGGCGACGCCTCGACGCCGTCAACGCAACGGAGCTACTAGGACGGTCCCGTGCCTGATCCTGACCCCTGCCCGGGTGGGCGAGAGCCCCCGGCCGCAGGATCTTCGACCACGGGCCACGAACCAGGGCGATGGTCCTCCCTGGCCCGGCTGCACCTCCCCTTTGTCGTCGGGGTGCCTTCATGCTTGTTTGCTGGATGGTTCGAGCTCACCCGTGCCTTGGCCGGCCGGCAGGTTGCCTGGGTCTATGCCTTCGAATGGCCGCTGTTCGCCATCTTGGGCACCTACATATGGTGGCGCCTGCTGCACGACAGCCCACCCCGCCGCGTCGTACCGCACGACCCACCAGCTGCCACGCAACCCGACCCCGGTCTGGTTGCGTGGCAGGAATACCTCGCCAAGCTCCAGGCCGCGGACCCACCCGGCGGCCCGCCCAACAGTGCCGTCAACGCCAGCCTGCGGGCACCATATTCTCGACGGCGACCGCCAGAAAGAGAAGGCTCAGATAAGTGATCGACCAGTGGAAGAGCCTGCCGGAATGAGCCGACAACCCTTCTCGAACCCGGCGCCGCAGTGCGTACGCCTCTCGCAGGAACACCGCGCCCAACACAGCTGCGGCGAGCGCGTACAACGGACCGGTCCGAGCTACTGGCCATAGCAACAGCGAGGTGGCGACCATCGCCCAGGAGTACATGACGATCCTGGATGTGACCACCTCTTCGGTCGCCACGACGGGGAGCATCGGGACGCGCGCCGCCGCATAATCCTGTTTGAACTGCATCGCCAGGGCCCAAAAATGCGGTGGCGTCCACAAGAACACGATCAAGAACAGCACCACTGGCGCCCAGGCCAGCCGGCCGGTCACCGCCGTCCAACCGATCAGCACCGGCATGCAGCCCGCGGCGCCCCCCCAAACGATGTTCTGGGATGTGCGGCGCTTGAGCAGCCTCGTGTAGACAACCACATAGAAGGCGATCGCCGCTGCCGCGAGCCCGGCACTGAGGGCGTTGGTCGTCAACCACAGCAACACCAAGGACAACCCACCGAGGGCAAAGCCGAAGACGAGGGCGCTACGAGGACCGACCAAGGAATGGTTGAGCGGGCGATTCTTCGTGCGCACCATGATGGCATCGATGTCACGGTCGTAGTAGCAGTTCAGCGCGTTCGCGCTTCCTGCGGCCAACGTGCCCCCCACCAAGGTGGCGACCAACAGACCCATTGAGGGCAGCCCCCGCGCCGCCAGCATCATGGCCGGCACAGTCGTGACCAAGAGAAGCTCGATGATCCGAGGCTTGGTCAAAGCCACGTAAGCCCTCACCGTTGCCGCGAAATGTGAGGAATTGCGCCCAATCTCAACACGGTGGTTCGCGATATCAACCATTTCACTCCGATCCCTGCGAAGATTGTGGCAGAGCGAGCGGTCTTTGCACACCGATCGGTCCGTTTGTCAGTGAATCTGAACCGACGACCGGGATTATCTGCTGACGAAGGCGCAGACCGCATCTTGTCATGCAGCACCCAGGATCAGAAAGGCCCCGATGTGTCGTGCCACTCCCATCAGGCTCTCGCGTCCGCATGGCCGCGCTCATGGTCGCAGCTCTCCTGCCAGCAGCCTGTGCCGGCGCCGCTACGTCGTCGACCGGTGACGTCACTCCAACGGCCGAGTCCCCCGGTGTCAGCCGCATCGCGATCAGTGATCGACGCATGACCCCCAACCTGAGCGGTACGACGCTCAAGGGCGGGCAGTTCGCGCTGGACGACCTCGCGGGCAACGTCGTCGTCCTCAACATCTGGGCATCGTGGTGCGCACCATGCCGGGATGAGTCCCCAGTGCTTGCTCGCCTGGATCGCCAGCTGGCGACACAGAAGGTCCGCTTCATCGGTATCGACGAGACGGACACCACCACCGCGGCCACACAGTTCGTCGCAACGGCAGGAGTGACGTACCCGCAGCTGGTCGATTCCGACGGAGCCCTCCTCGGGCAGCTCCCCCTGTTGCCCCAGAAGGGGATCCCCAGCACGCTGATCCTGGATCGGCACAGCCGGATGGCGGCGCGGGTGATCGGACCTGTGACAGGTGGGGAGATCGAAACCCTGGTCAGCGAGCTGCTTCAGGAGGACTGACCGCCNGATGGGACGAGCCTNGAGCGTCGACGCGGTGATTGTGCGTCGTGGCCAGCAGCGGCAGCTCGTTGAGCTGGTTCAGGCTCTCGGNCGACAGTTCACCGGCCGGATGGCGGAGCAGACCCATNGCAGACCCGAACGTGAGACCAAGTGCCATTGCAGAGGATCGATCCANTGACCCGTCTGGATGAGATCCCTGGAGTCGGTGTCACCGCGCCCACGGTGATCATCGTCGAGGTCGACAATTCCTTGGTGAACGCTACCGGCGCAGCCTGACCCACTCAGGCACTCGACCTCACCAGTAGGACAGAGCAACTGGCCCACATGGCACGGGCGTTAGCCGATCTTCTGTCCCGTTACATAGGTGAGGGCGGCTGTCACGTCGCGAGAAGTCCAGGATTGGGCCCCGGGTGAGGCCAGGTTGGCTTGACCGTTCGCGTTAAGGAAGTGCACCAAGGATGCAGCAACGGACCCCCCTTGCAGGTTCGGGTTGCCCTGGATCAGCCACCTTTCGTGCCCATCCGCTCCAATCACAAACACCACATCCTGGTGGTCCACGTCGTAGGTAAGACCCTTCCCGGTCCACCAGTCGATGGGATGGATACCCGGATCCTCGCCAACCTTCTCGTAGAACACCCCCATCTCCTTCCATAGTGCAGCAATATTCGCCGGAGAGCCGGTCCAGAACTGCCAGTTCACGGGAGCGCCAAGGTTTCTGCTGTAGGCCTTCAACCGGGCCGTGGTATCCCTGGCCGGATCAACGGTGACTTCAAGCAGGGTGATCTTGCTGGAGGCCCCCGCCATCTTCACCTTCTCGGCGATCTGCCCAAAGTTCCCGGCAGTTAGCGGACAGACCTCCTGGCACAAGGACAAGAAGTCGGTCAAGACAACGGTCTGCCCCTTGAACGAGTCCAACGTAACCGCCTGGCCGTCCTGATTCACGAACGGCAACGCTGCGACCGTTGGGCTAGGCGCCTTATCAAATGCCGTGCCAGACGTCGGAGTTGCCAACGCCGAAGCGGACGGCGACGAACCCGTTGACGGGCTAAGAGAAGTGCTCGACGAGCATGCGCTCAGCACAGCGACCAGCCCCGCGCCTACGGCCAGCCCGACACTCCCAAATCTCTGCACAGTTCCCTCAACAAGGACGCTGGACCGCTCAAGTCAGCCATCGTAGGTCAAGCCAGTGCTCATGACCGTTCGGGAACGAATGAAGCGCACCTAGCTCCCTCTCTGTGGCAGTTGCCAGGGGCAGGCGGCAACCCTTCGATGGTGCTGCAGCGTGAGTCGATGTCAGCATCGTTCGTCCGGTAGTGCGCACCATGTTGGCACCCCAAAAGCATCAAGATCACCGACCGCGGACAAGGGGTGAAGCCCATTGAACTGAGCACTGGGTCGTGATGGCCAGCACTGGGCAGACGGCCACTCGCTTCATTCCGGCGTCAACGTCGGTCGAAACCTCCGCATCCCGCTGTCCGGGCTGGCGACCTGACCCGGGACGGGACCGTGGAACCGGCCGGTGCAAGCGCGCTACCGCTGCGCCTCGGTGGATGCCGCCGGCTGCGCCGGCATCGACCGGTCGACCCCTGGCCCCTCGCCTGCGTTGTCCGCACTTGTCAGCCAGCCCAGAGCCGCCAGCGCCACAGAGACNGCGAGCACGGCGGCTGCACCGGCCAGGTGCAGGTCCTGCCAGCCCGGCGGCGCCTTCAGTAGGGCGCTCACGATGCCAAGGGCAGCGGTGGCTACGACGAGGGCGACCAGCGTTGCGGCCAGCGCACGGGCTCCGCGCAGGCAAGACCAGCGCCGCCAGGTGTGCATCGCGAAGGTGAGCAGTGCGATCCCCGCCAGCACGGCGATGCTGCGGTGGAGCAGGTGCAGCGCGACCAACGCGCCGGGCTGGTCGGGCGGACAGAGCGGGAAGCTCGCGCACGCCTTCTCGGCCTCAGCGTTGACCACCAGCGAACCGGAGACGAACAGCACGCCTGCTGCGTTGATGGCCGTCCAGCCGACCCGTCCCAACCGGCGGCCGGTGGTGGCGCGTACGGGAACCAGGGTGCAGACCGCAGTGACCGTGGCACCACCGAGCAGCGCTAGTCCAGCGAGCAGATGCGCAGCCACCGTCGGCGCGCCGTTGCCGGCGATCACCGTCAGTGCGCCAAGCGCGATCTGCACCACGATGACCCCGACAGTGAAGAGCGCTGGGCGGATCGCCGCGGGCCGGGTCCGGGCCCGCAGGGCGAGCAGGGCGGTGGCGAGCACCAGGACCGTAACCACGGCGGCCAAGTAGCGGTGCGTCTGCTCCATGAGGGCGTGAAACTCCTGGAGCGGTCCGACGTTGCCGTCGCACAGGGGCCAGTCCGGGCACCCCATGCCCGAGTCGCTCACCCGGACGTGACTGCCGAAGATGATCAGGCCGTAGGCCGCAACGGCACTGCTGATCGCGATACCAGACAACCACCTGCTCACGGGGTGCAGCCGGGTGTTGGGTCGTCCTGCCACGGAGGTGTCCACAGTTTGTGAACGATACCCCAGCATTCAGGTTCGGCTTCAGAGCAGGAGCTGGAAACCCGCTGATCAGGCCCTGCATGCGGGCGATCATGGCGCCCCAGGCACCCGAAACCTGCAGCACCCCGACGAGCACGAGCATCAGCCCGCCCAGTCGCATCAGTGCTGCTGCGTGTCGGCGCGGCCAGTCGAAGGCNGCCATTGCCCGGTCCGCCGATGCGGCGGCCNCCAGGAACGGGATGCCGAGGCCCAGGCTGTACACGAATGCCAGCGCGGCGCCGCGCCACGCGCCTCCGGTCGTCGTGGCCAAGGTCAGAACCGCNGCCAGGGTCGGACCGAGGCAGGGGGTCCATCCCAGTCCGAACAGGATGCCCAACAGCGGCGCGCCGGCCACACCCGTCGGCGGGCGGAAACGCAGCTTCAGGCTGCGGTTGGCCCACGAAAACCTCGCCAGCGCCCCGGCGAACAGCAGACCCAGNACGATCGTGAAGCCCCCNANGACCCGTGTCAGCGTCTGCTGGTGCGACTGTAGCAAAGCGCCCAGCCCACCGAATGCAGCTCCGTAGCTGGTGAACANCGCGGCGAATCCGAGCACGAACAGAGTTGCACCGACCATGGTGCTGCGGCTCCGCCCGAGCGGTCCCGAGCGCACGACGCCCGCCCCGAGGCTGCCGGTCAAGAACGACAGGTAGCCCGGCAAGAGCGGTAGACAGCATGGGGAGAAGAAGGAGAGCGCGCCGGCAGCTACGGCTACGGGCGCCGCCAGTACCAGTGGGCCGGACATCACCAGGTCCCAGGATGAGACGGAAACGGGCACCCAGCCTCCTTCGATCAGTCAGATCAATGAACCACGATGTGAGAGACAGTAGGAGAAACAAGCTCCCCGGTCACGCGTGCCGCGTTAGCATTGCGCACCATCGCCGGCGCGACCTGGCGAATGTGGCGCCCGACGGGCGAAGTGGCCGGCTGATACGGAGGCGACCGTGCACGATGCAGTCGTCACCGTGACGAACGGCAGACGCAACGGCCAGCCCCACGGCCGACGCCACGGGGGGCGCTGATGTCGGGCGACGTACTCACAGACATGTTCCCTCAGCTGGCCACGTTGCTCCTGCACATCTTGCTGTGGTTGGTCGGCGCTGGGCTGCTGACCGGCGGCGCCGTGTGGTGGTGGCAAAGGCGTCGCGCATTGCGGGGGATACCACCGCTGATGCCTTCACGAACGGTTCGGGAGGTCGAGCCGCCAGCCCGGCGGTTCCTACGCATCGGTCTCGGACTGCTGTGGCTGGTGGACGGGCTGCT
>JGI24129J20441_1000088_pt1 | contig 23223 bp, 18 predicted proteins | sample BarGraNGADG00211_FD_20441 | JGI IMG/M metagenome (IMG submission 20441) | reverse complement strand
GCGTCGAAACTCTCTCGCATAGCGCTTGGGCATGGACTACCTCCAAGTAGCTCACGACCAAACTCTTACAAACCTGGACCGCCGAACGGGGTCAAGGCCATGTGGCAGCCCCAACGGGGCACTATTCGAACTCCGCTGGATCGAGTGGCCTCACGGAGCTGATTGCTCAGCTGTCGGATCCCGAATTCCAATATCTGCTCGGACATCTCCTCAACGAGTAACTTCACCTCGTTGATCGATTCACGCAACGGTCTCGGGCCTGGATCTTCACCACCGCATCGCGCCTCTGAGGCGAAGATTCAGAAAACTCCCTGGTCACGACCGTGCTCTCGCGAGGCGCTGTGGGCGACGTGGGATGCGAATCTTCGCTCGCCCCGGCGAGCCCGAACCGAGGGCTCTAAGTTGCTGAGCTGCGACTTCGCTATCTCAGGAACCTAGCATCGCCAATCCGATCCGATTCCGGTCTCCGCATCTCACAACTATTCTTCCTTCTCCGGCTTACCACTATCCAGTTCAACGAACTTCGCCGTCATTGTCGAGTTGCCGCTGGTGAGCTTCTTGATCGTCAGGTCAGTCGCCTTGTTGTTCGCAAGTCGCAGGTTGTTCTCCGAACCGAGAAGGGCGTCTTTAGTCTTTTGCAGGTGGTCGATTGTCTTGTCGATCTCGTCGATGGCCGTCTTAAACTTCTTCGAAGCAAGGCTGTAATTGCGCGCGAAGCCCGATTTGAATGCTTCGAGATCGTCTTCGAAACTGGTGATGTCAATATTCTGCTCACGCACACGGGCCAGCTCCGACCGATATGTCAGTGAATTCAACGCACCATTTCGCAAGAGAGTGATCATCGGGATGAAGAACTGCGGACGGATGACGTACATCTTCGGGAACCGGTGGGACACGTCGACAATGCCGCCATTGTAGAGTTCGCTATCAGGTTCCAGCAAAGACACGAGAACTCCATACTCACAGCCCTTCTCGGAGCGATCCTTGTCAAGTTCCTTGAGAAAGTCTTCATTCTTCTTCTTGGTTGTTGTTCCGTCGTTCTCATTCTTCATCTCGAACATGATCGAGATGAACTCCGTGCCCGCCTCGTCCGCCTCGCGAAAGACGAAGTCGCCCTTGCTGCCGGCACGGGCGACGTTGTCCTTCTCGAAGTAGGCATTCGGAAACGCTGTCGCACGGATGCGATTGAACTCGATTTCGCAGTGCTGCTCGAGGGTCTCTCCGACCATCTTGGTTGAGAGTTTCGCCTTCATGTCGCGCAACCGCTCTATCTGATCTTCACGGTCATTGATCTGCATCTCATACTTGTCCTTGAGCGAGCTTACGAGGAGCTCCTTCTCGAGTTCGGCCTTCTCGACGCCGCTCTTAAGTTCGTCGCGCTGCTTCTCAACGTCAGAGACTGCTTCCTTGACGGCAAGTTGCTTCTTGACCTCGGTCGACTCCAGTTCGGCCTTGAGGCGTTCGATATCAGTTTCGCGCTTGACCTCTTCTGCAGCGAGCTTCGCCGTGAGGTCGTCACGTTCCTTCTCGACAGCGCTCAAGGCCTCATTGACAGCCAACCGCTGGGCAACCTCGCCTGACTTCAGCTCCGCCTTCAGCCGTTCGATCTCAATTTCCTTCTTTGCAGCTTCGGCCTCGGCTTCCCTGGCGACCTTCGCCTCGGCCAGCTCGATCTCGGCTTGCTTCTTCTGCGCCTCCAGTTCGAGTCGCTCGTGAAGCTCCGTTTCAAAATCGCGGTCGCGTACCTGCTTTAGGATGTCGGCATAACCCGCCTCATCGACCTTGAACGCTTTCCCGCAATGCGGGCATGTGATCTCATGCATGTTCGATTCCTCCTTTCATGCAACTACCGCCTGTCGTTGATGTCCTTCCTTAAGTCCTCTAGCCGCTTGACTTCCGCATTGAGGTCATCTGGTGACATTGGTTGTGATCCGTCGCTAACGGGTGCTGCATGACCAGTCATGAATCGGGACTCGATGGTCATTCCCAAGTCGACGTTTGCGATGTCAGCCTCCGTGATATCGGTGACGTTTCGAAGTTTTTGCGTCTGGACACGACGGTCATGTCGCGTAACGACACCGCTCAGCAAGTCCTGCTCAACGAAGACTTCCCACGTATCGCGGATCGCCCCAACGATGTCATGAGCCTGAGCACGGTAAGCAACCAGGTCGTTATTCCGATATAAAACGCCGGCAGCTTGGATTCGCTGCTTGATACGGCCTATGCGCTCCTTGACACTCACATGTCGCCACACTTCGGCATCCGAAACGACACCAGCACCGTCACTTGTACGATCGATGTGCAGGTAGTTGATGTCCGGGGCAGGTGTCTTGCTGTCGGCCTCTGCCTGCTTGTCACGTAGCTTCTTCTCTTCGTAGAGATACTGAACGAAGGAGAAGTCATGGGTAAAGATCAGCACCTGTCGACTCTCGGCTTCTTCGAGCAATCGTTGTGCCACCTTGACCCGAAACTCCTGATCAAGGCTGGAAACCGGGTCATCAAACACAAGCGTTGAAGAGTCACCTGATTCAGTCAGGTCAGCGAAGAATCCAGCAATCGCCGTGACTCGTTGTTCACCCTCACTCAGTACGGATGCCACCGAAACTTGCGGCGCACCCTTCAAGCTGAGCTTGATGTAGCTGATCCCGCGAGAAGAGCGGTCGAAGATCAACTCGACGGGAACACGATCAACTCCTAGTTTCTTGGTCTCTTGCTCGAATCTCTGACACACCTTGTCGACGTAATTAGATGAGAGATCGGAGTTCTTACGACTGGCGGAAGCGGTATTGCACAAACTCCTGCTCGCATCTAGACGGGTAACTCGGACAGCACGGTCATGCTGCTCCGCAATCACCTTGATTTCCGCCGCCAACCCCTTGCGTACCATTAGCTTCTGCAGACGAGCTTCAAGTTGGGCAGCTGCAACTGCGGATGTATCCGTGGCCGCCAATGTCTCAGCGCTAGTGCTCTCATCCCCTGCCGCCTTGCGCAATGCTTTGATGGCATGCGCAAGTATGCCTGCGAGCGTGGCCTCATCGTAAGTATCGTCCCGCCCCTCACTTGCATCTTCTGCGACGAGGTGATCACGAATGAGCGTTGCTTCAGCGATAGCCGGAAGCAACGACTTCCCGACTTCCTCGTCGTAGGTACTCACAAGGTCAACCAATTCCTGTGTGATTAGCGAATCCAGCGGGAGCGCAGTGAGGGCGTCCACATCAGCATTGCGGAGTGTTCGTGCAGTTGTCAGTGCGGTTTGTGCTTCACCGCTCATGAACTCAGCGAACTGAGCGAACCGAGTCCTCGCAGCTTCGTCGAGGCGCTGCTGGCAGAGCGGGCAAATCGCCGAATCATTCGCCCCATCCGGGAATTCATGTTCGTGGTCTGCCCCGATGAACTCTTTGGCGGCTTCCCAGAGCACTTGCCAATCATCACCGCCTGTTCCCGGAATGACGTCTTCTGCTTCGACAAGACCACGCGCTTCGGCTGCTTTGACCTTAGCGGCATCAAGGTCTGAGTGGAGCTTTACACTGGCGGCAATTGCCTCTACCGATACCTTTGCAGCAACGATTTCAAGGTTGCGCGCGAGGGTTGTGAGTTGGCCGGATCGCTGCCGTGCCTGCACTGCCAATGCTGCTGGATTTGATGCAGTTAGGTCCCGAATCCTGGTAGGGAGCGCATCAAGTTCTGCTTCCTCTTCAGGAGTAAGGGCCGCAATGCTCTTGATGCCAGCTAGTGCTTCTTCCTCCCCCAGGTGCTCCAAGATGTCAGCACCAACACCAACTTCTAGGGCTACCCAGTTTCGCTCTTGCAGCCGCAGTACTTGCAGGTCAGTGCCAATTACCTCTTCGATCTCACGGAGGACGCTGGTGTAGTCAGCGAGAACTTGAAGCGTGGAAGGGACGTAAGCAATCTCTGTCGAACCGGCAAGGTGGACGTTCGCTGCCCCAGAGTCAAAGATTCGAACCCGCTGGAGCGGGCTCTCCGAGCGCTCATCGCCCGCTTCCCACGTCAAGTCCTGCGCCGCATCATCGCCGACCTGATAGCTCACTACCGCCTTCGGTTTGTTGGATGATCCGAAGGCGTTCGGCAGCACATCTTCAGACGCACGGCTAACTGCCAACTGCTTGAGGATCCGCGTGTAGCCAGACTTACCGCTGCCATTGCGACCGGCGATGATCGTTAGGCCGATTGGATTGAGGTCCAGCGAAGCGCCATCAGCTAAGTCGTTTGCGCCATGAATGTGAACGATCTTGACGATCCGAACAGGGTCACCACCTTGCACTGTCGCCGTAAGGTGGGTTGCATCCAGAGGCGTGAAAACAGTCGCATCACCTAACGCCGGCTTCGCATGCCACGGTGCGTTCTTCTCGAGTTCGATGCGCTCGGCGGCATCTGCGTACACGCGAAGATCATCTTTGCCAATGATCTCGCCAGCAGCCAGTCGTCTCAGAAGGTCCCGCTGCCAGTCGGCGAGCCCCTCAGCCCACTCTAATAATCCGGTTTCAAGATCACTCATCACAGCCTCCAGCCGCCCAGAAATGAACCGGTGCAGCCGCCACCACGATCGCGATGGGCCTCGCAACCTGAGCAGACACGATCTGAGGGAGACCACTGACCTCAGCAATCGAAGTGAGGGCCGCAGCCAATCCGCTGAGCATTCGATCTACGCGGCGCCATCGCTTGGCGTACTCAAATTGAGTTGATGACGAGGTGACCACAGATTCGTGAACACGCCGGGCCTCCTTGCGCATCTGATCTCGCCAGTCCGTTTCTGGCCCGCTCATGGCCTTACCCATTGTTCGTGACCAAGAGGGGCGTCGTTCAGCAGGTCCCGACGAGCTCGCCAGTCGGGGATCTGCTTGTCCATCAGATTCGCAAAGCGCTCCCCGTGCCCGCGCTCGAGAATATGAGTCATCTCGTGAACGGTCAGGTACTCCAAGCAGTCAGGGTGTTTCTTGGCCAGCTCAACGTTGAACCAGATGTGCCCAGTCTCACGGTTACAGGAACCCCACTTAGTCTTCATCCGCCTGATGCTCCACCTCGGGACCGTGACGTGGACCTTAGGTTCCCATTTTTCGATCACGCTGGGAATGGCTCGTCGAAGTTGATCCCGGTACCACCGATCGAGTAATTCACGCTTACGTGCCGATTCGGTGCCCACAGGGACGTAGAGCACCAGTCGATTCCCGTCGACCTCAAAATGTGCCCGACCTGGACGTTCCACCACCTTCAAACGGAGACGACTACCCCAGACGTAGTGCGATTCACCCGTGGTCATCTCGCGGACTGTCTGTCGCTGAGCCACTCGAAGTTGCTGGCGCTGCCGCTTGATCCAGCTCAGGCGGTTGACGACCGCTAGGCGCACCTGGTCGTCATCGAGCTGGTTCGGCGCAGCAACCCGTACTCGACCCATCGGTGGGTAGACGCCAATGTGAAGGTTCTTGATCTCCTTGAACACAACATCCACATCGATGCCGCCAACGGTGAGATATGCGCTACTGGTACTCATTGCGCGCCTTCACTAGGTCAAACAGTTCGTCGAGGTGTTCGAAGTTCTCAGGGAGGGCGCTTTGGATCGCCAGCTTGACCTTCTTCTCCTTCAAGCCGTTACCGATCCATGAGTCAGGCTTTGAGTGCCGAACCGCTCGGTCGACTGCTGTCGCTGCTCCTTCGTCTTCGTCGAGGAAGTCGTAGAGGGCCCGACGCGCCCCATTGTCGGCCCAGGTGGGATATTCGACGCCCGTTCCTTCGCCTTTGCCAAGATGAGAGGCTTGCTTCAGCAGCTTCTCCAGGTAGGCCTTGTAATCAAGGGCGCCTTTGCGTCGCTCATCAAGTAAAGCATCGAGCAGCTCAGACATCCGGTCGTAGTACTTCGGATTCATCGGTCGCTCGTCGACGATCACCTTGCGCATGTTGTTAGTAATCGTCTCTGCGACTGCCTCGGGATCCTTCTTGATCCCGTCCGGGAGTTTGTCGAGCGCACCAGCCCCGAGCTTGACAATCAGGTCAATGAGGCCTGTGTCCTCGAAGTTCGAGAGGGTCTCCGACGGCTTGGCCTGGATATAGGTGTCGAGGAGATGGCGCATGCCCGCCTCGTACTGTTTGAAGTCCACATCCTCGCCAGCACCGAGCTTCACCTCGTCCCGCACGTTGGCATAGTGGGCAACCTCGGCTTTGATAGCCGTAGCCTCAGCATCTGAATAGCCTGCCGCGTTCATCTCGTTGGCCAGATTGCCGTAATTGCGGGCGAGCGCCGCCACCGTCTTGTAAAGCTCAACCCGCTTGGGCTCGTTGGCCTTGAGCTGCTCGGCGCTACCCTGCTCCGCGGCACAGAAGTACTTCTGGTACTGCAGAGTGTTCTTGGGCGGTTCGACGGGCTCGCACAGCGCCCGGATCTTCTCTAGAACTTCGTCGAGGTCCTCTCGAGCCCTTTCGATGCGGTTGGAGAGGAGGCCCTCGATGTCCTTCTTCTCGTAGCCGTCTAGCGCTCCGCTGGTGTAGTCGGTGATGGCGGTCTCGAGAGAATTGAACAGATCGCGATAGTCGACGATGTAGCCGTAGTCCTTGTCGTCACCGTCCAAGCGGTTGACTCGGCAGATGGCCTGGAAGAGACCGTGGTCCTGCATTTTCTTGTCAATGTAGAGATAGGTGGCGCTGGGGGCGTCGAAACCGGTGAGCAGCTTGTCGACCACAATCAGCAAGCGCATCTGGCCCGGATCGTGGACGAACTTCTCCTTGACCTGTTTCTCGAACAACTCGACCTTGTTGACTGCCTGATCGGCGGACTCGTTGAAGTGATCAGCCAACATCTGCCGGTAGATGTCGTACTGGCGCAGTCTCTCCGTGGCCCCCTCTCCCGAGTCCTCCTTGGATATGTCGCCTGCTTGAGGTTCATAGCTAGTGACGATGGCGCACTTGCCCTTGAAACCAGCCTGGCAGAACAGTTCGTAGAACTTGCACGCCTGGTAGATGGAGGAGCCAACGAGCATCGCGTTTCCTCGCCCGTCCATGAGACGTGGCTTCGTGTCCATGTCCAGCAAGATGTCATTAACGATCTGCCGCGCCCGCGGCTCGGCACTCACTACCTTCTGCATGGTGCCCCACCGCTTCTTCAGCTCAGCCTTGGAGAGATCCGTCATGCCCTTCGTCTTGGCCTCGAACCACTTGTCGACCTTGTTGGGGGCCATCAGGTCCTGGTCGATGGTCCGGGCCTCGTAGCGGAGGTCAAGCACGACTCCGTCTTCGACGGCCTCATCGAACTTATAGGTATGAATGAACGAGCCAAAAGTCTCGATGCTCGTTTCTTTATCCCGCTTGAGGAGCGGCGTCCCCGTGAAGCCGATGAACATTGCCCCAGGGAGGAGGAGCTTCATCGCGTCGTGCATCTTGCCGGACTGGGTCCGGTGGGCCTCGTCGACGAAGACGAACAGATTGCCCTTGGCCTTGAAGTCGGTTGGCAGCTTGGCCTTCAGTTCCCTAATGAAGTCTGCATCGGCCTCGTCTCGCTCTGCATCGTCATCAGAACCACCGAACTTGTGGATCAAGGAACAGATCAGCCACTGGTCGCTCTGGTTGAGCGTCGAGAGGAGGTCGGTTCCGCTATTGGTGCGGTAGATCTCCTCATTGACGCCGTTGAAGACGCCTTCGATCTGTTCGTCGAGTTCAGTGCGGTCAGTAATCAAGAGGACACGGGCATCGGACTGATTCTCCCGGAGCCACTTGGCCAGCCACACCATCGTCAGCGACTTGCCCGAGCCTTGGGTGTGCCAGATGATGCCACCCTCCCGCTTGGCAACTCGCTCTTGCGAAGCCTTGACGCCGAAGTACTGGTTGTGACGGCAGGTCTTCTTCACTCCGGAATCGAAGACCATGAAGTCGTGGATGATCTCGAGGAACCGCTCTTTCGGGCAGAGTTGGGTTAGCGCCCGATCGAGGGGCTCTTCGATGTCAGATTCCTCGCGCCAACTAAGCCAGTACTTCTCCGGGGTGGCGATAACGCCATAGCGCAGACCCTCGACGTCATTGCCGGCCATCACAAGCTGCACTGTCGTGAAGAACGCCCGGATGAACTCCGGCTTCTGATTCCCGATAGTCTGGCGGATCCCTTCGGAGACGGCGACCTTCGAGCGCTTCAGCTCGATCGTGCCGAGGGCGATGCCGTTGACGTAGAGAACCAGGTCGGGGCGCTTGGTGTGGTTGCCCGCGACAGTGACTTCCTCCGCTACAGCGAAGTGGTTGGCCCCCGGATTGGCCCAGTCGATCAGCCATACTGTCTCGGTGTTCTCACCGATACCTGGCTTGACGTGGACGCCGTATCGCAACAGGCGGTAGACGTCCTGATTGGCTTCGTAGAGATCGCGGCCACCACCGAGCGAGGCGTCGCTCGTCAGCTTCAGGATGGCTTTGTTGACCAGATTGTCGTCGTAGCCACGCGCCTTCAGGTTTGAAGTGAGCAGTTCTACCTCAACATTCGAATTGTCTTCCCGGTACTCCCAGTTGCCGAGATAGTCGAACTTCAGGCTGTCACGCAAGAGCTTGATGATCCGGTCCTGCGTCTTGCGTTCAATCTGGCCAACGTCGCTCATACCGCGCCCTTCGAGACAGGAATACGCTTGCGGCCACTGAGCAACTCCTGCGCCAAACCCATCTTGATGTGCCGCGCTTTGACGAGCCGAAGTCTCAGAAGCTCGATCTCAGCGTCCGTATCTGCGATTACGGTCGATATAGCCCGCTGCTCTGCCTCGCCTGGTACCTCGATCTCCTGCTTGCTGTACTCCGAAATCCAATGCCGCTTGTGATCGCCGAGCGGAAAGTCAATGAGTTGCATCCGCTCGTAGAGGAAGCGGATGTCGGCGCCGAGTCGAGCGCTCAGGATCTTCATGGCGGACGACTTAGCCTTGAAGTCGAAGTCCACATATTTTGACGCAGTTGTGAAGTCGTCGAAGATGACCACGGAATGAGCCGAGTACACACCGTGCGTCTCGTTCGTGTAGCCCAGCACGAACGTCTTTCCTGCGGTCAGGACGGGAATCCGCCCAGCGTCGAGTTGCTTCGCCGTCTCGACAAGGTACCGGCCCGGCTGCTCGTAGCTAAGCACGTCGCCGAGGCGACAGTTCTGCCATGGGTCGTCGAATCCGGATAGGCGCGTCCGACCCGTCAGCAACCTCTGCATCATGCCTTGCTTGATCGCTTCCTTCTTGGCGATCATCCGCTTGACGCCGTCGACAATGTCATCAGCGTCTCTCAGAGCCCCAACAACGGGCCTTTGCTCCGACGCAGGCGGCAACGGGATCTCGATCTCGCCGAGCTTGCCGGGTGACGTGTGCTTGACCTTGGTACCAGCCGCAGTCCTATTAACAGCCTCACGGAACTGCAACGAATTGAATAAGTAGTAGAGGTACCCGACCGACACGGAGGTCGATTTGATCGATACTCGACCAATTCGTTGGTTGTGCAACCAGGTGCCAGTCGCAGGCACAAACGCAGCACTACCGAGAAGTCCCGCTGCCTGCTCGGTCATGGCAACAATCAGATCGCCGGAACGTAGCTCGTAGCGCCCCGGAAAGGAGGCCTCGTAGTACCGTTGCTTCTCGCCGACATCACGGAAACCACCTGACTCTACGAAGTTCCCAGGTGTCACTACTGCTTTGGTTCCGTGCTCGACAAACAGCTCCCCTTTGAAGGCGAATCCATGTACGAACTCGACCAAGTCACCAACTCGAGCGAGTCGCCAACCATCGGGCAGAACCGCGGCAGTCATCGGATCCCCATGTCGGCGAGATGGATCGCAACCTTGGCTTCGAGCTTCTCCAAGTGTGCGGCGAGGTCGCCAACGGTCTCGGCGTAGCGCTCGCCTAGATCTTGGATGCGAGCAACGAGTTCGAGCGTGAGGGCGATTACCTCACTGGTGATTCGATTGCAAATGGTTGCGGCCCACTTGTCGTCGAGTACAAGGGACTGGACGACAGCCTCGGTGAGATCGCCGTAATTCTTGAGAGTGGCCACGTCGAGTGCGACCTGAGCTTCTTTGGCCGCCTTCTTGGCGTCGGCGTCAGCGCCATAGAGCTTGATTAGCTGCTCCAACGCGTCGATCTCCTCATGCTCAGACCCCTCGCGCTTGGCTTCCTTGAGCCGGGCGGTCGCGAGCGGCTTGCTGATCTTGTCGTCGTCTATTGCCTGGGCGAGTAGACCGTCTTCGACGGCGTGCTCATCTACGTACTCCTCGATGGCCTGGGTTGTGGACTCGGACTCGGCGTTCAGCTCGTCGACGTGCGCTTGATCGTCCGCAAAGTACCGGCCGACGATCAGTGCTGTCGGGACAAGGTCCATCTTGTACTTCATGGCGCTCTTGCCGGTACCAATTACGAGGTCGGGGGCCTCTGAGAGCTTGCGGTCCTTGTCCTCGATCGCGGCTCGCGGCTTGGCTGCGGCGAGCCAGCCCTCGTTCATGATGAGGAAGACGTCGTCGTGCATGCTGCTGTGCCAGTACGCCATGAGTTGCTCGTAGACGTCGTACTCGTCCAGCAGTGGCATCGACTTGAAGCGGTCGAGCACGTCATCGCTGATGGTGGCGATGAGCGCGTTGGGCCTTGTGTCGGCGTCGATGTTGGCGAGCGCCTCGCGGTGAGCGTTGAACCACTCGGTGATGAGGTCACTGGCGGCGTCAGCAAACTTCTGGAACTCAGGCGAGTCGAGGATGGACTGCTGCACTTCGTTCACGTCGACGGTCAAGTCGCTGTAGCCGGGTTGGTTCGGCTTGAACAGCTGGCCACGCAGCTGGGGGAAGGCAGTCCAGTAGGTAGCCAGGGCGTCGAAGTCGCGGTCGGGGATGCCGCCGTGCAAGTGCGCGTGGAGGTCTTGCAGGTCCTCGGGCTCGGAGGAGTCGATGAAACGAGGGATGTTGAGGTTGAAGTCGTTCTTCGGATCGGCGATCTCGCTCGTCGGCACCATGCGTGAATAGCGGTCGACCTCGATCTGCTTGTTGAAGACGTCGACAATCTTATGGAGGTCCTGACTTCGGAGCCGGTTCTTGGGGCCGTCCTTCATGAACCCCTTGGAAGCGTCGATCATGAAGATCCCGGTTCGAGCCTGAGCGTTCTCCTTGTCGAGCACGACAATGCACGCCGGGATTCCCGTGCCATAGAAGAGGTTCGGTGGCAGGCCGATGATGCCCTTGATGTAGCCGCGCTCGATCAGAGCCTTACGGATCGTTGCTTCGGCGTTGCCGCGGAAGAGGACGCCGTGCGGGAGGATCACTGCCGCCTTGCCGGTGCTCTTGAGCGACTTCAGTACGTGCAGGAGGAATGCGTAGTCGCCGTTCTTCTCCGGCGGTCGACCGAACTCGAAGCGACCGTAGTCATTCTCTAGGCCATTGCTCCACGACTTCACGGAGAACGGTGGATTGGCGACCGCGAAGTCGAAGGTACGGAGCTGGACGCCGTTGAGTAGTTGCGGACTGGTGATCGTGTCGCCCTTGCGGATGTCGGCGATCTCGTTGCCATGCAGGATCATGTTCATCCTGGACAACGCCCAGGTGGCGTTGTCCTTCTCCTGGCCGTAGATCGTGATGCCGTGGGGAGCCTCGTCAGCCACCTTGAGGAGCAGCGAGCCAGAGCCACAGGTTGGGTCGTAGACGGTCTGATCCTGCTTGGTCTCAGGCCCAATGCCGACGACCTTGGCCAGGATCCGTGAAACCTCGGCCGGCGTGTAGAACTGCCCCTTGCTCTTTCCGGACTCGGTGGCGAAGTGACGCATTAGGTACTCGTAGGCATCGCCGAGCAGGTCGTCACCTTCGGCGCGGCTGCCTCGGAAGTCGAGGTCGGCGAAGATCGAGACGAGCTTGGTGAGCCGGTCTTGCATCTCTTTGCCCTTGCCGAGCTTCTCCTCGTCGTTGAAGTCAGCGAGGTCAATGACCTTCTGGAGCCTGTTTGCTTCGGCGAGACGACCAATAATCTTGTTAATTTTGTCGCCGATCTCTTTGTCGCCCTTCAAGGCGATCATGTCGTCGAAGGACCCACCCTTCGGGACATCGATCAGGCTGTTCGGGTCAGCCTTCTGTTTGTCTGAGACGTACTTCACGAAGAGGAGTGTGAGGATGTAGTCCTTGTACTGGGACGCATCCATGCCACCACGAAGCTCGTCGCAGCTGGCCCAGAGTGATCGATACAGGTCTGATTTTTTGATTGTCATACCTTGGTTCCATCCTTCAATCCGATGTAGCGCGATCGCAGTACTGACAATGGAACCCGCTCGGACCCATCCTCTAGCGCCCAAAATTCCCAACCATTCACGGGCCCACCTGTAACTGCGCTGGCAGCGGCTGACGGTGTTGCATAAGTGCTTTCACCTACGACTACCGTCCCGTCCGAATTGACCGTTGCGGTCGCCGGCCAACCGCTATTGATCGATACGAGCTGTGAATTCGCGGGAACGACCTTGGAATCTACGAGTTGGTTCAGCTTCACTCCGAAAAAGGTCTTGGAGTGTTTCAAACCGACGGGTGGGCCGTCGCCAGGAGCTGATGCGTCGTACCCGATCAACCGCAGTACCCGGCTTATTGGAAGTACGCAGGATTCCAGAGTGGCGCGTTCGTAAACGGGTAGCGTTTCATCGCTTGGGCGGTTTCCGTTATGGAGGGCACCATCCGCTGACGAGTTGAGGAGGTCATAGAGTCGGCCCTCCAGCCATCCAACTTGAGCAGAATTGAATCCCACGCTCGTGTCACGGCAGATTAGAAGAGCACGGGACCAGTAGTCCTTCTCCTTGACGTGAGTCTGCAGACGGGACCGGAGTCCGGCCGGAGCCTTGCCGACATAACAGCCCCAAGAGCCATCGGTGGCAATCGGATCGAGCAAGACATAGACCCCAGGGATGTCCCAGCCCATGCTGATGAACCCTGCGCCCGCCCGCTCTACCAAGGCCATACACAGGGCCGCATGGTCGTCGTAGATCATGGTTGGCTCACTGGGATTTTCCGTGACTAGGGCAGTCAACCGCAATGCGCTCTCTGGTGGTTTTATATCCATCTCACCTCGTATTCTACGTCAAATCGAACACTTGTTCGATAGAAAGATCGGTTCGCCTCGGCGGCATGCAAGATCCCGCACGGTGATCTCACCAGAAATGACGAGGCAATGCTTGGGTCCCAGATTCCACCAATCGAGTAGTCGTCGTCTTGTGGGGCGAACCGAGGGGTCAGATTGGAAGAGGCGCCTCCGAGAAATTCGCGATCGCCCCTCTTGACAAACCGCGTCCTCAGGGTCCTTCGTCGGTACGATTGTGGTGTCGGAAGTGCCGACGGAGAGGAAGGGAGTACATGCCTAACCGTTTGATAGCAGTTAGGAGATTTATCTCAGCAAGAGCAGAGCGATGGACGCCGAATCAGCGGCCACCGCTCAACGAGCGATAATCGCCGCGTTTAGAGGAAAATCCTGGGTCGATGAAACATACGCACTTGGTACAGAGGAGTTCAGGTTCTATACCTTGTCTGCGGTTCTCTTCGCCGAGGATAGAAGTACGTGGTTGTCGTTCCTCACCGCAATCCGAGCAGACGGACCCCAGACACTGGAAAGCCGACAACGTCGAGGATTGCGCCAGAAAGGTAGAAAGATCCTGGATGACATCGATCCCGGAGTGGCCTGGTCATGAACCAGAACGAGTAGCCGGACCTAATCTCCCCGGTGAATCCGTATCAATCTGTGATTTACGTCTACGACGCTAAATCACACGTCGGCATCTCGATGCCGACACTGAGCAGAGCGTCTGATCCAGACGTTCAAAGCCCCCCGAGCACTAGCTCGGGGGGCTTATTTACTTCTTCGTGGGCTGATCGCGTGGATCGCCAAAGAGCTCGCGCATCACCTTGATGCCCTTCTTGACGAACCCCGGGTCGCTCATCACGATTTCGAGTTCCCGGTCACGCTCGCCGGGAGGAGTCGGCATTCGCCGAATCTGCACGATCCTGGCGACTTCATACATTGGGAGCCACACCTTATAAAGGGGTGCGAGGGTAGGAACCTCGACTTCAAGCTCGATTGCAGTTCCATGGTCCGCATCGACGACCGCGAGCGCCTGTTGCCAGATGTCATCGCCAATGATTGCCGGTGCCAACTGCCAGTCACGGAGATCCGGGATCGGACCCCATAGCGACAGCAGACGCGGGGGCGGTTGGGTCCACATGGTCATATTCATGTCGTTGCCAACGTCGATGTAGGCGACCCTCTTGTCATCCTCAGTCTCGATCGCACCTTCCCATTTGAGGGAGATCTCTAGATGTTGCGGAATCTCAATCGTCCCCTTGGGGAATGTCAGCGATCTTGCTTGCTCGTATGTGATGGTGACCTTCACCGTGGACTCCTCCGCTCCCAATCTCACGCCGACTCTCGGCATGAGGTATGGAGGGAAGAGATGTGGTGCCGCCGTCACAAGCATCCATGATCAAACAGTTCGGTGCATTTGGCAAGCATGAGCCCGATGAATGTAATCCCAAATCCCGCTTGACAGACCGCTGAATTTTGACGCCTTCACTGTTGTAATGGGCCTCTCACCAACAATAGGAGGTACCCACCAATGAGTTCCGACATCGTTCCTTACCGAGCAGGAAGTCGCCTACCCAAGGCGGTTAGCCGTGAGATGGCGCAGGTTAAGCAGCAGGCGCTGGTCGCGGCGGTAAAGGTTCAAGGCATTGAGTTCGTCACTCGACAGGCACTCTTCGCTGTCGCTGGTTTGAGCGACCTCGAAGGGCAATTGATCGGCCAGGTTCCCCTTTCTGAGCCGAGGCTCAATGCGATCGTCAACATCGCCACCGCCGCAATGACAGAAGTAGTGCGCGATGCGGCCTGGCGTGAGGTCCGCTGATGTTGGCATTTCAGATCGTCGTCATGACCGTCCTCTTCGTCGGAGCTTTGATATTCGCCCTTTACGCCTCTGAAGGTGAAGCAAGGCCGAAGCAATCGGGCCACGACCCGATCGAGGACGCTTGGCGCATCCAAGAGATCTCGGATGCCGCTCGACAAGAGATGTTTCGGGAAGCGCAGCAACACCGCTGGGGTGGTGATGAGTGATCAATCGCTACGGCAAGCGCATCACTTCGGCGCTCGGCATTGTCGTTATCGTCTGTCTCGGAATCCGTGTGAGTGATTGGTTGATCACGCCGGTCTTGCCGGTCCTCGGTGCCCTCTGCGTGGTGGTGGCTGTCTTGCTTCTACTCCTGAGGCGTTAATCGCGATCGGCTGTTACATCTTCCAGAACTTTCTGGTAGTTCGTGTGTCATTTCTGGAAGTTCGCCAATTGGACCGGACGTCCGTCCGCGGTACAACAACAAAGACGGTCCATTCATTCAGATCATTCCAGACCGGATTCACGAACTACCGGATGGGAGTCCGCACTAATACGAAGGGGGGAGGCAAAACATGAGTCGGCGAGATCAACAACTCGGCATCGTTCCGGTGTGGCGAAAGAAGGTCGACCGTCGAGTCTTCGTGCTCGCTCTCTTGGCCCTGGTCGACCAGTTGGTCGCCGAAGAGAAGGCCTCTGAACCGACTCAGCTCCGGGACAGCAACCCCAACGGTAAGCAGGGAGCGAGCAATGCTTGATCCAGCTGCCGCTATTGCCCTGTTGGGCGTTGCCGGTCTGTCGCCGTCGGCTGCCATCTTGGGTCTGCGGATTCGAGAGGCCAATCACTGGTCGAATCGCCTTAAGCCCTATCGGCTGCAACTTCCCGGAGACCTCAAGATCGAGGCGGTGGAGCAGTTTCTGTCGGGTCTGTCTGGACTCAGAGCGCCCGGTTGGAGTCGCTACTTCTCGGTCCGTGGGTTGGTCTTCGAGAGCGTCGGTACCGAAGAAGGCATCGCTCACCGGCTGTTGATCGATCCGTCGCAGGTGGGCATCGTCCAAACCCACTTGCGAGGCGCGCTGCCCAACGTGGCTGCGGTCCCGGACGACACCTACTCCGTGCCCACTCCATCACTCGCCGGAGAGCTGGTCACCTCATCGGCCGACCACCAGTTGCGGATCGACGCCATAGCCGGCACGAGCAGTGCGATCCTGGCCGCCCTTCAACCGCTCAATGTGGGCGAGGCGATGGTGGTGCAGTTGGTCGTCTTGCCGGTCGGATCACGGATGCCCGAAGCCAGGCCACAGTGGTCCGAGTCCGGTAAGGCCCAGCAGCCTGCTCCGGTATCGAAGTCGGTACGTGAAAAGTACGCCCGCCCCCTCTTCGTGGTATCCGCCCGCCTCGGCGTGAGAAGCGCGTCATCGATCCGAGACCGTCAGTTGCTCGGCAGGCTGACGAGCGCTTTCCATGTCGCCAACTCGCCGGAGGCCCACCTCAGAAGACGACGCACGTCGAGTGCACACAGCAAGCGAACCCTCGTCAGTCGCCGCCCGCCGATCTTCGAGCGTCCCTGTCACCTCAACAGCGCCGAGCTGGCGGGCTTGGTCGCCTTCCCGATCGGTGGTGTCAGTCTGCCGGGTCTCCATCTCGGTGGGTGTCGACAGTTGGCTCCGGCTTCCGAGATTGAACGAAGTGGTCGGGTGGTGGCCGACTCCTCGCTCCCTGGCCCGCTTCGCCCACTTGCCCTGTCCGAAGTCGACAGTCTTCGACATCTCCACCTAATCGCCCCCACTGGAGCCGGCAAGACCACCCTCATTCTGAACTTGGTTGTGCAGGACATGCAGGCCGGGCGTGGTGTGGTTGTGATCGACCCGAAGGCCGATCTCATCACCGACATCATCCAACGGGTCCCGGCGCATCGGTTGGACGACGTGATCATCCTCGACCCCACCGACGATGAACGACCGTGCGGAATCAACCTACTGGCAGGAGGCGTTGAAGACCGCGAGCTCGTGGCCGAGCAGATCCTTGGAACCTTTCACCGTTTGTACCAAGCCAGTTGGGGGCCACGCAGTGCCGACATCCTCCGAGCAGCACTGCTCACTGTGGTCGGTATTCCCGGGATGACGCTGGCCGAAGTCCCGCTCATTCTCTCTGACGCTGCGTTTAGACGAGAACTGGTTGGACGTCTCGACGACCCGATCGGTTTGGAACCCTTCTGGGCGTGGTTCGAAGGACTCAGCGAGTCCGAACGCGCTCAAGCCATCGGACCAGTGCTGAACAAGCTGCGAAGCGTCTTGGTCCGTCCTCGCCTGCGCAATGTGCTCGGACAGGCCGACCCCCGGCTCGATTTCGATGAGCTGCTGTCCTCCGGTCGCATCTTGCTGGTGCCACTGAGCAAGGGCCTTCTTGGAGAAGATGCGGCGGCATTGCTCGGTGCTCTTGTCATCGCTCGCCTTTGGCAAGCCGTACAGCGCCGTGCCCAACTGGCGCCGGACGCTCGCCGCCCGGTCTTCTGCTATATCGACGAATTTCAGGACTACGTGGCGCTCCCGACCCCCATTCCCGACCTCATGGCCCAGGCCCGATCACTCAAGTTCGGACTGACCCTCGCCCACCAAAATCTCGCTCAACTCAATCGAGAGGTGCAAGAGGCCGTCCTGGCGAACGCTCGTTCCCGCGTCATTTGGCAACCGTCTGCCTCTGATGCCACCCGCTTGGCTCGGGAGGTCGCCCCTCACCTGAGCGCCCAAGACTTGCAAGGTCTGGGCGCGCACGAAGTCGTCGTCACCCTGTCCACTGGTGGCAGTGTGGCACCACCGGCAACCGGGCGGACCCGTCCGGAACCGCCAGTCTGCGCTGATGGTGTCGCCATCCGTGAGCACTCTCGCCAGCTCTATGGCCGAGATCGTGCCGAAGTTGAAGCCGAGATGCGCAGGCGTCATGACCGACCTGCAGGCTCGGGGCCTGTCGGGCGCAAGCGGAGGTCGTCATGAAGGCACGCGTGCTGAGGTGTCCGGTCGCTGCGCCGGTCGCGTCGAGTCGTTCGCCGCGATCTGCCTGGTGGTGGTACCAAAAACCCAACAGATTGGCGACGACTCTCTGCATCCGTGGGGGTACTAACTTATGACGAGGCAGTACATCTCACCTACTCGTCTTGCTGCCATGGCGGATGAACTGTCTGGTCGGGAACGAGACGTCCTGCTCACCTTGGCCAACGTCCGGCTTGCCAGTGCCGATCAGCTGGAGCGGTTGCACTTCGCTTCGGACACCTCTCGCAATCGTCGACGGATTCTGCTGAGCATGACCGACCGTCGTCTGGTTGTTCGTCTCGACCGTGTCATCGGCGGCCAGCGTGCCGGATCCGCAGCATTTTGTTATGGCTTAGGAGAGGTCGGCCAGCGGGTCCTGGCTTCGACCCAGGGCTGGCCCCGCCGCCGCCCGTCGAACCCTGGTGCTCCCTTCGTCCGTCACTGCCTGGCCATAACGGAACTGTTGGTTCGTCTGACCGAGGCCACCCGGAAGTCAGATGTCGAGCTGCTGGAGTTCTCGGCCGAACCACTGGCCTGGCGGCGCTTCTTGGGCCGCGGTGGCAGCCGGGCGATTCTCAAGCCAGACGCCTTCGTGCGGATCGGTGTCGGTGAGTTCGTCGACAGCTGGTTCGTTGAGGTCGATCTCGGCACCGAGAGTCCATCGACGCTGACCACGAAGCTCGATGCCTATCGGGCGTACTGGTCGACGGGTAAGGAGACCGCTCGCAACGGCGTCTTTCCTCGGGTCCTTTGGTTGGCCCCTGACGAACGAAGGGCCGAAGTCATCATCGATTGCTGTGGTCGCCAACCGGCTGATTCGTGGATGCTTCACCAAGTCACCCTCATCGACGACGGTCCCGATCTGATGGCGGGAGGTCAATCGTCTTGATGCCTCGAAACACCATCCTGATCGGTGACGCTCTTGACCGACTACGTGAACTCCCGACCGACAGTGTCGATTGCGTCGTGACTTCACCGCCCTACTACATGCTCCGCAACTACGGCCCGGTTGGGCAGATCGGACTCGAAGATCACATCTCCGATTGGGTCGAACGACTGCGTCGGCTCTTCGCCGAAGTCGGTCGGGTCTTGACCTCCACGGGAAGTCTCTGGCTCAACCTCGGCGACAGCTATTCTCGCCACCCCCGCTACGGCGCACCGGCTAAAGGGATGCTGCTTGCTCCAGAGCGATTGCTCCTGGCGCTGGCCGAAGACGGTTGGATCGTGCGGAACAAGGTCATCTGGGCGAAGTCCAATCCGATGCCGACAAGCATCAGTGACCGATTGTCCTGTACCTACGACGTCGTCTACTTCCTGGTGCGCTCACCGCGCTACTACTTCGACCTCGACGCGATCCGAGTACCGCACACCTCGAACCAGTCGAAGGACGGGAGTCAATCAAGCAATAGGCGTCCGGAGTGGGCCGGACCACTAGCGGGGTCCAACTCTGGGCTGCACCGTGCCCGCCCTGGTGGCATTCCAGGACATCTCTTGGGCAAGAACCCCGGCGATGTGTGGCGGTTGCCAACGGCCAGCTTCCGTGGTGCCCACTTCGCCACCTTCCCTGAAGTACTCGTCGAACGACCGATTCTGGCGACCTGTCCACTGCGGGTCTGCTCAATGTGCGGCACACCGTGGGAGCACGCACCCGGCAAGATCTTCATTCTGGGCAAGCGCATGCCAGCCGCCCGTGATCCACACGTCCGGCGCTACCCCGGTCGCTGGCAGGTGCTGCGTCAGCGAGGAGACCTCGAGCGGCGCTGCGAGTGCGATGCCCCCAGTCGACCCGGTCTCGTCCTCGATCCATGCTTTGGTACCGGCACGACCGGGGCAGTAGCCGAGAGACTTGGACGGGATTGGCTCGGAATCGAGATCAGCCCGATCTACGCTGATCTGGCCTGGAAGCGACTACGCGGTGATCCGGAAGCGGAAGCGGCATGACACCTCGTCGGTTTCGTGCGGCCGTTCGAGTGATTCCAACAGGGAATCACCGGCCGCACCAGAACCGAGGAGGTACACCGGATGCATATACCGGTACCACCAGTCAGCTACTGCCGTCAGCTTCGAAGGTTGATGATTCAACCGTCGAAGCCCAAGACATTCAGGAGGGCGCCATGAAGACAATGGCCATTCGCTTGGATGACGAAGTTGCCGAGTTCTTGGGGATAGTGGCCCAACTTGAAGGCACAACCGTGATCGATCAGATCAGGGCAGCCATCATGTCCCACTTGAGCCGCAAGATGGCCGACGGCGATCTCGCCGAGAGGGCCCAAGCGGCGCTCGACGACATCGACCGTGAGGCATCGGCTCGGAAGCAGGCCATCTCAACGCTGCTCGGAAGTAAGGCGGACAACGACGATGGTTCGCCAAAGAGCGGAACCCGGCGGCGTCAGCCGGCCAAACCGGAGGAGGCCCGTGTCATTCCGATCGGGTTTGCGCCTCCGGCCCGAGGAAGGGGTCGACGAGACGGCCAGTAGCAAGTTCGGGGTGGAAGGGTCGCAGACTGCGGCTCTTCCACCCCCCTCACTTTCGTTCACGGATTCTCCAAAATTTCGCCCGAATGTCCCCCGTTAATTGGAAACATGCCCCGGATCCCCGTCCGCGGCACATGGTAAAATAGGGCCAGTGACCAGGGAGAATGTGATGCTAGACGAGACAAATATGAGAGCCGGAGACATGGTCCGCGAAGCCCGCGAACGTCGTGGTTTGTCGATCGCCAAACTGGCGGAACTTGCCGAGGTGGACCCTCGTTGGCTGTCTCGCTTTGAGCAGGGCGTCTACCGCAACCCGGACCCTCGCCTCATGCACCGCTTGGCTGGCGTCCTGGATCTGGAAACCATCGATCTCTTTACGGCTGCTGAGTTTGTCGAAGGGCTACCCGGCTTCGGCCCGTACCTCCGCACCAAGTACGACCTGCCGCCCGAGGCCATTGCGCAACTTGAAGCTCACTTCGAATTGCTAGCCGAGAAGTACGACCAGGAAGGAGGCTCAAATGATCAACGTCATTCAACAGCTACGTGATCTCGTCCCCCTCCGGGCCTTGACGACGGCTGAGGCCATGCGGGTAGCCGAACTGCAGGCGAATCGGATGCTGCGGTTGCTTGAAATCACCGACCCACCCTTTCCCGAGTCCGCCATTGCCGAGTTACCGCGGGTACAGATAGAGCGGATGACGCCATCACCGGTATCCGGCGCTGCCCAGTGGTCTCGTGGTCGATGGCTCATCATCCTCAACGGAGCGGAGCCGAGTGGGCGGCAGCGCTACTCATTGGCTCACGAGTTCAAGCACGTCATCGATAGCCCGTTCGTGAAGCTCCTCTATCCACCCCAAGAGGGTGTGTCGAGCTACGACCGGGCTGAGCGCATCTGCGACTACTTCGCCGCTTGTCTGCTCATGCCACGGACTCAGGTCAAACGACAGTTCTGCGAAGAGGGCGTCCAGGACCTTCTTCGCTTGGCCAGGCGCTTCGACGTATCGCAGATGGCCATGCAAGTTCGACTCAACCAGATCGGTTTGCGAGATACAACACGGCGCTGCCTGGTGGGATCGCCATGAAGGAGGAAAAGCCATGATTGAAGCCAGTCCAGCAATGACGCCCCGTCCGGTCCAGGACGGGGCGTCGCGGTTTACTGCAGTTATCTACCTGCGGGTATCGACCGCCAAGCAGGCCGGACGAGCCGAGGATGCTGAGGGCTACTCGCTTCCAGCGCAACGTGAAGCCTGCGTCCGTAAGGCGGAACAGCTTGGAGCAGAGATTGTCGCTGAATTCGTGGACCGGGGTGAGTCGGCCAAGACCACTGATCGTCCCGAGTTCCAACGGATGCTGAATCGCATCAGGGACTACAAAGACATCGACTACGTGATCTTGGACAAGATCGACCGGTTCGCTCGCAATCGCCGAGACGACGCCAACCTGATGTTCGAGATGAAGTCCTGCGGGGCGCAGCTGGTCTCGGTGAAAGAGAACATCGACGAGACCCCGGCCGGAGAACTGCTCCACGCCATCATGGCGGGAATCGCTGAGTTCTACAGCCGCAACCTCGGCACCGAAGCGATTAAGGGAATGACGCAGAAGGCCAAGTCCGGGGGAACTCCGGGACGTGCACCGCTGGGCTATCTCAACGTGCCGAAGCGCATCGAAGGGCGAGAAGTCCGATCGGTCGAACTGGACCCAGAGCGGGCGCCGCTGATCAAATGGGCCTTTGAGCAGTATGCGACGGGACAATGGTCGCACGTCACCCTGACCGATGCGCTCGCCGCCAAGGGTCTTACCTCATTGCCGAGTGCCAACCGTGAGTCGCGCCCGATCTATCGCTCACGGGTCGCCTCAATCCTGACCCTTCGCTACTACGCCGGATACGTCAGCTTTCGAGGTATCGAATACCAGGGGCGGCACGAGGCGCTCATCTCCGAAGAGTTGTTCGACAAGGTTCAAGAGATGCTGCGCGCGCATGGAACAGGTGTCCGCCAGCGCACCCACGATCACTACCTCAAGGGAATGCTGTTCTGTGAGGCCTGTGGAGGTCGCCTGTGTCTCACCAACGCCAAGGGCAAGTACCTCTACTTCTTTTGCATCGGTCGGCGGGAGGGTTGTGTGCAGCGGTATGTGCTGGCATCCAAGTTGGAGCACAGGGTGGCCCAGCTGTATTCCGGCTTGAGCCTGGGTGAAGAGGATCGACTCGCCATTCAAGATGAGTTCCGACAGGAGCTTGAAGAGCGACGTAAGAAGTCCGGTCCATCAATCGCTCGCGCCAAACGCCGGATGAGTGAACTGGAGCTCCAACGACGGCGAGTTGCCCGAGGCGTGGTCGACGGATCGATCCCGCCTGACTTGGCCCGAGAGGAGCAAGAGCGTATTACGCGCGAGTTGGGTGAGCTTCAACGCACGGTTGCGACGGCAGACCTTGGGTTCGAGGCCTACGAGAAGCCGTTTCAGCTTGTGATGCAGCTATTGGAAGATTGCGACCAGATCTACACCAGAGGGGATGCCACTGTGCGTCGATTGATGAATCAAGCGTTCTTCGACCGACTCCTTGTCCGGCAGGAGGAGGTCACAGATTGGGAGCTGAAGGACCCCTGGTACACCATTCGACGGCACTCTCCAAGCAGTCTGATGCCTGCCGTATCTGGTCAAAGTTCGAATAAGAGACATTTGGCTGCAGGAACGGGACGCAATTCGAACTTACCCAGGACGGGTTCGAATAAGGGCGGTTTGGCAGCCCCAACGGGGTTCGAACCCGTGCTTCCACCTTGAGAGGGTGGCCGGATCTCCCCTGTCGACCGCTGAAGTGCGGTTTCGACGCTTCCGGGTCGCTCGATGCGGTGTCCGCGGTGCTCTGCAACCCAAAGTCGGNTGG
>JGI24129J20441_1000085_pt1 | contig 23356 bp, 24 predicted proteins | sample BarGraNGADG00211_FD_20441 | JGI IMG/M metagenome (IMG submission 20441) | reverse complement strand
GGGGGGTGGAGCTGGGCGCTACCAGGAAGACGTGGTCCAGGTCGTTGCGCTCGGCAGCCGCCATCCACTCGGCCCCTTCGTCGGGAATGAGGTCCGGGGTGATCAGGCCCGCCCCGCCGGCCTTGGCCAAATCCTGGGCAAACCGGTCGACGCCGTACCGCAGGACGGGATTCCAGTAGGTCATGACCAACGCCGGAGCACCGGCGTCTGCCACTGCCCGCACCGCGGTGAAGACGTCCTTGAGCCGGGCCCCATGGGCAAGGGCGACGTCGGCGGCGTGAGCAATGACCGGGCCGTCCATCAGCGGATCGGTGTAGGGAATGCCAATCTCGACGATGTCGACGCCGGCCTCGACCATGGCGACCATGGCATCGATGGATCCCTGCACGTCCGGGAACCCGACGGGCAGATACCCCACCAGCGCTGCCCGGCCCTGTGCCCTGGTCTTGGCCAGGACTTCTCCGACACCGCTCACTGCTGCTCCAACCCCTCTGACTGTCCCTCTGACTGCGGCCTTTCATCTCCAAGCAATCCGAACCAACGGGCTGCCGTGTCGACATCCTTGTCGCCGCGACCTGACAAGTTGACCAGGATCACGGCGCCCGGACCGAGCTCACGCCCGATCTCTAGGGCGCCTGCAAGCGCATGGGCACTCTCGATGGCGGGGATGATTCCCTCGCTGCGGCACAGCAGCGAGAAAGCGTCCATGGCCTCGGTGTCGGTGATCGGGCGATACTCGGCCCGGCCGCTCTCCCGCAGGAACGAGTGCTCGGGCCCGACGCTGGGGTAGTCCAGCCCGGCCGAGACGGAGTAGGACTCCAAGGTCTGTCCGTCCTCGTCCTGAAGAACGTAGGTGAACGCCCCGTGCAGGACCCCGGGCAGCCCAGTGCTGAAACGGGCCGCGTGCTTGTCGGTGTCAATACCCTGGCCACCGGCCTCGAACCCGATCAGGCGGACGGACGCGTCGTCGATGAAACGGTGGAAAATGCCCATCGCGTTGGAGCCCCCGCCAACGCAGGCGCACACAGCATCAGGCAGACGCCCGACGAGGTCAAGCACCTGGGCCCGCGCCTCGACACCGATGATGCGCTGGAAGTCACGCACCATCTCGGGGAACGGGTGCGGGCCGGTGACGGTGCCGATCACATAGTGGGTGGTCTCGACGTTGGTGACCCAGTCGCGCATCGCCTCGTTGATGGCGTCCTTGAGGGTCGCGCTGCCATGGTCCACCGGGATCACCTCGGCGCCCAACAGCTGCATCCGAGCCACATTCAGTGCCTGACGCCGCGTGTCCTTCGTACCCATGTAGACGACGCACTCAAGGCCCATCAGGGCGGCCACAGTGGCACTTGCCACACCGTGCTGACCTGCGCCGGTCTCGGCGATGATGCGCGTCTTGCCCATTTGTTTGGCCAGCAGGGCCTGGCCGAGCGCATTGTTGATCTTGTGCGAGCCGGTGTGGTTGAGGTCCTCACGCTTGAGCAGGATGCGGGCGCCCCCGGCATGCTCAGCGAATTTCGGAGCCTCGGTGATGATGCTCGGACGACCGGTGTAGGTGCGGTGCAGCCGCTCGAGCTCACCCTGGAAAGCCGGGTCGACGTTCGCCTTGAGTCGTGCCTCGTCAAGCTGCTCAAGGGCAGCCATGAGTGCCTCGGGCACGTAACGACCGCCATACGCGCCGAAGCGGCCGGCGCGGGCGCCGGCTGGAGCCCGGCTGGACTGGTTGTTCATCAGACTCCCTGCTGGCGCAACGCTGGATGGGTACCCGCGGCCACGAGAGCGGCTACGGCTTCACGGGGGCGACCACCGATGACCAGGCTCTCGCCCACGAGCACTACAGAAGCACCGACCCGGGCATATTCGAGCACGTCATGTGGTCCGCGGACGCCGGACTCAGCAACCTTGACGATCCCCTGGGGGATGCGAGGGGCCAGTCGCGCAAAGGTGCCGCGGTCGACTTCCAGAGTCTTGAGGTTTCGGGCATTGATGCCGATGACGCGAGCACCGGCATCGATCGCACGCTCGGTCTCGGCCTCGTCATGGACCTCAACCAACGACGTCATCCCGAGGGACTCGGCCCGCTCACGCAGGCCGACCAGGGTGGGTTGGTCGAGAGCCGCGACGATCAGCAGGATGACGTCGGCGCCGTAGGCGCGCGCCTCCCACAGCTGGTAGGAGGAGACCATGAAGTCCTTACGCAGCACGGGGATGTCGACGGCGGCGCGCACCGCCGCCAAGTCCTCGAGGCTGCCCCCGAAACGGCGGCGCTCAGTCAAGACGCTGATGACACTGGCCCCGCCGGCGGCATAGTCGGCGGCGAGCCCCGCCGGGTCGGCGATGATCGCCAGGGCGCCCTTGCTCGGGCTGGAGCGCTTGACCTCGGCGATCACCTTGATGCCCTTGCCGCCACGCAGAGCCGCGTAGGCGTCGTAGGCCGGCGCAACCCGCTGCGCGCGGGACTTCAGTTCATCCAGCGGGACGAGGGCCGTCCGAATTGCGAGGTCCTCACGAACGCCGTCGATGATCTCGTCGAGGACTGTGGGCACCTCATAAGGCTATCGGCGAGCCGGTGATTGCACCGAACCGGCCCCCTTGGGGCCATCAGCGAGCTTGAGTGCTCTTGGGTGACCGCTCCGGCTTGCTCTCACCGAAGCCGGCCATGGCCAGGAGCTTGCCGGCAGCCGCACCGACGACAACCAGAACGATGCCGACTATGGCCATGGGCCAGTTTGCCATCACGATAGCCAGACTGATCAGGAACGTGGCCAGCAACAAAATCGCGACGGCGGTCCAGGCTGCCGTGCTCTGGCCGTCCCGGTGCTCTGTCATGGGGTCTTCTCCTCAATAGGGCGCTCATTGAACTCAGCGAGTGTGTCTGCTCATCATGCTGTTCTTGCGGCTTGGAGGTCATACTGTCAGCGCCGGCCGACGGCAGGAACCCCAATGACTGAGAACCGGGGCTCACTACTTCGCCTTCGGCCTCCTGCCTCAGTGGCCGGCGGTGGGGTCCTCGCCACGGGAGAGCCGGTCCCAGGCCGACGCCGGTGCGGCTGCCGGCTCGCTGGCTTCATACCTGCTGGAGGGTCCGTGCCAGCGTCGTCCGCCGACCAACGCGCCCAGGCCACCGAGCCCCATGACGAGCATCGCGGCAAACGCAACCCACGCCCAGCTTCCGACGTGCCCGTGGGCGGGCAGTGTCCCGCTACGAGCAGTGCCGGCGGCCGCCAGCCTGCCCAGCGCCCCACTGGGGTCGACCAGCACCGAGATGACCACTGTGGTACCCAGGACGGCGGCCATCAACGCTGAACACGCAGCGACGATACGCACCACCTTGCCGGACGTGGCTGCCGCCACCGCGGAAGCCATGCCCACCAAAGCGGCGGCCAGGGCACCGGGGGCAATGTCAGAACCCCTACCGTGCAGCGCGCTGGCGCCGAGCACGACATCGTCGACCGAGCCCGAGACCCACTCGCGAGAACCACTCACGAGAACGACTGAGGCGGCCGCCAGTACCAGGACGAGGACGGTCCGCTTGCTGGTCAGCCGGTCGATCACGGCGACCGCAGCCCAGACGCCGCAGCAACTGCTCGCAGGGCCGCGGCGGCCTTGTTGACGCTCTCCTCGAACTCCAGACGAGGTACCGAGTCGGCGACGATTCCCCCGCCGGCCTGCACGTACGCCCGTCCATCTTTGATCACTGCGGTACGGATCGCGATGGCCATGTCAAGGTCTCCGTGAAAGTCGAGGTATCCGACGACCCCGCCATAGATGCCTCGACGACTCGGCTCAAGCTCGTCGATCAGAGCCATGGCGCGCGGTTTGGGCGCCCCGGAGAGCGTACCGGCCGGGAACGTTGCCGTGAGAACGTCGTATGCGCTCTTATCGGGCCGGATGTCACCGACAACCGTGGACTCCAGATGCATGATGTGGCTGTATCGCCGGATCGTCATGAACTCCACCACATCGACGGTGCCGGCATGACACACCCGCTGAAGGTCGTTCCGCGAGAGGTCGACGAGCATGACGTGCTCGGAACGCTCCTTGGCGTCGGCCAGCAGGTCCTCGCCATTGGCGACATCAGCCTCGGGCGTGGTGCCTCGTGGCCTCGAGCCCGCGATCGGATGGGTGATCGCCCGCCGTCCGGTCACCTTGACCAGCGCCTCGGGACTCGAGCCCACGACGTCGTATGCCGTGCCATCGGGTGCCGGGAGCCTCAGGAGGTACATGTATGGACTCGGGTTCGACGCGCGAAGGACCCGATAGACATCGAGGGCGTCTGCGGGGCAGTCCATCGCGAACCGTTGCGAGAGCACGACCTGGAAGACCTCGCCATCGCGGATGGCCTCTTTGCCGGCCTCGACCATGGCGTAGAACTGTTCAGGGGTGTGGTTGCTGGAGGACTGCGGCGCGGTCGCCTCGATGACCGCCACTGTGCTGGGAGCCGCGGCAGCCAGGTCAGCGGTCATCCCGTCCAGCCGGCTGACCGCGTCGGTCCAGGCGCCCTGCACCCGCTCGTCGGTCGCGTCGTAGTTGACGGCGTTCGCCACCAGCAGCAGGGACCCGTCGGAGTGATCCAGAATCGCCAGATCCGTGGCCAGCATCATGGCGAGCTCAGGCAGATGCAGTTCGTCGGCCGTGGTGTCGGGGACCCTTTCCCAGCGGCGGACGGCGTCATAGGTGATGGTCCCGACCATGCCACCGGTCAACGGTGGCAGACCCGGGATCGGGTCGGTTGCGAGCGCGGCGACGGTGTCACGCAATGCTTCCAGCGGGTTGCCGCCGGTTGGGACTCCCACTGGCGGGTCGCCGATCCAGTGGGTGAGGCCGTCTTTCTCGGTCAGCACGGCGCCGCACGCGGCGCCCACGATGGAGTAACGCGACCACACTCCCCCATGCTCGGCAGATTCCAGCAGGAAGGTGCCCGGCGCATTCTTGGCCAGCTTGCGGTAGACACCCACCGGCGTCTCGGCGTCGGCGAGCAACCTGCGGACCACCGGGATGACCCGGCGAGCGCGGGCCAGCTTGGTGAACGTGTCCAGAGAGGGCCACGTCACGCCGTAGCCAAGGCTGGGCGCACTGCCGGACGTGTGGCTTTGCGCGTCAGGGGTCTGGATAGGCTCACTCATCCGGCGACGGCTCACTGGCTGAATATGCCTCAAATTCGGAATGTCCCTGGACCGCGCCCAGATCGTGGCCATTGAAGCAGGTGCGTGCACCGGTATGGCACGCCGCGCCGATCTGGTCGACACGAACGAGCAATGCGTCACCGTCGCAGTCCAGCGCGACTGTCTTGACGTATTGCACGTGGCCTGAGGTGTCGCCCTTGCGCCAGTACTCACCGCGGCTGCGGGACCAGAACGTCACCCGTCCTGATGTCAGCGTGCGATGAAGTGCCTCGTCGTCCATCCAGCCGACCATGAGCACCTCACCGCTGTCGTGCTGCTGCACCACGGCACACACGAGACCGTCGGCGTTGCGCTTCAGGCGAACGGCGACCTCGGCTCGGAGGGCGGACGGAGAGGATATCGGGGTCACATGCTCATTCTGCCGTGCGAACCCCTAGGCGAACCCACCAGATCCACCAGTGTTGGATACAGGGGTGCTGACAATCGACCTCGCCGTAGTCCGCCTGACCCTCCACGTGCTGGCTGCGACCATCTGGGTGGGCGGCCAGATCGTCCTGGCAGCACTGACGGGACCGCTGCGCCGGACGGCCCCCGCCGCGATCGCCCCGGCGGCGCGTACGTTTGCCTGGGTGGCCTGGCCGGCGTACGCAGTGCTCGTCGTGACGGGCACCTGGTTGCTCGCCGCAGCCGGCGACAAGAGCGATGCTTACCAGACCACCATGATGGTCAAGATGGTCTTCGTCGTCCTGTCCGGAGTCGGTGCCGCACTACACACCTTTGTGAAGAACCCCGCTCTCAAAGGATTGTGGGCGGCCGTCGGCCTGGTCAGCGCGTTATGCGCCGTGCTGCTCGGTGTCTCGATCGTCGAGGCGCCCTGATCAGAGCGTGTGCTGGGCCATCCATGAAGCATGCAAACCCGAGTAGACGCCTCCCGCGCTCACGAGCTCACCGTGTGTTCCGCGCTCCACCAGGCGACCCTTGTCCACCACGATGACCTCGTCGGCAGCCTCAGCGGTCGAGAGTCGGTGGGCGATCGCGATCGAGGTACGTCCGCGGGTCAGACTGTCCAGCGCTCGCTGGACCCTTACCTCGGTCGCCGGGTCGACCGCCGAGGTGGCTTCGTCCAGGACGAGAAGATCAGGGTCGGCCAGATAGGCCCGGGTCAGAGCCACCAGCTGCCGCTCACCTGCTGACAGGGACTCCCCTCGCTGACCGACCGGGGTCAGCAGGCCTTGCGGGAGATCGCTCAGCCAGGTGTCGAGTCCGAGCTCGGTCAGGGCCAGTCGCACATCATCGACGGATGCAACCGGCTTGCCGAAGCGGATGTTGTCCAGCAACGACGCATCAAAGAGAAAGCCCTCCTGTGGCACGAGAACCACCCGGCTGCGCAGGGAGGAGAATCGCACGTCGCGCAGGTCGACGCCATCGATCTGCACCCCGCCCACGGTCGGGTCCATCAGGCGGGTGAGCAGCTTGGCCAGGGTCGTCTTGCCCGAGCCGGTCTCTCCGACGATGGCAACCCGAGATCCAGGGGCGATCCGGAGGTCGATCTCGTGGAGCACCGGTGCACCGCCTGGGTAGGCGAACCCGACGCCGTCGAAGACCACTGTGATCGGGCCACGTGGCAGGGACTGCCCCTTGTCAGCTGGATCGGCCACATCCGCGGGCGTGTCGATCACCGCGAGGACGCGGCGCCACCCCGCCACCGCATTCTGCATCTCGTTGAGGATCTCGGTTGCGGTCTGGACAGGCTGGGTGAACAACTGCACCAGGAACAGGAAGGCGAGAAGCTCACCAAGGCTCAGCTGCCCGTGGACTGCCAGGACGGTGCCGACCACGATGACGACCGCCGTCGTAAGACCCGAGACGAGCTGGCCTGACGTAAAGGCAGACGTCGCCTTGACCTGGGCCGACACCGCTGCGCGGCGATGGTTCTCGATCGCGACATCGATGCGCGCGGCGGTACGCTCCTCGACCCCGTAGGCGCGGATCGTGGCAGCGCCGACCACCGACTCCGACACGGCTGCGAGCAGCTCGCCGACCCGCTCGCGCATCAGGGTGAACGCCGCACCGACGATGCCCTGGAACCGGCGGATCAAGAAGAAGAGGGGAACGAAGCAGACCCACACGATCGCGGCCAGCGCTGGGCTGTAGAAGAACATCAGCGCCGTCGCAAGGACCAGCTGGCCCAGGGACACGATGAGCATCAGCCCGCCGAACTGCACGAACATCGAGATGGTGTCGACGTCACTGGTGACTCGCGAGACCAGAGAGCCGCGTCGCTCGGTGTTCTGGGTGAGTATCGAGAGGTCATGAATATGCCGGAAAGCGATGATCCGCAACGTCGCCAGACCGCTTTCGGAGGCACGGAACAAACGCACGTTGACGAAATACGACGTCACCGCCGTGAGCCCAACGCCACAGGCGGCAAGTAGAACGAGTCGAACGACCACCCCGAGGTCAGCCCCCGACGCAGCCAGGATTCCCCGGTCGGTCGTCTGCTGTACGACGAAGGGCACGACGACCCTGCCGACCGTCGAGAGCAGGGCCAGCATCATTGTGACGCCGATGCCCCGGCGGAGCTCGGGTGAAAGCTCAAGGCCTCGTCGAAGGGTCGCCCACGTCCCCAGGTAGAGGCCGGACTCGATGCCGGAGCCGTCCGGCTGTCGGGCAGCAGCCCCGCTCATGGCGTGACCTCCGCCGCATCGAGCAAGTCCTCGTCAGCAAGCACCGAAGCCCGCTCGGCAGCCTCACGGGTGTAGGCGGTGACCAGACTCACGTAATCGGCGCAGCGAACCAGTAGCTGCTCATGGGTGCCATGATCGAGCACCGCGCCGTGCTCCAGGTAGATGACATCGTCAGCTGTGGTGATCGTCGCCATCCGGTACGCCACGACGAGCACCGTCGTTCCCTGACCGGACCCGCGCAGCCCGGCAAGGATGGCTTGCTCGACGCTGGGGTCGACCGCACTGGTCGCGTCATCCAGAACCAGCAAGGCAGGGTTGCGAACCACAGCTCGTGCCAGCGCAATTCGTTGACGTTGCCCACCAGACAGGCTGGCACCGCGCTCGCCCACCCGCGTCTCAAGGCCCAATGGTAGGGCGGCGACGAAGCCATCCGCCTGAGACACCCGTAGCGCGTGCCACACCTGGTCGTCCGACAACTGCAGGCCCAAGGTTATGTTGCCACGAACCGTGTCATCGAACATGAACGTCTGTTGGGCGACCAGAGAGCCGACCTCGGGCACACCGCCGCGGGCCACCTCACGCAGGTCGACCCCATCCAGTCGTACGACTCCGGAGTCAGGATCGATCAGCCGCATAACCAGCGAGGCCAGGGTGGACTTACCCGAGCCGGTAGGCCCGACCAACGCCGTGGTGCCTCCGGCTCGCACATCGAGGGTGACCAACCGGATCGCCGGGCTGGTCTTGGTTACGGTGCCGTCCTGGCGACTGACGTCGTAAGAGTACGACGCCTGATCGGCCTCCACGCGACTCGGGCCGCCGCTCGCGAGCAGGCCATCGCCATACTGCATCTTCCCCTTTGCCTGCAGGACCGCATCGACCCGGTCCCAGCCGACGACGGTCCGGGGCAGCTCGGCCAGCACCCAGCCCAGGGCCCGAACCGGGAAGGAGAGGAGCGAGAAGAGGTAGGCGATCTGGACGACTTCGGCAGCGTCCAGCTGGCCGCTGGCGACTCTGGCCGTCCCGACTGCGAGCACCGCCAGCGTCCCCAGGGTGGGGATGGCCTCGATCGCCGGGTCGAACAGACCCCGGGTGCGACCGACCTCGATGTTGGCATCCTTCAGACGGTTGGTCACGCGCGTGAATCGTGCTGCCTCCTGGTCCTCACGGCCCAGGGACTTCACGATGAGGGCGGCCTCGAAGCTCTCGTGGGCCACTTCGGAGACCTCGGCCCGCAGTTGCTGGGACGCAGTCACCAGCGGCGACATGCGGCGCTGGAAGGCAAGGTTAGCGGCGAAGAGCATGGGAAAGACCAGCATTCCGATCGCCGCAAGCACCGGGTCGACGAGAAACATCTGAACGGTCGCGGTAATCAACATGATGATGACTCCAAGGGCCATCGGCAGCGGGTTGAAGACCATCCACGTCGCCTCGACATCAGCGTTGGCATTGGACAACAGCTGCCCCGAGGGATGACGGTGGTGCCACGAAAGGGGCAGACGAAGGTACTGCCGGGTGACTCGACGTCGATAGCGGGCGCTGAGGTTGTTGAACGTAATGCCGGCCGCGATCCGGCGCACGACGATGCCGATGACGTTGAGCACGACAATTGCCGCGAGCATGAACCCCGCGTGCCAGAGCTGGCCGGCAGTGACGCGTCGGGCGGTGATGGCCGGGCCGACGATCTCGCGGATGACCTTACCGATGACCGTGGCGGTGGCGACCGTCGTGATGCCATAGAGCGCACTCCCGAGCACGGCCAGGGCGAACCACCGTGGCTCTTGGCGGATGCCGTGACCCACGACCCGAAGGCCGCGTCGCAGGGTGGGTGACGGCGCGGACGCCAAGACTGCCTCCAGAGGCTGGACGGGGATGGTCAAGGCTCTCACGGGCGTCGGACATCGCACGTCAAGAGAGTCCGGCACCGAGCGCCGCCGGGAGCAGGTGGTCCAGCGTAGGGACCCAGGGACCGCAGTGTCAGGATGGCCACATGACTCGGTTCGCCAGCAGTGAGCGCCAGGGCCTGTGTGACACCTTCGAGCGCGTTGGTCCTGACGCGCCCACGTTGTGCTCGCCCTGGCTTACCCGCGATCTCGCAGCCCATCTCGTCGTGCGCGAACGCCGGCCTGACGTAGCCCCCGCCATCTGGTTGCCCGCCATGGCCGGCCGCCTGGAGAAAGTGCAGAAGGGGTACGCAGCCTGGGACTGGCCACGGCTGGTCAACGAGGTCCGCACAGGCCCCCCGGCCTGGTCACCGACTTCGCTGGCGCGGGTGGACGAGGCCATCAACACCGCCGAGTTCTTCGTCCATCATGAGGACGTGCTGCGCGACGGAACGGACTGGAGCGCCCGCGAGCTCCCCTGCGATCTCGAGTCGGCGCTGTGGGGCATCGTCTCCAGGGTCGCCCGGCTGCAGCTCGCACGCGCCCGGGTGGGTGTCGTGCTGACAGCCCCTTCGTATGGCGAACGCCAGGTCCACGCCAAGACCGATCTCGGTACCGTCGTGATCACCGGTAGTCCAGGCGAGCTGCTGCTCTTCACGTTCGGGCGCCGCGGCGTAGCCCAGGTCGAGGTATCCGGCTCCGAGGAAGCCCTCACTGCCATCTGACCCGCAAACGTAGGCAGTGCGTGAGTCTTCACGGCACAAGCCCGAGGATCACGGACGAAGACCACACTCAGCGGACGGGCAGCCCGTGGCTGCGCAGTGCATCTTTCACCTGGCCGATGGTGAGCTCACCAAAGTGGAAGACGCTGGCGGCAAGAACCGCGTCGGCGCCGGCATCGACAGCCGGAGCAAAGTCCGCAACGGCGCCCGCTCCACCGCTGGCGATCAGGGGCACGCTGACCTCTCGCCGGACCGCCTGGATCAGGTCCAGATCGAAACCATCCTTGGTGCCGTCAGCGTCCATCGAGTTCAGCAGGATCTCTCCCGCGCCCAGCTCGGCCGCCCTGGCGCACCAGGTGATCGCATCCAGTCCTGTCCCCTGACGACCGCCGTGGGTGGTCACCTCGAACTCGCTGGTGGCCAAACCCGACGTGTCGCGTCGACGCCGGACGTCAGCGGAGAGCACCAGGACCTGGGAGCCGAAACGATCCGCGATGTCAGAGATCAGACCGGGGCGCGAGATCGCTGCGGTGTTGACCCCGACCTTGTCGGCCCCGGCGCGCAGCAAGCGGTCGACGTCCTCAACCTCGCGCACTCCCCCGCCGACGGTCAACGGGATGAAGACTTCCTCGGCGGTCCGGCGGACCACGTCGTATGTCGTCTCGCGATTGCCGCTGCTGGCGGTGACGTCCAGAAAGGTCAGCTCGTCAGCGCCCTGCTCGTCGTAACGTTTCGCCAGCTCAACGGGATCACCAGCATCACGCAGATTCTCGAAGTTGACCCCCTTGACCACTCGGCCGGCGTCAACATCAAGGCAGGGGATGACCCTTATGGCAACACTCACCCGGCGAGCCTACCGAGCATCAGGTCAGGGTCTGGACGTTCTACAGTCCAGACATGCACATCACAGCGCCAGACGAGGCGATCGCCGCGGCACTCCAGGTCATCAACAGGGTCCAAGAACTCTGCGGCACAACAAAAGTCGTCGCAGTAGATGGGCCCAGCGGAGCGGGCAAGACTGACTTCGCCACTGCCCTGGCCGAGCGACTCCCGAACGCGCAGCTCCTGCACATGGACGACCTGTACCCAGGATGGGAGGGCCTGGGGCAGGCCGTGGCCGACGTGCACGACCGGGTTCTGGCTCCGCTCGCGCGCGGCGAGCAAGCGGGCTACCGGCGATGGGACTGGGAACACGACCGGTATGCCGAGTGGCATCACCTCGTTGCCACAGAGCTCCTGCTCGTTGAAGGGGTGGGCTCGGGCGCGAAGCCGGGTTGGCAGTTCGAGTCCGCGCTCATCTGGCTCGAAGCGGACCGCGATGAACGCTTCCGGCGAGGCATCGAGCGCGACGGCGAGTTGTATCTGCCCTACTGGCAGCACTGGGCCGCGCTCGAAGAGGCCCTGTTCGCGGGCGACGGGACGCGCGGCCGCGCCAACCTCATCATCAACACCTCGCCCGCAGCGAGGTAGCCGAGATGAGCCGTGTGGAACGCGCGTCCGGCAGGCGAACCGGAGTCGAGGCCAGCCTGCCACCCGTCTGGCTCATGGCAATGGCACTGGTCGCCACCGCTGCTAACCTGCGCGTCGCCATCGCCAGCGTCCCGCCCCTGGCCAGGGCCATCGCCGACAGCCTCCATCTGTCCAGCGCCTGGATCGGTGCCCTCACCACCCTGCCGGTGCTCTGCATGGGGTTGCTCGCCCCTGCTGCGCAACGGCTAGGCGCCCGGCTCGGCGCGGCAGCCGCGGTCCAGATCGCCATCATCGCGGTGTTCGCAGGTGTGCTGTTGCGCTGGTGGGGCGACAATCTGTGGGCGCTGTACGGCGGTACCTTCATCGCCGGTTTCGGCATTGCGGTGGCCGGAACGCTGCTCCCCGGGCTGGTCAAGGCCGTCTTCCCCCCGGAACGCACCGGAACCATCACGGGCCTGTACATGCTCGCGATGATGGGCGGGGCGCCAGCCGCTTCGGCGCTGTCCGTCCCGCTGGCGGCGCGGCTGGGATCGTGGCAGGGTTCCCTCGCATCGTGGAGCATCCTCGCGGCGTTTGGTGCGTTGGCCTGGGCGCCGGTGACGGTGCGCATCTCGAAGTACAAAGCCGCGAACCCTGTCGCCGCCACCACTCATGGGCTCCCCTGGCGACACCCCACGGCATGGCTCGTCGCCTCATACCTCGCCCTTCAGTCGTGGCAGTTCTACTCCAGCCTGGCCTGGATCGCTCCGTCATACGTCGCCCGCGGCTGGAGCCCCACAACGGCCGGGTATCTGCTGTCGGCGTTCAGTGGCGCGCAACTGGTCTCAGGTCTTATCGGGCCGGTGCTGACCGACAAGGTCCACGATCACCGGACCCTCCTAGTGCCCGCTGCCGGCTTGGGGCTCATGGGCACGCTCGGCCTGCTCCTGGCCCCCGACACTGCCGCCGGCGCCTGGGGGTCGGTGTGCCTGCTGGGGCTCGGGCAGGGGGCGGGGTTCGCCCTGGCACTCGTGCTGCTCGTGGACTACGCCGAAACCCCCGCTGGCAGCGGGCGACTTACCGCGATGACCTTCTTCATGAGTTACACGATCGCGTCCTTCGGGCCCACTGTCATGGGTGCCCTGAGGGATCTCACCGGTGACTTCCGGGTGATCTGGCTCATGATTGCATTCCTGACAGTGGTCCAGATTGTGCTGGCCACGCGGATGAAGCCGAGCCTGGCCAAGGTGCCCTAGCAACCTCGGGCGTGACTCTCAGCCCGTGGGGTGCGGCCTGCTGTGGACCTGCACGAGGGCCGACAGTCGTGCCGCCTCGGCCACGCCGAAGGCTCCGTCAGCCCTCTGGATCGCCATGACCGCGACGGTATCGGTGTCATCGAGATCCACGCTGACCCACGGGGCGCCGGCACCGAACTGCACCCGGACGATCTGCGCCCACTCAAGGGTACGCGTGGTGATCAGGTTGCGGATCTCCAGGCCCCTGGTCGACGGGACCGCCCGAATCGAGGCAAAGCGCCACAGCGACGCCGCCAGCAGCAGGCCCAGGCAGGTCAGGAGCAACCGGTCTGAGACGCTCCAACCACCGAGGCGCGGACCCACCGAGGGCATCGACAACGCGCCGCCGGTGAAGATCACCACGGACAGCACCGACATCGCCGCGGCAACCCGTCGCCCCTGACGGGGACGGAACACGGCGTATGGGTCCGAGCGACCGCGTCCATCAGTGGACGTGCTGGACATCAGAGACGGCAGGCCGAGATGTCGGTGACGAGAATCGCGCGAGCGCCGAGGTCGTACAGATCGTCCATCAGCTGGTTCGTTCTGTTCCGCGGCACCATCGCGCGCACTGCGGCGTAGCCCTTGTCGTGCAGCGGTGAAACGGTCGGTGACTCCAGGCCAGGGGTCAGGGCGCAAGCCTGCTCCACCAGCTCGACCCGCACGTCGTAGTCCATCATGACGTAGCTGTGCGCGGTGATCACGCCCTGAAGGCGACGGGCAAGGACGTCCAGGGCCACCTGGGACTGGCTTTCCGGACGTTGGATGAGGACGGCCTCACTGAGCAGGATCGGGTCACCGAAGACCTCTAGTCCCTGCTGGCGCAAGGTGGATCCGGTCTCGACGACGTCTGCGATTACGTCAGCCACGCCGAGCGTGATGGCAGTCTCGACAGCGCCGTCGAGCCGAACGACGTCAGCGGCAACACCATGCTCGGCCAGGTGCGTGGAGACCAGTCCGGCGTAGCTCGTGGCGACGCGCTTACCGTCAATGTCCTTGACGCTCGCGGCGATCCCGGGTCTTGCGGCGTAGCGGAACGTCGAGGCTGCGAAACCCAGGGCCATCGATTCGACTGCCGCGGCGCCCGAGTCCAAGAGGAGGTCACGACCGGTGATACCTCCGTCGAGGCTGCCCGACCCGACGTAGACCGCGATGTCACGCGGTCGCAGGAAGAAGAACTCGATGTCATGGTCGACATCGGTCAGCACGAGCTCCTTGGGGTCGCGGCGGCCCCGGTAGCCCGCCTCCCGCAGCATCTCGGCAGCATCCAGGGACAAAGAACCCTTGTTGGGCACGGCAATTCGTAACATCTGATGAGGTCCTTGCGTTGAGGACGGGGGGTCAGAGGTAGGCGTAGACGTCGTCGAGCGAGATGTCAGCAGCAAGCATCATCACCTGTAGGTGATAGAGCAGCTGGCTGATCTCCTCGGCTGTGCGCGCCCTGCCCTCATGCTCGGCGGCCATCCACACTTCGGCGGCTTCTTCGACGATCTTCTTACCAATCGCATGGACCCCAGCGTCCAGCTCGGCGACGGTGCCCGACCCTTGCGGGCGCGTGGCGGCCTTGTCGGTCAACTCGGCATACAGCTGGTCAAAGGTCTTCACGAAGGTCAAGGTTACGGGGCGATTGTTCTGTTACCTGCCACCACCCACGGCACGAATCGCCGATCGAGACCATCACAGTCACGTTCGAACCGATCTTGCCCTCTTGGTCAAGATCATCACCTGTCGGATGTGGGATCAGGCGGGCGCGTGTGACCACCCCGCGGCCGCACCCACAGTGGAGGTGGCGATGACCGACTTGCGCAGGACCAGAGGGCCTGCTCCCACGGCGTCGACGGACCGGCTCGGTGTCCGTCCTGGTCGTCGCTACTGCAGGGCTGCTCGTGGGTGCAGTCGCGGCCCCGCGCGCCAGAGGACGGATCGGCCCGATGCTGCCCGTCGGTGTGGGGTTGCGGCGTTCCGAGCCGGGACCTACCTCTTCGAGGCACTTCACGGCAAGCTCGTGCTCTGGGCACATGAGATTGTGGCTCGCGGCGGTAGATGGCACGGTCGTATAGCACCATTGTGCGCGTCAGCGGTTCCGCAAGCCGGTCGTTGAGTGGCGTCAGCGCACAGGGCGGGGCAGGGCGGTGTCGCAGGAGCCCGGTTGTCACCTTGGGCGGGAACAACCCATCAGGGAAGAGTCGCGAAAGCGCGGACCGGGAAGGTGGCCAGTCCGTGTACCGCTGGGGGTACGGCCGTAAAGAGGGCACCGGCGGCCGGTAGCCCACCCAAACCAGTGAGCTCCCGTCCGCGACGCCTTCGATGGGGTCATCGCCCTCGACCTACGGCGGATGGACGCCCTGACGTCGATCGATACCGAGTCACGCACCTGCACCCTGCAGGCCGGCATGCGAAGCACGCGCGCCGAGCAACTGCTCGGTGAGCATGGCTTCACGCTCGGGCACTTTCCCCAATCCTACGAGGACGCCAGCATCGGTGGCTACGCAGCAACCCGCGCGGCCGGGCAGGCGTCCGCCGGCTACGGACGCTTCGATGAGATGGTCATCGGCCTCGTCCTCGCCACGCCGGGCGGCACCATCACCCTTGGCGCGGCGCAGAAGTCCGCGGCCGGTCCGGACCTTCGCGAACTCGTCATGGGCTCGGAGGGGACGCTCGGCGTGATCACCGAGGTGACCGTGCGCGTGCACCCCGCACCCGAAGAACGTACTTACGACGGCTGGCGATTCGACTCGTTCGAGCAAGGTGCGGCCGCGCTGCGCACGCTTGTCCAGGACGGCCCGGTTCCGACCGTGCTGCGCCTGTCCGACGAAGCCGAGACGGCAGTCAATCTCGCCGATCCCAGCGGCAACTCCGGCAGCGGCCCCGGCGGCTGCCTGTCGATCGCCGGCTACGAGGGCGCGCGGGACGAGGTCTCGTCACGTCGGGCGGCCGCATCGGCTGTCCTCACCGCAGCCGGTGGCGAGGCGCTGGGCACCGCGCCCGGCGAGGCCTGGCGCGCCGGCCGCTACCTCGCCCCGTACCTGCGCGATTCCTTGCTGGACAAGGGTGCTTTCGTCGAAACGCTCGAGACAGCGACCTTCTGGTCGAACCTTGCGCACCTGCGCGCAGAGGTCACGACCGCGCTCACCGCCATCCTCACCGAACTGGGCACGCCGCCGGTCGTGCTCTGCCACATCTCGCACGTCTACGAAGCAGGCGCGTCTCTCTACTTCACCGTCCTCTGCGCGCAGGGTGACGACCCGATTGCCCAATGGCACAAGGCGAAGCTCGCTGCCAACGCCGCGATCCGAGCCGCCGGCGCGACGATCACGCATCATCACGGCGTCGGCACTGACCACCGTGACACCTATGCGCAGGAGATCGGGCCGCTCGCTGTCGCGGTGCTACGAACGGTGAAGAACACCCTCGACCCGGCCGGGATCCTCAACCCCGGCGTCCTGATCGGCTGAGGCGGCTGACATGCGCTCGTTCACCGCACTGGTCAACCCGATCTCCGGCGGCGGCCGCGCCGCGAGGCACTGGGCGCCGATCGCCGAACGCATTCGGCACGCCGGCGCAACCGTGCGCGAAGAGATCACCCACAGCCGCGAGCACGCGATTGAACTAGCGACGGCCGCGGCCGCCGAGGGCGATGTCGTCGTCGCTGTCGGCGGTGACGGATTGGTGCGCGACGTCGCCGGCGTTGCGGTCGCGTCCGGCGGCACGCTGCTGGGCATCGTACCGGCCGGGAGGGGCAACGACCTGGCCCGCGCACTGCGTCTGCCGACGACCAACGACGGCCTGGCCGCGCTTTTGCTGGACTGCCCGGCAAAGACGATCGACGTGCTCGACATCAACGGCACGATCGTCCCCGGCAATGTGTACGCGGGGATCGACTCGGTGGCGAACCGGATAATCAACGGCAGCCGCTGGATACCAAGCGCACTGCTCTATCGCCTCGCACCGATTCGCGCGATCGTCACCTGGAAGGCGGCCACCTACACGATTCGCGCCGATGGTGTGACGACCACGGTCAAAGCACACATGGTGGTGCTCGCGAACTCCGGCGCGTACGGGCACGGCCTGCAGATCCTTCCGCCTGCGAAACTCGACGACGGCCTGCTTGATGTTCTGATCGTCGGTGACGGACCGCGCCGCGCCGTCGTCTCGTTCATGCGTCAGGCACAACACGGCACGCATATCAATCGCCCCGAGGTCAGCATGAGCACAGCCCGCGAGGTCACGCTCAGCGCCGATCGTCCACTGCCAGTCTGCGGTGACGGCGACGAACTCGCGCGCCTGCCGATCACCGTGCGGTTGCGTCCCGGCGCGCTGCAGATTCTCGCGCCATAGTCGGGCGCTCGACCACACGAGTGCGGTCCACCGATCGGAAACCTCACCCCCATACCTCGCGCAACTGCGGCTCGGCGGCCGCGACGCACTCGCCGTTCAGACAGCCAATGGCTGGCGGCTGCAGCAATTCCACGGTTCCATACCATCCCATTTCTGAAGACCGGAGCCACACGGTACGGCAAGCGGTAGGCATCCGCGTTCGCGCGCAGAACGCCCGGACCTGGCCGCGAACAGTGCGCGTTGATGAACGGCCAGGGATCGTCTATCGAGGGATCGCCCCGGATCAGCGCGTGATCAGTGGTCAACGAGATCGCATGTTCATCCACAAGTCGGCGCGAAGGGAATCCTCAATTGCCTGACCAAGCGTGGGAAGGTTGCCCTTCGCGACGACGAACTGGCGGCCGTGGCTCCAGGGCCTCAGGCTGCGCGGCCCCAGCTGAAACGACTGGCGTCCGGCTTGATGGTGGACGAGTCTGGAGCCGTGGCTGATCTGCGTCACGACGACGTCTGCCCCGCTCGGCGGAGGCACGGCGAAGGCATGCACAGAGAAGACAACACCACGCAGCGAGCTGGTTCGGCGGAAACCCCCGTGGCGCCCGGCACGGTCCGGCTGCGCATCCACCCAGCCCTGCGCTTCTTCCTGCCGCGCAGGGTCCGCGTCAGCGGCGAGCTCGACCTGCCTCACGACCCGACTGCCGCAGTTGGGCATCTCGTCCAGAGTGCAGGCGTGCCTCTGACCGAGGTCGGGGACCTGGTCGTGGCGGATACTTCAGTGTCCTGGCGGAGTCGGTTGCAGGATCGGGACCGGCTCGACGTCGTCGTCCGAGCGCGGCCGCAGTCCCTGGATGGGCCGGCGCTATTCCTCTTGGACGTGCATCTCGGCGCCCTGGCCCGCAGGCTTCGGCTCCTGGGTGTCGACGCGGCGTATGACAAAGAAGCTGAGGATGACCATCTCGTCGAGCAGGCCGAACGCGAGGACCGCGTACTGCTCAGCCGAGACCGGGGACTGTTGATGCGCCGGGCGCTGCACCGTGCCGCCTTCGTGCGCGGGCAGGACCCCGACGACCAGCTGACCGACGTCATCGAGCGCTTCCAGCCGCCCCTGCAGCCGTGGAGGCTGTGTCTGGTCTGCGGAGGAACGCTGATGTCGGTTCCGAAGGCCCAGGTGGCAGACCAGCTTAGACCAGGGACATTGCGCACGCAGCAGCAATTCTCCCAGTGCCGATCCTGCGGGCACGTCTACTGGCATGGAGCGCACGACGCCAGGCTTCAGCAGGTGGTCCGGCGCCACACTTGAGGCCACGGTTCGACTATCCGTTGTCCACAAACACCCGGATCTAACCGTGACCTAACCGCGGACTTCGCATCGGTGTCCGATGACGGATCCGTGACCGTTTGTGGACGGTTCCGCGAGACCCTGGGGCGATGGGCAGGTCGCGGTGGTGTCGAATGGGACCGGTCAGGAGGGCGAGGCTGGCGAGAATGAGGCCGACCGCCATGATCCACATGGGGGGGTCACAGGCCGAGGGTGGCGCCGAGGACGCCTGCGAGCAGGGCGCCCAGCGGGATGGTGCCGTAGTTCAGGAGTGCATGGTGACGATGACGCGGCCGAGCAGGTGTCGGGGGGTGTAGGTCTGCCTGAAGCTGCCTTTGATGATGTTGCCGCTGACGATGCCGCCAGCCACCACGTACAGCCCCCCGGGCCGTGGCTGGTCAGCGGGAGGAGCAACGCGAATGGCGCCGCGACCAGTTCGCTGAGCAGCAGAGCGCGGGCAGTGCCGAACCGTCGGGCGAGGGCTGCGGCGCTGGCTGCGCCGATAACGCTTCCCACGCTCATCCCGGAGATGAGCAGGCCTACGCCGCCGGGACTGATGCCGACTTCACGGACGAGGAATACGACCAGGATGCCTGATAGCCGAACGTACCAGCATTCGGCAGTGTGCGTTTCGGCGGAAGCACATTCAAAGACTTGGGGCGGAGCCGTCGACATCCGTGGGAACGGACCACGAGCCGGCTGAGACGCGGGCAGGTTAGGCAATCCATACCCTTGACACGCGACATCGCCGATCCGATTCTTGGTGGTATAGCCGTGCTGGGGCTTGGGTTTGACGTATCGAGCACTTGTTCTAGCAGCCATCCCGGCTCAACTCGTCCACCGATCGAGCAGAAGGAGTGTTGTGATGTCGAACCCAGGACAGCCCACCATCAGCCCGGGCGCTAGCGGTGACGTTGTGCGGCGTCTGCAACGGGCGCTGCGCCGGACACCGGACCTCGAGCTGAAGGTCGACGGGGTCTTCGGTTGGCAGACAGAATCCGCGGTGAAGGCGTTTCAAGAAGGTGACTCCCTGGTACCCGATGGGGTTGTCGGGCCCCTGACATGGCAGGCGCTGCCAGACGGTGGCCCGATGCCCCTCTTGGCCGAAGGCTCAACCGGCAATGTCGTCGCAGACCTGCAAACTGTCCTCACCAACGGCACACCCGGCCAGTGGGGCATCACCCCGCAAGGTGTCGACGGCGACTTCGGCCCGCACACCCGCGCCTCCGTGGAGGCCTTCCAAGGGTGGGGCGGTGTCGGCGTGGACGGAGTTGTCGGAGACCAGACCTGGGCGGTGTCGCTGCATGCGATGAGTGCCACGCTGGAGTCCGTGGTGGGCCTGAACTTCGTCATCGGCTAGGAGTGGGGTGGCCGGTGCGGTTGCCGCAATCGCGACGGCGCAGATCTCGACCAGAGGCAGACCACGTCGCTCATGCTGGTCGTCTCGATCTCGGTCACGACCGCCAGCCGACCCCTCGCGGAGGTCCCTCTGAACATGTGATCCGACAGTTCGGGGGCGGCAGGAAGACTTGTGGCGAAGGGCACCCAACTCGTAACAGCGGCCTGCACGGTAGTCCGTGACCAAGGTTGCTCGCCATCATCTTGCAGGAGGTCACGATGACCGTGTTGTTGCGCGTGGCAGATGGGACTGCACCCGCGACTCCTCCTCCCACCCAGTTGGCAGTGGTTGGACCGACCACGCTTAGTTGGGGCAAACGTTGGCGGCGCTCCTGATCATGGGGTTCGTGTTGCTCGCCGCAGGCATTGTGGTGATGATGGCCCGTCGCCAAGCCGGCGGTCGAGCCGCGGGGAGCGGAGGGACCAGATCCGACAAGGGTTCCGCTGGGTTCGAGGCAGGTGCGAGCGTCGTGCGCAGCTGGATCGCGATCAGCCCCGTCATTGGCCTTCTACTGTTTTGCGCACTGACCTTCGCGATCGAAGACCAGACCCTGCGCAGCACTCTCATCGGTGGTCTCACAGCGAGCGTCGGGTCCGCGATGGCTTACTACCTCTCGACGAAGTCCACAGAGCAGGCGCGACAGGATCTCATACAAACCATCATTGGAGGCGAAGTCGTCCCTGCCCTGCACGGAATGGACGAGGCAACGGCGGCCAGCACCCTCGGCAAGACATCCCTGAAACTGGAGATCAACCCGCCCGAGTCGAAAGACGCCACCGCGACCGTGGAGTCCCAGAATCCGAACAGGGGCGCGTCTGCCCCGAAGGGATCCTCCGTCCAGGTCAAACTGGCGCCAACCCCAACCCCAGCCCCGCCCTCGCCCGAGACCCAGATTCCGATGCCATAGGGAGCCGTTGGGGCAGCTGGATGGCTGCAGCGCCTGCATGACGACCGGCATCATCTGTGGAGCAACCAGTAGTGGGTCATTCGCGGGTGGTGGCCGAGCTCGCTGCCCAGGCTGGTGCCAGGCTCGGCCTGGATGGCCCACAGGTGGGCGCGCTACGACGCGCCGGGCACGTGCTGGATCTCGGGCGGATAGGGGTGCCGAATCGGGTATGGGGCAAGACATCCGCCCTGTCGACGGCTGAGAAGGAGCGTGTGCGCTTGCACCCGTACCTGATACAACGCATCCTGGCTCGCGTCGACGCGGTGCACGGAATTGCGCAACTCGCCGGTGCGCACCACGAACGGCTCGACGGTTCCGGCTACCCCCAGGGGACATCGGGAGCGGAACTACGGCTTCCCGAACGTGTCCTCGCCGCCGCCGACACTTACCAGTCGTTGCGAGAACCGCATCCGCATCAACCGGCACACGGACCGGACGGGTGCGACGGAAGTCCTCCGCGAGGAGGTCCGGGCCGGACGTCTCGACGGACCAGCGGTCGAGGCCATCCTCGCCGCTGCTGGGCACACCCGGCCGGCTCGCGGCTCGTGGCCAGCTGGGCTGACGGACCGCGAGGTCGACGTCCTGCGGCTCATCGCGCGCGGCTGTTCAGCCATCGAGGTGGGCACCGAGCTGCACATCGCCCCCAAGACGGCCCGCAACCACGGAGCGCACCGAACATTGAGCTCTCCCGTCGCTGGCCTGCGTGAGCGTTTCGCGGGGTACGACGTGATGGGGCTGCCATTCCGCAGCGACCACTACCTCGCGCTGCGGCATTTCCCGGCCAACACGTTCGGTCGGCCCTACCACTCTGTGCGGCACCGCGGCTCGGACGCAACCTGGGTCCTCGACGAAGGCACCCCCATTTCCGCGAGTTGCACCGGACACTCCGACGCCGCGATCAGCGCTGCGTCCATGGTCGACATCTCGATCATGTGGACGGGACCGTGCCGGCTCAGCCTCGAGGTTCGCGGAGCACTTGTGTGGAACATTGAGCTGCAGCGCACCCAGGACCGCGCCAATGACTGGCGCCGGTCGGCTGATGCCGCGCGCGATGTGGGACCACCGCGTGGTGCACGCCGCGATGGGATGTGCGGCCGCACCGGTTCAAGGAGCCGCGCGAGTTCCGCTGGCGGGGACTGCGCCGGAAGGTCAGTCGTTCAAGGCGAACCCGCGCCGGATCCGGAGCATCGCCGACAGCCCCGCCGTCGTCGACGAGGTCGACGTCGGGCCGCCCGGTCCACTCCTCGAGCAGACGCGGCTCGGAGACTGCTGGCTGCCCCGGCGCGGGATCTTCTCGGTGGGCGAAACCAGTGTCGAGAATTTCGACCAGGGCTGCCACCGGCTGCCCATCCCGGACCAGGACTGCTTCGACGGCATCCTGGGCCAGGCTCGCCCGCCGGCTGCTCCTGGGACCTCGCAGCCCGGCTCTGCCGGGCAAACCAGACCGCGCTGCGCGGCCGGCGCACCCAATGGCCCACCACCGGGGTGTTTGACCAGCTCGTCGAAGAAGCCATCGCCGGCTACGACAAGATCATCGGCCTGGAACTGTCCGAGGTCGCCGTCCACGGCAGCCCGCACAAAACCCCGTGCGGTGGTGAAGGGACCGCTGCAAGCCGTCGCCGACCGCGGACTCCTGCTGGGCATTGAGACCTTGCACCTGGACCGTGGCTACGACAGCTTCCTCACCACCGAACGCTGCCAGGCCCTGGGGCTCACCGACATCGTCTGCGCCAAGAAGAAACCCAAGAGCGAAGCGAAGATCAAAACCGCTCCCCCTCGGACTGGGCTGGCCCGTTGAACGCACCAACTCCTGGTTCTCAAACTAACTTTGGTCAGCCGCGCTGCAACACCGATCGGTTCAGCAAACAACGACTCGGACAGGTCGCACTCGCCGTCGCCCTCATCCTGACCGTGAAACTCGTCAAAGGGGCCAAACGATGGACCAACTAGACCCGCTTATCCGCGCGCGCTCTAACTCGGTCCATTCCTCGCGCGGATCGTCGCGCTGGGCGGACTAATGGGGATGCCGATGCCGAAGGGGGCGCCGCCTCGCGCAGTGCGTGCACGCTCATGCCGTCGCCGCCGTAACCTGCAGCCCGTCCCGCACCTCGCTCGACAGGACGATGGTGCGCTCGATCGTGACGAGAACGCTCCGACCCCGTGGCGAGTCGACTTGGATCCAGTTCTGGTCCTTGAAGT
>JGI24129J20441_1000084_pt1 | contig 23366 bp, 20 predicted proteins | sample BarGraNGADG00211_FD_20441 | JGI IMG/M metagenome (IMG submission 20441) | reverse complement strand
CGGACCGGTGATGTCGGAGAAGGGGCGGCCGGTCGAGTTGGGCGCATAGACGGCTTGGTCGCCGGTGTGGTCGTAGGTCATCTGGCCGTCGAACATGGAGTTGTTGACGGGCACACGCGGGCGATTGACCGGGAGCTGGTGGAAGTTGGTGCCGATCCGGTTGCGGTGGGCGTCGGCGTAGGCGAACGTCCGCCCGAGCAGCATCTTGTCGGGAGAGAACCCGATGCCCGGCACGGTGTTGCCCGGAGAGAACGCCGCCTGCTCGACCTGGGCGAAGAAGTTGTCCGGGTTCTTGTTCAGGGTCATGGTGCCGACCTTGATCAGCGGGTAGTCCGCGTGAGGCCAGATCTTGGTCAGGTCGAACGGGTTGAAGCGGTACTCCTTGGCATCGGCGTACGGCATGACCTGCACCGAGAGCGTCCAGCTCGGGAACTCGTGCCGCTCGATCGCGTCGTGAAGATCGCGCCGGTGGTAGTCGGCGTCCTCACCGGCGATCCGGTTGGCCTCGGCGCCGGTCAGGCCCTCGACGCCCTGGTTGGAGATGAAGTGGTACTTCACCCAGCACTTCTCGCCGGCCGCGTTGATCCACATGTAGGTGTGCGAGCCGTAGCCGTTCATGTGCCGGAACGTCTTGGGGATGCCTCGGTCGCCCATGAGGTAGGTGACCTGGTGTGCCGACTCGGGGTTGAGCGTCCAGAAGTCCCACTGCATGTGGTTGCTGCGCAGCCCGGACCCCGGCAGCCGCTTCTGGCTGCGAATGAAGTGGGGGAACTTGATCGCGTCGCGGATGAAGAACACCGGCGTGTTGTTGCCGACGAGGTCGAAGTTGCCCTCGGAGGTGTAGAACTTCAACGCGAAACCGCGCGGGTCGCGCCACGTGTCGGGGCTTCCCTGCTCCCCGGCGACGGTCGAGAAGCGGGCCAGCATGTCGGTCTTGGCGCCCTTCTGGAACAGCGCCGCCTTGGTGTACCGGCTGAGGTCCTCGGTCACCTCGAGAACACCGAAAGCTCCGGAACCCTTGGCGTGCGGGCTGCGCTCAGGCACGCGCTCGCGGTTGAAGTGCGCCATCTGCTCCAGAAAATGCACGTCGTGCAGCAGGGTCGGGCCGTTGGCGCCCAAGGTCAGGGAGTTACGTTCGCTGATGGCCGGCGCACCGTTGCTCGTGGTCGAACCGTTCTGCTCCGTCATGATTCTCCTTCGTCTTCGTACGCGGGGGTTCACTATGGAATTTACGGGGTTTTCTGCTGGCAGGTGGGGCAAATGCCCCAGTAGGTCACTTCCGCTTCGTCGATCTCGAAACCGTTGGTGTTGCTCGGTTCCAGACACGGTGCTGACCCAGTGGCGCAGTCGATGTCCCCGACATCACCGCACATGCGGCATACGACGTGGTGGTGGTTGTCGCCCACGCGCGCCTCGAAACGGGCGGGGGAGCCGGCTGGCTCAATTCGGCGAACGAGCCGGGCGTCGGCCAGGGCGCGGAGTACGTCATAGACCGCCTGTGTCGAGACCGACCCGAGTCGTGAGCGGACCCTGGCGGTCAGGATCTCGACATCGGCATGTGGATTCGCGCGCACCTCGGTCAGGACGGCGACCCGCGGGGCGGTGACGCGCAGCGCGGCGCCGCGCAGCTCCTGTTCCGGGGTCATGGGCCCACCAAACCACTCAATCTGGAATGAGTCAAGACAAGGGCGTGTCGTCTCCGCGCTCACCACCGCTGACTGCTCGCAGGGAAACCCTGTCGTCGACGGGCCGTGGGCTGTGAAAAACTCGGTGGCATGCCGCTCGATCCGTACCGCCGTGTGTTATCCGTCCCCGCTCTGCGGCAGGCGCTGGTCCTCGGCATCCTGGTGCGTATCCCCATCTTTGCCGGTGGCGTGATTCTCACCCTCCACGTCGTCCAGGCCCTCCACCGTGACTATGGCTCGGCAGGGCTCGTGAGCGCCGCGGCGACAATCTGCATCGCGGTCAGCGGGCCATGGCGTGGCAGGTTGTTGGACACCAAGGGCCTGCGTCGTGTGGTCCTGCCCTCGTTGGTCGTCACCGCGGTCTGCTGGTCGATCGCGCCCTTCGTGGGCTACCTCCCGTTGCTCCTGCTTGCTGCGCTTGCCGGCCTGTTCGTCGTCCCGACGTTCTCGATCATCCGGCAGGCGGTCATCACGGCTGTGCCCGACAGCGATCGGCGGACTGCGCTGTCGCTGGACTCAGTGGCAGTCGAGCTGTCGTTCATGATCGGCCCGATGCTCGGCGTCTGGGCGGCCACCATCTGGTCGACCGCCTGGGTCCTGTTCACCGTCGAGATGTTGGGCGTCGTGGCCGGCTTCGGCCTCTGGCTGGCCAACCCCGTCCTGCATCAGGAGCATGTTGACGCGGCTGGTGCGGTCGGCGACCCCATCGGGAATCTGCCGCGCAGCGCATGGTTCCGTCCGCGGTTCCTGGCCGTGTGCGGCGCGGCGGCGGCAACCACGATTGTTCTCTCCGGCTCCGACATCGCCTTTGTCGCAGTCTTGCGCGGCTTCGACAAGATCTCCCTGATCGGCCCTGTTCTCGCCATCTGGGGTCTCGGGTCCCTGGTCGGCGGTCTCGTCTACGGCGCGCTCCACCGGTCGATCCCAGCGTTTCTGCTCCTGGGCGCACTGAGTGTTGCGACCATCCCGATGGCCCTCGCCCCGAGCGTCTGGCCGCTCGCAGCGTTGGCCTTCGTCTCGGGGCTGCCCTGCGCACCGACGATTATCGCCACGGTCGACCAGGTGAGCAGGATCGTGCCCGAGGCGGCCAGGGGAGAGGCCATGGGCTGGCACGGCTCCTTCATGACGGCCGGTTCCGCGCTGGGCGCACCGGCAGCCGGCGTGGCGATCGACCACTGGGGTTGGGGTGCCGGCTTTGTCAGCGTCTCCCTCGTCGGGCTCGGGGTGGCCGTGGTCGGGGCAGGTGCGACGCACACCCATCGCCGCCTCCGCGCGCAGGCGATGACCCGCTGAGGATTGGGAGTCTGGAGGTCGCGCTGGTAGCGTTATGCACGACCGGCTGTGTCGATGGGTTGCCCACAAGCTGCCCGACCGACATGGCGTGCAAGAGAAGCCAAGCAAGTCGCTTCCACCCGCGTCGGCACGCTCGCAGTTTCACTGCGGCAAGCCGCCGGGTTCCAGGTCCGCCCGGCTGGGGCGACGCACCGATGGTGCGTCGTGGCAGACGTGCAGCGTATGACGCGTGCTCGCCACCCGTCGTACGCGGCGGTTTGGTTGGGCGCTCCTTGTTTTCAAAGCTCCTCGCGCACCACACGGTGGCGGGGAGCTTTCCCCGTCTCTGATGGTCGCGTTGACGGACAACACTGTCCCCCTTGACGGACAACAAAGGAGAACCACATCAGCGAACCTCGTATCAACGACCGGATCCGGGTCCCGGAAGTGCGGTTGGTTGGCCCCAATGGTGAGCAGGTCGGCATCGTGCGCGTCGAGGACGCGTTGCGACTCGCTGCCGAGTCGGACCTTGACTTGGTCGAGGTGGCTCCGATGGCAAAGCCGCCGGTCGCCAAGCTCATGGACTTCGGCAAGTTCAAGTACCAGGAAGCCATCAAAGAGCGGGAAGCGCGCAAGAACCAGGTCAATACGGTCATCAAGGAGATCAAGCTCCGGCCGAAGATCGACCCGCATGACTACGCCACCAAGAAGGGCCACGTCGAGCGGTTCCTCAAGGCTGGCGACAAGGTCAAGGTGACGATCATGTTCCGCGGTCGCGAGCAGTCCCGGCCCGAGCTCGGCTTTCGCCTGCTGCAGCGCCTCGCCGAGGACATCGGCGAGCTCGGCTTCGTCGAGAGCACGCCCAAGCAGGACGGCCGCAACATGATCATGGTGATCGGTCCGACCAAGAAGAAGGCCGAGGCCAAAGCCGAACAGCGCCGCAAACGCGAAGAGGCCGGCCCAGGTGGCGCTGCGCATGCCAGGGTCGCCACGAGCACCGTCGATGCCCCCTCAGCTGCTGAGACCCCGGTGGCTGTTCCCGAGGTAGTTGTTCCAGAGGTGGTTGCACCCGAGGTGGCTGTCCCCGAGGTGCCTGCGGTCAAGGTTGCGACGCCCAAGGCGTCCGCGGTCAAGGTTGCGACGCCCAAGGCGCCTGCTGCCAAGGTTGCGACGCCCAAGGCGCCGGCAGCCAAGAAGGCTGCTCCCAAGAAGGCTGCTGCCAAGAAGGCCGTTCCCAAGGCTGCCGACACCAGTTCCGAGGCCAAGACCACGGCTACCGAGTAGCGCCCACAAGCTTCACGACAGAACCCCGCGGGTCGGCGACGACCCGCACAACTGAAGGAGATCGGCCCCATGCCGAAGATGAAGACCCACAGCGGCGCCAAGAAACGCTTCCGCCTCACCGGCACCGGCAAGGTCATGCGTGAGCAGGCCGGTGGCCGCCACCTGCTCGAGCACAAGTCTTCGAAGAAGACCCGCTCGATCGCGAACGACGTGGAGCTGAGCAAGCCCCAGGCCAAGAAGATCAAGAGGCTTCTCGGTAAGTAGCCGAAGAAGGTTCAGAGTCAAGAACGTCCAGACAGAATTCCGTCAGCTCCGCTGACAATGACATCCAACAGCTCCACTGACAATGACAATGACAGCTCCGCCGATTGCGGAAGCCGGTATGTCTCGGTCCGCGTCAGCAGGAAAATCAAGGCAAGGAGTCTCACGTGGCACGCGTGAAACGGGCGGTAAACGCCCACAAGAAGCGCAGGGTTGTTCTCGAGCGCGCCAGCGGCTATCGCGGACAGCGTTCGCGCCTGTACCGCAAGGCCAAGGAGCAGGTCACCCACTCTCTCGGTTATGCCTACCGCGACCGTCGCGCCCGCAAGGGTGACTTCCGTCGCCTCTGGATCCAGCGGATCAACGCCGGCGCCCGCGCCAATGGCATGACCTACAACCGCTTCATCCAGGGTCTGAAGGCTGCCGAGATCGAGGTCGACCGACGCATGCTGGCCGAGCTCGCCGTCAACGACGCCGCCGCCTTCGCCGCCCTTGTCGAGATCTCTCGGGCGAACGCGCCGGCGCAGGCCACGCACGCCACAGTCTGAGTCACTCCTTGGTTGCGCGCCGGTTCGACAACCCGAAGATCTGACCAACAGATGCTGACCAACATCAGCTCCGACCGGGTCAGGTCAGTGCGGGCGTTGAGCCGGCGCGCTGTGCGTGAGCGTGAGGGGCTGTTCCTTGCTGAAGGTCCACAGACCGTTGGCGAGGTCGTCGCGCACCGTCCTGACGCGGTCAAGGACCTCTACGTCGACGGGCAGTCGGCTGGCCCGCATACGGCCGTGCTGGAAACCGCCGAGACGGCCGGCCTGAGCATCCGTGAGGTCAGCCCCGACGTCCTCTCCGCCATGTGCGACACGAAGGTCCCGCAGGGGATCGTCGCCGTCTGCCGGCCCATCGATGTCGATCTCGATGTGGTCCTCGAGCTGCGCCCGAGGCTCCTGCTGATCTTGACCAACATCCGCGACCCCGGCAACGCCGGGACCGTCATCCGCAGCGCCGACGCGGCTGGAGCCGACGCCGTCCTGCTCAGCGACTCCAGCGTCGACATCTACAACCCCAAGGTGGTTCGATCGACCGTTGGGTCGCTGTTCCACCTGCCGATCGTGATTGGTGTGCCCATCCCAGATCTGCTGGATCGCGTCCGCCGCTCTGGTCTGACCCTGCTGGCCGCCGACGGCGCCGGGAAGTCTCTGCTGGCTGACAAGGACCTGGCCGGGCCGCACGCGTGGGTGATGGGAAACGAGGCGTGGGGACTCGGATCCGACGTCCTCGAGGCCTGCGACGACGTGGTGCGGATTCCGATCTACGGCAAGGCCGAGTCGCTGAACCTTGCGATGGCGGCGACTGTTTTCCTGTACACGTCAGCGGCCATGCAGCGCAGTGACCCAGCGAGTCGCTAAAGTCACCCCTATGGGACAAGGGGTGAACGCACGGGACGGGGCACCATCTGGCGGATGGCACTCCGACGTCTGTGACGCTCACCCCGACGGACTTCTTGTGGCCGACGAGCAGGGGTTCATCGTCTACACCAACGAACGAGCCTCCGTCATCATCGGAACCCCGGCCTCCGAGCTGCTCGGCCAGGACATCCGGACGGCGCTTCCGTTGCAGGAGAACGACGGTCGGTCCTGGTGGGCCTGCACCGATCCCTGGAAGGGTCTGGCCATCCGCTCCGGTCACCGCGAAAAGCTGCTGATCATCCCCGGACGGACCGAGGTCCTGGTGACCGCCAGATATGTCCGCCCAGGACGCAGCATGCCGGTCACTCAAGTGGTCGTGGCGCTGCGAGACGCAGAGGCACGGCGCCGCGCCGAAGCCAACAACTCCGCCCTGATCTCCACGATCGCCCACGAGCTTCGCTCACCCCTCACGTCGGTGAAGGGTTTTTCTTCCACGCTTCTGCGTCGCTGGGATCGTTTCACCGACGACCAGAAGCGGTTGATGCTGCAGACCATCGAGGCAGATGCGGACCGCGTCACCCGATTGATCACCGAGCTTCTGGACATCTCCCGGATCGACTCCGGACGCCTGGAGGTGCGCAGGCAGCCGGTGGACGTTACCGCGGCCATCAACCGGCACATAGAACGATTCGTGGCCAGCGGCTATGACCGGGCGCGGTTCGCACTCGGCAACGGGCGTGACGTGGTGTTGCCCGAGGTGTGGGCCGACCCTGACCGGCTTGACCAGATCCTCGCAAACCTGATGGAGAATGCCGTGCGCCACGGGGCGGGCACCGTCAGCATGTCCGTTGCCCCGATCGGACGCGAAGGCGACGAGGCCGTCGCCGTCACCATCAGCGACGAGGGCGAGGGCATCTCGCCAGAGCAGTACCCCATGATCTTCACCCGCTTCTGGCATGGGCGCACCCGCGGCGGCACCGGCTTGGGCCTCTACGTCGTACGCGGACTCGTCGAAGCCCACGGTGGGACGATCAGCGTCGGCCGGGCGGCAGCCGGAGGGGCCGAGTTCAGGTTCACGTTGCCTGCCGGCACCCCTGAGCACGTCGTCTGAACCACCACCACGCCAACAGATTTGAAAGCGATGTCTGGACCCAACAAGAGCTATGACCCTGTCGAAGTCAGCACGCTCGATCCGGCCGCCCTCGCCAGGGCTGTCGCCGAAGCCCTGGCTGCCTTTACCGCCGCCGACTCGCTGGATTCACTCAAGGCGGCGCGCCTGGCCCACCAGGGTGACTCGAGCGCCTTGTCCCAGGCCAACCGCGAGATTGGTGCCCTGCCCCCGACCGCCAAGGCTGAGGCGGGCAAGCGGGTCGGCATGGCGCGCGGGCAGGTCGCCAAGGCCCTGGCGGCACGTCAGAGCGAGCTCGAGGTCGAGCGCGATGCACGTTTGCTCGTCGAGGAGACGGTGGATGTCACTGCGCCGGTGGCCCGCCGCCCCGTCGGTGCGCGACATCCTCTCGAGCTCATCTCCGAGCGCATCGGCGACATCTTCGTGGCTATGGGCTGGGAGATCGCCGAGGGGCCCGANGTTGAGTCCGAATGGTTCAACTTNGACGCGCTCAACCTGGGTGCCGACCACCCCGCCCGCCAGATGCAGGACACGTTCTTCGTCGACCCGCCAGACGCCGGACTGGTCCTGCGCACGCACACCTCCCCGGTTCAGGTCCGGTCGATGCTCGAGCGCGACCTGCCGCTCTACATCGTCTGTCCCGGCAAGGTGTTCCGCACCGACGAGCTCGACGCCACGCACTCTGCGGTGTTCCATCAGATCGAGGGACTCGCGGTTGCCGAGGGCCTGACCATGGCGCACCTGCGGGGCACGCTCGATCATTTCGTCGAAGCGCTGTTCGGCGCGGGGCTGGAGACGCGCCTGCGACCGTCATACTTCCCCTTCACCGAGCCGAGCGCCGAGCTCGACTTCCGGTGCTTCATCTGCGGTGGCTCGGATGACCATTGCCGCACGTGTGGCGGCACCGGCTGGATCGAGTGGGGCGGCTGCGGGATGGTCAACCGCCATGTCCTCACCGCCTGTGGCATCGACCCCGACCGCTACACCGGCTTCGCGTTCGGCATGGGTATTGAGCGGGCGCTGATGCTGCGCCATGGGGTCAAGGACATGCACGAGATGGTCGAGGGTGACGTGCGGTTCAGCACCCAGTTCGGGATGGAGATCTGATGCGGGCGCCAGTCTCGTGGCTGCGTGAGTACGTCGAGGGTGCGCCGGTCGCAACGGGTCGCGAGGTCGCAGCCAGTCTGGTTCGTCTGGGTCTGGAGGAGGAAGACCTGCACGATGGCGACATCACCGGCCCTCTTGTCGTGGGTCGCGTCCTCGAGTTCGTCGAAGAGCGGCAGAAGAACGGCAAGCCGATCCGCAGGTGTCAGGTCGACGTGGGCCAGCACGGTCAACGGATCTCTGAGGGCACGCATCAGGGGATCGTCTGTGGCGCCACCAACTTCGCTGTCGATGACCTCGTGGTCGTCGTGCTGCCGGGGGCCGTCCTTGGCGGCGGCATTCATATCTCCGCACGCAAGACCTACGGGCAGGTCAGCAACGGGATGATCTGCTCCGCCGCCGAGCTTGGCATCGGCTCCGGTCCTGATGCCACTGACGGCATCGTTGTGCTGCAGTCTCTGCTCGGTGCTGACGTCGCGGCCACGCTGACTCCCGGAGACGACGCGATCGAGCTCCTTGGCCTGGCTGACGAGGTCGTTGAGGTCACCGTCACTCCCGACCGTGGCTACTGCCTCAGCATGCGCGGCATGGCCCGTGAGTACGCCCATGCCACGGGCGGAACCTTCCGCGACCCTGCCAACATCGAGACGGCGTCGGCCAATGCGAGCGGCTATGCCGTTCAGCTGACCGACGAGGCACCGCTGAACGGCCGCACGGGCTGTGACCGATACGTGGCACGAGTAGTGCGGGGGNTNNANGCGTCAGCNGTCTCGCCGCCGTGGATGCAGAAGCGGCTCACCCAGATGGGGATGCGGCCNATCTCGCTTGCGGTCGACGTCACCAACTACGTGATGCTCCTGCTCGGCCAGCCNTTGCACGCGTTCGACGTCTCGACCCTGNGAGGGCCGATCGTCGTACGCCGAGCGCNGGCNGGCGAGACGCTGACAACCCTCGACGANGTGTTGCGCACGCTGTACCCGCAGGATCTGCTGATCACCGACGGTGGCACAGCTGTCCTGGCCATCGCCGGGGTGATGGGTGGCGCCACCTCAGAGGTTGGCGCGTCCACGACCGACGTACTGGTCGAGGCGGCGCACTTCGACCCGACGTCGGTGGCGCGTTCCTCTCGTCGCCACCGGCTGATCACGGAGGCTTCCAAGAGATTCGAACGAGGGGTGGACCCGGACATCACCGCTGTGGCCGCGCAGCTGGCTGTCAACCTGCTGGTGGAGTTCGGTGGGGGAGTCGTCGATGAGGGTGTCACGGACGTGGATCACCGNCCGGCACGCGCTCGGATCGATCTCGACCCGAGCCTGCCGGCCAGGTTGGTCGGTCTGCCGTACAGCCGCGCGGAGGTCATCGCCACTCTGCGCGAGATCGGCTGCGACGTTCTTGAGCTGTCCGGATCCGGATCAGAGTCTGGGACATCGACTGACTCGTCAGTGCTGTCGGTGCTGCCGCCCTCCTGGCGCCCGGACCTGACCAACGGGCCTGACTTCGTCGAGGAGGTCGTGCGACTTCGTGGCTATGACCAGATCCCTTCGGTCCTTCCGCAGGCGGGCAGCGGCCGCGGGCTGACCCACGGCCAGCGCGTCCGGCGCGTTCTGGCCAACTTCCTCGCCGCGCAAGGCTTTGTCGAGGTGCTGACCTATCCGTTCGTGTCGCCACAGAGCCATGACGACCTGGGGCTGCAGGCGGATGACCCACGTCGTCACACCGTGCGTATTGCCAACCCGCTTTCTGACGAGGCGCCGCTGATGCGGACCTCTGTGCTGTCGACGCTGGTCGAGGCGCTGCGCCGCAACGTGTCTCGCGGGCAGCGTGATGCTGCCGTCTTCGAGCTCGGGCTTGTCACACGACCGAGCAGGGCACTCGGGGCGGCGCCCATCCCCGGCACCCAGGCGCGTCCGGACGACGCGACGCTCACGCAGATCCTGGCGGCTGTTCCGCCTCAGCCGCGGATGATTGCTTTTGCGCTGACCGGCGCGTCCGACCGGGCGGGATGGTGGGGACCAGGCCGTCCGGCTGACTGGGCCGATGTGGTCGGTGCCGCGAGGGCCATGGCATCGGCGCTCGCGATCGAGCTGGTGGTCACGGCCGATGACTATGCACCATGGCACCCCGGTCGATGTGCACGCCTGGCGCTGGCTGACGGCACGGTTGTGGGTCACGCCGGAGAGCTGCACCCTAAGGTGGTGGCTGCGCTCGGCCTGCCACCACGCACATGTGTCGGCGAGCTGAACGTCGACGTCCTCACCTCGGCGTGCGAAGCCAAGGTCCAGGCACGCGAGCTGTCGACCTACCCCGTGGCACGCAGCGATGTCGCCCTTGTCGTCGATGAGCAGATCCACGCAGCCGCCCTTGAGTCCGCTCTGCGGCAAGGGGCGGGCGAGCTGCTCGAATCGGTCTCGCTCCTGGACATCTATCGCGGTGACCAGATCGGGCCGGGGCGCAAGTCGCTGGCCTACCATCTGGTCTTCCGCGCACCTGACCGCACCTTGACCACGAAAGAGGTCAACGGGCTTCGGGATCAGGCTGTCGCGTCCGCCGCGTCCGCTGTGGGCGCCGTGCAGCGCTGAACCCAACGTGTTCTGCATAAGTTCCCGAACGCATGTATAGTCATACAATGCTGACGACGGCGATTGCGGGTGCCAGCGGCTATGCCGGGGGAGAGATCCTGCGGCTGCTGCTCGGACACCCCGACATGCGGGTGGGGGCCCTCACGGCCGCATCCAGCGCGGGCGCCAGCCTTGGCNCCATCCATCCGCACCTTCCAGGGTTGGCCGACCGGGTGCTGCAGGAAACCACACCGGAGACGCTGGCTGGCCATGACGTCGTCTTCCTCGCGCTGCCCCACGGCGCCTCTGCCGCGCTCGTGGACCGGCTGCCGGATGACGTGCTCGTGATCGACTGCGGCGCCGACTTCCGGTTGGCCGATCCTCAGCAGTGGCGGCTCTTCTACGGGACCGACCATGCAGGAACGTGGCCCTACGGGCTGCCAGAGCTTCCGCTGCCCCAAGGCCACAAGGGCCGCGANNNGTTGGTGGGGGCTCGTCGGATCGCCGTCCCCGGCTGCTATCCNACNGCGTGCACGTTGGCACTCGCACCAGGGTTCGTCGAGGGACTTCTCGAGATGGACGANGTCGTCATCGTGGCAGCAAGTGGCACCTCGGGTGGGGGCAAGTCGCCGGCNCCGCACCTTCTGGGGGCAGAGACCATGAGCTCCATGTCGCCCTATGGTGTCGGCGGCGTTCATCGGCATACACCCGAGATCGAGCAGAACCTCGGCGCTTCNGCNGGGCAGCCCGTGACCGTCTCGTTCACGCCCACNCTCGCGCCGATGCCTCGCGGCATCCTGGCCACGTGCACGGCCAAGGCGAAGCCCGGACTCGCGGCTGCCACCCTGCGCGACGCCTGGCACGCGGCGTACGACGATGAGCCCTTCGTCTACCTGCTGCCGCAGGGACAGTGGCCTCGGACCGCAGATGTGCTGGGCAGCAACAACATCCACCTACAGGTTGCGCTGGACGAACGAACCGGACGAGTCATTGCCGTGGCCGCTGTGGACAACCTGACCAAGGGCACCGCTGGGGCAGCCGTCCAGTGCGCCAACCTTGCCTTGGGGCTGTCTGAGACCACCGGACTGCCCACCGCAGGGGTGGCCCCGTGAGCACCGGTGACATGGGCGCCACTGACATGGTCCGCGCAGCGGGTCGTCAGAGCCGGTTGGACGCGGCCACCAAGGCGCAGACGCTGGTCGAGGCGCTGCCGTGGCTCGAGCGTTTTCGGGGTGCCCTCATCGTCATCAAGTACGGCGGCAACGCCATGGTCGATGACACGCTCAAGGCGGCGTTCGCCCAGGACATCGTGTTCTTGCGCTATGCCGGGCTGCGGCCCGTAGTTGTGCACGGCGGCGGCCCGCAGATCGCAACCATGCTGGATCGGGTCGGTCTGGTCACTGAGTTCAAGGCCGGTCTGCGGGTGACCACCCCAGAGGTCATGGAGGTCGTCCGCATGGTGCTGACCGGTCAGGTGGGGCGTGAGCTTGTCGGGCTGCTCAACCAGCATGGCCCACTGGCGGTGGGCTTGTCCGGTGAGGACGCTGGACTGTTCGGAGCTCGCAAACGGGTGGCGATCATCGATGGCCTCCCGGTGGACCTTGGCCTGGTCGGTGATGTCGAAAGCGTGAATCCCTCTGCGGTCATGGACATCCTGGACGCGGGGCGGATCCCTGTGGTGTCGACGGTGGCCCCCGACCTCGACGTCGACGGGCAGGTCCTCAACGTCAACGCCGACTCGGCCGCGTCAGCCCTCGCGGTCGCGCTGAAGGCCGAAAAGCTTGTGGTGCTCACCGATGTCGAGGGTGTCTATGCCAACTGGCCCGACAAGGACTCCTTGCTCTCGCGGCTGACGGTGAGTGCGGCAGCAGATCTGATGACCCGGGTGAGCGAAGGCATGGTGCCCAAGCTGGAGGCGTGCGTGAGGGCCGTGACCCAAGGAGTGCCGCAGGCGCACGTCATCGATGGCCGGCAACCACACTCGCTGTTGCTCGAGGTATTCACCAGCGAAGGCATCGGAACCATGATCGTTCCGGACACGACATGAGGCCGACCGTGGACAGCGCGACCTATCTGGATCGCTACGCACATTCGGTGATGGGCGTCTTTGGTCGTCCCAAGGCTGTCCTGACCCGCGGCGAGGGCTGCTACGTATGGGATGCCGACGGCAAGCGCTATCTCGACCTGCTCGCCGGGATAGCCGTCAACGCGCTTGGCCACGGACACCCCGACGTGGTCGATGCGGTCTGCAAGCAGGCTGCGTCCCTGATCCATGTATCCAACTTCTTCGCCACCCCGCCGCAGATCGAGCTGGCCGAGCGGCTGCTGGCGGTCGCCGGCGCACCAGACGGCTCTGCAGTCTTCTTCGGCAATTCGGGCACCGAGGCGATCGAAGCCGCGATCAAGTTGAGCCGTCGGACCGGCCGCACGGCTCTGGTCGCTGCGGAAGCGTCCTTCCATGGGCGCACCACAGGGGCACTGGCACTGACCCACAAGCACGCGTATCGCGAGCCGTTCGCGCCGCTGATCCCGTCCGTCACCCACGTCCCCCTCAACGATGAACAGGCCCTGCGTGCCGCTGTCACCGCGGATGTCGCGGCCCTCTTCCTGGAGCCGATCCAGGGCGAGGCGGGAGTCGTGGCAGCGGACGCGGCATACCTGCAGCTTGCCCGTGAGCTGACCACTGCCACAGGGACGTTGCTCATCCTCGACGAGGTCCAGACCGGCGTGGGCCGTACCGGGACGTGGTTCGCGTTTCAGCAGGCCGGCATCGTTCCGGACGCCATCACGGTTGCCAAGGGGCTTGGCGGAGGCGTCCCGATCGGTGCACTAGTGACCTTTGGCCCAACCGTCAGCGCACTGCTCACAGCCGGTCAGCACGGAAGCACCTTTGGCGGCAATCCGCTGGCGACGGCCGCAGGGCTCGCCGTACTCGACGCGATCGACAGGGACGGACTGCTCGCCCACGCCACATCAGTTGGCAACCATCTGGCCGATTCGGTTGCGGCGCTTGGTCATCCGTTGATCTCGGGTGTTCGCGGGGCAGGACTCCTGCGCGCCATCGTGCTGTCGGCAGACGTGTCGGCCATCGTTGCTGATCGTGCACTGACGGCTGGCTTCATCATCAATGCGCCGACGCCGGACGCACTCCGGTTTGCGCCCCCGCTGATCATCACACTGGCGCAGGTCGACGAGTTCGTGGCGGCGTTGCCGCGGCTCCTCGACGGGCTGGGCGCGGCGTCGTGATCCCGCAGACCAGGGCTGGTCGACGTCAGCTCATCCTCGACATACTCGGACGCCAGAGCGTGCGCTCCCAGGGAGAGCTCCTGGAGATCCTGTCGCGAGACGGTATCGAGGTCACACAGGCGACCTTGTCGCGGGACCTTGTCGAGCTCGGTGCTGTCAAGGTCCGCGAGGGCAAGGCCTTGGTCTATGCCGTGCCCGGGCTGGGTGGAGATCGCACTGTCCGCGTGGCCCCTGGTCTTGACGAGGTGAGCTCACACTTGCGGCGTCAGTGTGAGGAGCTGCTCGTCACCGCGCGGGCCTCGGCCAACCTCGTGGTCGTGCGCACGCCGGCGGGAGCCGCCAACTACCTGGCCTCAGCGATCGACCACGCGGGCGCGCCGGACATCTTGGGCACCATCGCCGGTGACGACACCGTCATGATCATCACCAGCGGAGCACAAGAGAGCCATGCGCTGGTGAGCCGACTGCTGGCTCTGGCCGGTCGCGAGCGAACCGAGTCGACCCATGAACCCCACCCTGCAGGCCCACCCAGTCGTCATTTCGACGATGACACCACAAGGAGTCCCCGTGACTGACCGCGTTGTTCTCGCTTATTCCGGAGGTCTTGACACCTCTGTCGCCATCGGCTGGATCGCTGAGGCCATCGGCGCCGAGGTGATCGCCGTCGCCGTCGACCTGGGCCAGGGCGGAGAGGACCTCGACACCATCCGTAAGCGCGCGCTCGACTGCGGCGCCGTCGAGGCTTATGTGGCCGACGCCCGCGAGGAGTTCGCCGACGGCTACTGCCTCCCGGCGATCCAGGCGAACGCCCTCTACATGGACCGCTACCCGCTGGTCTCGGCGCTGAGCCGTCCGCTGATCGTCAAGCACCTGGTCCAGGCCGCCCGGCAGCACGGCGCCACCGTCGTCGGCCACGGCTGTACCGGCAAGGGAAACGACCAGGTCCGCTTCGAGGTCGGCATCTCGTCCCTGGCGCCCGACCTCACCTGTATTGCGCCCGTCCGTGATCTCGCGCTGACGCGCGACAAGGCGATCGACTACGCCGAGAAGCACAACCTGCCGATCGAGACCACGAAGAAGAACCCGTACTCCATCGACCAGAACGTCTTCGGTCGTGCCGTCGAGACNGGCTTCCTCGAGGACATCTGGAACGNNCCCATCGAGGACCTCTACACCTACACCAAGGACCCCGCGCGCCCGCACGAGGCNGACGAGGTCGTCATCACGTTCGANGCCGGNGTGCCCGTCGCCATCGATGGNGTGAAGGTCAGCGTCCTGCAGGCCATCCAGGCGCTCAACGAGCGGGCTGGCAATGCCGGTGTGGGCCGNCTCGACCTGGTCGAGGACCGTCTCGTCGGCATCAAGAGCCGCGAGATCTACGAGGCCCCCGGTGCCATCGCCCTCATCACCGCTCACCAGGAGCTCGAGAACGTCACGGTGGAACGTGAGCTCGGCCGCTACAAGCGNNTCGTCGAGCAGAAGTGGGGCGAGCTCACCTACGACGGTCTGTGGTTCAGCCCNCTGAAGCGCTCGCTGGATGCATTTGTGGCATCCACCCAGGAGTACGTCTCCGGCGACATCCGGATGACGCTGCACGGTGGTCGCGCGGTCGTCACCGGTCGGCGCTCCGAGACCAGTCTCTACGATTTCGGCCTGGCTACCTACGATGCCGGCGATACGTTCGACCAGAGCCAGGCCAAGGGCTTCATCGAGCTGCACGGCCTCTCCAGCAAGATCGCCGCCGGTCGCGACCTGCGACCGGGCAAGTGACCGGGAGGCATCGTGACCGACCCACAGACCGGCATTCCGGCGTCCGGTATGCCGGAGCCTGACTCCCTTTCCCCACCGGCCAAGGTCAGTCTCTGGGGTGGCCGTTTTACCGGCAACACGTCGGATGCGTTGGCTCGGTTGTCCAAGTCAACCCACTTCGACTGGCGGCTCGCGCCCTACGACATCGCGGGGTCGCGCGCGCATGCCCGGGTGCTGCATCGCGCCGGCCTGCTCGACGACGCGGGCCTGGCCGCCATGCTTGACGGACTCGCACGGCTCCTGGTCGACGTGGAGTCTGGGGCGTTCGGCCCTGACGAAGAAGACGAGGACGTTCACACCGCGCTCGAACGCGGCCTGATCGAGCGCGCGGGCGCCGACGTCGGCGGTCGGCTGCGCGCCGGCCGCTCGCGCAACGACCAGGTCGCCACCTTGTTCCGTATGTATCTGCGCGACCACGCCCGAACCATGAGCGCGCTGGTGCTCGAGGTCGTGGACGCCCTGGTGGCGCAGTCGCACCAGCACATCGACGTCGCGATGCCCGGTCGCACCCACCTCCAGCACGCCCAGCCTGTCCTGCTGGCCCATCACCTCCTGGCGCACGCGTGGGCCTTGTTGCGCGATGTCGAGCGCTGGCAGGACTGGGACCGGCGGGCGGCCATCTCGCCATACGGGTCGGGGGCACTGGCTGGCAGCTCCCTCGGGCTGGACCCTGAGGCGGTGGCCGCCGACCTCGGTTTCACCTCCGCTGTCGGGAACTCCATCGACGGCACCGCGAGCCGCGACTTTGCCGCGGAGTTCGCCTTTGTCAGCGCCATGACGGCAGTCGACATCTCTCGACTCGCCGAGGAGGTTGTCATCTGGTCCACCAAGGAGTTCTCGTTCGTCACCCTGGACGACGCCTACTCCACGGGGTCGAGCATCATGCCGCAGAAGAAGAACCCCGACGTGGCCGAGCTGGCTCGCGGCAAGGCGGGGCGTCTGGTGGGGGACCTCGCCGGTCTGCTCACGACGCTCAAGGCGTTGCCCCTTGCCTATAACCGCGATCTGCAGGAGGACAAGGAACCCGTATTCGATGGCGTTGACACCCTCGAGGTCCTGCTTCCCGCCTTCGCCGGGATGATCGCGACCCTGCGGTTCAACACCGAGCGACTCGAGTCACTTGCACCGCAGGGATTCTCGCTGGCCACAGACATCGCCGAATGGCTTGTCCGCAAGGATGTGCCGTTCCGCGTCGCCCACGAGGTGGCAGGCACCTGCGTCCGCGAGTGTGAGGGCCGTGGCATCGAGCTGTGGGAGCTCTCCGATGACGAGCTGGCGGCCATCTCGGCACACCTCACGCCAGCTGTGCGCGCGGTGCTGACCGTGCGAGGGTCACTCGAGTCCCGTGACGCCAAAGGTGGTACAGCGCCGGTGCGGGTGCGCGAGCAGCTGGAAGACGTGAAGACCGTCGCTGCCGGGCTACGAGCATGGGCCACGACGGCGGTCACCGTTGCCGTCGGAGCTGCTGCGCTGTCGTCATAACAGTCCCGCCTCACAGAGGCTCAGATGGAGAGGCTAAGGTCTGACCGCGAGGAGTATTGCGGGAGTATACCCCGTAGGGCATACCCCCGCTGACCACGTTGCAGGACATACCGCGACCAGTCGGTCGCGGTTCGTGTGCCCATCACCTGGAGGTTCGATGGCGGTAAACGAGCACCCCACCACAGCAGCTAAGCACCTGGGGGGGCCGCGCCGGTGAGCAAGACTGACTTCTCAGGCGGAGTTGACGCCCCAGGAAGAGCGAAGATCTCGGTCCGAACCTTGCGCGAGGACCGTTGGTGGTTGGAGCCGTTCTTGACCTTCGTCGGGCTGAGCGCGTTCGTGCTCTACGGCGTCATCCGGACCGCCACCCAGAGCGCCTACTTCAGCGAGGGCGCCGGCTACTCCTACCTCTCACCGTTCGCCTCGCCCTGCGTGAGCGCGAGCTGTGTTGAGGGCTCCAGCCACTTCGGGCACTGGTTCGGTGCCTTCCCCCAGATGATCCCGCTGGCGATCGTCACCCTGCCGTTCCTGCTCGGGTTCCGGCTGACGTGCTACTACTACCGCAAGGCCTACTACCGCGCGTTCTGGCTCTCGCCGCCCGCGTGCGCAGTGCCCGAGCCGAAGACCAAGTACACCGGGGAGACGCGCTTCCCGCTCCTCGCGCAGAACCTGCACCGGTACTTCTGGGCCATGGCGGTCCTGATCTCGGTGATCAACACGTACGACGCGGTGAAGGCGTTCCACGGCACGGAGGGCTTCGGGTTCGGCCTGGGCAACGTCATCCTGGTCGCCAACGTCCTGTTGTTGTGGGCCTACACCCTCGGCTGTCACTCCTGCCGACACATCACCGCCGGTCGGATCAACAACTTCTCCAAGCACCCGGTGCGCTACTGGTTCTGGGAAAAGATCAACTGGCTCAACAGTCGGCACATGCGACTTGCATGGACCACCTTGGGCACCTTGGTATTCACCGACGCCTACATCGCGCTGGTCTCCGCCGGCACTATTTCTGATCTGAGGTTCATCGGATGAGCGAGTTCGAACGCTACGAGTACGACGTTGTGGTCATTGGCGCCGGTGGAGCCGGGCTGCGGGCCGCGATCGAGGCCAGGGAACACGGCCTGCGCACGGCCATCATCTGCAAGTCCTTGTTCGGCAAGGCGCACACGGTGATGGCCGAGGGCGGCATCGCCGCCTCCATGGGCAACGTCAACTCCAAGGACAACTGGCAGGTCCACTTCCGCGACACCATGCGCGGCGGCAAGTTCCTCAACAACCCGCGCATGGCAGAGCTGCACGCCAAGGAGGCTCCGGACCGCGTCTGGGAGCTCGAGACCTACGGCGCGCTGTTCGACCGCACGGAAGACGGACGGATCAGTCAGCGCAACTTCGGCGGGCACGAGTACCCGCGACTCGCCCACGTGGGCGACCGCACCGGTCTCGAGCTGATCCGCTCCCTGCAGCAGAAGATCGTCTCGCTCCAGCAGGACGACCTCATCGAGCACGGGGACGCTGAGGCCCGTCTCAAGGTCTTCGCCGAGTGCACCATCACCGACCTGCCACGGACCGACGGCGCGGTGTCCGGCGCCATGGGCTACTGGCGTGAGTCCGGCAAGTTCGTCGTGTTCGAGGCGCCGGCGGTCATCATCGCGACCGGCGGTATGGGCAAGAACTTCAAGATCACCAGCAACTCCTGGGAGGGCACCGGCGACGGGCTCGCCCTGGCCCTGCGCAGCGGCGCCACCCTGGTCAACATGGAGTTCATCCAGTTCCACCCCACAGGCATGATCTGGCCACCGTCGGTCAAGGGCCTGCTCGTGACCGAGTCGGTTCGAGGCGACGGCGGAGTCCTGCGCAACTCCGAGGGCAAACGCTTCATGTTCGACTACGTCCCTGAGGTCTTCAGGGGCCAGTACGCCGCGACCGAGGAAGAGGGGGACCGCTGGTACAAGGATCAAGTGAACAACAAGCGCCCGCCCGAGCTTCTGCCGCGTGACGAGGTTGCGCGCGCGATCAACAGCGAGGTCAAGGCCGGCCGGGGCACCGCCCACGGTGGCGTGTTCCTTGACGTGTCGACGCGGCTGCCTGCCGAAGAGATCCTCCGCAAGCTGCCCGCGATGCACCACCAGTTCAAGGAGCTCGCGGACGTTGACATCACGAAAGAGCCGATGGAGGTTGGCCCGACCTGCCATTACCTGATGGGTGGCATCGAGGTCGACGCGGACACCACTGCCAGCCGGGTCCCGGGACTGTTCGCCGCCGGCGAGGCAGCCGGAGGGATGCATGGCTCCAACCGTCTCGGCGGCAACTCGCTGTCCGACCTGCTCGTCTTCGGACGGCGCGCCGGAGCGGGTGCGGCGGCATACGTCCTGGGTCTGGGAGACAACCGACCCAAGGTGCTGCCGTCAGACCTCGTGACCGGTGAGGCTGCAGCCGTGGCACCCTTCGAGAATGAGGGTGAAAACCCCTACACGCTGCACCAGGAGCTTCAGCAGACGATGAACGACCTGGTCGGCATCATCCGACGTGAGAGCGAGATTCGTGAGGCTATCGCCGCGTTGGAGGGCCTGAAGGTCCGCGCGGCCAAGGTCAGCGTCGAGGGACATCGGCAGTTCAACCCCGGCTGGCACCTTGCGCTGGATCTGCGCAACATGCTGACGGTCTCAACCTGCGTGGCCCTGGCGGCGCTGGAGCGTGAAGAGAGTCGTGGTGGGCACACTCGCGAGGACTTCCCCGGGATGAACCCGAACTGGCGGGGTGTCAACCTCATCTGCTCCCTGGATGGCGAAGGGGGCTCCGTGTTGATCGAACACAAGCCCGTGCCAACGATCCGACGCGACCTGCTCGAGCTGTTCGAGCGCGTCGAGCTGTCGAACTACCTCACCGAGGCCGAGGTGGCCACCCTGGACGAGCCGTCGGTCACGCCCGAACAAGGGACTCAGCCATGACCTACGCGGCGCATTTTCGGGTGTGGCGTGGAGACTCCAACGGCGGCGAGCTGAAGGACCATACGGTCGAGGTCAACGAGGGTGAGGTCGTTCTCGACATCATCCACCGGATTCAGTCCGAGCAGGCGCACGACCTGGCCGTTCGCTGGAACTGCAAGGCGGGCAAGTGCGGGTCGTGCAGCGCCGAGGTCAACGGCCGTCCGCGGCTGATGTGCATGGCCCGGATGAACACCTTCACCAAGGAAGAGACCGTGACGGTCACGCCGTTGCGCACCTTCCCGATCATCCGTGACCTGGTGACGGACGTGTCCTTCAACTACGAGAAGGCCCGTCAGATCCCGGCCTTCGCGCCGCCGAAGGACCTGGCTCTGGGTGAGTACCGCATGGCCCAGGTCGATGTCCAGCGTTCGCAGGAGTTCCGCAAGTGCATCGAGTGCTTCCTGTGCCAGGACGTCTGTCACGTNGTGCGCGACCACGAGGACAACAAGAAGTCCTTCGCCGGACCGCGGTTCCTCATCCGTGCCGCGGAGCTCGCCATGCATCCGCTGGATGCACGCAAGGACCGGGCCGACTTCGCGGTGGAGGAGCAGGGGATCGGGCTGTGCAACATCACCAAGTGCTGCACGGAGGTCTGCCCCGAGCACATCAAGATCACCGATAACGCCATCATCCCCATGAAGGAACGGATCGTCGATCGCCGATACGATCCACTGGTATGGCTGGGCAAGAAGATCGGTCGCAGGACCGACTGACCCGCGCGTTCTTCGCGCGACCCGTTCTGGATGTGGCACCCGAGCTTCTCGGGTGCCACATCTCGCATGCGGGTGTCACGGTGCGTCTCACCGAGGTTGAGGCGTATGACGGGTCGAACGACTCCGGCTCTCATGCTTTCAGGGGTCTCACCCCGCGCACGCAGGTGATGTTCGGCGAGCCGGGTGGCCTGTATGTCTATTTCACCTACGGGATGCACTGGTGCGCCAACCTTGTCTGCGGCTCCGTCGGGTCCGCCAGTGCAGTGCTCCTGCGCGCTGGTGAGGTGATCGACGGCCTGGACGTGGCTCGTTCGCGTCGCCCTGGTGTCCCCGACCGGGACCTGGTGAGGGGCCCTGCCCGCCTGGCGCTGGCGCTCGCGCTCGGACGCGACCAGAACGGCAGGGACACCTGCGCGGCTGACAGCCCTTTCGTGGTGCGTACGGGGAAGCGTGACCCTTCATCGACCTCAAGGGGCGCCAGCGTGCGGACCGGGCCCCGTGTCGGGGTCAGCGGGCCGGGTGGTGACGCCGCGGTGTACCCCTGGCGGTTCTGGCTCGAAGGGGAGGCGACGGTCTCGGCATACCGCGCTGGCACGGTCCGTCCACCGAAACCGGTTGGCCGGTCCCCGGAGGCGTAGGGCAGGCTGTGCCGTGACCGCATGGGCCAGTGAAGGGAACAGGACGCTGTGAGCGACATCCTCGAAGAGCTGCAGTGGCGTGGCCTGGTGGCGCAGACCACCGATGAGCCGGCGCTGCGTGAGGCGCTCGCCGACGGACCCGTCACCTTCTACTGCGGTTTCGACCCGACCGCGCCGAGCCTGCACATGGGCAATCTCGTCCAGCTGATTCTGATGCGCCACCTGCAGCGGGCGGGCCACCACCCGATCTGCCTCGTGGGTGGTTCCACCGGCCTGATCGGCGACCCCAAGGCAACGGCTGAGCGCACCTTGAACTCGCCCGAGACGGTGGCCACCTGGGTGGCACGCATCCAGGCCCAGGTGCAGCCGTTCCTCGACTTTGACGGGGACAACCCCGCCATCATGGTCAACAACCTTGACTGGACCGCGCCGATGTCCGCGTTGGACTTCCTGCGTGACGTCGGCAAGCACTTCAGGGTCAACGCCATGATCAGGAAGGACGCCATCGCGACTCGCCTGGCCAGCCAGGACGGCATCTCCTACACCGAGTTCAGCTACCAGCTGCTGCAGGGGCTGGACTACCTGCACCTCTACCGCACCTANNGCTGCANTCTTCAGACCGGNGGCACCGACCAGTGGGGCAACCTCACGGCCGGCTCAGATCTGATCCATCGGGCCGAGCATCAGTCGGTGCACCTGCTGACCACGCCGCTGGTGACCAAGGCTGATGGCACCAAGTTCGGCAAGACCGAGACCGGGACCGTCTGGCTCGACGCAGAGCTGATGTCGCCCTACGCCTTCTACCAGTTCTGGATCAACGCCGAGGATGCGGCCGTGATCGGCTACCTCAAGACCTTCACCGATCGCACCCGGGTGGAGATCGACGCGTTGGAAGCATCGGTCGCCGAGACACCCTTCAAACGAGAGGCCCAGAAGACGCTTGCCACCGATGTGACGACCTTGGTCCACGGCGCGCAGGCCACGTCCGCGGTGCAGGCCGCCAGTGAGGCGTTGTTCGGCAGGGGAGACCCGCGCGCTCTGGACGCCGGCACGTTGCGTGACGCGACCGCTGAGCTGCCAGGGGGAGAGGTCACACCCGGAGCCTCGGTGGTGGACGCGCTGGTCGCCACCGGCCTCGTGGAGAGCCGCAACGCAGCCCGACGGGTCATCAGCGACGGTGGCGCATCGGTCAACGGCGTCTTGGTGACGGATCCGGAGGCCGTTCTGGCCGCGGACGACTTCCTCCATGGCCAGGTGGCTCTGGTCCGTCGAGGACGCAGGTCTCTTGCGGCAGCCCGTTCCTCGCTCTGATTGACGTGCCCAGCCGGGTTCCTCGACAGCACGCTGACCAGCGGATTTGCACTGGGTGGCGACGACGACCTACAGTTCACCTGGTCAGCCCGCGAGGGAGGAACGGACACCACTGAAGCCGGTGCGCAAGCACGGTTCGAAGTGGCCGGTCCCTCGGGTTGCCCGCCAAAGTCCCGCATGACGCTTCGATCGACGATCGGCGCCGATTATGCGAACGGTCGCTTGGCGGATACGTTTGAACGGTTGCCCCGATGTGCTGCTGGGAGGTGGCGTGTGGGTGTGCGTGCGATTCTTGAGAACTCAACAGCGTGCCAAAAATCGATGCCAAGTTTGATCTCGTTCTTGTGGGGTGGCTTTTGGGTTGTCTCGTGGGTTCGGGTTTTTCTTTGGTTGGATAGAATTGAGTCAGTTTGGCTCGTTCTGTACGGCTGGAATCAGTTACCCTTCGGGGTTTGTTTTTCCTTTCACCTTTTGGGGTGTT
>JGI24129J20441_1000080_pt1 | contig 23560 bp, 20 predicted proteins | sample BarGraNGADG00211_FD_20441 | JGI IMG/M metagenome (IMG submission 20441) | reverse complement strand
GTCGAGCAGACGGGCGCAGCCGGCGAGGCTGCCGGCGCAGCCGACGATCGTGCATGCGCCGACGAACCGGCAGAACTCCCGTCTGTCCACGAATGCTCCTGTCGCCCGATACGCTCTCCACAACTCTATCCCCATCGGGCGCGGAGCGGGTCATGAAGGGCCGTTCGGCCTCGCTGAGGTATCCTTGCCGGGAAACACGAGCAACAGGGAGCTGCATTCTTGGCCAGGACCTTCGCATCAGACAACAACTCCGGGGCTCACCCCGCCGCGCTCATCGCCATCACCGAAGCGAACGACGGGCACGTTCACGCCTACGGCGACGACCCGTGGACCGTACGAGGAGTGCGGGCCGTCCGTAGCCACGTGGGTGAGGACGCCGACGTCTTCTTCGTGTTCAACGGGACCGGCGCCAACTGCACCGGGCTTTCAGAAGTGCTGCGTCCTGGCGACTGCGTCGTCACGGCGTCCACCGCGCACATCGCAACCGATGAGTGTGGCGCTCCCGAGCGGCTCACCGGCTGCAAGGTCCTCACCGTGCCGACGGCGGACGGCAAGCTGCGTCCCGCCGACATCGAGCCGCTGCTGGGCGCTATCGGCGTGGAGCACCACACCCAGCCGAAGGTCGTCTCGATCTCGCAGGTCACCGAGACCGGAAAGGTCTACGGCGCGAAGCAGGTCCGCGCGCTCGCCGACCTGGCGCACGCGAACGGCATGTATCTGCACATGGACGGCGCGCGGCTCGCGAACGCCGCGGTCGCGCTCGACCTTCCGATCCGTGCGTTCACGACCGACGCGGGAGTGGACATCCTGTCGTTCGGCGGAACGAAGAACGGCATGCTGTTCGGCGAGGCGGTCTGCTTCCTCACCCCGGAGATCTCTGACCGGTTCAAGTACGAGCGCAAGAGTGGCGGGCAGCTGGCCAGCAAGATGCGCTACATAGGCGCGCAGTTCGCCGCGGTCTACGGTTCGAGCGTGTGGCACGAGTGCGCTGCCAGCGCGAACGAGAAGGCCGCGCGTCTCGCGGTCGGAGCGCAGGCGGCTGGCGTCGAACTTGCGTGGCCGGCGCAGGCGAACGAGATCTTCGCGATCGTCCCGACGGCGTCCATGCCGGCGCTCCAGGCGGTCGCCGACTTCTACGATTGGGAAGCGCGCGGCGCCAACACCGTCGTGCGCTGGGTATGTTCTTGGGACACCACTGACGAGGACGTCGACCGCTTCCTTGCGGCCATCCCCGTCGCGACCGGAGGCAAGTAATTGAGGTTCAGCGATCTCGGACTCGATCCGAAACTGCTCGAAGGCGTCGCGTCACTAGGCTACGAGACCCCGACCCCGATCCAGGCGGAAGCGCTTCCGTTCGCGCTGGCTGGCCGCGACGTGGTCGGCTCGGCCCAGACCGGCACCGGCAAGACGGCGGCGTTCGTCCTGCCCTCTCTCCAGCGCACCGCCCCCGACCACGTGCTGCGGACGCTGGTGATCACTCCCACGCGCGAGCTGGCGCAGCAGATCGAGACGTTCGGCAAGGCGATGGGCAAGCACACCGGGCACCGGGTGCTCTCCGCTGTCGGGGGTGTGGGACTCGAGCCGCAGATCAAGGCGCTCAAGGCCGGCATCGACCTGCTGGTCGCCACGCCGGGCCGCCTGCTCGACCTGTACAAGCGAGGCGACCTGAAGCTCGACCACGTCGAGATCTTCGTGCTCGACGAGGCCGACCGCATGCTCGACATGGGGTTCTGGCCTGACGTACGGCGCATCTTCGCCGCGCTTCCGAAGAAGCGCCAGACGATGCTGTTCTCCGCGTCGATGGTGCCTGAGGTGATGCGCATCGTGGCTACGAGCCTGAACGACCCGATCCGCGTGGAAGTCTCTCCGCCCTCGGTGCCGATCGAGCTCATCCACCAGGCGCTCTACCCGGTGGACGCATCGCAGAAGGTCGACCTGATGGTCGCTCTCATGGAGGCGCACGGGGATTTCGATAGCACGCTCGTGTTCTGCCGCACCAAGCAGCGCAGCGACGCCGTCGCGCGCGGGCTGGAGCGCGCGGGCATCCCCACGGTGACGATCCATTCGGACCGCACGATGGAGCAGCGCATGAAGGCGCTCGAGCGGTTCCGCGAGGGCAAGGTTCGCGTGCTCGTGGCCACCGACGTCGTTTCGCGCGGCATCGACATCGAGGGGATCAGNCACGTCGTNAACTACGACGTACCGAACAACCCGGAGGACTACGTCCACCGCATCGGGCGCACCGCACGCGCCGGAGCCAGTGGCACCGCCTACACGTTCGTCGACATCCGCGAGTTCCCTGAGCTCGACATGATCGAGATGCTCATCGACACGGAGATCCCGGTAGAGAACCTCGAGGGCTTCCCGTACCGCGAACGCGCGGTTCCGCGCCCGGGCCGGCTCGCCGCCCGCAAGAAGCGCAAGGCGTTCGGCGGACGCGTCATGGGACGGCGCGGGGGACGCAGGTAGTCCCCGGTCGCGGTCAGTCGCCCGCGAGCTCCAGCGCCACCGCTGCCGCGAGCGAACGTCCCGCCTGTTCCGGCGCGAAGTCCGCGACGGCCCACATCTGACCGAGCGCCGACCGGGCGAACGCCAGGTGCGACGCCTCTCCGGTGGCCAGCCCGAGCCTCACGGCGTTCTCGATCGTGGTGGACGACCCGGCGGGGACGGCGCTGTCGCCGCCCTCCCGCGGGCGGACCGGCAGGTCGTTGACCGCGGGCGTCATGAACAGCGAGGATCCCTCGGCGAAGCGGTCGAGGGTCCCGTGGTGGAGCACCGTGGCCCGTTCCAGCATCGCCGCGTCGCCCGTGGCGTCCGCCGCCGTGAGCATCGCCGACACCAGGTGCGCGGCGTCTTCAAGCAGGCGGACGTCGGCCACGGACCGATCGTCGGGCTCGCGTACGACCCCGTCGGGGCGCACCGCGGCGGTCTCGAGCCAGGCCACCGTCTGCACGCCCTCCGCGACCATCTCGTCGTCCCCGAAGGCCCTGCCCGCTTCGATGAGCCCGCGGGCGGCGATCGCGTTCCAGGAGGTCAGGCGCTTGTCGTCCCGCTCGGGCTGCGGCCGTCCGGTTCGCGCGGCGGCGAGCTTCACCAGCACGGCGTCCACCGCGGCGGCATCCTCCGTACGACCGCGCGGGCGCTCCAGCGTCACCTCGCTCAGGCTCCCGGCCGACCCGGCGCCCAGAGCGCCGACGGCCAGCTCGAGTTCGTCTTCCGACAGCACGTCGGCGAGCTGGTCGTGCGTCCAGGTGTAGGTCGCGCCCTCGACGCCGCCGGTGTCGGCGGACAGCGACGCTGCGAACCCGCCCCCGGGGAGCGCAAGCTCGTCCCGCAGGAAAGACGCGGTTGCGGAAGCGGCACGCGCATACTCGTCCGCGATCGCCGGCGAGCTCGCGAACGGCGCCGCCGAGGCCAGAGCGGACAGCAGGAGCCCCTGGTCGTAGAGCATCTTCTCGAAGTGGGGCACTCGCCACTCCGTATCGGTGGCGTACCGGTGCACGCCACCGCCGGCCTGGTCGAAGATCCCGCCACGCACGATCGCGAGCATCGTGCGTTCGATGGCCAGCAGCAGCTCGATGTCCGGGACCAGCCGCGCATAGGCGCACAGGAACTCGATCACCGGGAGCTGCGGGAACTTCATCGAGCCGCGAAGGCCTCCGTGCACGACGTCCTGCATCTGCAGGAGCACCTCAGCGGTCGCATCCAGCATCGCGCGGTCCATCGGGCCCTCGGGGCGGGGAGCCGATCTGCTCCGAAGGAACGCGAGCGCCTGCGCGGACGTGCGCTCCACGTCCGCGCGGTCCTCCCGCCACGACCGCGCCACTGCGTCGAGCGCCTCGAGCAATGCGATCATCCCCGGGCGCGCATCCTTGGGGAAGTAGGTGCCGCCGAACACCGGCAGCCTGTCGGGCGTGAGCCAGACGGTGAGCGGCCAACCCCCGGAGCCGGTCGAAGCCGCCACGTAGTCCTGATAGATCGCGTCCACGTCCGGCCGCAGCTCTCGGTCGACCTTGACCGCGACGTACTCCGCGTCCATCAGCGCCGCGGTCTCATCGTCGCGGAACGATTCGCGCTGCATCACGTGGCACCAGTGGCACGCGGAATAGCCGCACGACAGCAGCACGGGGCGGTCCAGCTCGCGCGCGCGGGCGAAAGCGTCCTCGCCCCATGCGTACCAGTCGACCGGGTCGCTCGCGTGTTGACGCAGATAGGGGCTTGCTGAGTCCTCGAGCCGGTTGCTCACGACTGGTGCTCCTTCGCGCCTCGGACGAGACGGTCAGGTCAGAGGATAGCGCGACCGTCGGGGGAGGGTATGCACCCCACGTTCACCACGAACCGACCGAAGGGATATCACGCCATGCGGCACTTTCGACCGACGCTGATCGCGATCGCGCTCGTCTCCCTCGTGCTTCTTGCGGGCTGTTCCGCGGCACCTTCCTCCTCGACGACGCCCTCCGGCAGCACGGGCCCGGCGCCGAACACGGCGGAGGTCTCCCTGAAGAACATGTCGATCAACCCGTCCGACATAACCGTCGCCGTCGGCGGGACCGTCGCGTTCACGAACAACGACATGGTCACGCACGACATCGCCGGGACCGGGTTCGACACCGGCGCGCTGACCCCCGGGGCCACCTTCTTCCAGGTGTTCAAGACAGCGGGATCGTTCCCGATCCACTGCACGATCCATCCCTCGATGGCGGCCAACATCACGGTGAAGTGACGCGTCGCTTCCAGCGGACTCGCACCGCGCGCCGCTGGAGCGACCTGAGTCCGCGGGGCATGCGACCGGTCTCCTTGGGGCAGCCGCTACAATGGCGGCAGTCCGGTCGCGCCCAGGAAGGGGTCGAGGTTATGGCGCAGTGCATGCTCAGCCTGGCGAACGGGGAGCGGGACGTACTGTGCGAAGAGGAGTTCTGCCTCTTCTGGCGTGCGGTGGACCAGCTCGGCGTCGCTCAGAGTGACTGGTCCGGTTGCGCGATACAGCACTTCGCGCTTCTCGACGGTGGGCAGGAGATCGCGGCATGGCTCATGTCGGCGAAGGAGCGGGTCGCCGCGGACGCACTGCAGCACGCGATGGGTGACACCGTGTCCGGCGATGACGAAGGCACGACTCCGCCGGCCGGATGCGTCCTGCTGGAAGAGGTCGATCCGCGGTAGGTGAGCGCGCCGCACCACGCGGCGCGCCGGGGGAAGGGGTTCTGCGATGGGCGAGTTCATCGGGAGTTGCTTCGGGATCTTCGTTCTGTTCGTGATCGTGGCCGGCATCTCGGGCCTGCGGGTGGCTAACGAGTACGAGCGCGCCGTCGTCTTCAGGCTGGGCCGGCTGATGGGAACGCGCGGTCCGGGACTGTACTGGCTCATCCCCTTCGGCATCGAGACGCAGCGCAAGGTCGACCTGCGCACGATGACCGTCGACATGGAGAGCCAGGAGTCCATCACCAAAGACTCCGTCACCGTCAAGGTGAACGCGGTCGTATGGCTCAAGATCATCGACCCGGTCAAGTCGGTCGTGTCGGTCGCCAACTACTACGCGGCCTCGTACCAGGTCGCTCTGACCTCGCTGCGCAACATCATCGGCCAGCACGTGCTCGACGAGGTCCTCAAGGAGCGCGACAAGATCAACGAGTCGCTCCAGCTGGTCGTCGACCAGGCGACCGAGCCCTGGGGCGTCAAGGTAGAGATGGTCGAGATGAAGGACGTCGAGATCCCGATCAGCATGCAGCGTGCGATGGCCCAGGAAGCGCAGGCGATGCGCGAGAAGCGCGCCCGCATCATCAAGGCGGAAGCCGAGCTCGAGTCCTCCAGCAAGCTCGCCGACGCGGCGAAGATCATCACGGAGAACCCGCTCGGGCTCGAGCTGCGCCGCATGCAGATGATCACGGAGGTCGGCGCGGAGCAGAACACGACCACGATCATCATGATGCCGTCGGAGTTCGTGACGCTGGCCGAGAGCATGGCCAAGTCGTTCCGGGCGGGCTCGGCCGGGTAGCAGAGCGCCGACGCGGTCACAGCAGATGCTCTTCCTCATCGACGGCTACAACGTGACGCGCGCGGACGAGGCGACGCGCCACATGCTCCCGAACGACATGCGCCTCGCGCTCATGCGGCGGCTGGCGGCGCGTGGCCGCGGGTTGCTGGGAGCCGGCAGGATCGTCGTGGTGTGGGACAAGGGCCACAACGCGGGCGACGAGGACATCGGCGGGGTCGAGGCGGTATTCTCGCTCGACGGGATCGCGGACGACCTCATCGTGCGGATGGCCGAGGACGAGGCCGGTCCGGTGACGATCGTCACCGCCGACCGCGAGTTGAAGTCCCGTGTTCGCGAGCGCAAGGGCCGTTCGACGGTGATCCTGCCGACCTCGACGCTGTTCGAGTCAGCGGAGCAGGCGCACGCGAAGCGCCGGCCGGCGCAGCGTGAGGCGCACGGCGGCCTGCCGAAGGGGCACGCGCAGATCACGAAGGAACTCGAGGGAGTCTGGCTTCCTGAGGAAGGACTGAAGTAGTGCCTGGATCCGGTGTCATCGCCAACGTCGTCACGGTCATCCTCGGCACAGCCGTGGGGCTCGCGTTCGGGCGGTTCATCACGGACCGGTTCCGCCAGATAGCGTTCTACGCGCTCGGGCTCTCCACGTTCTCGATCGGCGCCACCATGGTCATCGGCGGGCTCATCAAGGCGGACGCAACCGGGTCGAAATACGCGGTTCTGGTCCTCGTCGGTTCGCTGGTGATCGGTGGGCTTCTCGGCGAGGCGATCGGGGTCGAGGCGGCCCTCGAGCGCTTCGGACATTGGCTGCGGTCCGTCGCCGTCCGCGTCCCGCTGGTCAAGGCGGCCGCGGGCGAGGGCGAGCACCAGATGGTGGAGGGCTTCGTCGTCGCCACGCTGCTGTTCTGCGTCGGGACGATGACGATACTCGGCTCTCTCCAGGATGGGATGGGCTCCCCGAACCTGCTGTACCTCAAGGCGCTGTTGGACGGTGTGGCGTCGATCGCGCTCGCGAGCGCGCTGGGCATCGGGGTCGGCTTCTCGATCGTCCCGATCATCATCGTGCAAGGCGGCATCGCGCTCGGCTCCAGCGCGCTGCAGCCGTTCCTGACCGCCGGCGTGATCTCCGCGATGTCGATGGTGGGCGGCACGCTCATCCTCGCGATCGGCATGGACCTCATGGGGATCAAGCGGCTTCCCGTCGGCAACCTGATGCCCGCGGTCATCGTCGCGGGAGTGCTCGGCGCGTTCTTCATGTAGGGCGCGCGTCCGCTCACGCGCGGCCGCGGCTGCAATCGGCCCGTGCCTACGCCTGCTGGCGCCAGCCCGCCACCGTGAACGCGGCAGGGCAGATGTCGGACAGTACGCACGCGCCGCAGATGGGGCGCTTCGCCGTGCACACCGCCCGTCCGTGGTCGATGAACCGGTAGTTTACGTGGAACCAGTCCTCGCGCGGCAGCAGCGAGGTCAGGTCGCGCTCGACCTTGTCCGGATCGCTCTGGTCCGAGAGGCCGAGACGGTGCACCAGGCGGAACACGTGCGTGTCCACCGCGATCCCCTCGACCTTGCCGAACGCGTTGCTGATCACGATGTTGGCGGTCTTGCGCGCCACGCCAGGGAGTCGCATCAGCTCCTCCATCGTGTCCGGCACGCGTCCGCCGAACTCCGCCATGACCATTCGCGCCGCAGCCATGATCGACTTCGTCTTGTTGTGGTAGAAGCCGGTGGGCTTCACGATCGCCTCGACCTCGAGGACGTCGGCGGCCGCCAGGTCCGCAGGGCCTGGGAACCGTGCGAACAGCACCGGCGTCACCTTGTTGACGCCCAGGTCGGTGGTCTGCGCGGACAGGATCACGGCCACGAGCAGGTGCCACGGATCGTCGTAGTCGAGCGCGATGTGCGCCGCAGGGTACAGTTCTCCCAGCCGGCGCATCGCTTCGCATGCGCGCTGCTGTCTGGTCATCGCCTGAGTCATCGGCTCGCCACTCCGCCCTCGACGGGTACATGCATGTCTGGACGAGGATACCCGTGCGGTGCCTTTTCGGCCGCGCCTGACGCAGGAGGACGCGTGATGCACGCTCCCGAGAAGATCGACCCGAAGTCGCTCGCCGACTATCTGGCCGTCATGACGCGCGTCGTGTTCGAGCCGGGACTCAACTGGGCGGTCATCGAGGCAAAGTGGCCGGGCTTCATCGAGGCGTTCCACGGGTTCGACCCGTTGATCGTCGCCGGACTGACTCCCGCCGACGTGGAAGCGCTGCTGCTGGACTCACGCATCATTCGCAATCGCAAGAAGATCGAGGCCACGATCCACAACGCGGGCGAGATGATCACGCTGGAGCGCGAGTTCGGCGACTTCAGGGCCTATCTTCGGTCGCACGACTCGTACGACGCGACCGCGCGCGACATGCGCAGCCGCTTCAAGTTCCTCGGTGACATGGGCATCTACCACTTCCTCTACGTGGTGGGCGAGGATGTTCCCGACCACGAGGAGTGGATGGCCGCGCACCCCGCGTCCATCGCGTCGGATGTGTGGAACCACCACGGGTAGCCCCTCGCGGCGTCCAACGCGGAGCAGGTCACTTCACCAGCGACATGCACAGGTTGACTCCAACGGTCCTGATGTCGCGACCGCTTAAGGGGGAGTCCCTGACGAGTTTCTCGAAATCGCTTCTCGAGTAGGCGCCGCTGATGTCGAGCCCCGTGATGCTGTAGTCGCCGAGCTTGGCGAGTTCGGTGCAGGAGTATCCAAGACCGGTCCGCCCGGCTGCGTAACAGACCTCACCGTTCAGCGAGTATTGTGCTTCGCCTTGTGCTTGTTGACACCGTAACAATGTGCTGTTACGGTGTCAACAAGCACAAGGAGGTGCGCATTAATGGAAGCCGAACTGATCTCGAAGAAGGACCTGCTGCTCGCCAAGGGCATCAGCTACGGCCAGCTTTACCGCTGGAAGCGCAAGGGGCTCATCCCGGAGGACTGGTTCGTCCGCAAGTCCACGTTCACGGGGCAGGAGACGTTCTTCCCGAAGGACAAGATGCTCGCCCGGGTGGACCGGATCCTGTCCATGAAGGATGAGGACATCTCCCTCGACGACATCGCCGAGGCGGTCTCGCCGGCGCCGTTGCCGGACACCTTCCAGCGCGACGACATCCTGGCGCGTGGTGTCGTGTCGGCCGCGGCACTCGATCTGTTCGCCGAACGTCATCCCGGCGTGAGCGAGCTGCGGTTCGCCGAGCTCTTGGCCGCCTCGGTCGCTGACACGCTGCTGACCAGCGGTGACGCCGGGCGCGACGAGGCCCTCGCAGCGATTGCGACACTCGAAGAGGGTTGGATGGCGTGCGAGAAGACGAACTGCGACCTCGTGCTGCTCCGGAAGATGGGGGTCTCGACGGCGCTGCTCGTCTCGACCGCGTCCGAACTCGTCGTCGAAGGCNGCGCGAAGGTCGTGGCGCGCGTCACGATCCCGACCCAGATCGAACAGCTCAANACCCTNTTGAAGGCATAGAGAAGGGACGTGGGACAGATGGAAGCGACGAACAGGCCCAACACGAAGATCGCCGGCGCGGGTGACGTTTCCGGCGGCATGTACGGGGAAGTCGTCATCGCAGGCGCGGGCACTGTGCGGGGTGACCTGGACGCCACGACCCTGAAGATCGCCGGCACCGCCGACGTGCAGGGCAAGGTGGTGGCCACCACCGTGAAGGTCAGCGGCAACGGGACGTTCTACGGTGACGTGCAGGCCAACGAGTTCATCGTGAGCGGGAACGCTGATGTGCGCGGCGGGGTCGGCGCCGGGTTCCTCAAGGTGGCTGGCGCGTGCACGATTACCGGTTCCGTGAACGCACAACAGCTCAAGATCGCCGGCACGACCAAGATCGGTGGCGATGTGCAGGCGGAGGTCTTCGACGCGTCCGGCGTCTTCTCCGTCGGAGGGTTGCTCAACGCGGGGACCGTGACGATCAAGGTGTACGGCGGCTGTGACGCCCACGACATCGGCGGCGAGACCATCGACGTGCGGCTCGGGAAGCCGTGGGCGTTCCTGCCGTTCTTCGGCGATCGGAACCTGACCGCCGACACGATAGAAGGCGACACGATCTACCTCGAGAACACACGCGCGAAAGTGGTGCGTGGCGCGAACGTGACGATCGGCACCGACTGCTCGATCGACCTGGTGGAGTACAGCACCTCGCTGACGGGCGGCGCCGGCGTCGTCGCGTCGAGGAGGATCGCCGCGGGCGCGTAGCGCACCGTCAGCGGATGCGCCTGGCGTAGCCGCGCGCGAGCGCCCCGTACACGGCCACCACGCGCCGGAGGAGCGCTTGGCCGAGGCCGGGACGGTTCCTCATCTCCGGTTTGCGCGCCACAGCCGCCGCATACTCGCGGTAGAGGGCCTTCGCATCGTCCTGACGTTTCAGGGCGACGAGGGCCTTCATCTTGTAGTAGACCAGCGCGTCGAGCCCGCGCACGGCTGGGACGTCGACGAGACTGAGCGCCTCGTACTTCCGATAGTGGTTCATCAGGAAGAGGATCCCGTGCGTCCTGAGGCTCTGGTCGGTGCGAGACAACAGGGTCCTGATGTTCTTGTCCTTCTTGAGAACGCGGCCCGGCTTACGCAGCGACAGGTCGAAAGACTCGATCAGGTGTCTCGCCGCCTTGAGGCGATGCCCCCGCTTCGAATACGCCATCCCTCGGTTGAACTCCAGGCTCACCGGGGCCACTACCGGTCCGTCGTACGCGAACAGGTCGTCGTACCTCTCGGTCTGTAGGAGCCAGTCGAAATAGAAGTCCTGGATGAACACGTCGCGCGCCACCTCTTCGGGGTGTGCCGCGAAGTACCTCTGCTTGAGGCGCAGGCCGAGGTCGCGCGCCTCTTCCACGAGGCGGCGCTCATCTTCCTCGGTCGCTCCGCTGCCGACGGCGAGGTCCGCGTACTTCAGCATCTCGCTCGCGTCGAGCGCGTAGCCCATGCAGCGATGGTCGAAGGCGAGCGCCTGCAGCACCGAGTTCATCTCCCGGAACAGCACGTGGTTCAGCCAACTCTCCTCTGCGGCGATCGGGAGGGTGGCCATCGTCTCGACGCCGCTCATGAACTCCGGGTAGGACATCTGGAACCGCTCCGCGAACGTCTCGCCACGCTCCAGGACGACGGACGAGATCCGCTCGAAGATGTCCACCACCCGCGGCGCGCACGGCGTGTCTATGTCGTAGAGCTCGTCGTGGGCATACCGGTCCGAGACATAGCCGAACGGACACGGTCCGGTCTGCAGGTCCTTCCAGTGGACGACGCACCCGGTGTCGCGGAGATGCTCGTACGCGTCCGCGATCCTCTGCTTCCTGACGTCGAAGACGTCGACCGAGTCCAGTCCTTCGATCAGGAGCAGCGGGAGCCCGAGCACGGCGGCATCGAGGTGTGCGGTGCTCCACATCGTGATCATCGCGTCGTAGTCGAGCACCAGCTCTTCGAGGATGGTGGGCTTCCGGATGAGGGCGAGGTTGTCCGGTACGTCCTTCAGGTAGCTGTACAGGTGGTCCGAGACGCTGTGCAGGTGGTCGCCGACCTCGTCAGGCAGATAGCGGGCCTTGATGTGGAACGTCATCTCGGGGTTGTTGCGGGCGAGGTTCACGAGCGTCTGAGCGAGCTGGTCCTTGCCGGCCTCGCCCAGCGGGTATGCGCCCTGATCGACCACCAGCACCCTGCGGATCTCGTCCAGCTCGATCCTCGGACGGCTGTGGCGGGCGCTGACCAGCGGGTCGTACTGCGGGTTGCCGACTGCGATCATGTTGTATCGAAGCCCGCTTCGTGCGAACTCCTCGAACTTGCTCTCACCGCTGGCGATCAGAAGGTCGGGCGCCGTCCACATCGTGACGGACGAGAAGAGGCTGGCGAACGAGACCACGAACTTGCGGTGGGCATAGATCTCGGCGAACAGCCTCTTGACCTGTTTGCGCAGGAACGGACCGGTGACGACGAAGTCCACGGAGTCCAGTTCGTCGAACGAGTAGCGCGCGAGCGGGACCATGGGGATGCCTGCGGCCATGAACATCTTGTTGTTCACGACGTCGCGTTCGTTGTCCACGACGACCGTGCACTCGTGCCCGCGCGCGATGAGCTCGCGCACGAGCTCGACGTAGGCGTAGTTGGTCGAGTCGTATCCGCCCACGAACAGGACGTTGAGGCGCGGTGCGCCGGATGCCGTGGTGGGGCGGGCATTGTCCATCGAAGCTCTTCCCGATCTCTTCCGGTCGTGGCCCGCAGCGCTCGCACACGGGCTTATGTCGATCTCGCAGGCGCCGGTCGGTGTCGCGGTGCGCGTCCGCGTCTCGCGGCCGCCGGCCCTCCGAGGTCGTCGTCATCCCGGGCAAACGCGAGTGTAGCAGGGGCGAATCGCCGTGGGGGTCCCTCGATCGGCTCCTCCATCGNAAGCCCACATCCAGCGTCGGCGGCCAGCTGGGGTGTGGTGCATCGTATGGACAGGATTCCGTATCAGACCGTCGTCGCTCGTGCATAGGCTACCTGCGTCTTTACATATTTTGCGCGTTCGTTGCGCAGCCGTTGAACGCGGTCGAAGCAGATCTGTGGTATCCTGAACCCCATTCTGAGACCGCGCCACATGAGCCCCTAGGAGCCCGCATATGACCTATCAGCCGTCTCACGTCATCGCGGAAATCGGCTGCAACCACAAAGGCGAGATGGACATCGCCTACGAGCTCATCAAGACCGCAGCGATCTACTGCAAGGTGGACGCGGTCAAGTTCCAGAAGCGCAANAACAAGGAGCTCCTCCCGCCGGAGCANTACAACGCTCCGCACCCCAATCCCGCCAACTCCTACGGCGACACGTATGGCGCCCATCGCGAGTTCCTCGAGTTCGATCTCGAGCAGCATCGGCAGCTCAAGGTGTGGGCGGAGGAGTTCGGTCTCATCTACAGCTCCTCGGTGTGGGACCTGACCTCCGCGAAGGAGATCGCCTCTCTCGACCCGGTGGACATCAAGATCCCGTCCGCGTGCAACACGCACTTCGAGATGCTCACCTGGCTGTGCAGGAACTACCCGGGCGAGATCCAGATCTCGGTCGGCATGACGACGCTCGAAGAGGAGAAGGAGATCGTCGACCTCTTCGTCAAGGAGGGGCGCGCGAAGGACCTCGTGATCTTCAGCTGCACCTCCGGGTATCCGGTGCCCTTCGAGGACATCTGCCTCTTGGAGATCCGCCGCCTCATCGACACCTACGGCGGCCTCGTCAAGAACATCGGCTTCTCGGGACACCACCTGGGGATCGCCGTAGATGTCGCCGCGTACACCCTGGGCGCCCCGATCATCGAGCGCCACTACACGCTCGACCGCACGTGGAAGGGCACCGACCACGCAGCCTCGCTGGAACCCGAGGGTCTGCGGAAGCTCAAGCGCGACCTCACGGCCGTCCACTCGGCTCTCACGTACAAGTCGAGCGAAGTGCTCCCGATCGAGAAGGTCCAGCGGGACAAGCTGAAGTACCGAGCGGTCTAGTCATGGGAGCCCGCTACACGGCGTTCATCCCTGTGCGTGCGGGCAGCAAGTCGATCCCGCTCAAGAACATCAAGGAGATCGCCGGCAGGCCGCTCGTGCACTGGGCGATCAAGGCCGCCGACGAGTGCGACAGCATCTCCCGGATCGTGGTGTCCACGGACTCGCCGCTGATCGAAGAGGTGGTGGCCGCCTTCGGTTCCGCCAAGGTGGAAGTGCACCATCGCTCCGCGGAAAGCGCGACCGACACCGCCAGCACCGAGCAGGTCATGCTCGAGTTCGCGCGCGAGAACGACGACTTCGACGCGATGGTGCTCATCCAGGCCACCTCGCCGCTGCTATCAGGTGAGGACCTCGACCGGGGCGTCGCGCTGTTCGAGACGGGCGCCTACGAGTCCGTGCTCTCTGTCGTGCGCCAAAAGCGCTTCATCTGGAAGGCCGGAGCCGATTCCGCGGCGGCCGTGAACTACGACTTCGCCTCCCGTCCGCGCCGCCAGGAGTTCGACGGCTTCTTCGTCGAGAACGGCGCGTTCTACATCACGTCGCGGGCAGCCCTGCTCGATTCGGGTTGCCGGCTGTCCGGGCGCGTGGGCCTCGTGGAGATGGACGAGGCGACGTACTTCGAGATCGATGAGCCGGCCGACTGGACGATCGTAGAGTCCCTGCTCGCACGCAGAGCGGGCGAACCGCCTGCGCGGGACCTGTCCAGGATCCGCGCGCTGTTCGCCGACTCCGACGGAGTGCTGACCGACGGCGGCATGTACTACTCCGAGGCCGGTGACGAGCTGAAGAAGTTCCACACGCGCGACGGCGTGGGGTTCAACCTGCTCCAGCGCGCGGGCCTCATCGTAGGCATCATCACGAACGAGAACGTGGAGCTCGTGAAGCGTCGCGCCGCGAAGCTCAAGCTCGACGAGTGCCACGTGGGGGCCGGCGACAAGCTGGCCGTCATCCGCCAGATGTGCGAGAAGTACTCGCTCTCGCTCGACGAGATCGCGTACGTGGGCGACGACGTCTTCGACCTCGCAGTCATAGAGGCGGTCGGGTTCGGCTGCAGCGTGAGCGACGGGATCCCCTGCGTGCGCGCGGCCGCGGACTACATAACGACCGTCGCGGGCGGTCACGGCGCCATCCGCGAAGTGGCGGAGCTCATCCTCGCTGCCAAGAGGGGCGAGTGACGGACGTCCGCGCGCATACCGGCGCCCGGCTCGAAGAGCTGATCTTCCTCGAGCCCATCTTCCTCACCAAGGTATGGGGCGGTTCCCGGCTGCGTGAGCTGTTCGGGTTCGACCTCCCGAACGACCGTATCGGGGAATGCCTGGCTGTCTCGGCGCGCCCCGAAGGGGATTGCCGGGTCCGGGACGGACGGTTCGCCGGTGAGATCCTCTCCGAGCTGTGGTCCGGGCATCGCGAGCTGTTCGGCGGCTTGGCCGGCGATGCCTTCCCGCTGCAGGTCAAGCTCCTCGATGCCAGGGAGGACCTGAGCGTCCAGGTGCACCCGGACGCCGCCTACGACGCGGCCCACGGCGGAGGCGCCGGGAAGAACGAGGCGTGGTATGTGCTTCGGGCGCCGTCGAGCGGCCAGGTCGTGGGCGGGCATACCGCGCAGACGCAGGAGCGGTTCGCGAGCATGGCCGCTGAAGGCCGGTGGCGCGAGCTGCTGCGGCGGGTCGATGTCCGCGAAGGCGACTACCTGTCCGTGCCGGCCGGCACGGTGCACGCCATCCTCGCGGGCAGCCTGTTCTACGAGATACAGCAGGCGTCCGATGTCACCTACCGCCTGTACGACTACGACAGACTCGACGGCGGAGCGAAGCGACGGCTTCACGTCGCCGAGGCGCTCGAGGTCGTCGCCGTGCCCAGCGCGCCCGCGGTGACGTCGCCGGAGGTCGCGGTCTACGCGACGGCGACCCGCAGCCTCTACCCGCGCGGCGAGCAGTTCTCGTTCTCACGGTGGGAGGTGCGCGGCTCCTGCTCGATCCCGACCGGCGGCCCGTTCTCGCTGGGCGGGGTGATCGAGGGGTCCGGCACGGTGAACGGAGAGGCGGTCCGCCCCGGCGACCACTTCGTCGTCCCGTGCGGTGTCGAGGCGCTCGAAGTGACCGGACGCCTGACCCTGCTGCTCACCGCACCCTAGCGGCCGTCGAGGCGGCGGTCCGTGCGAGGCTCACGCGCGTGCGCTTGCGCTTCCGCGCCCTCGCGGTCCGCCTCCCGCGCTTGACCCCGCACCCATGCGGGCATACCCTCGCACAGCACGTTTCGCACCCCGCCCCGGTCTCCGGCGCGGGGCCGTTGTGCTGTCTGAAGGACTGACACGCGCGCTCGCGCGCATGAAGGAGCACCCGCATGTCCCTGCTCGCAGACCTCTCGTCCCTGCTCGAGCGCGCCCCCGGGTTCTTCAAGGCCCAGGCCGCGCTGCGTGAGGGCGATGACTTCACGCTGGCGGTGCCGCCTTCGGTGCGTCCGCTGCTCGTCGCGGCGACGTTCCGCGCGAACCCGCGCGCGACGCTGGTGGTCGTCTCGGGCGCCGACGCGGCGGAACGTTTCGCGCGCCAGCTCACCGCCTACCTCCCCCTGGAGATGGTCCTGCCGTTGCCGGCTCCGGCGAACCTGCCGTGGTCCCGCCAGCCGGGCGACGCCCGCGTCACGGGCCGCCGCGCGCGTGCGCTGTTCGCCCTGCAGGAGAACCGTCCGGCGGTCGTGGTCGCCTCGGCCGCCGGGTTGCTGCGCATGTTGCCGCCGCGCGGGGCGTCGGAGGCGTTCGCACCGCTCGTGCTCTCACCGGGGATCGAGCTCGACCTGGCGCAGACCACGGACCTGCTCGCGCGGATGGGGTACGAGCGCGTGGAGGTTGCCGAGGATGCGGGCCAGTTCGCGGTGCGGGGTGGAACGCTCGACGTCTACCCGTCCGACGGCCACTTCCCGGTCCGGGCGGAGATGCTCGGCGACGAGGTCGAGTCGGTGCGCCGCTACGTGCCCTCGACCGGCCAGAGCGTCGGTGACGTCACCGGGGTCGAGGCGTACCCGTGCCGCGAGATCCGGCTGTCGAACCGCACGGCGAAGGACGTCGCACACCCGTACCGCTCCGGGTTCCGCGACCTGCAGCGGAGAAGCCTCGGGGAACCGATCGTCGCGCACGAGCTTGAGATGCTCGAGCAGGGCGTCTACTTCGACGGCGTCGAGGCCTACCTGCCCTACGTCTATCGCGAGCTCGCCTCGGTGACGGAGTACCTGTCGAAGGATGCGCTGGTGACGGTCGCGGAACCGCGCGCGGTCTTTGACGACACCGTCCGCGCGTACAAGGAGTTCGAGGACGCGGGGGACCTCACCGCTCAGGACGTCGGCGCCTACTTCGTTGCCCCCTCGAGGCTCGACCTTGGCGGCCGCCAGCGCCTTACCTTCCTCTCGATCCTGCGAGCGGGCGCGACCGCGGACGCGGAACTCGTGTCGCGGCGCCCGGACGTGGCCGGTGGCGAGAACAAGACGGTCGTCGGCCTGAAGGGGCTTCTGGACACCGGGAACGTGGTGCTGCTCCTGGCGCGGGACCGCCGACAGCGCGAGACGCTGATCGGCACGCTCACGCAAGCCGGACTACCGGTGGCGACATACAGCGGCGTCAGCCACATCGTGCCGGGAAGCGACCGGGACGTCGGCGGTGGGCTGACCCCGAAGGTGATCAACGTCGGAGTGGCGGACCTGCCCGCCGGCTTCGTCGTCCCGGATGCGCACTTGGCGGTCGTCAGCGTGGACGACGCCTACCCCCGCACCGCGCGTCGCCAGCAGTCGGGCGTCGACCCTCTGGCGCTCACCTTCGACTTCAAGCCGGGCGACTACGTCGTGCACTCGACGCACGGCATCGCGCTGTTCCGCGAGATCACGCGCCGCGAGGTCCTCGGCGCCGAACGCGACTACCTGCTCCTCGAGTACGCGAAGGGCGACCGGCTCTACGTGCCGGTCGAGCAGCTGGAGCGCGTCACCAAGTACGTGGGGCCGGACCAGAGCGCGCCGCGCGTCACACGCCTGAACACCGCCGACTGGTCGCGCGCGGCCGGCAAGGCGCGTGCAGCAGCGAAGAAGCTCGCGTTCGACCTCGTGGACCTGTACGCGCGCCGGAGCGCGGCGACCGGCTACGCGTTCGGCCCGGACACGAACTGGCAGCGCGAGATGGAAGCGTCGTTCCCGTACATCGAGACGCCGGACCAGCTCTCCGCCATCGCCGACGTGAAGGCGGACATGGAGTCTGACAAGCCGATGGACCGTCTGGTTTGCGGCGACGTCGGCTACGGCAAGACCGAGGTGGCGATCCGGGCGGCGTTCAAGGCGACGCAGGACGACAAACAGGTCATGGTCCTATGCCCGACGACCATTCTCACGCAGCAGCACTTCACGACGTTCACGGACCGCTTCGGGCCGTTCCCGGTGCACGTAGAGGTGCTGTCGCGCTTCCGCAGCAAGGCCCAGCAGGAAGCCGCCCTCAGGGGCTTCAACGAGGGCAGCGTCGACATCCTGATAGGGACGCACCGGCTGCTCTCGCGCGACGTCGTGCCGCACGAGCTCGGGCTCGTCATCGTGGACGAGGAGCAGCGGTTCGGCGTCGAGCACAAGGAGCATCTGAAGAACCTGCGCGAGCAAGTCGACGTGCTGACGCTGTCTGCGACGCCGATCCCGCGCACGCTGCAGATGGCGCTCGGCGGCGTGCGCGACATGTCGGTCATCGACACGCCGCCGCCCAACCGGTTCCCCGTGCAGGTCCACGTCGGGGAGTTCGAGGCGGACACCGTTCAGGGCGCGATCCGTCGCGAGCTCGCGCGCGGAGGCCAGATCTACTACATCTTCAACCGGGTCATGACGATAGAGGCCGCGTCGGCACGGGTGCGCGAGCTCGTTCCCGAGGCGTCTATCGGCGTCGCGCACGGCCAGATGTCGGAACACCAGCTGGAGCGCGTGATGGAGGGGTTCGCCGCGGGCCAGATCGACGTGCTCGTCGCCACCACCATCATCGAGTCGGGCATCGACAACCCGCACACGAACACGCTGATCATCGAGGACTCGGAGCGGCTCGGCCTGGCGCAGCTCTACCAGCTCAAGGGACGTGTGGGCCGCAGCCACGTGAAAGCCTACGCGTACTTCCTGTTCAGCCGCGGGAAGCAGCTTACCGAGCAGGCGGCCGAGCGACTCACCGCGATCGCCGAGCTGACCGACCTCGGCAGCGGCATCAAGGTCGCCATGCGCGACCTTGAGATCCGCGGGGCCGGCTCGCTGCTCGGTGCCGAGCAGCACGGGAACATGTCGGCCGTTGGCTTCGACCTGTACGCCCAGATGCTGCGCGAAGCGGTGTCGGAGGCGCGCGGGGAACCCGAGATCGCCAACCCCGAGGTGCGTGTCGACGTGCCGGTCAAGGCGTTCCTCCCGGAGGAGTACGTCAAGGCGGCGGACGAGCGGGTGCGCTTCTATCGCCAGTTCGCCGCCGCGGCGGCGCCCGAAGCGGTCGATACGATCGTCGCCGACCTGGTCGAGCGACATGGCCCACTGCCGGAAGTCGCCTCGAACCTGGCCGGGGTCGCCCGGGCCCGCGCGCTCGCGGGCGCGCTCGGCATCACCAATGTCGCCGTGGTTCGCAACCGCGTGGTGGTGCAGTCGATCTTGCTCGATACGGAGCAGAGGGGCCGCCTGGCATCCCTCGGTGCGATCTACCTCGAGCGCGAGCGCAAGCTGCAGCTGCCGCTCGGCTATGGAGAACCCGTGGTGAACGGCGTGCTCGGCGCGCTGGCTGCTATACTCCAAAACACTGTGGAATCCTGACATTCCGTCGCTTGACAAGGAGCGTCCATGACCCGCCGCTACTCCCGTCCCGTTGCCGTCGCGCTCGTGACTCTGCTCGCGCTCGCGGGTGTCGCCGTCGTCGGATGCAATGCGTCCGGCCCCTCGGCGTCGGCCATCGCCACCGTGAACGGCGTTGAGATCCCCAAGTCGGCGGTCGACGACCAGGTGAACCGCATGAAGACCGCCCAGCCGGCGTCGTTCGAAGGCACCGCCGGCGTCGCGATTGAGCAGCAGTATCGCGCGCAGGTGCTCAGCGGCCTGATCGACATCGAGCTGATCAAGGAGGCCGCGACCACGCTCGGCGTCTCGGTCACCACGCAGCAGATCGATGACTACGTGGCGCAGCTCCAGACCCAGTACGGCGGGGCGCCCGCTCTCGATACCGCGATGAAGACCGCCGGTTTCACGATGGACTCCCTGCGGGAGCAGATCTCTGTGAACCTGCTCCGTGACGCCGTCGCCAGCAAGGTGACCACCGGTGCCATCACCGTGACCGACGCCCAGATCAAGAGCTACTACGATCAGAACGCGTCGCAGTTCGCGACGCCGGCCCAGGTACACGCCGAGCACATCCTGTTCGCTACGACCGACAAGGCGACCGCCCAGACCGTGCTCGCACAGGTCAAGGCGGGCGGCGACTTCGCGGCGCTTGCCAAGAAGTACTCGACCGACCCGGGCAGCGCCGCGACCGGCGGAGACTTGGGCTGGGCCGCGCCCTCCGCGTACGTCACCGAGTTCGCGAAGGCGGTCAACGTCATGGCCGTCAACGAGGTCAGGCTCGTGGAGACGCAGTACGGCTGGCATATCATCAAGCTTCTGGGCCGCCGCGCCGCCGCCAAGCAGACGCTCGCCGAGGCGACCGCTCAGATCCGCACCACGCTGGAGTCCAACGCCCGCTCAGCGAAGTTCGGCACCTACGTCGACGACCTTCGCGCCAAGGCGGCGATCCAGTACTTCGACGCCGATCTGCAGAAGATCATCGAGGCCAACAAGGCGCTCAACTCCACCGCGACGACCTCTTCCGCGAACACGACCAACTAGCACATCGACGACTCAAGCCTCGACTCCGACGGGGGCGCGGTGACGACCGACACGCACGGGCACAGGTTCGACGAGCTCGTACGTATCATGGCTGTCCTCCGGGCCCCCGACGGTTGTCCTTGGGACCGCGAGCAGACGCACATGACGCTGCGGCGGCACCTGATCGAGGAGGCGTACGAGGCGGTCGCCGCGATCGAGAGCGGTGACGATGCCGAGATCTGCGACGAGCTGGGCGACATCCTGCTGCAGGTGGTCTTCCACGCGCAGATCGCCTCTGAGGAGGGGCGTTTCGACATCGACGACGTCGCCGATGCAATCGTCCGGAAGCTGGAGCGGCGGCATCCGCACATCTTCGCCGACGCGATCGCGGACACCCCCGACGAGGTCATGACGCGTTGGGACGCGATCAAGCGCACCGAGAACGTCGAGAAGGACCGCACGAGCATCCTCGACGGCATCGCGCCTACGCTCCCGGCCCTGGCGTACGCGGAGAAGATCTCGCGCCGCGCGGTAGGGGCCGGTTTCGAGTGGGAGACAGTGGACGACGTGTGGGAGAAGGTCCACGAGGAGATTGCGGAGCTCCAGGCCACCAACCATGGGACGCCCGAGGCCGAGGACGAACTCGGCGACCTGCTCTTCACGGTGGTCAACGTGGGGCGCAAGATGGGAATCGACCCTGAACAGGCGCTCCGCATGACCTGCGCCAAGTTCATCCGGCGTTTCTCCTTCATGGAGCGGGCGGCGGCGAGTCATGGTCGCAACCTCGAGGGCATGGGTATCGACGAACAAGAGGCGCTGTGGCGCCAGGCGAAAGAGGGGGAACGCTAAGTGAGCATCATCACCGACATCTACGCCCGCGAGATCCTGGACTCCCGCGGCAATCCGACGGTCGAAGTCGACGTCGTGCTCGACGACGGCTCGTTCGGCCGTGCGGCGGTGCCCTCCGGCGCCTCCACCGGTGCCTTCGAGGCGGTGGAGCTCCGCGACGGGGACTCCGCCCGCTACCTCGGCAGGGGCGTGCTCACCGCGGTCGAGAACGTCAACGACGTCATCGGGCCGGAGCTGGTCGGCCTCGACGCGACGGACCAGCGTGCGGTCGACGGCGAGATGCTCGCCCTCGACGGCACCCACAACAAGGGCTCGCTCGGCGCGAACGCGGTGCTGGGAGTGTCGCTCGCGGTCGCGAAGGCGGCGGCCGAGTCGACCGAGCTGACGCTGTACTCGTACCTGGGCGGCGTCAACGCGCACCAGATCCCGGTCCCGATGATGAACGTGCTCAACGGTGGCGCGCACGCGGACAATAACGTCGACCTGCAGGAGTTCATGATCATGCCGGTGGGCGCCTCCACTTTCGCTGAGGGCCTCCGCATGTGTTCGGAGATCTACCATACGCTGAAGGGCGTGCTCAAGGAGCGCGGCCTGTCGACCGGTGTCGGCGACGAAGGCGGTTTCGCCCCGGACCTGAAGAGCAATGAGGAGGCGCTCCAGGTCATCTCAGAGGCCGTCCTGAAGGCCGGCTACGATCTCGGTGAGCAGATCGTCTTCGCACTCGATCCCGCCTCGACCGAGTTCTACGACGCCGAGCGCGGCGTGTACGTGCTTGCGGGCGAGGGACGCGAGCTGACGTCCGAGGAGATGGTCGAGTACTACGAGGGCCTCGTGTCCCGCCACCCGATCATCTCGATCGAGGACGGCATGGCCGAGGAGGACTGGGACGGCTGGAAGCTGCTGACCGACCGGCTCGGCGACGACGTCCAGCTTGTGGGCGACGACCTGTTCGTCACGAACCCCGAGCGGTTGGGCCGCGGCATCGAGCTCGGTGTCGCCAACTCGATACTCATCAAGCTGAACCAGATCGGCACGCTGACGGAGACGCTCAACTGCATCGAGATGGCGAAGCGCGCGGGCTACACCTGCGTGATCTCGCACCGCAGCGGTGAGACCGAGGACACCACGATCGCCGACGTCGCGGTGGCCGTGAACGCTGGACAGATCAAGACCGGCGCGCCCGCCCGAAGCGACCGCGTGGCGAAGTACAACGCGCTGCTGCGCATCGAGGAGGAGCTCGGCGACTCCGCCGACTACCCCGGCATCCGCGCGTTCTACAACATCAGCCGCTAGCGGAGGTTCGGTCGGCCCGGCGTCCGGGGACCGGCTGCGAAGAGAGGCGTCGAGGTCATGACGATGCGGCGCACGAAGATCGTCGCGACGATCGGTCCGGCGTGCGACGCCCCCGGCGTGCTTCGCGACGTCCTTGCCGCGGGCGTCGATGTCGCGCGACTCAACGGCTCGCACGGCACCCGCGCGGAACTCGAGCGTCGGCTCGCCGCCGTCCGGTCGGAGGCCGACGCCCTCGGACGGATCGTCGGCGTGCTTCTCGACCTCCCCGGCCCCAAGCTTCGCGTGGGTGAGATGGCGGACGGCGTCGTGCTTTCCGACGGCGCCGCCTTCCGGCTGGACACCGCGGAGTGCAGGGGGGACGCGGCCCACGCGTGCTTGACGTACGCCGGCCTCGCATCCGACGTGAAGCCGGGCGACCGGATACTCCTCGACGACGGTGCGATCGAACTCGTGGTCGAGGCCATGCACGGGGACCACGTCGCCACGCGCGTTGTGCGCGGCGGCCCGCTGTCCTCGCACAAAGGTGTCAACGTCCCCGGAGTCCGGCTCGCAGTGGATGGTGTGACCGCTCAGGACCTTGAGCTGCTCCAGTGGGGCCTCGACCAGGGCGTCGACATGGTCGGACAGTCGTTCGTCCGGAGCGCCGAGGACGTGGCCCGGCTTCGGGCGGCGATGGGAGGCCGGCCGGTCCCGATCGTGGCGAAGGTGGAGAAGCACGAGGCCCTGGCCGACCTCGACACGATCATCGGGGCCGCTGACGCGGTCATGGTCGCGCGCGGAGACCTCGCGGTCGAGGTCTCAGCCGAAGCCGTGCCGCCGGCGCAGCGCCACATCGTCGCCGCGTGCCGGAAAGCCGGGAAGCCTGTGATCGTGGCCACGCAGATGCTCGAGTCGATGGTCAGCTCGCCCCGCCCGACGCGCGCCGAGGCCTCGGATGTCGCGACCGCGGTGTTCGAGGGCGCCGACGCGGTCATGCTCTCCGAGGAGACGGCGATCGGCTCCTTCCCTGTGCAAGCCGTGGGCACCATGGACCGGGTGTGCCGCTCCGCCGAGGAGGCCGCCGAGCCGGTCTTCGAGCCGCAGGC
>JGI24129J20441_1000079_pt1 | contig 23597 bp, 24 predicted proteins | sample BarGraNGADG00211_FD_20441 | JGI IMG/M metagenome (IMG submission 20441) | reverse complement strand
GGGGGCGTCACGGCGGCCCCCCGCCGTTCACGGAGGACGACCGCGAGCACTTCATCGAATCGCTCGAGCGGTTGATGCGCCAAGGGCCGGGGTAGGCCCTATACTGCGCGCAGGACATGGGGCATCGTCGTCGTATCCAGGAAGGCCGGTGGCTGGTTCGTGGGTTCTCGCAGGTTGGGCAGGTTCGTATCCGCGGCGCTCGCACTGACGCTGCTGCTCGGGACGCTTCCGGCGTTCGCCGGCGGCGGAGACCCGGTGGTGACCGCCGGTGTGACCGTGGCGGGCGTGCCTCTCGTCGGGATGACCGCCGCTCAGGCCCACCGAGCGATCGCGGCAGCATGCTCGACGCCCACGCTCGCCCCGCTCGCCGTCGACGCGTCGGGGATCGCCTTCTCGATGCAGGTCGAAACGGCCGTCGCGCTCGACATCGATGGGATGGTCGCGGACGCGCTCGCAGCGGCTGAGACCACCGACATGGCGCCGCGTTGGACCGCCGATGGAACCGCGATCTCCTCGTTCGTGGCCACGGTGGCGAAGGCGATCGCCCGCAAGGCGGTCAACGCGAAGCGCACGATCGTGAACCACCGGCTGAAGGTCGTGGCCCAGGTCAACGGCCGCGCGCTGGACACGGCGGCAGCCCTGCAGGCGGTCTCCGGCGCGGTCACTGCCGAGATCGGGGCCGGCGGTTCCACTCAGGCGACCGTCACAGTCCCGGTGCTCGTCATCCGCGCGAAGACCACGACCGCCAACATCGGCAAGACGATCCTCGTCGTGCTCCACGAGCGCAAGGTCTACCTCTACAAGAACACGAAGCTCGAGAAGTCGTACCGCTGCGCGATCGGGATGAGCGCACACCCCACGCCGAAAGGCCTGTTCAAGGTCATCGCCAAGTCGGCTCATCCGGCTTGGCACAACCCNGGCAGCGCGTGGGCGAAGGGGATGCCGAGCTACATCAAGCCGGGCTACTACAACCCGCTCGGTCTGCGCGCGCTGTACCTGAACGCGTCGGGGATCCGCATCCACGGGACGGCGAAGACCTGGTCGATGGGGCACGCTGCGAGTCACGGGTGCATACGGCTCACGAACCACAACGTCCTCGACATCTACCCCCGCGTTCCGGTGGGGACCCCGGTCTACATCCTGTCCTAGCGGCAGGTCGGGAAGCGACACACGAAGGCCCGCCCCCAAGGGAGCGGGCCTTCTGTCTGAGGGTCGGAGCGGCTCGGCGGCGACGCTCAGCGCGCCGCGGGGACGCGCAACTCGAGCAGGCAGTGCTCGGACCCGGGGCGGCCGATGCGGTCGAGGAACGTGAGCTCGAGCCCCGCTCCTTCGAACGTACCCTCGTCCACAGCGGCTGCGATGACGCACAGGTGGTCGATCTGGTCGGGGTCGAGCCCGGCGGTGCGCCACGCGTCGACCAGCGGACACGCGGTCATGCGCAGCACGATCCGCTCGTCGCTCTCTTCCTCGATGCCCGGCTCGAAGAGTTCGCCGGCGCACGGGGAGCCGTCGCAGAAGATACGGCCGACCTCCTCAAGGTCGCCGGCGTGCGCCGCGGCCCGGTACGCGCGCGACACCTCGAGTCCGCGCCGGTGGATCGCGCGCTTCATCAGCTCGGTGGCGCGGTCTTCCCCGAGCTCATCGGAGAGTTCCTCGTAGACGTAGGCGTACATGAGCGCGCGGTTCTCGAACGAGGCGCGGGTCTCTGCTTGCGATCGTTCCAGCTCGTCCTCGAACTCGTCGCCATCGATGGTGCTCATGGAGCGGCTCCTTCTCGTGTGCGCGGTGCGGGAGCAGCAGCGCGGCTCCGATGATAGTCGTTCACGGCGTGGCCGAACGGTGACGACCGGTCAACGGAGTCGCTGACGCATTGACCCCGCCCGCCCGTACTCTGTAGATTGTTAGGTGCCTAAAGGTCTACACGGAGGAATCCATGAGCGTCACCGTCGCGCATCCCGACTACCTTTCCTACCGCGTGAAGCGGCTGTACCTGCTCATCAGCCAGCACATCGACGACGCGCTCAAGGCGCACGGGCTGGGCCGTAGCCAGTGGCAGGTGCTGTTCCGGGTGCGCCGCGCCGGGACGCTCGCGCAGCGGGACCTCCAGCAAGCCCTTCAGGTCGAGCCGGCGACGCTCACCGGCATCGTCGACGTGCTCGTTGCGAAGGGCTGGCTCGAACGGTCGGAAAGCGCCGCGGACAAGCGGTGCCGGGTGCTGAGCCTCTCGCCGGAAGGGTCGGCCCTGCTCGATACCGTGCCCGATCCGTACGGAGCAGTGGAGACACCGATGCTCGCCGGAGTCCCTGACGACGAACGCACGCTCATGGCCGCCGTCCTCGAGACGATGATCCGCAACATAGAAGACCGGGGCTGAACCACCTCGTGACGACCCGCACCCGCAAGGCCGCGCGCAGTGCGGTCACATCGCTCAAGAAGCAGACGCACCGCACCTTCTCCTCGCTGAAGCTGCGCAACTACCGCCTGTACTTCATCGGGCAGACGATCTCGCTGTGCGGGACGTGGATGCAGTCGGTGACGCAGGCGCTGCTCGTCCTGACCCTGGCCGGTCCGAACGATGTGGGCATCGCGCTCGGGATCGTCATGGGCCTCCAGTTCGCGCCGGTCCTGGTCCTCGCGCCGTTCGGCGGAGTCCTGGCCGACAGGTTCCCGAAACGGCGGATCCTGTTCATCACGCAGACGATGGCGGGCCTGCTGGCGCTGACGCTGGGCGTGCTCGTGGCGACGGGGTCGATCCGTGTCTGGATGCTGTACCTCCTCGCGTTCGGCCTCGGCGTCGTCAATGCGATCGACAACCCGGCACGCCAGACGTTCGTGCACGAGATGGTGGGCCGCGCGCAGCTGTCGAACGCCGTCATGCTGAACTCGATCACCGTCAACCTGAGCCGCGTCATCGGTCCGGCCGCGGCGGGCCTGGTCGTGGCGCAACTCGGCCTGGCGCCGTGCTTCATCATCAACGGTCTCTCGTTCGGGGCGGTGCTCGTCTGCCTCGGCATGATGCGCGACGGCGAGCTGCGTCGCTCGGCGCCGGTCAAGGCAGCCAAAGGGCAGCTCCGCGAAGGGTTCCACTACGCCTGGAACACGCGGATCCTCCGCGACGTGCTGATCATGATGGTGCTCATCGGCACGCTGACCTACGAGTTCTCGGTCTCGCTGCCGCTACTCGCACACGTCACGTTCGCCGGCCCCGCATCCCAGGTCGCGGCTGGCGTCGCGACCCTGATGGCGGTGATGGGCGTCGGAGCGGTCATCGGTGGACTCGTCGCGGCCGGACGACACGGGGCGACGGTGCGAGCGCTCACGGTTGGCGCCTTCGGGTTCGGGATCTCCGTCCTGCTGGTGGCGGTCTCGCCGACGCTGGAGTGGGCGTCGCTGGCGATGGGCGTGGTCGGGTACTACTCCGTGATCTTCACGTCGTACTCGAACGCGCTGCTCCAGGTTTCGAGCGAACCTCGCATGCGCGGGCGGGTGATGTCGCTGTGGACGATGGCGTTCGTGGGCATGACTGTGGTCGGCGCGCCGATCGTGGGTTGGATCGGACAGGTCGCGGGTCCTCGCTGTAGCCTGGTCGTGGGCGCCGCGGCGGCGATCGTCGCCGGGTTCGTCGGCCTCGACATGGTGCGCTCCCACGTGCGCGCCCCCATCGTGATGAGCGGCGACACGGACTCCATGCCCGCAATCGTGAGCGAACTGGGACAGGAAGGGCCCGCCTGATCGGGCTGCGTCGGTGCCACACGGACATACAGGAGGACAGATGCTCTACCGCACGATGGGCTCGACCGGCGTCGAAGTGTCGGCACTGGGGTTCGGCTGCATGCGCCTGCCGGTGATCGGCGCCAAGGCGCAGGACATCGACTACCCGCTCGCCACGGAGATGATCCACCACGCGATCGAGAACGGCGTGAACTACGTGGACACCGCGTGGTTCTACCACGCCGAGAACTTCGGGCAGCCCGGCCAGAGCGAGCCGTTCGTGGGGCAGGCGCTGTCCGGCGGTTGGCGCGAGCGCGTGAACCTCGCGACGAAGCTCCCGCAGCAGATCCTCAAGACCCGCGAGGACATGGATGTGTTCCTGAACCGCCAGCTGGAGCGGCTCCAGACCGACCACATCGATTTCTACCTGATACACGGGCTCACGGGCGAAGCGTGGGACCGCGTCCGCGATCTCGGCGTCCTCGAGTTCCTGGACAAGGCGCGCGAAGACGGGCGCATCCGGTTCCCGGCCTTCTCGTTCCACGGCCAGGCGGCGGACTTCCCCCGCATCATCGACTCGTACGACTGGGCGTTCGGCCAGATCCAGTACAACTACATGGACGTCGACTATCAGGCCGGGACCGCGGGGTTGCGTTACGCCGCGGAGAAGGGCGTCGGCATCGTGGTGATGGAGCCGCTGAAGGGCGGGAAGCTGGCGACTAACCTCCCCTCGGAGGCGCAGGCGGTCTTCGATCGCGCCGCCGTGAAGCGTACGCCGCCCGAGTGGGCGCTGCGCTTCGTCTGGAACGAGCCTGGCGTCTCGCTCGCGCTGTCCGGCATGAGCGCGATGGAGCATGTCGTCGAGAACCTGCGGATCGCCGACCAAGCGCTCCCGGACTCGCTCACCCCCGAGGAGCTTGGTCTATACGGCGAAGTGCGGGTCGCGATCAAGTCGCGCATCAAGGCCGACTGCACCGCATGCGGCTACTGCCAGCCATGCCCGTCCGGTGTCGAGATCCCCCGCGTGCTCGCGGCGCTGAACGCCTCAGCGATGTGGGAGGACGCGAACCCGGGGCTGTCCGGCTACACACAGGTGAAGGGCGGCGCGTCGCTGTGCACCGAATGTGGACAGTGCGAGGAGATGTGCCCGCAGGGGCTGCCGATCCGCGACCTGATGAAGGAGACGGCGGCGCTGTTCGGGCGCTAGGACGCCCGCCCCGGCCGTCGCTACGCGAACAGGTCGCGCCGGATCGTGCGCGACGCTCCGTGTGCGAGGAAGTCGCCGTGGTACGGGAGCATGGCGTCGAACTCGAGCGCGGACACCGCGCGGATCGAGCGCTCCGCGATGTCCAGGTCCCACCCGAACATCTCGGGCGGGCGTACGACGCGGCCGTTCTCGTAGCGGAGCATGTCGCCGGCGATGAGCAGCGACTCCTCCGGAAGCAGCAGCGAGATGTGCCCCGGCGTGTGCCCCGGTGTGTGGAGCACCTCGATACCGCCGAGCGCGTCGAGTGTCTCCCCGCCCTGTAGCCTGCGCGTGACCGGGACCGGTTCGGGCGCCGGGCGCGGGGTGCGGCCCTGCGCAGCCATCATGGCCACGACCTCGGGAGCCGGGCCCGGAGCCGGCGTGCTTCCGTCGATCAGGCCCGCGTCGGCTTCGTGCGCCCAGACCTCGGCGCCCGTGAGCGCCACCGCCTCCGCGAGCCCGCCGATGTGGTCGGTGTGCGGATGTGTGATGATGATGCGCTTCACGTCGCGCGGCGAGATCCCCGCCTCCGCGAACGCACGCTCCAGCGGTCCCGTGACACCCGGGAAGCCCGCGTCGACCAGCGTCACCTCACCGTCCGAGACGAGCAGGCAGACGTTGACGAAGCCCGGCCGGCCGGGCATCGCGACGCCTTCCACCAAGTGAACACCGGGGATGAGCTCGGACATCGACGGTCCTTTCGGAAGCGCGGGCCGATCATTCTCGTCAAACTCTAGCGCGCACGCGCCCGCGCGCACATGGGCGTTTCGGTGTATCTTTTCGCCTACGCAGGCGCCGGGGACATCCCGCGCGACAGCGGACCGGCCCACCGGCAGGGAAGGGAAGCTGAACATGGCAGTGGACAGCCGTATCGGGGCGAAAGTCACGACCGTGCGCGAGTCGTTGGGGCTGTCGCGCGAGCAGCTCGCCGAGCGCAGCGCGTGCGACGTCGCCGTCATCGAGCGCATCGAGGCGGGTGAGATCGTCCCGTCGCTCGCCCCGCTCATCAAGATCTCGCGGGCGCTCGGCGTCCGGTTGGGCACGCTGCTGGACGACGACACGCAGGTCGGTCCCGTGGTGACACGAGCCGACGAGGCCGAAACGGTGGCGCGCCTGAAGTCGTTGGAGACCGGGACCGGCGCGGGCACGCTGGACTTCTTCTCGCTGGCGGCGGGCAAGACCGCGCGGCACATGGACCCGTTCCTCATCGACGTGAACCCGTCGTCGGACCCCGCGAACCTCTCGGGGCACGAGGGCGAGGAGTTCCTGTTCGTGCTCGCGGGAGTGCTGGAAGTCGCATATGGCAAGGACGTCATCACCTTGGGCGTCGGCGACAGCATCTACTACGACTCGATCGTGCCCCACCAGGTGCGCTCGGCGGGCGATGCCGCAGCGCGCATCCTGGCCGTCGTCTACGCCCCGGCCTAGGGGGACGACGTGGTACTTCACACCGACCTCGCCATCGGGCAATACTTCGAGCGGCAGGTGGCCGCTTCGCCCGACCACGACTTCATCGTCTACCCCGACCGCGACCTGCGTTGGACCTACGCGCAGTTCGACGAGCGGGTCGACCGCCTCGCCAGAGGGCTTCTCGCGATCGGCCTCGAGAAGGGCGACAACCTCGGCATCTGGGCGCGCAACGTGCCCGACTGGCTGACGTTCGCGTTCGCGACCGCCAAGATCGGCGTCGTGCTCGTCACCGTGAACCCTGTCTACAAGAGCCACGAGCTCGCGTACGTGATCGAGCAGTCGGACATGAAGGCGCTCGTCATCATCGACGCTTTCCGCGACGTCGACTACGTTGAGATCATCCGCGAGCTGGTCCCCGAGGCCTCGACGCAGGAGCGCGGGCACCTCGAGTCGCCGAAGTTCCCGCGCCTGAAATCGCTCATCTACATGGGCCCCGAGAAGCACCGCGGCTTCTACAACGTGCCGGAGCTCCTGCTGCTCGGCGGGCACATGCCGGACGACGAGCTGCGGGCCATCACCGCGACGCTGAAGGACGACGACGTCATCAACATGCAGTACACGTCGGGGACCACCGGCTTCCCCAAGGGCGTCATGCTCACCAGCCGCAACATCCTCAACAACGGCTTCTTCATCGGAGAGCGGCAGAAGCTGACGCCGGCGGACAAGGTCTGCCTGCCGGTGCCGCTGTTCCACTGCTTCGGGATCGTGCTGGGCGTGCTCGCGGTTCTCACGCATGGCGCGACCGCGGTGATGGTCGAGAGCTTCGACCCGGTCATCGTCCTTGCGGCGGTGCAGAAAGAGAAGGCCACCGCGCTGTACGGAGTGCCGACGATGTTCATCGCGGAGCTCGCGCACCCGATGTTCGATATGTTCGACCTGACGAGCCTGCGCACCGGGATCATGGCGGGCAGCCCGTGCCCGATCGAGACGATGCGCCATGTCATCGACCGGATGCACGCTTCCGAGATGACGATCTGCTACGGGCTGACGGAGACGTCGCCGGTGTTCACGCAGACGACCACCGACGACACGCTCGAGCGGAAGTGCGAGACGGTGGGCCGGAAGCACGACGACGTGGAGGTCCGCGTCATCGACCCGGAGACCGGCGAGGACTGCCCGGTCGACGTCCCCGGCGAGCTGTGCTGCCGCGGCTACAACATCATGAAGGGCTACTACAAGATGCCCGAGGCCACCGAGAAGGCGATCGACGCCGACGGCTGGCTTCACTCCGGCGACATCGGCACGGTGGATGCGGACGGCTACTACCGCATCACCGGGCGCATCAAGGACATGATCATCCGCGGTGGGGAGAACATCTACCCGCGCGAGATCGAGGAGTTCCTCTACACGATGCCGGGCATAGAGGACGCTCAGGTCGTGGGCGTGCCGGACCCGAAGTACGGCGAGGTCGTCGGCGCGTTCATCCGCGTGAAGGCGGGCGCGGACCTCACCGAGGGCGACGTCCAGGAGTTCGCGCGGGCCCGCATGGCCCGCTACAAGGCGCCGAAGTACGTCTTCTTCGTCGATAGCTATCCGATGACGGCGTCCGGCAAGATCATGAAGTTCAAGCTGCGCGAGCTGGCGGCCGCCCAACTCGGGCTCACCGACGTCAAGGTGTTCGCGAGCGAGGCCGAGAAGTAGGCGACGCCGGCGGGCCGAGCCGTCCGAGCGCCGGGCTGGCCTGCCCACGCGGGTGTGCGTGTGGCTGCGGTGCACCGTGGGCATCAGACGCGTGTGAGCATCGGACGGCACGCGAAGGGCGGGTGGTCTTCATGACATGCAAGGCGGTACTCCGGACCCTGGCGGCGGGGGTGGCCCTCACCGTGGTCTTGACGGTGACTCCGGCGTTTGCCGCGCCGGGCACTCCGCGAATACCGGGGCTCCGATTCAGTACCAGCCGCAACTGGTCCGGCTACGCGATCGAGACCAATCTCACGAGCCCCCAGAACAACGTCGTGACCGACGTGAAGGGCACGTGGGTGGTGACCACCGTGAGCGCATCCCCGGTGAATGCGTACTCGGCGTCCTGGATCGGGATCGACGGATACTCGAGCGGCACCGTCGAGCAGCTGGGGACGGAGTCGGATTGGGTCAACGGCCATGCCGTGTACTCGGCGTGGTACGAGATGTATCCGAAGAAGTCGATGAACATCACGACGCTCGCGGTCAAGCCCGGAGACGTGATGACCGCCGAGGTGGCCTACACGACCAAGTCGGGGTTCACCCTGACGATGACCGACACCACGACCCACAAGACGTTCACCACCACGCAGAAGCCGGGCTCGGCGAAGCGCTCGTCGGCGGAGTGGATCGTCGAGGCGCCGTGGTCCGGCGGCACGCTCNCGCTAGCGAACTTCGGTGTGATCCCGTTCACGAATTGCTCCGCGACGGTCAACGGCCACCCGGGACCGATCAACGACCCGGCATGGCAGTCCGATCCGCTGACGATGGTGGGCGCGACGGGAACGACTCTCGCGTCGCCGTCGCCGCTGTCCTCCGGCGGTTCGGCGTTCTCTATGACCTGGTTTGGGCTGAACTGAGCGCCNGTCCCGCAGGATGAATGTGCAACAGGGGCCGTCGTCCATCGGGACGGCGGCCCCTGTTGCACGGACACGGGTTCAGTTGATGATCATCCACGCGATCTTGGCGGTCGCAGCCGCCGCCTTGTTGAGTTTGAGAGTGAACGTGGTCGGACTCGCGTACTTGGCGTAGCACAGGTAGACGCCCGTGCCTGCGGAGCCCTGCAGCGTCGCGAGGATCATCGAGCCGACCTCCACCCCCGAAGGCACCGTCACAGTGCAGCCGCTGTGGCCCTTGCCGATCGACGCCTTGCCCGAGCGCGAGAAGGCCGCTCTGCCGCTGACCTTCAGGGCGGTGCCAGCAGCGGTGTCATGGGTGGCCACCACACCGTACTGACCTGTGACAGTCCCTCTCCCGCGACCGAGGGCTACAGGAGGTTGGAGGCGAGGCGTGCCAACGCGTTGCGCAGCCGGCGGACCCGGGTCCACGAGTCGAGCATTTCGCGCGCGATCGACTCGCACTGCTCGATGTCGGCGAGATACGCCTGCTCGTGCTGCGCCGCGAGGTCCGCGTCGTAGAACCAGGTCATGACCTCCTGGTTCAAAGCGAGGCTGCGCGTGTCCATGTTCATCGTGCCGACGACGGCGATCCGGCCGTCGATCGTCATCGTCTTCGCGTGCATGAAGCCCTTCTTGTAGCGGTACACCTTGATCCCCGCGTCCACTAGCGGGCCGAAGAAGGTCTCAGCCGCGTAGTAGGGGGTCTTCTTGTCGGGCCAGCCGGTCATCATGAACCGCACGTCCAAGCCAGAGAGCGCCGCGTTGATCAGCGTCGACTGGATGTCGGGCGTCGGCACGAGGTACGGAGACTGGATCCAGATCCGTTCGCGCGCGCACGAGAAGCCCATCATGTGGGCGCGTCGCGCGGGGTCCCATTGTTGGTCCACTCCGGTCGACACGACCTGCGTCGGCGTGCGGCGCCCGGCCTCCGGATACGTCTCGGGGAAGAACCTCTCGTTGAAGAGGTCCTCCTCCGTTCTCGCGTACCAGCTCGCGCAGACCAGCTTCTGCAGATCGGCCACGGCGGGCCCGGTGAACCGCACGTCGGTGTCGCGCCAAGACGGGTAGTGCGGAGCGCCGTCGATGTACTCCTGGCCGACGTTGCTGCCTCCCGTGTAGCCCAGCACTCCGTCGATGACCAGGATCTTGCGATGGTCGCGGTAGTTGATCCTGCGGATGTCGGTCAGATTGGGGAGGATGCGCGCCCCCGCGGCCCGCATCCGCTGTATCTCGTCCTTCTTGTACACGAGGTTGCCCGCCCAGTCGTTGAGCATGCGGACCTCGACGCCTGCGGCGAGCCGCTCGAGCAGTATCTCCGTGAGTTCGGCAGTCAGCTTGTCGTGCTCCCAGATGTAGTACTGGATGTTGATCGTGTCCTTCGCGGCCGCGAGGTCGCGCTTGAGCGCCGCGAACTTCGCCTCGCCGTCGATCAGCAGCTCAACATCGTAGGCCGGCATCACCGTGGCGTGCTCGGTCTTGGCGATGAGCCGGACGACGTCGCGGTAGGCGGGATCGACAGCTTCGTCGGACTGCTGCGGCGCGTACCGGGCGCGGACCCGCGCCATCACGGGCGTGGCGAGGGCGCGAAGCTCGGCGCGTCGAGGGTCTTTGAGCGACTGCTTCTTCCAGTTGCGTCCGAACAGGTAGTAGAAGGGGAGGCCTACCAGTGGAAAGGCCAGCAGCACCAGGAGCCACGCGAGGGTGTCTGTCGGTTCGCGGTCGTCGGTCACGAGCACGATCGTCACGATAGCCCAGTAGATCAGAAGAGCCACGACCAACAGCGGCGGCCAGCTCCAGACGAGTCTCCACTCCATGAACGGCCCCTCAGTCGATCGGCTCGGTCGTCTCCGTACCAAGATATGCCCAGACTTGGGGCCGCGGGACTGGAAAGCGCGCCGGGAGGCGTTGGCGGTCACCGAGCGTCCCAGGGTCCGCGCACGCGGGCGCATGGGTACGGGGTACGTACGATACAGCGGAGCACACGGCGAAGGGACGGCGAGTGGTGTCCGACGACCGCATAGCGGGCGCCTCTCACAGGTTCCTCACGTACAACATCCACCATGCCCAAGGCGCCGGTGGCCTGATCTCGATCGGCCGCGTGTCGCGCGCCATCGCCGGTGCCCATCCCGACGTCGTGGCGATCAACGAGGCCTACCGGTGGCGGGGCCTCTTCGACCAGCCTGCGAGCATCGGCGCGTCGCTCGGCATGGACTCGGCCTTCCAGGCGAACATCGTCATCGGCCCGACCGAGTACGGGAACGCGGTCCTCGCCCGCGAGGCGCCGCTTCTGGTCGCCGACATCCGCCTCGCGAAGAGGCGAGAAGGCCGTGGGCTGCTCATCGTCGAGATCGACGCGCCGGGCGCGCGCTTCCGCGTCGCAACGACGCACCTGTCGCTCCATCGCCGGACGCGGGCCGCGCAGATCGAGCAGCTCGCTGCGGTGCTTCCGCTCGACCTTCCGCTCGTGCTGATGGGCGATCTCAACTGCGGGGGCGCGGAGCTGGCGCCGCTTCGCAGGATCCTAACGGCGCCCGACGAGACACCGCCGACGTTCCCGTCCCTGCGGCCGTCCCTGCGCGTCGACCNCGTCATGTTCAGCCGGCACTGGCGCCTGCTCGGCATCGCGACGGTGAGGACGCTGGCGTCGGACCATCTGCCGCTCTACGCGGACCTCGAGTTGCGCCAGGGCGCCGCAGCGGCCCCCTAGCTCAGGAGCGCCACGGTCCCGCGGATCGCGAACACGGCGCCGAACACTATCGTGACGACCGCGGCGGTGGTTCCCCCGTTCCGGTCGAGCCAGTCCCGCGCCCGCTGGAGCAACTCGCGGGACCGCTGCGGGCGCCACATGACAATGACGATCGGTGCGAGCACGGTGCTCATCGCCAGGGCCATGAAGACCGCGTACAGGGCCAGCCCCACGGGCAGTTGGAGCGGCCGCTGGGCCATCTGCATCTCCGCGGCGGCGACCACCGGCATCGTCCAGGACACCAAGCTCGCCCCGATGGTGAATGCGAGCCAAGACGGGGCTGAGTCGACGTCCCGGAGCGCCCGCGCGAGCAGCGNGCTGGACCTATGCGCGCCCCGTCTGAGCATGTAGATGCCGGTGACGATCAGCACGGCGCCGAGCAGAGCGATCAGCCACGCCTGGACGTCGGTCGAACCCGGTGAGAGGTCGGTGGGATCCACCAGGTACTTGTCCGCCTCGCGGATGAGCAGCAGCGCGGCGCAGACGATCGCCGTCTCCGTGACGATCGATCCGGCTACGTAGGCCACGGCCTTGCGCATCCCGCCAGGGCGCATGAGCCACAGGATGACGAGGCTGACGCCCGCCGCATTGACGGACACGCCCATCCCGAGGCCGATGATCGCGGCGACAGCGGCGAGACCCACGCGGTTCCCTCTCGAGTCGAGTTACGAGCCGTGTACAATCTACGCGCTATCCGCGAGGCGGGGGAGACACGCCGTGGCACCTACGAGCGACACGCACGAGATCCGCTGGCACGGCCGGGGCGGCCAGGGCGCGGTCACGTCCGCGAAGGTCCTCGCCGACGCCGCGTTCCGTAGCGGATTCGTGGGCGTGACGTCGCAGCCGTCGTTCGGCGCCGAGCGCCGTGGCGCCCCCATCACCGCGTCCACGCGCCTGGCCGACGCTCCGCTGCGCGTGCTGTCGCAGGTCACCGAGCCGGACATCATCGTGGTCCTCGACGAGTCGCTGCTCGACGTCGCCAACGCCACGGCGGGCATGAAGCCTGGTGGCCTCGTCATCGTCAACTCGCCCAAGGCACCGGCGGACTTCGCACTGCGCAAGGACCTGCGCGTCGTGACGAGCGACGTTATCGGCGCGGCCCAAGCGGCCGACCTGATCGTGGGGGGCCAGCCGATGGTTTCCACCGCGATCCTCGGCGCTTTCGCCCGGGCCACCGGCCTCGTCACGATGGAGTCCGTCGAGGCCGCCATCGAGCACGCCTTCTCGGGCAAGACCGCCGCGAAGAACATCGAAGCGGCGCGGATCGCCTACGAATGCACGCGCGCATGAGCGCGCACGAGAGTGGGAGCGTGAGCGGGATGGACGCGCGGCGCGAGATCTCGATGGCTTCGCCGGCGACAGGCGAGGCCGGCGCGACCGGTCAGTGGCGCAACAACCGCCCGGTCATGGACCCGGCGCTGTGTCTGGCCGCCAAGTCGGGCAAGGTCACGTGCCAGATCTGCTGGGTTTTCTGCCCGGACGGCTGCATCGCGAAGGGCGCCGGGCCGGTGATCGACCTCACGTACTGCAAGGGGTGCGGCATCTGCGCGGAGGAGTGCCCCGCCGGCGCCATCGAGATGGTCCCCGAAGCCGTTCATGGAGCTTGCGAGATCCAGCCCTAGCTGCTGCTGCCGCCGCCGCCGCGCCTAGACCTCCGACGCGCGGATGTCCCTGAACCCCTGCGCGAACTCGGCGAACCGCCACACATCCGCGAAGTCCGACGCTATCCCCAGCGATATGCGGACGGTGTTGGGCACCTTGCCGGTGGAGTCCTCGATGAGCCGCTGGCAGTCGACGAGCGTCACCGGCACCTCCGGGGTGCGGAAGCAACGGCTCATGTCCTCGGCGTTGATGCCGTGCGCCACCTCGCCGTCGCCGGGGTTGCAGAAGCAGCCCGTGCGGACCGATATGCGCTGCTGGCCGGCGAGCGACTCGAAGCGGTAGACGTCGATGACGTCCCCCTCGGGGTCGAGCAGGTAGAAGGCGATGGTCGAGCCGCGCCGGTCCATCACAGAGGGTCCGAAGATCCGCACCATCGGAGACCCGTTGGAATGGCGCCACGCGGACATCTGGTCGAGCAGCCAGCCGGCCAGCGCAGAGACGCGCTCGTGGACCGCGTCGATCCCGACCGCATCGAGATGCTTGATCCCGATCGTCACGGCGGGCAGCCCGAGGTAGTCCACGGTGCCGTCCTCGAAGCCGGCGTGCCCGGGTGCGAGCATATGCGTCCCGGCGGCGACGGACGCGAGCGTGATCGTCCCTCCGGCGAACCAAGGGCGGCACAGCTTGGCGAGCGCCTCGCGCCTCGCGATCAGGGCGCCGGCGCCGGTCGGGTACCCGAACATCTTGTAGAACGAGAGCGGCACGAAGTCCGGGTGCACCGCACCGAGGTCGAGCCGGTTGGTGGGCGCGAACGCCGCACAGTCCAGCAGGACGTCCCAGCCGAGCCCGCGCGCCGTCTCGATCCAGCACAGCGGGTGTTGCACCCCGCTGAAGTTCGACTGTGCGGGGTAGGCGAACAGCCCGTGCTGTCCGGGAGCCAGCGAGCGAAGCCCGGCGCCGATGAGGTCGGCGTCGAGTCGCAGGTCGGGGTTGCGGACCGGGACGTACGTGACCTCGGCGCCGGCGCGCAGCGCGAACTCACGGATCCCGTTGACGGAGTTGTGGTTGTCGTACGACACGAGGAAGTGGTCTCCGCGACCGAACGGGTACGCCTCACCCACCAGCTTCAGAGCCCCGCTCGCGTTCGGCGTGAAGACGACGTCGTACTCGTCGGGATCGGCGTTGAAGAATCGGAGCACCGACTCGCGGGCCCTTTCCACCAACGCGGTGGCGGCCAGGGACGTCGGGTTGTGCGAATGCGGGTTCCCGAACACCCCGGAGTCCAGCAGCTCGCGGTGCAGGCGGACCTGCGACGCGCCGTAGAGGCCGCCACCCGTGTAGTCCAGGTAGACGTGCCCCAGGTCCTCGAGCCGCGCGAACTCGCGCGATCGCAGTCCGGCGATCGCCGCGGCGTCATACCCCGGGTGCGCTGCGAGGAAGTCGGCGAGTGCAGTCTGCAGGTCCATGCGCCCATTGTAGGTGGCGAAGGCCGACGCGTCCCCATGTACAATCGGCCTGTTCACGACCGCGTCTGCAGGCGTTCTCCGCGCGACCACGAGGGAGTCTTTGTGAGCACCTCAGTCATGACCGGCAACGAGGCCGCCGCCGCGGCTGTGAAGCTGGCCCGCGTCCAAGTCATCGCGGCCTATCCGATCACGCCGCAGTCTCCTGTGGTCGAGCAGCTGGCGGCGTGGGTCGAGTCCGGCGAGCTTCCTGCCGAGTTCGTCCCGGTCGAGTCCGAGCACTCAGCGATGACCGTCTGCATCGGCGCCTCCACCGTCGGCGCGCGCACCTTCACCGCGACGAGCGCGAACGGCCTCGCCTACATGACCGAACAGGTCTGGTGGGCGCCCGGCGCGCGGCTGCCGATCGTCATGTGCATCGCCAACCGCGCGATGGCCGCCCCGTGGAACGTGCTCAACGACCAGCAGGACTCCATGTCGGTGCGCGACGCCGGCTGGGTCCAGCTCTACTGCCGCAACAACCAGGAGATCCTCGACACGACCGTCCAGGCGTACCGGATCGCCGAGCGCCTGCACCTGCCGGTGATGGTCTGCTACGACGGGTTCCTGCTCTCCCACACGATGATGCCGGTGAACGTGCCGGACGCCGCCGAGGTCGATGCGTTCCTTCCGGCGTTCACAGAGCCGCTGACGATCGTCGACCCGTCCGACCCCCGCAACGTCGGCCCGGTCACGCTCGCGGACCCGCGCGCCGACTCGGAGGGCGTCCTGCGGCCCGGCTACATGGAGGTCCGCGCGTTCCACCAGCAGGCGCTGCTCGACGCGCTCGACGTGATCCCCGAGGTCGACTCGGACTGGGGTGACGCGATCGGAAGGTCTTGGGGCGGCCTCGTATGGGAGCACATGATGGGGGACGCTGACGTCGTGCTCGTGGCCGCGGGCTCGCTCGCCACGCAGTTGACGCTGGCGGCGGAGGCGCTGCGCGCCGAAGGCGTGAAGGCGGGCGTCCTGGGGATACGGGCCTACCGTCCGTTCCCTGTCGAAACGCTGCGGCAGCGGCTCGCGGGCCGTTCGCTGGCCCTGGTCTTCGACAAGGCGCTCTCGTACGGATACGAAGGGCCGATCTGCTCCGACCTTCGCGGGTCGTTGCTCGGGGCCGATGGCGCACCGGCGGTGTTCGGCGCGGTGTGCGGCCTGGGCGGGCGCGACATCGCCCCGGAGCGGTTGACCGACGCCGCCCGTCGCGCGATCGCGGACGCGGCCGCGGGCGCCCGCACGCGCGCGACCGAATGGATCGGGGTCGTGGATACCGCGTAGCCGCTCACCAGGATAGCGAGCTGCGCGTCTGCTCGGCACGCGGCACCTCCAGCGGCAGGTGGCATCGGGTATCGTTGATGTTCGGCGGGGCGGACCCCGCGCAGAAGGAAGAGGGCCGGATGATCGATCGCGCGGCCGGGAACGGACGCAGGCGCGGCGCAGGGATGGCGATGGCAGCCGTCGCGGTGGCGTTCGCCCTGCTGACGCTGACCGGCTGCGATCTGACCGCCAGCGGTCCGCTCTCGAGCACGCCGGTGAGCGCTCCGGCCGCTGCTCCGGTGGCCGCGTCGTACCCCTCGGCGATCCCCTCCGACCCGACGTCGATCTGCCCCAACTGCCCGAGCGCGGCTGGTACGCAGGTCGTTCCCGGGAAGGTCGTCCTCAAGGACGGAGTGGAGGCCCTTGAAGTGCACGTCGTGGGGGAGACCTACACCCCGAACCTGTTCAACGTGGACGCCGGCGTCCCGGTGACCGTTGAATTCACAGGTACCGCTCTCGGCTGCATGAAGACCCCGACGTTCGCGTCGCTCCGCAAGACCGGTGACGTCTCGACCGGGAGCGGTTCGGTCGAGCTGGGCCCGCTCAAGCCGGGCACGTACGGGTGGACCAGCTCACTCGGCATCGCCCCCGGCACGATCGTGGTCAAGTAGCGCCCCTCGCGAGCACCTACCGCCCGAAAGGCTCCCATGGCGACCAAGATCCTCGACCTTCCCGATACCGAGTACGTCCTGCCGGGTAACCGCTCGTGCGCGGGCTGCGGCATCGGCATCGCGCTGCGTCAGATCACCGCCGCTCTCGACGGCCGTATGGTCATGACCGTGCCCGCGAGCTGCCTCACGGTGCTCGGCGGCATGTTCCCGATCTCGTCCGTCAGCGTCCCGTGGGTCAACGTCGCGTTCCCGTCGACGGCCGCCGCGGCCTCCGGCATCGCTGCCGGCCTGCGCGCAACCGGCCGGGCGGGCGAGATGACGGTGCTCGCGATGGCCGGCGACGGCGGGACCGGAGACATCGGTATCCAGGCGCTGTCCGGCGCCGCCGAGCGCAACGAGGACTTCATCTACCTGTGTTACGACAACGAGGCCTACATGAACACCGGTACGCAGCGTTCAGGGCTCACCCCTGCTGGCGCTCGCACCACGACCACATGGGCCGGGAAGCGCGAGAACCCCAAGGACCTCCCGCTGATCATGGAGGCCCACGGCATCCCCTACGTCGCCTCCACGTCCGCCGCGTACCCCGCCGATGTGTACGACAAGGTGGTCAAGGCCCGGGACATCCACGGCCTGCGCTACATCCACATGAACACGCCGTGCCCCAGCGGCTGGGGCTTCGACCCGAAGGACACCGTCCGGCTGGGCAAGCTGGCGGTCGACTGCGGACTGGTCGTGCTCTACGAGGTGGAGGACGGCGTGTTCCGCCTCACCGGCCGGAGCGCTTCGCTTTCGAAGACCGGGAAGCCACTCGTTCCCGTAGCCGAGTACCTTGCGACCCAGAGCCGCTTCCGGGGTATGGCCGACGACGCGATCGCCTCTGTCCAGACGTGGGTCGACGGGCGCTGGGCGAGGTACCTGGCGCGGAACGCCGGCACCTGCGCGTAGCGCGAACGGCTGTCCCAGGCTGGTCGCTCGACGCCGTGCGGCGCTTCTGCAACAGACACCTCGGCCGGTGTGCAGCTCCAACCCATCTGGTCTATCCTCTCTGCGTGACCACGGCCGCGGCCGCGAGAAGCGGGATCGCGATCGGTCAGAGATCTGAGATCTGAAATCGGGGAGGGAATGGCAGCCGCGAACGCGCTCGATCAAGAGGAGAGCACGCCGGTCTCGCCGTCAGGCGCGGGCATCGTGCATCTCGCCCGGCGAGTGCCGTGGTGGGTGTCGGTCGGCATCACCGCGCTCATCCTCGGCTTCGGCCGGAGCATCCTGTCGGGCGTGGGCACGGCGGACGAGGCCTGGTTCCTGTACGTTCTGCACCGCCTCGACCTCGGTCAGGTCCTGTACCGCGACGTGTGGGTCCCGGTGTTCCCGCTCGCGGTCTGGCTGGGGCAGGCGTTCACCTCGCTTCTGGGGAACCACGTGTTCGTCCTGAAGATGGTCGACACGGTCTGCTTCACAGGCACCGCGATCGCCTGCGTGGCCGTCGCTCGGCGCATCGCCCCGACCCGGCACTACGAGATCCTGATACTGGCGGTGATGCTGGGGTGGACCGGCCCGGGGGTCATCGGGCCGGGATCCATCTACACGGCGCTGGGCTACGCGCTGACGGCCGCGACGCTCGCGGTGGTCCTGGCCTGGGTCGATTCCGGCGGAGACATGCGAGCACGGAGCGTCCCGTTGCTCGTCGCTGCAGCTGCCACGGCCGGGCTCGCGTTCTCCGCCAAGCAGACGATCGGCATCCTGGCGGTGGGCGCCCTCGTGGTCACGATAATGGTGATCGGGGGGCGCCGCGGGTTCCGGCGGGCGATCGGGCTGGCGTTCGGCGCCGGGGTGGTCTCGGTCCTCGTGGCGGCATCGACGATGATCCCCGCGGCGTTGTCGGGCGGCCTTCAGGCCATGTTGAGAGACACGGTGTCGTCCACTGGCAGCGCGTCGTACGTCAGCGGAGCGTCGGTCTCCTACCTGACAGGGCTTGTCCAGTTCCTGCAACAGCTGCTCGCCCCGATCTCCTTGGGGTGGATCGGGTCTGTCACCATGCTCGGCGCCTACATCGTGCCGATCGTCGTGGTGCCCTTCTTCATATGGGCGCTCACGCGCGATAGGGACGCCCACCTTTGGGTCGTGGGGATCTTCTGCGCCGCTGGTCTGGCCGGCACATATCCGCGAGCGGACTATCCTCACTTCATCGCGGCGCTGCCGTTCCTGCTTCTCGCCGGCATCGTCGGCTGGGAGGTCCTGCGGCAGTACCTCACCGACTCCGTGATCGCCGTGGCCCTGGTCCTGGTCATCGTGGTGACCGGTGCGCGGCTCACGGCTGTCGTGCTCGCGCCGTTCAGCACGGGTAGCTACGCGCTGGTGTCGAGCCGCCTGGCGAACTTCGAGGGCGCGTTTATGACCGTGGACGAGGAACGTGCCGCTGACGAGGCCGTCGACACGCTCAAGTCCGCCTCGCAGAAGGACATATTCATCCTGAGCCTTCGCGCCGGCCTGCTGTACCTCGCCAGCGGCCGCGAGGACCCGACCGCATACGACTACCCCGACCTCTACGGTTTCGGCTCCTTCGAGCAGGACGACGTCATCAATGCGGTAGAGGACGGGCGAATACAAGCGATCTGGTTGGACTCCCACGTGCTGGAGTACATGGGCTGGGAAGACTCCCGGATCATGGCGTACGTGCGGCACGCGATGCGGCCCTACGGCTACGAGACGCCATGGGGACAGCTCTACCTGCCNGTGCAGAGCCCGGCGAAGAANTAGGCCGGGCGCGCTGGTCGCCTNCCGGGATGCGTCGACACCGCGCTGANCGCATACTTGTCGAGTTCCGATGCAANCGGGGGGATCTTGTTGCAAACGCCGCTCACACCTTCCGACGCTGAGGCGCTACGGGCGCTGACGCACGACGCTGCCTGCGCCAGCGACGCGGGCGGGCGTGTCCTTGATCGCGTCGGCGACGCGAGCCCGGGACGCCGCGCCACCGACGCTGCGGGTGAGCTGCGGCTGCTCGAGAACGAGGCCGAGCAGATCGCGGGGCTCGGCAGCTGGCGGCTCGACCTGGCAGCCGGGAGCCTCGCCTGGTCCCCGGAGATGTACCGCATCTTCGGTGTGGATCCGGCCACCGAGCTCGACCTCGCCCATGTCACTGCGACAGCCGTCCATCCCGACGACCGGGCGATGCTGGACGAGATCAACAACGACGTACTGTCCGACGGCATCCCGCGTCCGGCGCGGTATCGGATCCTGCTCCCGGACGGTAGGCTGCGGTGGGTCTACGCGCAGGGACGCCAAGTCATCGACGCGGAGGGCCGGGTCGTCGCCCTCGTGGGGTTCGTGCAGGACATCAGCGAACGCGTGGCGTCGGAGGGTGCCCTGCGCGCGAGCGAGATGCGCCACCGCGCCATCATCGACGGGATGTAGGACGCGTACCTTCGTGCCGACATGGACGGGCGCCTCACCCTCACCAACCAGGCGGCGGCGCGCATGTACGGCTTCGCCTCGCCCGCGGAGATGATCGGACTCGACGCCGGCTCTCTGTACGCGGACGAACACGAGCGAGAGGACGTCATCCGCCAGCTCCGTCGTGATGGCGCCGTCACCGACCGCGTGGGACGCGGGCGTCGACGCGACGGAAGCACGTTCTGGGTATCTCTCAACGTCGACCTGGCCTGGGACGAGAACGGGGCTGCGAGCGGGACGGAGGGTTTCGCCCGAGACGTCACCGACCGGGTCCTCGCGGAACAGGCCCAGAGCGAATCGCTCTCGCTCCTGCGCGCGACCCTCGAGTCGACGGCGGACGGCATCTTCGTGATCACCCGCGACGGGAAGGTGGCCGGACACAACGACCGCTTCGCGCGGCTGTGGGGCATCTCGGCCGCGATCTTGGAAGAGGGCGACGATGCCGCTCTCCTCGACTTCGTGTCGGGCCAGCTGTCCGAGTCGCGCCACTTCCGTGCCGGGGTCGAGTACCTCTACGACCATCCCGAGGAGGAGTCGTTCGACGTGCTCGAGTTCGCGGACGGGTGCGTCTTCGAGCGCTACCCCGCCCGCAGGTGATCGGGGAGAGGATCGTCGGGCGCGTCTGGAGCTTCCGGGACGTCACACGACGCACCGAGGCCGAGCGCGGGCTGCGCGAGAGCGAGGAGGACCTTCGCGACGCACAGGCGATAGCGCGCATCGGTTCCTACGTCTACGACATCGGAACCGAAAGGTGGATGAGCTCCGAGACGATGGACGACATCTTCGGGATCGACGCGGCCTACCCGCGTGACCTCGAGACCTGGACTGCACTCGTGCACGAAGACGACCGGGAGATGATGACCCGCTATTTCGCGGAGGAGGTCGTGGGCAAGCGGCTTCCGTTCGACAAGGAGTACCGCGTCACGAGGCACTGCGACGGCAAGACGGTCTGGGTCCAGACGAACGAGAGCCTCGAGCGGATGGTCTACGACGTCGCCGAGGCGATGGGCCGTGTGATCGAGATCCGGGACCAGTACACGAGGGGCCACCAGGAGCGGACGGCGCGAGTCGCGAAAGCGATCGCCACGGAGATGGGCCTGCCGCCCTACGACGTGGCGGCGGTCGAGATGGCCGCGGTCGTGCACGACATCGGCAAGCTGAGCGTGCCTGCGGAGATACTGAGCCGCCCGATGAAGCTGTCCGAGCTCGAGATGTCCCTCGTGCGCGAACATCCGCACAACGGCTACGAGATCCTCAAGGACATCCCGTTCCCATGGCCGGTGGCCGACATCGTCCTGCAGCACCAAGAACGGATGGACGGGTCGGGCTACCCCTCCGGGCTGCGCGGGGACGAGATCATGCCGCTGGCACGCGTGCTGACGGTGGCCGACATCGTCGAGGCGATGGCGACGCACAGGCCCTACCGGCCCGCGCTCGGGCTGGACGCCGCCCTCGCAGAACTCAGCCAGTGCGCGGCGAAGTACGAGCCTGCTGTGGTCGCTGCCTGCGTGCGGCGCAGCGAACGCGGAGAGATAGACTTGTAGCACTCGCGTTCTCGGCCGCGGCTGTCCGGCCCCGCAACGCCGTCCGCTCGGGTACGATTGCGGCACGTGGGCACGTGCGGGCGGGGCAGGCAGGGGCGCCGTGTACGAAGAGGACTACCTTCTCCGGATCATCCAGCAGATGGGCGTCTTCCTGCGGGCGATGCTCGCCGCGCAGCGCGACCACCGTCCCGACGAGATCCGCGAGACGTCGCGCGAAGCGCTGACGCTCCTGCTCGGGGTACCTCCCGGCATCACCGACTCGCTCACGCCCGACGGCCTCGTGACGCTGCTGTCGGTCGGCGGGAGGTTCGAGATCGTCCGCGCCGTGCTCGCCGCCGAGGTGTTCGTCCGCCGGGCGTTGGCGGACCGCATGTCGGGCCTTGCCGAGTCCGCCGCCGCCGACGAGGCCAGGGCGCGCCGGCTGCTCGACGAGGTCGTCGAGACTGGCGGCGAAGAGAACGTCGAGCGCGCCCAGGCGCTGCTGGCGGAACTGGACGGCTCCACGGCGGAAGGGACCGCCCGATGACTCCCGACACCGGACTCACGTCCGCGCAGGTCGCCGAGCGCGTCCGCCAGGGCCAGACGAACGCAGAGGGGGCGCCCTCCAGTCGTCCGGTGGGCGAGATCGTCCGCCGCAACGTCTTCACGTTCTTCAACGGGATGCTGTTCGTGCTGCTGGTCGCGATCCTGGTGTTCGGCCAGCCCCGCGACGCCCTGTTCGGGTTCGTGCTGTTCCTCAACATGGGCATCGGCATCGTGCAGGAGCTGCGGGCGAAACGGACGCTCGACAAGCTGTCGCTCATCGCCGCGCCGAAGGTGCGGGTGGTGCGGGACGGCGCGGTGGTGCACGTCCCGGTCGCCGGCGTCGTCCTCGACGACCTCATCGAAGTACGTGCGGGCGACCAGATCGTCGTCGACGGCGCGGTGTCCGCCGCCTCGTCGATGGAGGTGGACGAATCGCTGCTCACCGGCGAGTCGCGCGCGGTCTACAAGGCCGTCGGCGACCGCGTCATGTCCGGTTCGTTCTGCGTCGCGGGCAGCGGGCGGATGGTGGCCGACGGCGTGGGGGCCGCTTCCTACGCGCAGCGCCTGGCCGCCGAAGCGAAGCGGTTCCGGCGNGTCCCGTCGGAACTGCGGCGCAGCACCGACCTCATTCTCAAGACGATCGCCGTCCTGCTGGTGCCCACGGCCGTGCTGCTCATCGCCACCCGGTGGAACATCGCGCACGGCAACCTCGGAGAGATCGTGCCGCAGACGGTGGCGGCGCTCGTGGGCATGGTGCCGAACGGGCTGGTGCTGCTGACGTCGATCGCCCTGGCCGTCAGCGTCATCCGTCTCGCGTCTCGCGGCGCGCTCATCCAGGAGCTGCCGGCGGTCGAGGTCCTCGCGCGGGTCGACGTCGTGTGTCTCGACAAGACCGGGACGATCACCGAGCCGGAGTTCGAGGTGCTGGGGCTCGAGACGCTCGGCGGGGCCGACGAGAAGGCCGCGAAGGCCGCGCTCGCGTGCCTCGCCGCCATAGAGCCGCCGGACGCCCGCAACGCCACCGCCCGCGCGTTGGCGGCGGCGTACGGCGAGCCCGCCCGCATGCCGACGGAGCGAGTGCCGTTCTCGTCGGCGCGCAAGTGGAGCGGCGCGTACCTTGCGGACGGCAGCTCGTGGGTCCTGGGGGCGCCGGACGTGCTGCTGCCCAACGGCGACTCACGCCGCGCGCGTGCGGCCGAGCGCGCGCTCGCGGGCGCGCGAGTGCTCCTCGTTGCGCGGGTCGCGGAGTTGCCGGGCCACGGCGAGTCGCTCGGCCCGCTGGACCCGC
>JGI24129J20441_1000076_pt1 | contig 24015 bp, 22 predicted proteins | sample BarGraNGADG00211_FD_20441 | JGI IMG/M metagenome (IMG submission 20441) | reverse complement strand
GGCGATGGCGGCGGATCCACTGGCAATGATCCGGCGCCGGAGGATGGTCCGCTTGCCTTGGCGCAGGACGGATTCAGGGCTGAATGTCAGGCCGCTGGAAGCTCCGACAGCGTCGAACTCGCGCCGCAGGTCAGACTCCGGATCGGTTCTCATCGCAGGCTCCCTTCGGTGAAAGGTGTGGCGTTCGGAGAATGGGCCCAGGTCCGGGAAGGGGTCTCGACCTGGGCTTCGACCCGGCTTCGGCGTGCTGGCGAAGGGCCGCCAGCCCGCGGGACGCGGCGCTCTTCACTGAACCGACGGAGATGCCGAGCGCCTCGGCCACGGATGCCTCGGACTGGTCGGCGTAGTACCGCAGGACGACGATCTTGCGCTGTTGCTCGGGCAGCCGCGACAACCGGCGCACGAGGTCGTCGCGATGATCACTGGTCGCCACTGCACCGTCGGGCGACCGTGACTCTGACCGCGACCACGGTTGCGACCACGAATGGGACGCAGCCCCGTGCTCGAGACCGGAGCTGGTGAGGTCGGCCACCACCTCGTGGCGAGTGGCACGCCATACGTCGATCTTGTGGTTGACCAGACAGCGCCGCGCATAGGCGAGCGCAGTCGCGTGGTCGATCTTGTGCCAGACGACGTAGGTCTTGACGAGCGCCGCCTGTGTCAGCTCCTGTGCGCGGTCGGTGTCGCCGGTGAGGAACCATGCGGTCCGCAACAGTGCCGGTCCGGAGCCGGCCATGAAGGCCGCGAAGGACTCGTCGCGCTCCGCCTTTGAAGCCCTCACGAGGCCCTCCCCTTCATGGTCACACCCACAAGCAGGCCTGCGCGGGCCGAAAGGTTGCCTCGCGGGTCAAACAAGTCTCGCGGGTCAAACAATACGACCCGGGCTTGGCTAGCCTGTGGCGATGCGCATCGATCTCCACACCCACTCCAACGCGAGCGACGGGAAGCAGTCGCCGGCCGACGTGATGCGCTCTGCGGCCGAGTCAGGGCTGGATGTCGTGGCGCTGACCGACCACGACACGACCGCAGGCTGGGTCGAGGCCGCTGAGGCCGCGGCGCAGGAAGGGATCGACCTTGTCCGTGGGATCGAGGTCTCCTGCAGCGACGAAGGCATCAGCATCCACCTTCTCGGCTATCTCCAGGACCCCACGGCGCCAGGGCTGCTCGAGGAGCTGGAGCGTTCGCGGGAGAGCCGTGGAAACCGAGCGCAACGCATTGTCGAGCGGTTGGCGCACGTTGTCGCGTTGACCTGGGACGACGTTCTCAAGCAGATCGAACCGGGAGCCACGGTCGGTCGCCCGCACATCGCAGATGCGATGGTGGCAAAGGGGATCGTCGCTGAGCGGGGTGAGGCGTTCGCCAAGTATCTGAACGAACGCTCCCCCTACTACGTTGCGCACTATGCACCGGATCCGGTGACGGCGGTGCGGCTCGTGAGGGAGGCCGGTGGCGTCGCCGTCATGGCGCACCCGTTCGCGAAGATCCGCGGGCCTGTGGTGGACGACTCGGTCATCGAAGCAATGGCGGCCGAGGGGATGGCTGGCCTGGAGGTGCACCATCGGGATCACGACCCCGAGCAGGTACGGCACGGGCTCGATCTGGCCGCTTCTCTCGACCTGTTTGTCACGGGCTCCTCGGACTACCACGGCAAGGGAAAGCCAAACCTGCTTGGTGAGAACACCACCGACCCCGTTGTGCTGCAACAGATCGAGGCGCTGGCGAGCGGCGTTGAGGTGTTGCGGCCATGACGTCGGAGATGGGCGGCGCGGTGAGCGCTGCGCCGGTTCAGCAGAGTTTCGACGGCATGCCGAGGCGTCTCTACGCCGCGAGCCCCAGCAAGCTGTTGGCCTGGCTTGACTGTCCTATTCGCTACCGCATGCAGTACCTCGACCGACCCAGGCCGGCTGCCCGGCCTCAACGGGCGCACACCTCGATAGGTGTGGCCACGCACAACGCCTTGCGCGACTTTTGGGACCTGCCGCCGGCCGAGCGCACCCCGGCCGCAGTCGCGCAGCTGATGCGGACGTCATGGATCGACGTCGGCTTTCGCGATCCCGACCAGTCAGCGGACTGGCTGGTTCGCACGACGGAGCGAGTGACGGCATACCTGCGGGGGATCGACCGCGACCGACAACCGCTGGGCGTCGAACGCACCGTCTCCATGCGCACCACGACGCTCGCCGTGACGGGCCGCATCGACCGCCTTGATGACCGCGACGGTGAGCTGGTGGTGGTCGACTACAAGACCGGGCGGGCACGGCTCACCGACGACGACGCACGCACCTCACTGCCCCTGGCGCTGTATGCCGTCGCGGCGGCCGGCATGTTCCGTCGCCCCTGTGTGCGCGTCGAGCTGCACCACCTGCCGACGGGAGAGGTGCTCTCGCACGAGCACACGCCGGAGTCGTTGCAGCGCAAGCTCGCTGAGGCCGAGTCGATCGCCTCGGACCTTCGCAGGGCCGACGCAGCCTACGCAGAGGAGGGGGCCGGGTCGCCACTGTTCGATCCGCACGTGTCGCCGATCTGCCCGTGGTGTGACTTCCGGGCGCACTGCCCGGCGGGTCAGCTGGTCGGTCCGGAGAAGTCCGACTGGGCGGGGCTGGAGGTCGACGCCGCGGCGGGCAACGGCACGGCGGATGGCGAGGTCGGGACACTTCCGGCGTGAACGGGGTTTGCTGTCGCAGGAACATCGCCACGCTGACAGACTGTGCCCACCCAAGGCTGTCGGAGAGGCGTCAACAGTGACTCAGACAACGGACCCAGACAACGCGAAACCGCGAGCAGGAAGCGGACACGAGCAAGATGGGCGGCCTGTGACGCACGTGGGCACGATCGTGGCCTTGGCCAACCAGAAGGGCGGGGTGGCCAAGACGACGTCAGTGGCCTCTCTGGGGGCGGCTTTCGCCGAGCTCGGCAAACGAGTGCTGCTCGTCGACCTTGATGCGCAGGCCTGCCTGACGTTCAGCCTCGGCGTTGACCCCGACGAGGTCAAGGTGAGCATCAACGAGGTGCTGGTTGGGCGTGGAGTCTCGGCCCGGGACGTGATCGTGGCGTGTGAGGACGGCCTCGACCTGATCCCGAGCACCATCGAGCTGGCAGGAGCCGAGGCCCAGCTGCTACCCAGGCCCGGCCGCGAGTACGTGCTGCGTTCGGCGTTGGAGCCGGTGCGCGGCGACTACGACGTGATCCTGGTGGACTGCTCGCCATCGCTGGGGGTGCTCACCCTCAATGCGCTGACGGCATCGCAGGGGCTGATCATCCCGATGGTCTGCGAGATGCTCAGCCACCGCGGCGTCGGACAGCTGCTTGACACGGTCGCAGACGTGCAGTCGATCCTCAATCCCGAGCTCGAGGTGTACGGCATACTGCCCACGCTGTACGACGGGCGCAGCAACCACACGCGTGCCGTGCTTGCGGACGTGGGGGAGCGCTACGGCATGCCGGTGCTCAGCCCGCCGATCCCGAAGACGGTGCGGTTCGCCGAAGCGCCGGCAGTGGGCCGCTCGATACTCTCGACGGCACGAAGCTCAAAAGGCGCTCAGGCCTATCGCGAGGTGGCCGCCAGCCTGCTGCCGCGCCTCTGAGCTGTCAGACAGACGGTGCTGGGGAGCCGTCAGACGGTGCCGGCGCCTGCGCCAGCGGAGTCGCCCTGACCGTTGTGGGTGCGACGACGGTTACGGCTACGTCGTGGTTTGGCGTCCTCGGCACTCTTGGGGCGCTCGGCGCCCTTCGAGCGATCTGCAGGCGGACGCTCTCGGCCCTCCGACGAACGTGAGCCGCGGCTGGAAGCTCCACCCGAGCGACCGCCACCGCCGTGCCCAGCCGACGAACGGCCAGCGGACGAACGGCCACGGTCAGATGGTCCACCCCTGTGGTTCTTGCCCGTCTCGCCGAGGTCCTCGACCTGTTCGGCAGCGAGGCCCTCGCGGGTACGGCTTGCCTTGGGCAGCCGCCCGGTCGCGTTCGCGGGGATGTTCATCTCCGCATAGAAGTGCTCGGACGAGGAGTAGGTCTCTGCCGCCTTGGGGATGCCCAGGTCGAGGGCCTTGTTGATCATGCCCCAGCGATGCAGGTCGTCCCAGTCGACGAACGTGACGGCGACACCCTTGTTGCCAGCACGGGCCGTCCGGCCGATGCGGTGCAGGTAGGTCTTGTCGTCCTCGGGGCACTGGTAGTTGATGACGTGAGTGACGTTGTCGACGTCGATGCCGCGGGCTGCCACGTCGGTGGCCACAAGGACGTCGACCTTGCCGTTGCGGAACGCGCGCATGGCCTGCTCGCGAGCACCTTGGCCAAGGTCCCCGTGGATGGCTGCCGCGGCGAAACCCCGCTCAGCGAGATCGTCGGCCACCTTGGCTGCGGTGCGTTTGGTCCGGCTGAAGATGAGGGTCAGGCCGCGGTCCTTGGCCTGGAGCATGCGGGCCAGCATCTCGACCTTGTCCATGGCGTGCGCCCGGTAGACGAACTGCTCGACCGCCTTCACGGTCTGACCGTCTTCGTCCCCGCCCATCGCCCTGATGTGGGTTGGCTGGGTCATGTAGCGACGGGCCAGGGCGACGATGGCACCCGGCATCGTGGCCGAGAAGAGCATCGTCTGGCGGCTGGCCGGGGTTTGCGCGAGAAGCTTCTCGATATCCGGAAGGAAGCCGAGGTCGAGCATCTCGTCAGCCTCGTCGAGCACGACGCTCTTGACGTAGGACAGGTCGAGGTGACCCTGCTTGGCGAGGTCGAGGAGCCGGCCCGGCGTGCCGACGACGATCTCGACACCGCGCTGCAGTGCCGAGATCTGCGGCTCGAATGCGCGTCCGCCATAGATCGTGACGACACGTACGCCGCGGGCCTTGCCGGCTTTTGCGAGGTCGCCGGAGACCTGAACGGCGAGCTCGCGGGTGGGTGCGACAGCGAGGGCCTGCGGCTTGCCGGCGGTCGCCAGCGTGGTGAACGCTTCGTCCTTGGGACTGATCACGCGCTGGATCATCGGTATCCCGAACCCCAGCGTCTTGCCGGTGCCGGTCTTGGCCTGGCCGATGATGTCGTGGCCACCGAGGGCAACCTCGAGCGTCATCGCCTGGATGGGGAACGGGTGGATGATGCCCTCGTCGGCCAGTGAGGCGACGATGTCGGGGTGGACGTTGAAGTCGGCAAACGTCTTCTCGAGGATCGCTGGCCCGGCTGCGGTCTCGACCGGCGTGTGTGCGGTTTTCTCGGCAGCGTCAGGCGTCGCCGTGGCTTTCTTGGTGGTCATTAAGTTCTCTCGATCGGGCGCGGGCCACACGCGTTTCCGAAGGTCTCGGAAGATGCGGGCCACGCTGCAAAGCGGGCCGATCGGAGTTCTTCGTGGGTGCAAGCCAGTCTCACTGGCTGCTGATTCGTGCCGACCGGGCACCGATGTCAGGGCCCAGTCTAGCCGGTGAGCACTACTGTTTCCGTTCATGGACGCCGATGAGCAGCCGAAATCCCCCCCCGACACGCCCGAGGGCGAGGATGCCGTCGTCGAAAGCTCGGGTGTCGCAGGGGGCGAAGGTTCCTCTGTTGCGGGCGATCCATTCTCCGATGACCCCACCTATCGAGCGGCGGTCATCGACCTGCTTGGGGCGCTGGCCTACGGCGAGCTGACGGCTTTCTCGCGGCTGGCGGCCGATGCCGAGATGGCTCCGAGCCAACCGGAGAAAGCGGCTCTTGCGCGTGTCGCGGTGGCGGAGTTCCATCACTTCGAGGCGTTGACCCGTCGACTCAGCGAGATGGGCGTCGACCCCGAGCAGGCCATGGCCCCGTTCATCGTCCCGATCGACGAGTTCCACGATCGCACCAGGCCGAGCGGCTGGCTCGAGGGCTTGGTCAAGGCCTACGTGGGAGATGGCATCGCGACCGACTTCTATCGCGAGATCTCTGCCTACGTGGATCCCTCGACGCAGACGTTGGTGCGCTCGGTGCTTGAGGACGTCGGGCAGGCGAAGTTCGCCGTCAAAGCGGTCCGAGAGGCCATCGAGGCCGATCCCACCGTGGGTGGGCGGCTCGCCCTGTGGGGTCGTCGCTTGGTCGGTGAGGCGCTTTCCCAGTCGCAGCGCGTGGCCGTCGAGCGCGATGCCCTGGCCAGCCTGCTCGTGGGCGGCATCAACCGCCCAGGCGCCGACCTGGCCGAGTTGGGTCGGATGTTGGCTCGGCTCACCGACGAGCACATGCGGCGGATGGGCTTGCTGGGGCTCCACGCATGAGCTCGCCACTCGCCATACGGTCCGTCACTCTGCTTTGTATGGCGGTTGGCCGCGTGACGCTGCGTTAGATCGTGCCGAACCCGACAGAGCCCTTCTTGGACGCGCCGACGTCGACGTAGCCGATCGTGGCCACCGGGATCATCACGCGCCGCCCCGAAGCCTCGACGAGGTTGAGCACGCCACCGTCGGTCAGCGCCGTGTTGACCAGGGCTTCGACCTCGTCAGGGGACTGTTCGGACTCCAGCACGATCTCGCGCGCGACGTTCTGCACGCCGATCTTGACCTCCACGGGAAAGCCTTTCGTCAGAGTGTTGATGTGCGGGGCAACGTGTGATGTGCGGGGCAACCGGCGGCGACGCCAGACATCGCGCCCCGCTCGTTGTCGTTCTGCGAAGGCTAACCCCCCTCGGGGCCAGATCCTTCCCGCTCGATCTTGGGGAAGCCGCGCAAGCCACGCCAGGAGAGGGCCGCCACCAGCCGGGCCGCTTCGTCTCGGGGGATCGCCGAACCTTGCGACAGCCAGAAGCGCGCACAGATCTGGGCCATGCCGGACAGCGCCATGCCAAGCAGATGCGCCTCCGCGTCAGGCAGGTCGGTGTCCTCCTTGATGACCTCGGCGATGGCCTCGGCGGAATCCTGCGAAACCTTGTCGACGAGCTCGCGGACGGCAGCCTCGTTGGTCAGGTCGGACTCGAACACCAACCGGAACGCTGCACCGTCACGATCGACGAACTCGAAGTAGGCGCCCACGGCCGCCGCGACACGCTGTTTGTTGTCCGTGGTCGACGCCAGGGCTGCCCTGATCAGACCCAGTAGCTCACCCGCGTGATGGTCGAGCAACGCCACATAGAGATCGAGCTTGCCAGGGAAGTGTTGGTAAAGAACGGGTTTGGAGACTCCGGCGCGGTCGGCGATCTCGTCCATCGCGGCGGCGTGGTAGCCCGACTCAACGAACACTTCTTGCGCGGCGTCGAGCAGCTGCGCCCGCCGTGCAGAGCGCGGCAGCCGTACGCCGCGTCCTCGGGTATCTGAGCGCGTCGACACTGTTGGGGTCCCTCTCGTTCGGCCGATGACCCGGGGTGGAGTCGATTCACGTGACCGATGTCCGTGTGCCGTGCCGCGACATCAGGGCTCATGCGGCAGGCGAAACGAATTCTACGCGCGGGTAACCTCATCAACATGGCAATTCCACCCCTTGTCGAGCCATCGGTGTCGTTGTCCGCCGCGGAGGTAGAGCGCTATGCCCGGCATGTGCTCATCCCCGACGTGGGCATGGAGGGTCAGCGCCGCCTAAAAAACGCACGGGTGCTGGTAGTCGGAGCAGGGGGGCTCGGGTCTCCGGCATTGATGTACCTCGCGGCAGCCGGTGTCGGAACCATCGGCGTGGTCGACGACGACCTGGTGGAGATGTCGAACCTGCAGCGGCAGGTGGTCCACGGAGTCGCTGACGTCGGTCGGCTGAAGTCTGAGTCCGCCGCGGAGACGCTGGCCTCGATGAATCCGCTGGTGCGGGTCGTCAGGCACGACGTTCGGATCGACTCCACCAACGCCCTTGAGATCATTGCTGACTACGACCTGGTGCTGGACGGGGCCGACAACTTCCCGACCCGATATCTGCTCAACGACGCCTGCGTCCTGCTGGGCAAGCCGGACGTCTGGGGATCGATCTTTCGCTTCGACGGTCAGGCCAGCGTCTGGTGGGCGAAGCACGGCCCCTGCTACCGCTGCGTGTTTCCCGAGCCGCCTCCGCCTGGTCTGGTGCCATCGTGTGCCGAGGGTGGGGTTCTCGGGCTCCTCTGCGCCGCCATCGGATCCATCCAGGCAGCTGAGGCTGTGAAACTCATTGTCGGCATTGGGGATCCGTTGATCGGCCGGTTGATGGTGCATGACGCGCTCCGCCAGAGCTGGGATGCCCTCACTGTGCGCAAGGACCCCGACTGCGCTGTGTGCGGAACATCGCCGACCGTCACGAAACTCGTTGACTACCAAGACTTCTGCGGTATGCCGGGTGGTTCGGTCGCCGCTGCCGCGAGCGTTCCCGTGCCCCTGATATCGGCGCGAGAGCTGGCCGATCTGCTGGCTGACAGTGTTGATTCGCCCGGGGTGCTGCTGGTCGATGTGCGCGGCCGGGACGAGCGTGCGATCGCTGGCATCCCGGGGGCGCAGGCCATTCATCTTGACGAGTTCCGTTCCGGGGCAGCGGTGTCGCAGATTCCGTTCAAACAGCCGGTCGTCATCATGTGCAGGTCCGGCAGCCGATCGGAGGAAGCCTCACGGATCCTGATCGAGGCTGGTCATCCGGACGTTCACAATCTCGCAGGCGGGGTGCTCGCCTGGATTCGAGATGTCGACCCCTCCCAGCCGAGCTACTGAGCCGGCATGGAGACCCCGGAGCTTCCTGACTTCGCGGAGGCGGTGCTGCGCATCGTCGACCAGATCCCGGAGGGCATGGTCCTGGCCTACGGGGACGTCGCCGAGCTGATCGGACAGGGAGGACCTCGTCAAGTCGGAGCGGTGATGTCCCGATACGGCGCGTCGGTCACCTGGTGGCGCGTCATCCGCGCAAGCGGCGAAGTCCCCGAGGAGCTGGAGGACGAGGCGCTGGCGCACTGGCGTGGGGAGGGGACTGCCCTGGTGCGAGGCGCTCTGGATGGACGCCGGGTGGATATGAGGCTGGCCCGATGGGACGGCGCGGGTGTGACAGCGTGACGCTGTCGGTCTCAACCTCCAGCAACGTGATCTTCCCCACACGGTGTTCGGACTCAGCCTCGGTGCCTGGGTCCCTGCCCAGAATGACTTCCGCAGAACTCTATGTATTCACCGGGGCTGGGGTAGTCTCACGCTCGTAGTTGCTGTGCATCGCACGTCTTGAACGCTTGCGGCCTTGTGCCGGGGGTGCGCTTTGTTCCTGATCTGGAGCGGACGACGAACACCGCGACGATCGGACCCGGCATTCGGGATCGACAGAGCGCTCTTGGAGGAAAAAAGATTATGGCAACTGGCACCGTGAAGTGGTTCAACGCTGAAAAGGGCTTCGGCTTCATTGCTCCCGAAGACGGCAGCGCCGACGTGTTCGCGCACTACTCGGCCATCGCCAGCAGCGGATACCGCTCGCTTGACGAGAACCAGAAGGTTGAGTTCGACATCACCCAGGGCCCGAAGGGCCCGCAGGCGGAGAACATCCGTCCGCTCTGATCTCACCTGGCAGAACCTGTTCTGCACCACGAATGCCCTGACCTCACGGTCGGGGCATTCGTGTGTCCGGGGCCGATTCGAGCAGGCGAGGAGTGAGTTGGATGACGGCTTCACGTGCGTCGCTGTCGGTGCGCCGTGATGGAATCTGGCGGTGCTGACATTGCGACGGGCTCCCAGTCTGGGTGCCCAGGCCCCGATCCTGGATGATGCCCAGGCTGCAGCCGTCGCCCATCGCGCCGCGGCTCATCACGCCGTCAGCCACCACGCCGCCGGCAGCCGCGCTGACGCCACGCAGGGTCATGACGCAGGGGTCCTGCGCGTCCTCGGCGCTCCGGGCACTGGCAAGACGTCCACTGCTGTCGAGATCGTGGTCGACCGGGTGCGCCGTGACGAGGTCGAGCCCGACCAGTGCCTCGTCCTCACGGCTTCGCGGACTGCGGCCGCGGATTTGCGAAACCGCATCACTGCCCGGATAGGCGGCACCACGACCGAACCGCTGGCCCGCACCCACCAGGCTCTCGGTTTCAGCATCTTGCGCCAGGGCGCCGCGCTGCGGGGGGACCCCAGCCCCAGGTTGCTCAGCGGGCCCGAGCAGGACCTCATCCTGCGAGAGCTTCTCGCGGGTCACGCCTCGGGAGAGGGCAAGGTGCCGCGCTGGCCCGAGCAGGTGCATGCGGCCCTGGCCACCAGAGGGTTCCGCGCCGAGCTGCGTGACCTGCTCATGCGGGCGGTCGAGCGGGGTCTGGAGGCCGACGACCTGGCGACCCTGGGCGTTCAGCACGATCGACCCGTGTGGGTTGCGGCCGCGCAGGTTCTGGCTGAGTACGACGAGGTCACGGCCTTCTCGCGTCCTGGTTCCTATGACCCGGCGTGGATCCTGGGCGCGGCTGCCGACCTGCTCGAGGAGGACCCCGACGCGCGGGAGCGCCTGGCGTCGTCGCTGCGCCTGATCGTGGTCGACGACGCCCAGGAGCTCACGCCCGCCGCGGCCCGGCTCCTTGAGGTGATCCATGCCCCCCACATCGACCTCGTCCTCATCGGCGACCCGGACGCCGCGGTCCAGACCTTCCGCGGTGCTGACCCCAGCATCCTGGGTGCCGACCACTCCCGGTTCGGTAGCGGTCCGACGATCACGCTCGCGACGTCGTACCGGCAGCCCCAGGTACTGCGCGAGGTCACCCATCGGGTGACCCGACGCATCGGCGCGCTCGGCGGAGGAACCCACCGCGAGCTCGAGCACGTCGCCGAGGGTGGGCGCGCCGAGGTGCGGCTGCTGCGCGCGACCTCGCAGGAGGCCGCGTTGATCGCCGCCGAGCTGCATCAGGCGCACCTCCTGGGCCGGATGCCGTGGTCCGACATGGCCGTGATCGTTCGGGGACAGGGCCGCACCAGTACGTTGCGGCGGGTTCTCGTGGCGGCTGGCGTGCCTGTGGCAGTGCCATCCGCCGAGGTTCCCGTCCGCGACGAGGTGGCGGTCCGTCCCTTGCTGGCGCTGCTCGAGGTGGTCCTCAATGTGGCGATGGGCCAGGCGGATCCGATCGACGCCCAGACTGCCGTCGATGCAGTGCTGTCCCCGATCGGTGGAACTGACGCCGTTGGTCTGCGGCGACTGCGGAGAGCTCTGCGTCGCGACGAGCTCGACAGCGGCGGCGGACGGACCAGCGACGAGCTGCTGGCACTGGGCCTGGTCGCGCCAAACACATTGGGAATGCTGGGTTCTGAGGGTGCTCCTGCTCGAAGAGTGGCTAAGGCGATCGCCGCCGGAGTGAAGGCGGCCCGAACTGTCAACAGCTCGGATGCTTCTGATGGGTTGGACTGCCCGGATGGCGGCGATGGCCCTCGTTGGGCGCCGGGTGTGACCGCCGAGGTTGTGCTGTGGGCAATGTGGGACGCGACCGCGCTGGGGGAGAGCTGGCGTCGGGTGGCGCTCGGCGGCGGCCAGTCCGGGGCTCGGGCCGACCGCAATCTCGATGCTGTTGTCGCGTTGTTCGACGTGGCGGCGAAGTATGTCGACCGGTTGCCGCAGATGGGCCCACACGGATTCCTGGAGCACATTCGCGGACAGGACGTGGCTGGTGACACCCTCGTGGCCCGCGCTCCCGGTGATGACACGGTGTCGCTGCTCACTCCCGCCGGCGCGGCAGGACGTCAGTGGCGGTTCGTCGTCGTCGCGGGCGTCCAGGAGGGCGTCTGGCCCGACCTGCGCCTGCGCGGGTCCCTTTTGGGGTCGGAGCGACTGGTCGACGTCGTCACTGGCCGCGGGCAGTCGTTGCGTGCAGCTCAGGCTGCAGTCCGTTATGACGAGACGCGGCTCTTCATGGTCGCGGTCAGCCGTGCCTCCGAGCGACTCCTGGTCACTGCCGTGCGCAGTGACGACGAGCAGCCTTCGGTCTATCTCGACATCGTCGACCCACCCGAGGAGTCCGATGACGGGGACGAGCTGCGGTCCTTCAGCGAGGTGCCTCGGCCGATGAGCCTGGGGGGGTTGGTTGCCGAGCTGCGCCGTGAGGTGGTCGTGGGAAAGACGGCGAGTGACCGGCATACGGCCGCGCGGCAGCTGGCCCGGCTGGCGGCCGCGCGGGTCGTTGGCGCCGACCCGTCGTCGTGGTGGGCGCTGACGCCGTTGAGCGACGACCGGCCGCTGCGCGCTGAGGGCGTGACCGTCTCGGTCTCGCCGTCACGGATCGAGAGCTTCAACGAGTGCAGTCTGCGTTGGCTGTTGTCGGCCTGCGGCGGTGACGGCCCCAGCGTCGGTGCGGCGAACATCGGCACCCTGATCCACGACATCGCCGCCGAGCTCGGTGACGTCGACGAGGCCACCATGAGGGCAGAGGTCGAGGTCCGGTGGGGCAGGTTGGGCCTACCAGCCGGATGGTTGTCGCGTCGTCAGCTGTCCGAGGCCCAGGCGATGGTGGCTCGGCTGGCTCGGTACTTCGAGGAGTCAGGTGCCGGGGGTTGGGAGCGAGTCGGTGCGGAGCTCGAGATGGAGGTCGAGCTCGGGCGGGCGTTGTTGAAGGGTCGCGTTGATCGTCTTGAACGTGACGGCAACGGTGGTCTGCGCGTCGTCGACCTCAAGACAGGCTCCACCAAACCGTCCAAGGGCGACCTGCTCCGAAACGCTCAGCTGGGCGCCTACCAGGCCGCGGTCGAGCACGGCGCTTTCGCGGAGCACGGCTCCGTGTCGGCCGGTGCGGCGCTGCTGCAGATCGGGAAGGCCGCAGGGGTCAAGACCACGCTGCAGGAGCAGGCTCGGTTGTCCGGAGACGACGATCCTGGCTGGGCACAGACGTTGGTAACTGACACTGCAGAGGGCATGGCCGGCCGCCACTTCGTAGCCACGATCGGCCAGGCGTGCACCTTCTGCGCGGTCAGGTCCAGCTGTCCGGTTCAGCCTGCGGGCCGGGTGATCTGATGCTGGGCCATCCCATGAGGCATTCGGCTCAGTCGATCGCGGTCGCTCTGGGCAGCCCATCGCCGACCGCCGAGCAGCGTGNCGTCATCGAGGCGCCGATGCGTCCTTTGCTGGTCGTGGCCGGTGCCGGGTCGGGCAAGACCGAGACGATGGCATCGCGNGTCGTCTGGCTGGTGGCCAACGGCTACGTCGAGCCNGATCAGGTCNTGGGCCTGACGTTCACCCGCAAGGCCGCCACCGAGCTCGCGGAGCGCATCGCCCGACGCCTGCGTCGGCTGCGTCACGTGGGCATGTGGACTCCTGCTCTCGAACAGGACGGGGCCGAGGTGCTGGGTGGCACGCCCACGGTCTCGACCTACCACTCATACGCCGGTCGCCTGGTTCGTGAGCATGCTTTGCGTCTGGGCGTGGAGCCCGAGTCACGGCTGCTGTCCGAGGCGGCCGCCTGGCAGTTCGCCGCCGAGGTGGTCGAGCATCATGACGGGCCAATGGATGCCGTCCCGTTCGCGGCGTCGACCGTTATCAACGCGGTCGTCGACCTGGCCGGCGAGATGGCCGAGCACCTGCTGGTGCCGGCGCAGCTGCAGATGTTGATCGACCGCTTCGAGGCCAGGATCGACGGCCTGCCACAGGGGGCGCGTCGCTCCAGAGCGCTGCCCAAGGTGGTGGCTGCAGCCATGATCGCGCTCAAGGCTCGCCGTCAGGTGCTTCCGCTGGTCGAGGGTTACCAGGAGCTCAAGCGGAGTCGGGATGCGCTGGACTTTGCGGACCAGATGGCCCTTGCCGCAACGTTGTCGCAGCGTTTCCCTGACATCGGTTTGATGGAACGCCAACGGTTTCGGGCCGTTCTGCTCGATGAGTTCCAGGACACCAGTGAGGCTCAGCTGGTGCTGCTGCGGCATCTCTTCGTAGCGGTCGGTGAGTCAGTGCCGGTCACCGCCGTTGGCGACCCCAACCAGTCGATCTACGGCTGGCGTGGCGCGAGCGCGACGACGTTGACCCGCTTTCCGCGAGAGTTTGCGGATGCTGCCGGCGACGCGGATGTCTTGCCCCTGTCGACGAGCTGGCGAAACGACAACGCCATCCTCTCGGCGGCCAACATCACCTCGGGTCCGCTGCGGCGCAAGTCGACCGTCGACGTGGAGGTGCTCCGGCCCCGGTCCGATGCTGGCACCGGTCGGCTGTTGGCGGCCCGGCTACTGACCACCGAGGCCGAAGCCGAGCATGTGGCGGCCTGGATCGCTCATCACTGGCTGGATGTGCGTGGTCGCGCTACGGGAGTTTCGGCAGCAGTATTGTGCCGCAAGCGTTCTCAGTTCGGTGCGGTGATCGACGCCCTCGAGCAGGCCGGCCTGCCGGTGGAGGTTGTGGGGCTTGGCGGGCTGCTCACCACGCCCGAGGTATCGGACATCGTGGCGCTGCTCTGGGTCGTTCAGGACCCCACTCGTGGCGACCAGCTGATGCGGTTGTTGACCGGGCCGTTGTGCCGACTGGGCGCCGCAGACCTCGACGGGCTGGCCGTATGGTCCCGAGTCCTTCAGCGCCGCCATGGGGCTCGCTCGCGGGTCACGGACAAGGTTGAGGACCACGTCAAGGACCAGGCTGTCGACACCGCAGACCGCCTCAGCATCGTGGAAGCCCTCGACGAGCTGCCGTCAGCGGACTGGGCCGGTCCCAGCGGCTCGCGCATCTCGGTGGTGGGGCTTCAGCGTCTGGATGGGTTGCGCGAGGCGATCCGGCGCCTCCGCGCGCTCACCGGCATGCCCCTTGCTGACCTTGCCGGCGAGGCCGAGCGGGCTCTGGGTCTGGACATCGAGGTGCTGTCCCGTCCGGAACACACGCCAACGACCGCCCGTGCCCATCTGGACGCGTTCGCGGACGTGGCGGCGAGCTTCTCCGGTTCCGCCGATCGGCCCACATTGGGTGGCTTCTTGTCCTGGCTGGATGCCGCTCAGGCCGAGGAACGTGGATTGGACAAGGGCTACATCGAGGTGTCCACGGACGCCGTCCAGGTGCTTACCGTGCACGCAGCCAAGGGCCTGGAGTGGGACGTGGTGGCCGTCCCCGGCCTGGTCGAGGGCTCGTTCCCGGCACGATCGAGCTCGGCGACGTCGTTCAAGGGCGGCGCATGGAAGATCAGCCCACCCACCGACAAGGGCTGGATCGGCGGGCTGTCGGGCGTCCCCTACGAGCTGCGCGGGGACTGTGATGGGCTGCCAGCCCTGCGCTGGAGGTCGGCCCCCGACCTCACGGCGCTGGAGGCAGAGATCCGCGACTTCATCAGTGCCGGGGGCGAGCACGGCATCGACGAGGAACGGCGGCTGGCGTACGTGGCGTTCACCCGTGCCCGGCGCGAGCTTCTCCTGACCGCGGCGGTCTGGTCAGACCCCACCACTCCGCGCATCACTTCTCGGTTCCTCACCGAGCTGGTCGATCACGGCGACCTCGGTCTGCACCTCCGCACCTGGGAGCCGATGCCTGAGCCGGAGGGCGACAACACGCTCGCCAACCCCCGCCAGAGCGAGCCGGTGAGCGCGATCTGGCCGTCCGATCCGATGGCCGCTCGGCGCGCGCAGCTCAGCGATGCCGTCCAGGTGGTGCTGGACGCGATGGCGGACCTGGAGACGCGCGACGATGTGGATGAGCCGCGCGGTGATCTCGGGGAGCCGCGCAACGATCTCGATGAGCCGCGTGTCACTGGTCGCGAACGTGAGCTCAGGATCCTCCTCGCCGAACGCGACTCGGCGGCCCAGCCGCGCGACATCGCGGTCAGGGTCCCACGCCACCTGTCGGCATCCGGCCTGGTGTCGTTCGCCGGCGACCCACAGGCCTTCGCTCGGGACCTGCGCCGGCCCATGCCATCACCACCGGCGCTGGCGGCCCGTCGTGGCACGGCTTTTCACGCTTGGGTGGAGCAGCACTTCGCGCGCGCCGCCTTCGTTGATTTTCTTGACCTTCCGGGCAGCGCCGACAATGACCCGGCGGACGACGAGCAGCTGCCGCTGATGAAGAAGCTCTTCCTGGCCAGCGAATGGGCCGGGCGTAGCCCCGCCGCCATCGAGATCGCGATCGAGACGACAGTGGCAGAGATGGCGATTCGTGGTCGCATCGATGCCGTGTTCTCTCGACCCGGAGGCGGGTTCACCGTTGTGGACTGGAAGACAGGGGCCAAACCCTCTGGCGACGAGGCGCGGGTTCGTGCCGTGCAGCTGGGGGCCTACCGCCTGGCCTTTGCCCGGCTTCGCGGGCTCTCGCTGGACCAGGTCGATGCGGCGTTCTACTACGCCGGAACTGGTGAGACGGTGTTTCCGGATCTGCCCGACGACGAGCAACTGGCAACCTTGTTGGGATCGATCCCGGACTAGGAGCCTGGCGTCTCTGACGGGTTGTCGGCAGCGGCCGGCGAGACCGCCGCGGCTGGAGTGGCAGGAGCCACTGCCTCGTCCAGGTCTTCCTCGAACGTGTCAGCATCCAGCTTTCGCAACCTGGCGGCGCACGCCTCGATGTCTTCCTGGTCCTTGGAGCCCACGGCTGTCAGAAGCTCGGACACCAGCTTGAGCTCACCAGCCAGCCGGGCGCGGCGTTCGAGGTGCTTGTCCGGCCGGTCGACCCGGGCATGTGCATAGGCCTCGAGCACCGTGTCGAAAGCCGCGGGAGGTGCCTGGGTGACCAGCGTCGCGAAGTCGTCCGCAGGGTCTGCGACCTTGGCGTCCTCCCAACCGGTCAGACCGCGGATACGGCCGGTGGCGGCATCCTCGTCATCGTCGAAGACGGCGAGCACCTGATCGCCGGTCACGTTGCCGTGGGTCGGAGTCGGGGCGAAGCGCCACAGCGACACGTTCTCGAGCGAGCGTTCCCACCGGGCCAGCAGTGCAGTCGGAACGTGTCCTGTCGCTGCGGCCCTGTCGAGGTCTGAGAGGCGACGGGTGCGATAGGTGTCGGCGTCATACGTCGGGAGCCCGGCCTCGTCGAAGAGTGCCCGGTCAACGTTGTGCAGCGCGGCGAGCGCACGGCCCAGCTCGGCCGCGATCCCCGGTCCGGCTGGCAGGTGTGCGAAATACAGCGGACGTCCAGCCATGTAGGGGTAGACCGCAGCCCGGCCGCCCTCCTTGAGATCCACGAAACCCTTGGGCATCGGCACCGAGAAAGGCAACCGGCGCGACAACAGCCCCAACAACGACACGGTGACATCCATCTGTGCCCCGGCGGCGGCGGTCATCGGCGCACGGACGACCCAGCGGCGATGCTGCGTGTCTTCGATGAAGGCCACCTCGAACTGGTGGCCGGGAAGATGCGGGGTGCCTTCGACAGTCACGGGGTCCAGCCCCGGCACCGCGACGCTGGCGAGTGCGGCGAGGGCAAGGGGAGTACGGGTCACAAAGACACCGTATGACGAGTACGCCCCATAGGCTGGAAGGCGTGAGCGGGTCTTCGGAAACTTTGAACAATCTGGCTCTGGCACGCGGCACCCTGGACCGCGCTGGCCTGCGGCGCAAGGACCCGGAGCTGTTGCCTTCGCTCCTGAAAGATCCGTCCACCCAGGTCCTGGAGCTGGCTGCGGGCCGGGCGGAGGTGGTCGAGCTCGATCGTGACCTCGCCCTGCTTCTGCGTTCTCCCATCGAGCAGGACACGAGCCGGCTTGGAGTCTTCCTGGGGCAGGACGGCGACGGCACGGCATACGTGGGGGTGGTGCGCGACGACCTGGATCCGTTGGGGGCCTCGCAGTGGCGAACCTTGCGCTCGGTAGGTGTCCTGCTCTCGGACCGGGACGCGGGCCTGTTCGCCACCATGCTGGGGCTGGCCAACTGGCACGCCGTGCACACCCATTGCCCCCGTTGCGGCTCGAGGACTGACCCCGACCAGTCCGGCTGGGTCCGTCGTTGCCCGCAGGACGAGAGCGAGCACTACCCGCGCACCGACCCGGCCGTGATTATGGCGGTGACTGACAGTGCCGACCGGTTGTTGCTCGCCCGCAGCCCTCATTGGCCGGAGGGGCGGCTATCGGTGCTGGCCGGCTTCGTGGAGCCTGGCGAGTCTCTGGAAGCTGCGGTTGCACGGGAGGTTCTCGAAGAGGTCGGGGTGGTCGTCGAGCAGGTGCGCTATCTCGGCAACCAGCCGTGGCCGTTCCCGTCTTCGTTGATGCTGGGCTTCACCTCGCGCGCAGCCGACCCGACGCTCCGCCTGGACATGGACGAGATCGTCGAGGCCGTGTGGGTCACTCGTGAGGAGCTGCGCGAGATGGGGACGGCCGGTCGTTTCGGTTTCTCTCCATCGGTCTCGATCGCCCGGCGGATCATCGAGAACTGGTATGGCGGGCCGATCGACCAACAGATCGACTGACGTGCCTCAGGCCAGCCGAAGCCGAACCTGGGCCAGGGAAGGGTTGGTGGCAGAGGTTCCGTCCGGGAACACCACCGTCGGCACGGTCTGGTTGCCACCATTCAGGCTCATGACATAGTCGGCGCTCGCCGGATGCCGCTCGATGTTGACCTCGGTGTAGGTGATCCCCTCGCGGTCCAGTCCACTCTTGAGCCCGCGGCAGTAGCCACACCATGTCGTGCTGTACATCGTGACGGTGCCGGCAGAGGGCAGGGTGGGGGCCGCGGACATGCGAGATCTCCTCAAAGTTCAGTCAATGGTTGATCGCATCAACCGCGGCCGGCCTCCAATCCTTCCCGGGAGGGACCGCGGCTCCTGGGCACGGGCCGGTCGGTCTGGCGCGAGCACACACCAGTCCCTCCGATCTGTCAGCTCACTTCGACCTGTCAGCGCGATCTGAGAGGATCGGCGGTGATGTCTCCTCCACCCAGCCAACTCAACGACGAGCCTCGGGTCGCCCCGACCGCCGACGACATCCTCGACGCCCTCGACCCGGAGCAGCGTCAGGTGGCCGCGTCGCCGAGCGGGCCCATGTGCGTGCTCGCTGGCGCCGGCACCGGCAAGACCCGGGCCATCACCCACCGCATTGCCTACGGCGTACACAGCGGCGCCTACCAGCCGCAGCGAGTCCTCGCCGTGACGTTCACGGCCCGGGCCGCAGGCGAGATGCGCACGAGACTGCGCGAGCTCGGCGTCCCGGGAGTTCAGGCCCGGACGTTTCACGCCGCGGCATTGCGTCAGCTTCACTACTTCTGGCCCCAGGCGATCGGCGGCGCGTCCCCAGAAGTGTTGCCGCACAAGGCTTCCGTGGTCGCCGAGGCCTGCTCACGCCTTCGTCTGCAGGTTGACCGCGTAGCCGTGCGCGACCTCGCGGCCGAGGTCGAATGGGCCAAGGTGAGCATGCTTACGCCGGAGTCGTATGCCGCCGCCGCCCGTCGTGCGGGCCGCGACCCCGCCGGTCTGGACGCCACCGCGATGGCACGGGTGCTGCAGACGTACGAAGAGGTCAAGACCGCACGAGGGGTCATCGACTTCGAAGACGTCCTGCTGCTGACCGTCGGCATCCTGGCCGAGCGGGACGACATCGCCCGGGTCGTGCGCTCGCAGTACCGCCACTTCGTGGTCGACGAGTACCAGGACGTCAACGCCCTTCAGCAACGGCTGCTCGATCTCTGGGTGGGTGAGCGCGATGACGTGTGCGTGGTCGGTGACGCGGCCCAGACGATCTACTCCTTCACCGGCGCGACACCCAAGCACCTGCTGGATTTCCCACGGCGCTACCCCACTGCGCAGGTGGTCAAGCTCGTGCGCAACTACCGATCGACGCCGCAGATCGTGGCGCTGGCCAACGTCATGGTGCGTGCCGCTCACGGGCAGCGTGGCACCTCGCCGACTGACGCGCTCCAGCTCCGCGCGCAGGGACAGGACGGTCCCTCGCCCAGCCTCACCGCATACAGCGACGACCCCTCTGAGGCGACGGGCGTTGCTACGTCGATCAAGAGCCTGATCGCCCAGGGCACCCCGGCAAGTCAGATCGCCGTTCTCTTCAGGACCAACGCCCAGTCCGAGGCCTATGAGTCCGCGCTCGCGGACGCCAATGTCGCCTATCTCGTACGCGGCGGCGAGCGGTTCTTCGCCCGCAAGGAAGTGCGTGGGGCGATTCTGTTGATGCGTGGCGCGGCCAGGGCTGACGACGGAGCCAAACCTCTGGGCGAGCTGGTCCGGGATGTCATTGCCGGAGCCGGGTGGACCGAGCGGGCGCCGAAAGCCGGCGGGGCGACCCGCGAGCGTTGGGAGTCCCTGCAGGCGTTGGTCGGGCTGACCGACGACTTCGTGTCCGGCAACCCGCAGGCTCGACTGACCGACATCGTCAGCGAGCTCGACGAGCGCGCGGCAGCCCAGCACGCACCGACGGTCGAGGGCGCGACCCTGGCCTCCTTGCACGCCGCCAAGGGTCTGGAGTGGGACTGCGTCTTCGTCGTGGGCTGTAGCGACGGCCTGATCCCGATCAGCATGGCTGAGGGTCCCGAGGCGATCGAAGAGGAACGAAGACTGCTTTATGTCGGGCTGACCCGCGCCCGGCGCGAGCTGCGCCTGTCATGGTCCGGGGCCCGCAACCCCGGCGGGCGTGCCAGCCGGCGACCGTCTCGGTTCCTTGACGGGGCGGCCAGCATCCTCGGCGAGGGCGCGAGGTCATCCGCCAGGGCGGCCGGCTCGACCGCTCGAAAGAACGGCGGCAAGTCCGCGAGGTCGGCGAAGGCGGCGAAGCTCTTACGGTGTCGCGGGTGTGGCAAGGACCTGGTCAGTGCGGCAACGCGCAAGGTGGGTCGCTGCCAGGACTGCCCGCCCACCTATGACGAGGCGACGTTCGAGGCTTTGCGGGTGTGGCGTCTTGCGGTCGCGGGCGCGAGCAAGGTCCCGGCCTACGTGGTCTTCACCGATGCGACGTTGACGGCGATCGCGGAGAAGACTCCGGCGAGCCCGGGCGAGCTGGCTACGATCTCGGGGGTCGGAGCGCGCAAGCTTGAGCGCTACGGCAAGGATGTGTTGGCCATCCTGGGTGGGGCCGATCCTGTCGAAACCGCCGAAATCTTCTGTGCTGCAACGGCGTTGGCGAATGACGTCTCGCAGGCCTAACCCCGGTGGCGGTGAGGGCAGTGACGTTCGACATGATTGCCATGTTCAGAAAGATCCGCGATTAATACGTTGCGAGCATGATAGCGACTGCCCTAACCTGAACCTACGTCCAGCCCAGCCGGTCCACGTGACCGTGCTCGGCCCGCGAGAATAGATGAGGAGGTTGGCCCTGATGGAGAGCATCACGATGACGAAGACGACGCAGATCACGCGCGTCCGCTTCGCGTTCCCGCAGATCGTCGACCGCAGCCTCACTGTCGGCGTTGGCGGCGCGTTCCAGGGGACTGGTCTGTCCTCGTTCGGCCCCGGCGAGCTCGCCGGCCTCGGTGCGGACATCACCATCTCCGCGACCACGTCTGTTCCCACGTTCTACGCCCCGACTCACAAGGCACTTGCTGTCAAGGATGTTGCGTACCTCCGCTCCTGGAGCCCACCGGTCTAGCTCCTAGACCAGGCCACCTCCAGGCCGCGGAACCCGACATCCGGGATCCGCGGCCTTTGTGTTGTCCCGGTGGCCGCCCGCACAGGAAGACCGCCAGCCAGATGAAGAAATGCAGGATCGATCCACAGCCCACCCCACAGGGCGTGGCCGCGGATCAGCGTGATGACACACACCCGAGAGCTCGCCCCCTGACCGGGGGAGACGAAACGAAGGAGGTGACACCCGATGCAGCTCACCGCACTCATTGACCTGAACGAGCAGGCCGAAGACGCCGGTTCTGACATCCCGTGTCAGGAGTCCGATGCCGAGCTGTGGTTCGCAGAGAGCCCAGCCGATGTCGAGTTTGCCAAGACCCTGTGTGGGGCATGCCCGGTTCGCATCGAGTGCCTTGCCGGCGCCNTGAATCGTNCGGAGCCATGGGGCGTATGGGGTGGCGAGCTCTTTGTCCAAGGGACGATCGTCGCCCGCAAGCGTCCCCNCGGACGTCCCCGCAAGAACTCGGTTGCCGCCTAGGCGACTTCCGTTCCAGAAGCCACGTCCTTCACAGCCGTGGCCCTCAAACCTTTTGTTTGCAAGGGAGTTCCACCATGTACTTGCTTCAGAGCATGATCCTCGTCCGAGCTCGAATGGAGGAGATCTCGAACCCTGGTGAGCCAATCGCCACTCGTGGGGCCCCGGCCAAGACTCGCGGCGCGCTGCGGATCAAGCTTGACGCTCGGCGGGCGGCCCGTCTGGGGAATCCGGCCGTGTGAGGTCGGGACGAAGGCGACAACCGGCAGACCTCGGCGGCGGATAGGGTCGGTTGGCGTGAGCACCCTCTCCGCGGCGCAGGTGTCGGCCAGACGTGAGTCCATCGTCGCGGCACTGACATCGACCAGCCTTGCCCCCATCGTCGACCTGGTTGTCTGGGTCGACGATGGGGAAAGGTCGGTCGATGGGAATGGATCGTCAAATGCCGGGCAGGTGGCGATGGCCGCCAGCCATGTCGGGCGTGTGCGGCTTCACCAGGACGGACGTCACGAGGTCCTGGTGGGGTTGGACCCCATCGCGCGCGAGGACCCGATGGCGTTTCTTCCTTATGACCGTGAGTGCGTCATGCCGAGCCCGCCCAGGTCGCGGGACAACGCCTATCCCTATGCCGCGGTGCGCATCCTCTCCCTGTTCGCGGATCCGACCCGCAGCCCCGACGTCGCAGTCCTGCACACGCCCCGCCATTTCTTCCCTGAGCAGGGCGGACACGTTGGTGAGCACGGCTCGCTGGATGTCATCCAGTCCAGGGCGCCATTGTTGTTGTCCGGCAAGGGAGTTGCCGCACGAGGCATTGTGGACGAGCACGTTCGACTCGTCGACGTGGGCCCCACGCTGGCCGCTCTGGCCGGCGTTCCGGACGGCGACCTACGCGACGCCGCAGGTGACCCACTGGACGGCAGCGTGCTCACGGCATACCTCGACGGTGAGGCGTTGGCCGAGCCCAAGGTGATCGGCATCCTCTGGGATGGCGCACACTGCGGCGATCTGCTGCACATGGCCGAGTCCGGCGATCTGCCCGGTCTTGCTCGGCTCATCGACAAGGGTGTGGCGTTGCGCGGTGGGGCCGTGGCGCAGTTCCCGAGCGTCACCTTGACCAACCACACCACGATCCTCACGGGGCTCGGACCCGGACGGCACGGAGTCCTCGGCAACGTCTTCTATGACCGCGCGACCGGTGAGCAGATCGTTCCCAACAACAACTCGACCTGGCATCGCAGCGCAGAGTGGTTGCGCCCCGCAGTTCGCACAGTGTTCGAGATGGTCAATAGCGTTGTTCCGCAGGGGGATTCACCGCGGACCGCCTGCGTCAACGAGGCCGTTGATCGTGGTGCCGACTACTCCACGATGGCGATGGTCCGGGTCAGCGGCAGCTCATCAGGGGCGGCCGGCCTGAACGACCAGCTGCCGGATGCGCACGCCTCCGTTCACGTGCATGACAAGGCTCACCTGTCGGACTCCTACTTCTCGTGGTGCAGCCAGGTCGACGATCTCGGGCTGGAGCAGATGCGGCAGCTGTGGAAGAGCCTGGACTCGGCGCCCACGTTGACGTGGTGGGCAAACATCGTCAGCGATGCGGGCCATCACGCCGGCGGGCCTCGCAGCGAGATCGCACGTGACTCTCTGCGTGACTCGGACTCTCGCCTGGTGTCGTTCCTGGACCACCTCGATGGTCTTGGGGTCACCGACCAGGTGACCTTCCTGCTCACCGCCGACCACGGTTTCGAGGGATCGGACTCCACCGTCACCGGCTCGTGGGGGCAGGTTCTCGACGGGCTCGGCATTCCGTACCGAGACGAAGGTCCAGGGTTCATCTACCTGCTGGCGGACGACTGAACAAATCCGCAAACCCGCGACGATGCTGGCAGTTGAGGGCAACACTGGGCGAATGAGCCAGGACACCACGCTGCCGGTCTGCCTGAGGTGTGGACGTATGCCGGACGACGAGTCCGCCGCCCGGCTCACGTGGGCGCTCGGCGTTGAGAACGGCCGCCAGGTCTGGACCTGCGACCGATGCAGCCGCGAGAACCTGCGGAGCATCGAGGGCAAGCTCGACTCGCCCTGGTGGTGAGGTCTTGGTCGTGAAGCCCGGTGTGTCCTGGGCCGGGTGCTGCCTAGGCCCAATACCGATAACTTAGGGTGGACTGAGGACTCGGACTGCGATGCCGATGTGCTGGGTTGGTTGGGGCCAGGGCCGGTGGGCTGCT
>JGI24129J20441_1000075_pt1 | contig 24041 bp, 28 predicted proteins | sample BarGraNGADG00211_FD_20441 | JGI IMG/M metagenome (IMG submission 20441) | reverse complement strand
GTTCTGAACCGCTCTGAACAATATGTCCTGGTGAGGCGTCTGCGGTGACCTCCAGTGGCCGTCCCTGAATGGTCAAAATATGCATGACGCGCAAGGGGTCAGAGGTTCGAGTCCTCTACGGCCCACCGCTTTGACCTGGGAGAATGGCACGACTTTCCTGTCGCAGGCACTAGTCGGCACCGCCAGATGGGGCACTCTTGGGGGCGAATCGGCGCGCTATCAAAGGCACGCATCCAACAGCAGTAAGCCAGCGTCATCTTGGGGTCCGGCGGATCAGCTAGGTATCCCATGGGCGATGGATCCCAGATGGGTACCATGGCTCTCGTGGAGCAAATGTCCGTCAGTCCGGCCGAATCGGACTACATCGCGAAGTTGATGGCCGATCTCATTTCAATGGTGATGGCGAATGAACCAACGCTGTATGTCGCCGAGTTATCCCCCATCGACACATCGCTCCAAGATCGACCCGACGCCTCGGAACTGGGGGAGAAGATTCAGATCCTCCTGAGGACGCTTGCCGAAGAGATTGCCCCAGCGGGAGATGATTCCGGGCACCGACCGTCCGGGGAGACACCTGCTCCGGAAAGCTCCCGCTTTGTCGAGGCCCTACTCACGGCTATCGCAGCGTGGTGTGTAGCCCTCTTCTTCCTCGACTTCCGTTCCTTGCCTTCCAGTAGATCCGATATACCCAGAGAGGTCTTTCGGGAGCCTTCGTTTGCGGTGTTTGAGTTGGACCCACTTGTTGGCTCAGGGTCAGCCTTGTCACCTCCGTTCACTCTCCATCTACGCAACCCGATGGAAGCAAGAGCCGCCTAGTTCCGGTCCTCTCCCTCTCCTCCTCGGGTCGTGTCCCATGGGGAGGATCGGGAAAGTTGATCATGAAAGAAAGCCCAATTGTTGGGCAAACGAGCGCACAGCGTCGGAAGCGTCGGAAAGTACCTGTCGCGACCGAGCCAGAAGCCGGACGGCAGGCACTCACTGTCCCTCAGAGCGCATTTTTGCTGAATTGCAGCCCAAACACTGTTTGGAACTTGCTGGCAACCGGACAATTGAAATCGTTCACACTCGGCAGAAAAAGGCTGATCGCCCGCTCTGCGATTGACGAGTTCATTGCGTCCGGTGGTACTCAGCGGGGGGCCGATTCATGACGTTCGCTCTCGCATCCGTATGGGAACGGATCGAAGCTCTCGAAGCCGCCGTGGCAGAATTGATGGCCGCGATCCGTTGCCCACGGTGTTCTGAAGCCCCACCTCCACCGCCGAGGTGGAAGGGAGATCCCCACGCTCGCGATTATCGAGGCCCCCACACCTGTGGCCGGGATAGGTGGTCTAGATGAAGTCGGTCCCAGAGGTGGAGATTGTGGACCGCGGGTGTCGAGGCAATGATCCCTTGGCTTGTCACCTGGAGTCCTTCATGTCTCGCTCGGCATATGCAGACCAGACCAGTCGGCCAACGCCTTGCTGGCGCTCAGGGCGCACTGGCAGCGACCAGGGAGAACACCGAGCCATTCTGCGGCAGATCGCGGGGGCAAGGTGATCTCGCCCGAGTTTGACGAAGTCGGAATTCCAAGCGAAGCCGACCAACTTGGACGTGAACAGACCGATGGGGCCAGTTACTCGGAAGGCAGGGACGTGTATGCCCAAGCCGCCGTCGGTGATGACCTATCCGATGGTTCCCCGTCCGTCGGCCCGCGGCTGACTTTCTGTCGTGCCGACACGGTCACACCTGCGCGCCCTGTGTGGCTGTGGGAGCGGTGGATCTGCGCCGGTGCCCTCCACGTACTTGTAGGGCGGCAAGGTGGCGGCAAAACCACGTTCGCCGCCTGGTTGGTCGGCGTACTCAGTGCGGGACGTGAGTTCCCCGATGACTTAACGCCCAGGGCAGCGGTGCGGTGCGCCCTCCTGAGCCTCGAAGAACCCTCAGAACGGCTCGTGGCCCGGCTACATGCCACTGAGGCGGACGTGTCCCAGGTGTACATCCTCGGCGACGTGGAGGACGTTGACCCCGATGGACGCTCATTCCGCCGTCCCTGGTGCTTGCCGAAGGATTGCGCCGTCCTGGAAGCACGACTCCGCGAGCAGAATGTCCGCTTCGTCGTCGTGGATGGACTGGGGTATTCAGTGACGGGCGACAGCCACAACTACGCGAACGTGGGCGCGGCCTTGTCCTCACTTGCCGGTGTTTGCGACCGGACGGGTGCCGCGGTCCTCGGACTGACTCACCCACCTAAGGGCGCAAGCGATCCAGTTACCGCGGCTATCGGTTCCACGGCGTGGACGGCAATTCCGAGGGTTGTCTGGGTACTCGGAACTGACCCGGAAGATGAGAGTGAGAAGCGTCGCGCCGTCCGGGTGAGCAAGACCAACTTCAAAGAACCCGATCACGGCTTGTCATTCATCATCAGCGACAACGAGGAGTACGAGTGTGGACAGGTGACCGGGCTGGCTCCCTCCAACGTGTCCGCTCAGGAACTCGTGGCTGCCTCCGTACCCTCAGAAGAACGCACGGAGCGAGAGGAAGCGAGGGAACTGTTGCGGGCGATCCTCGCCGACGGTCGCGTGGATGTGAAAGAGGTGTACAAATCATCGCGGTCCGCTGGAATATCGGATCGGACGATGTCACGCGCTAGGAGCGACCTCGGCGTTGTCGCACACTGCCAGCGGCATCCGAAGACGGGTTGCGTCCTGGGGTGGTTCCTTTCGCTGCCAGAGCAGTCGAACATCGACCCGGCCACGCCGGAGTGTGCGCTTCCGATTGGCGCTGTGGGCGGACTGGGCACGACCAGGCAATTCGCAGGTTCCGGTGGACCAGAGCGCCAAGCTGCCGGTAGAGGCACTTTGGCCGACGAACCACCACTCGCCGAAGCCGAAATTGACCGATATTTTGGGGTCGAGGACGAGGAGGCTACGCCGGTTGCTACTTCCACCGGCAAGTGCGATGTATGTGGTGCGCCACCGCCCCGCCATTCCACCTTCGGATGGAGCGCATGTGAGCACCAGATCGCGTCCGGGATGGTTCCGGAATGAGGACAGCAAGTCCCGAGCAATCGGCCATATCTGCCGTCACTGCTTTCGCCGACCTGATTGGTGAGGGGATTTGGCCGGACACCAGATCCGCGGCACACGTCATGCTCCACGTTTCGGACACCTGGACGCTTGCGGTCCTTGCGGGGATCCTCGTCCACAGGCTCGGCGAACCCGCACGCGAGGTTCTGAGAGATCTGGGTGTCCGGGCAGCACAGAACGTGAGCACCCTGTGACTGCCCGACCATCACTCTGTTTGGTGTGCACGGTCAAAGCAGACGCTGCCCTATGTGCATGAAAGGACCCGATTCCAATGAGCGCGCAAGATTCCATGGGTTGGGCCGACGATCCTGTCCGGGGAGCAGGGGCCAGGAGGCGGTACAACCGCCTCCGTCAAGACCAGGCGCGGTTCCGCCAGGCGAAGGTGGTGAACCTCCTAGTTGAGTATGGGTGGCGGAGGGGATCTGGCGTTCACATTGCCCGCGAATTGGGAGTCTCCGAGGCAACCGTTTCGCGGGATATCCAGGCAATCTTCGCTTTGCCCAATCGCCCTAGTCATTGTCCACTTTGCGGTGGAGTGGAACATTCTGAAGCTCGCGATCAAGGAGACGACGAGTGTTGAGCGATATGGAGCGGCTCAGTTACGTTGGCGTCGGACACCATCCCCACCCCTACTGGACCGCGTCACCGAAACTGGCCCCATGAGTGCAGCGAGCGTGACCATTCGCCTCGACCCCGAAGCGTCTTACAGGCTCGACCAACTCGCCGAACAATGGGGCTGTTCAAAGAGCGACGTGGTGAGGAACGCCATCGACACGCTCGGTCTGCTGCTCGACCCATCGACGTTGGGCGACCCGACCGTGCTGTCGCTGTTGGGCGACAAAGCGACGTTGGCCGCCACCGTCGGCGATGCCCTGGCGACCGCGCCGGCAAAGGCCGAGCCATGAAACGCCGATTCGGACCACCGACCACCGTTCGACTCGCGCCGAGCACCCGTGCCCTACTCGGCACGCGGGCCGCGCTCGACCGGACCACGCGGGCCGCGCTCGTGCGCGAGCTGATCCACGAAGGGCTGGCAGCCCGAGCACGGAAGCCACCACCGCCACCATCGGCCCGGATCGAATCGCGGGCCACCGGGCGACGACATCTAGTAACGATCGAATTCGACACACCCGCCGACAGAGATCTGAGCGCCACAAAGGACCGGATCGCCACCAGAAACGCCGCGGTGATGAACCCGACGTGCGAGTGCGGGGCCACGTTGCAAGAACTCGACTCTCAACCGCTGGCCCGCCAGCGATCGGTCGCATCGGTGAGCGCCCGCCAGCCCGCCGCCGTCGGTACGGAGCGATTCGGGCGCATCGTGCCGTCAGTGTCACCGGGACGCCGACCCGCTGGCCGAGGTCGCGCCGTCGTCACCCTCGAAATGATCCACGAACCCAACTGCCGAGGAGCAAGCCCAACATGACCGACACCGACACCACCACCGGACGCCCGTTAACCGCCGAGGTCATTCGCACCATCCGAATGAGGCACGAACCGAAGGTGCCGCGTGAACTTCGACAGCCGAACGGGTTGACGCCCGTTCTCCACGCCACACCCGACGTGCTGGCCTATGACCCCCGCACCGGCACCCGCCTCGGAAGCCTGGCGGATCGGACGATCGTCGCCCACCGCGACTCCCTCGTGTGTCTCAGCACTCGCCGGTTGCCCGAGCCGGGCGAGTTAGAAGCAATCCGAGTAACCGACGACGGAAAGGTCGTGATGCCCTGATGGCCCACATTCGACCGAGCGTTTCCCAACCCCGAAACCCCGGCACCCGCTCGACCATGACCAGATCGGTGAGCGCGCCCCGGACGCGGGAAGACACCGCGACCCTCAGCCTCCGCCAGCGGAACGGCCTAGACGCCGTGGTCCATCTGTTGCAACGCCGCCGCCACGTCCACGACCGACGCGAGTTGGCCGAGTGGCGACGCCAGTTCGCCGAGGTGGTCGATCTCATGCGCTCCCAGGACGCCGACCCACGGACCCCCGGCACCCGATGACCGCCTGGCCCGCACCCTGACCGTCCAAGAGGCCGTTCTCCAGATTGCCTGGCAGGCCGGAGCCTCGATGTTCACGGTCGATGGCGGCGAGGTCATGGCCGATGATCCCGACGACCCGAGCCGCAAGCTGATCCGGCAGGTGTTAGGAGCGGTCAGCGAGTATGAAGGATCTGTGATTGCACTCAGACTTCGCTCGGGACGACGCAGAAAGGCCGAGAAGGGCGGGTACGCCTACGGACGCCCGCCAGTCGGATATATCGCCGTCGGTGGTGAGCTGGTCGCGTCAGCGGAAGAGCAGAGGGCACTTGACCGAATTAGGGAACTAGGCGCTGAGGGAGCCAGCACCCGGAAGATAGGTATGGTCCTCGAGGCCGAAGGCATCCCAACAAAGACGGGTGCTAAAAGGTGGCAGCCCGCCGTGATCGGGCGCATCCTGAAGCGAGTGGCCTGACCATGACTTCAACTCCCTCGGAAACGCAAGCGATTCTTGACCATCGGTTAAACGAAAATGGCTTGATCGTCGCCGGACCCGGCACAGGGAAGAGCACCATCCTTCTTCGCCTTGCTGCCAGCCTTGTGGAGTCCGCAGGTAGAGATGCTGTTCGCGTCGTGACATTTACGCGGGCAGCGACAGCTGAGCTGACTGCAAAGATCCGCGATGAAGGTGTAGAGCTGAATGAACCTACGACGCTGCACGCGTTTGCACTATCACTCTTAATGCGCAATCCAGGACTAAGCGACCTTCCTGAACCTCTCAGAATCCCGAGCACCTGGGAGACGAAGAACCTCATACAACCTGACTTGGCGAACCGCTTGAGCGCAGATTTCGATCGCGTCACTGTTCGCACCATCGACAAGCTGGAACGAGAGATGGCGGCGGCGTGGGAAAGCCTCGATCCCGAGCGAGTCATGCTGAACGAAATCGATCCGGAATTGCGAAACGCGTACGTCGGCGAATGGCACGTACACAGACAGTTGTTTGGTTACAGCTTGTTTGCGGAGATGACCCTGAAGGCAAAAGAAATTCTGGAAGACCATCCCGACTTGGATCTACACGGATTGCAGCTTCTGATGGTTGACGAATATCAGGACCTGAATCGCTGTGACATTGGAATGGTGTCAGCACTAGCAAGTCATGGGTGCGCCATCCTTGCGGCGGGTGATGACGATCAATCGATCTATTCGTTTCGCATGGCTGCTCCACAGGGGATTTGGGAATTCGAAGATTCCTTTGTCGGAGCATTCCAATACCCACTCAGCGTTAGCTATCGGTGCGGGTCTTCGATCTTGGAGGCTGCTCGGAACTTAATCGAAGCTTCTCCTGGACGGCCGCAGCGAGCGTCGCTCACAGCAGGTCCGGCGAATGCCTCTGGAACCGTTGCCTACCTCAGATTTGGCAATCAGAGAGACGAGCAAATTGCTGTGGTGAAGCTGATTCAGCATCTCATTGATGTCGAGGGCGTCGGTCCCAATCGAATCGTCGTTCTTGTTCGAGGTGACCACAACCAAAGCTGGAGCAAGCCGATACGCGAAGGGCTTCTGCTTGGTGGGGTTCCTGCGGTTGACATTGAAGCTGCGATTGAACCGCTCCAAACCAAGGCAGCACTTCAGTTGATTGCGGTCGCACATTTAATTTCCAATCCTTTCGACGACCTCGCGTGGTGGACACTGTGCAAGCTTGAAAATGGCGTATCGGAACCATACGTTCGAGCGGTAGCAGACTCTGCGCACTCTCGTGGCCAAAGGTTCAGTAGACGCCTGGGCGAGGTAAACGGCGATCCGCCGCCTAAAGTCTCTGCTCAGGCTCAGCGGTCGGCCTGCATGTTGCTCACGCGAATCAACGACCTATTCGACACGTTGCAATCGTGGTTCCAACCGGACCTATCTGAGCAAGGTTGGACTCCGTCGCTGATAAGAATCGCGGACTCAGCCGGAATTGAACTGGATGAAGACTTCGTAGATTTGCTCCTAGCCGCGGATGAGGCGATGCCCGGAGAGACCTTCGAAAGGTTCATCAGCCAGCTTGAGCCAACATCAAGAGATCTGGCTCTGCTTCAGCCCGGCGTCTCAATAATGTCGATGATGCGCTCGAAGGGCCTGACCTTTGACGCTGCTCTTGTACTAGGAGTGGAGAAACCGGTCATACCCCGCGCTGGTCAGGATGAGGAAGAAGACCGGAGACTGTTGTACGTAGCAATGACGCGTGCACGTCGGTTCCTGTTTCTCACGATGGCGACATCTCGCACCGGCCCCACTGCCCGAGCTGGCGGCGGATTTCCGGTCACCACTCGGAGTCGATGCAAATTCTTCTCAGGAGCCACGTTGGTGCCGCAGTCAGGTGCCAAGTTCATACAACTACTATCCGACGACAGCTAGCCCTGCCATCACCGTCGTCGGGTCCCTGACCCACTCTCCGGCAGGTCCAGCCTGTTCAGGCCGATGACCTCTGGATGCTGATGGACATTTTGGCTGGCGTGCCACGATGCGACTGAGTCAGACCTCGCCCTCGTCCTCGTAGTAGACCCCCGGCTGTTGCATGTACCACTCCTCGACGACAGGGCGAGCCTGCAAGCGAGTCCACTCAAGCCCTGCCCGTCCGCCCTTGACGATTTCGTCAAGTGGGAATTGGACAACCGCACCGGTGCGACCCTCGTTTATTGGGACCAGGGCAATGGCTGGGGCTGCCGTGGGTGCCTCGGACTGGCGTACGCCACGGAGCAGATGGGCGTCACTCGACGCAAGGTGGCCAAGATGTACCGCTTGGCCGATCGAGTGGGCATGGGCCTCGCCAACGGGAAGCTGGTTGGCGTGAAGGGGCAGCACGCCGCCACCGGGAGCGATTGCTGCGGGAGTACGAACCCGTGGTCCGTGGGGTGCTGGGCGAGCGGCCCGTGGCCGTGTGAGAGAACGCTGCACCGAGTCGGCCTGTTGCGCCCACGACAATGCAACAATTGGGCCACGATGCTCACCCTCGGAGTCGATTTGGCCTGGCAGACCCCTCGGGGCAAGGTGCCGAACAAGACCGGCGTTGTCGCCCTTGATGACTCTGGCACCGTCATCGACGCCGGATGGGTGACCGGAATCGAACGTGCTGCCCAGTGGATCGACGGCCACCGTGGGAGCGCACCTGTTTGCTTCGTGGACGCCCCCCTCGTGGTGAGCAACACGGACCATCAGCGCTGGTGCGAGAAGGAAGTGGGACGGCACTACTGGTCGGTCAAGGTGTCGGCGAACTCGACCAATCTCGCCCAGGGCAGGGCCAGGCTCGGGGGCGTCCGATTGCTGGACTCGCTCAGGGAACTCGGGTGGACCTACGACGATGGCCTGGCAGGTCCACCGGGAACCGGCCTACGAGTCTCGGAGTGTTACCCCTACACTGCCTTGGTCGGCGCTCTCGAGTTCGCCCCACGCCCCGCCTACAAGCGACGACCAAAGGCGGTGCCAACCCCAGAATGGCGCACGTACCGTGCTGGCGAGTTCCGACGGATCGTCACCGCTCTGGTGGATGTGGCCCCCGCCCTGGCTCCCTTGGACCTCACCAGCCACGGATTGACTGCCACACTGCTTGGCGAGCCACCCACTGACAATCGGGACTACAAGGACCAGGAAGATCTTCTCGATGCCGTGCTGTGCGCTTGGACTGCCCAGGTCTGGCTTTGGCACGGATCAGCACGGTGCCAGGTCCTGCACGGCCAGCCGTCCGCCGAGGGGAGCGTGGCGTCGATCATCGCCCCCTACGAAGCGGGCGGTGGCCAAGCCTGCTCGTGCGGGCCGGAACGAACCTAACGACCGTCTTCGGCAGGCGCTCACCCATTGACCGCTGCCCACAAACGGCAAAACGACGCCGAATCGGGCAACCCCAATCGAAGGCCAATTCCGAGCGTTTTGGGCAACCCCAATGGTGGGAAAGAACGGGCAGTTTCGGACGTGCCAATGGTGGGCAACATTTGGTCGTTTTGGGCCGTGCCAATCGACGCCCCATAAGCGGCGAAGCTTGACCGACTCAACTCGGTGTCGTCGCCCTCGTTGTCGAGAGGAGTACGCGAAGGAGGCGAAGGCGAACCTGTCGGCGGCGGGGGCGCGGTGTGGGGATAGGGGGTTAGGCGGAGCCGCCGTCGGCTGTGGGGAGCGGCTTCTCGAATGACTCCATGGCCTCGGCGGTGGGCTTGTAGTCAGGCCCGAACCACCAGGGCAGGCCCTTGGCATCGAGGGGCTGAGGAACGGTGAACAACGGGGGCGAGTCCTCTGGGATCAACCCGGCCTCGACCTGCTCGACGTGCTTCATCAACTGGGTGACGTTCGCATGAGCCTCGGCAGATGCCATGCAGACAGTGTACCTCTCTGCTAAAAGGCCAGGTCAGTTGGCATAATGCGATCCGGGAGATGAACGAGGAGGCCGATGCCCTAGAGGCTGCTGAGGCGGCCATCGACCTCGATGGTGTTGAGTCAGCAGTCACGGAGTCTCAATAAACGGACATAGGTCCATTGGTCACCAGATCCATTAGACGGTGCAGCCGAACGGGCACGCCCGCAATCCTAAGAGAGCGGCCCGTCCGACAGCCACGCAGTAGTGCGAGCATGCGCCGGGGTTCTCATCACCAACCTCCGTCGCCGCCCAACTCTGCCGAATCCTCACGGAGTTGATCGACCAAAGATGTGCGATGACGAGGGTCGAAGTTCGACCGAGAGAGCGTCTTGTACTGCGACTCGAAATGGCTGCCGATTTGCAGCCATCGCTCCGATTCCTTGTCGATAGTCTTCGGAATGGTGGTGCGGAACTGATTGATAAGCCGTTTCTCAGGACCCTTCAGTGATTGCATGTCGAGGAAACGGAGTTCGGCGCGTACCTCATTGAGCTTGTCCCTCGCCCTCGGGTCGCCCCAACCGTCAATGTTAATTACCTGTTTGTTGAGCGCAATGACGTGGAAGCCCAGATCCTTCGCCATTTTGAACAAGGTGAAATGTGCTTTCCGGCAAACCAGCACCGGGACGACTGAACCTTGGGGAAGGTGGGCCGTGAGATACGCCCCCTTGGCGAGCAGTTGGTAAAGCTCATCGGACCACGGGTAGATCCAGTCTCGGACGTTCTTGGCTTCAATCGGCACCGCGTACTGCTTCCCGGAGTCGAGATCGCCGTACCTGAATGCGTTGTCTAGCGGCCCATAGAGGGCTAGCTCCACCGGCCCCACATGGCTGGATTGTCCTCCGCTGGGGTTCTCCACCCGGTAGCCAACTTCAGGCGCAGCGAGCATGAGTGATTCGTGAGTCGCCCGTTCGAGAGCCGGTCCGACAATCCCCGCTTTCGTCCTGGTGCCGCTCGCCCAGCCGAGATATCGGGTGTAGAGGAGACGCTTTCGACCTGCCACGGCACCTGATTCCCGAATCGACACCACCGGCTCAGTTAGTTGGAGCACACGGATTGGACGCCCGCCACGGGTGGCAGTTTCCTCCTGGATGATCTCCCCCGCCCTGACCAGATTTTGTCGGGCGGTCGTCAAGTGGTGAGGTTCGATGTTCTGGGCGGTGGTCCCTGGTGCTTCAGCCAAGACCGCCTCGATCTCGTGCCAAACCATGGCTGTTCGCTCCTGGAGCGTCTCGATTAGCCTCGTTTCGGCTCGGTCAACGTAGGCGGCAGTTCCCTCCACGGCCCCTATTCAACTCGCGGTTTCAGGGAAAGTTAGGGGACATATATAGGAGTGTTGTGGGGTGGTGTACCAGGAGCGACGATGGGCACTCCCTCAGACCGTCTGGGCGGTCCTTAGTGGTAGCAGGAATAAATAGTTCTGTAGATCTATTTACAATGCAGGTCAAACCGTTTACACTCGATGGATGGACCTCATCGGGTACGTCAGGGTGTCAACCGACAGCCAGGCGGACGGGTATGGCCCGGACGTGCAGGAGCAGCACATCCGCCAGTGGGCCAAGCTCCACGGCCACCGCCTCACTACCGTCACCTCAGACATCGGCGTCAGCGGCACCCGGCCACCCGAGGAACGACCCGGACTGACTGAGGCACTGAACGCCCTACGGCCACCACCGAAGGCAACAGGGCTGATCGTGGACCGCCTCGACCGCCTGGCCCGCACCCTGACCGTGCAGGAGGCCGTTCTCCAGATCGCTTGGCAGGCGGGCGCATCAGTCTTCACCGCCGACAACGGCGAGGTCATGGCCGACGACCCCGACGACCCAATGCGGACGGCCATGAGGCAGATGGCGGGAGTGTTCGGCGAGTTGGATCGGGCGCTGGTGGTCAAGAAGCTCCGCGACGGTCGGAAGGCCAAAGCGGCTGCAGGACGCCATGGGGTTGGGGACTATCGCTACGGGACGCAGGGCCAGGGCGACGGCAAGATGCGGGACGCGGTGCCGAACCCCGCCGAGCGAGCCGCCGTTCACCGCATCGTGCAGCTTCGACAGGAAGGTGCCTCCTACCGGGTGATCGCCGAGACACTGGACGCCGAGGGATTCCGACCGCGCCGCGCCGCCCGCTGGTCAGCCATGAGCGTCCGGAACATCGCCGAGCGGGAGATGACCACCACGCCGTGACCATCGCTCACGACAGCCGCGACCGGCTCAAGCACAGGGAGGACGGTCCACCCCCACGTGCGTGGGGACGACGTTGCGGACACTCCGGGCAGGATCTCCCCCGACGGTCCACCCCCACGTGCGTGGGGACGACAACAGCCACTCGCAGGGACCTTCGAGGAACTTCGGTCCACCCCCACGTGCGTGGGGACGACGACCATTCGCTGGCGTTGACCTTCCATCAGGACGGTCCACCCCCACGTGCGTGGGGACGACAACACCGACCCCAACACCGCGCTCCAGGCCGACGGTCCACCCCCACGTGCGTGGGGACGACGACGAGTACGGATGGGTGAACGACCTTGAGTACGGTCCACCCCCACGTGCGTGGGGACGACGGGGTCCAGTACCTCACGACTCAGATCCCCGGCGGTCCACCCCCACGTGCGTGGGGACGACCCATTCGATCCGGGTTCGCTGATGAATATCACCGGTCCACCCCCACGTGCGTGGGGACGACTTCGCCATGCCCTTGTACTTGCCTGTCTTCGCCGGTCCACCCCCACGTGCGTGGGGACGACTTCGCCGCCCGACCCGAGATCGACGGTTATTTCGGTCCACCCCCACGTGCGTGGGGACGACACCCATCGGCCATCGGTCGGGATGCCCTTTTCCGGTCCACCCCCACGTGCGTGGGGACGACCACGCCCTACCGAACGGGCTCGGGTCGGTCTACGGTCCACCCCCACGTGCGTGGGGACGACACTTTGTGACCTGCATGGTTTCACAGCTTCCAGCGGATAAGTTGGAGGCCGTCCATATCGACAAGTTCCCGTCGATGTTCACCATGGGTCCTGATCTTGAAGCCCTGTTCGTTGCTACTCCGGTGGATCAGGACGGCACTTCCGTCGCTCCCAGTTTTTGTTACTTCTGCCCAAACCAGTTCGCGCACCCTGGACGACACAGTGCCGACATAGACGCCAGCGCGAGGCTCGACGAACCAACGTGTGAGAAGACCTCTGAGGCCCGCCGACACTGATTCCACAATGACTACGACCATCAGGTCGGTTCGCCATAGTTCGTGCCACCGGCCACGTTCGGCATTTCCGGGTCCCAAAGCTCACTGGGACTTGGAAGGTTCTCTGCGGCTGGTTCGTCTGCGTCTTCCGAACCGAACAGGTTGTGAAGGTCGTAAACGATGCGTGCTAGCAGTCTCGTGTCGTGGAATGCCTGGCGACAGGCCAGGCGGGTTCGTCGGTCGATGCCTTCGCTTCCCTCAGATGCTGCTGCAAACGCCACTGGAACCGTGGTCACCGTCTTGTAGAGGTCAGCGAGGTCGTAGACGAAGGAGAGTTGTTTTCCCGTGTGGATGAAGCCAAGGCCAGTGGAACAGCCGAGGGACACGATAGCTGCGTGGCAGATGCCGTAGAGGCAGGAGTTAGCGGATGACAGCGCCCGATTCACTGGGTCTGAGGCCGACCAGTCGTCTTGCCGGTAGCTGCGACTGCTCCATGGAACGCCACTTTCTTTGCTTGCTTCGACGTACGCCCGCCGCACCCGAGCACCTTCCCGGCCTCGAAGCTGCTCCAGGCTCAGTTTGGCGACGCTCTCGCCGGGAAAGCGCATCTGATAGAGCGTCCGGGCTGTACGAAGTCTGTTTCGCGGGTCGGCCCACAAAGTTGCCTGGCGTTCAAGGTAGCGAGTGTGTCGGGTCTCTCCCACCCCTGCCGCATAGAAACGGACCCCGCTGTCTCCTGTCCAGATCATGCTGCACCCGTGATCAGCCAGTGTTCTCACGGCAAGGTGGGTGATCGTAGTCCCTGGGCCGAGAAGCAGCGCCGCCAAGGCGGCGCAAGGGATAGGGGTCATCCCGTCTTTGTCCCAGGCAGCCACGGCGTGATCATGTCGGTCGATACGTGCATCTTCGATGTAGAGGTAGCTGAGCCCGTCGCCGAAGCGCGGCAGGATCTGTAGGTTGCGGGGCCGATCAGCCTGCATATCTACCTAGGCCGGGGGTCCTGGTGCCAGACTGAGTAGGCCACAACCGAACGCCTTGGCGGGGCCGACGCCAGTGCACACCGCAGTGGCCAACCGCGCTGGGTCCGTAACTGTGAGCAGACCCTCGAAACGTGTTGCTTCGATGGTGACGGCCCTGCCACCACGACCTCCCCGGCTCGGTGCCTCCGATCGGATGTCAACGGCTGGAGCGCCTCGTCCTTCAACCATGCCGAAGCCAGCGGCCTCACCGTGACGGACCAACCACTCCTGAGCCTGCTCAGGTGAACGCAGGGGAACCCGCTGACCGTTCCGCCGGACCTCATCGGCCCCGGTCTTCGTGTTGATTTTCCGAGTGGCGTTGGCCCGCAATAGGAATCTGAGTGTCTGCCCCTGGTGGATGGCAGCAAGCATGGGATCGATGTCCTTGCTGTCGATCGATTCAGCCCAGGGGTCGAACGACGCCCAGTCACTTTCTTCGTTCGACTGCACCGTAAGGGTGGGTCGGCGTGCCGAGTCGAACTCGTAGCGCCACAGCACCCCGAGTGCTTCTCTGGCTGAAGCTCCGCTCACCTGACCGAATCCGGCCATCACCTTGCGATGGAGTTCCACAGGGTCCGAAACGGCCCTCATCACGTCCCTAGAGGCGCTATCGAGTCGGATGCGGGTGAGAACGGTCATGGGGCCACCACAGGCTCAGGGAGCATCTCCGGAATCAACGTCAACGAAGCGACCTGGACCGTTCGGCGGGTGAAGCGACGAGGCTCAAAGGACAAAGGCTGGTCGTTGCGGAAGTGAGTGGCGTCAGCGGGGGAGGCGTCCATGACCGTGCGCAGCTTGACCGTCTCACCATTTTCGAGTCCTCTGCGCCGCAGCTCCGTTCTCCTGTGGGATGGATCGGTCCAAGGGCCGCGTGAGAGTGCGTCAGCCAGACTTCCTTCAGTGACAACTCGAAGCACAGGGCCAGCCGGTGGAAAAGCCTTGCGTCCCAGGAACAGCGGCCATCGTGGTGCTGCCATCGCCGTCTCCAGGGCTCCGATCAGTTCGGACTCTCCCTCCAGCGCAACCAGGAAGGCTGCGTCGGCCAGAAAGTAACGGCTGCTCATCACAGCGTTCTTGTTGCTGCTGCCGTCGGCCATGATGGCCCCCTGAGCAGTCTGGAAGTCACGCTGGAGGGTTCCTTCGGCGTCCACCCGCACACCCATTCGCAGCCCGGCCAGATCGGCGATCGGCTCGTTCCTCGCACGACCGAGTGCTGACGCCAACAGACCGACGACACCCGACTTCGACGGCTCGTTTCCCGAGTCGCGGACCTCGAAGCGGCTGGACGTGCCCCAGGACTGTGCGGGTCCGGCTAGGGCTAGGAGCAGACAGGCCATCAGCCCTGATCCGTCAGGGCGTCTGCTGTCAGGGCGACAGACTCATCAAGGGAACCGAACTGAGCGCCTTCCACGTTGGCGAAGTTGTCGACCAACGACGGCAGGGTGGCGATGGCGAGCAACTGCGCAGGGTTCCCGTACATGGCGACCAGGTCGTTCCAGTGGGCAGCGAGGCGCTTGCAGGACTCTCCAACCAGGTCACCCTGCCGTCCCGTCTTCACCGGATCAGCGAAGGCGTTGGCAAGGTTCCAGCTACCTGACTCGCGAACCACCAGCAGCGCAGCCGCAGGCGGATTGTGGGCTGCAAAGGTGTTCTGCTTCCCTGTCGGCATGACTGTCACGAATCCTTTTGCGAATGCCTCGCTTGCACGCTTCGCCAGGTCGATGTCTCCATCCAGGTTCGTCAGGAGCTGTTGCGTATCCACGCAGGCGTAGCGATACAGGCAGGCAGAGTTGAACTCCACGGTGCCGAGCATCCCTGCGCCCGGCTCCTCATCGGGGCTCAGGTCGTCCACGGCGGTGAAGTAGTCGAACTCGGTGTCGACCGCATGGGTGGAGAGTGCGTGGGCCACCTGGGCAGCAGCATCGACGGTGCCACCGTCAGGGGCATCGGTCAGCATCCTGCCGAACAGTGCGATGTCCACACTCCTGGTTCGGATGACTCTGTCCACCACGGACTTCTTGATCGCCTTGGACGCATCGGCGCTCAACTCCTTGCCGGACACCAGTTCATCCCAGTGCTCGCGGCACAGTTCGACCAGCACCTCGATGGAGCTTCGCGCCACCAGCCAGAGGACCTTGGTCTTATGGGTCCTCTCGTCGATACCCGCCCCTCCAGCGACGAGGACGCCAGAGGCCACCTTCACGGCTTGCTCCTGGTCCTTGCCCCGCCCAACGAGTACATCGCTCACCTCTTTGACCAGGCGCTTGGTCCGCCAGGCCAACTCGTCAGCGGAGAAGTCGGTGGAGAACGACTGCCGGACGGCGCGCTTCCAGGCCTGAGAGGACACTCGCGCCCTGCGGTAGCCACCGAACATGGAGTCCTTCGGTGCCCCGGTGTCATCTCGGTTCAAGTTGGCAGGGGCGACGTTCTGAATGACGTGCAGCTCTAGGTTCATTTTTGTTCCTTTCCGTCGGACAAATTGGTGCTGGACGCCCAGAAGGAGCGCGCCCAGTTGCGTTGGACAAAGTGGTCAGGGTGATCCCATTGGCGCAGATCGTTCAGCAAACAGATGAAATCGACGTTGATGCCACCCGATGACAGTTGGCTGACGGCTTGGCGCAGGTGATGGGTGAGGCGCTCGTCGCCACTGGACAACAGGACGGAGAAGCGACGCTCCACTGATTTTGCGACTTCACTATCAGGGGACACCGCTAGAGCGAGCGTGTGCATGGTGGCCCCGAAGTTCGCACCGGTGTGACTCGCTGGTGTTCCTTTCCCTTGGTGCCAGAGCGCATAGAGACCGGCGACGAGCAGCCACTTAGGCTCCTCGTTCGGATACAGATTCGGAGGCAGCAGCGGGTAGGCCGTGGCGAATACATCTGGACCCCAGCGATCCTGTGGAGTCACCAGATGGCGGAGTGAGGCCAGACGAGCACGGTCACCTCGCCGGACAAGGTCATCGAGCCTCCCGATGAAGCGTTGACTGGCCGACTGGGTCTCAACGGCGGTGTTAGTCATGCAGATCCCTCTCGTAGTTGACGGGCATGGGCGATGGCTGCTTCGTAGTGGCGACCGGCGTTGGCGGCACGGTGAAACCCTGAGGTCGAATCAGGCAAGGACTGTGACCACGCCACCCAGACCCTTTGCGCTGCCTGCTCCAGACTCTTCGACCACCCGACGAGGGCCTGGTCACCAGTGGCGAGGTCGGTGAGGAACTGGTCGAACTCCGGCCCGAGATGCCCCCAGAAGTCAGCCATGGCACGCCCTGCCCACATGCGCCGACTCTTCTTCTCGGCCTTGTCCAGGTCCGGCGGGATGGGGCGGCCCGCAAGCTCGGCCACGCCCAACTGGAGCGCCCTGGCCACGCTGTCAGCACCCGCAAGGGCATTCGACAGCGTCTCTCCCTCGATCCCGAGGTGGAACAGCTTGGACCGCAGGGGCAGGCGCTGATGACGCCAGAAGAGATACTTCTTCTTGCTCGTGGCGAGGGTGTAGGCGTCGAGGCCCAGTCGCACATCAGGCGGGATCGCCCCTGCCACCACCATGCTCCCGACGTGTTCGATGATCCGTGGACGCTCGTAGGTGTCGGGTTGTGATCTGAGCAGTACGTCGGCGTCCCGCCACAGGTCACGGTCCTCTGACGGCTTGATGGGCACCCATCCCTGTCGATTACGAAACGCCAGGTTCTGATCCCGGCCCCGTGCCGACCAGCCCTGACTGATCCGGTCACCGTCAGTCAGGGCGACCTTGGAGACGCCGACCTCGCCGTTCGGTGTTTCGTCGGCGACCAGGTGGACCCGCCGAGAGGGGTAGGTGAGGAGGTCCAGCCACCCCGCGGGTACCCGAGTCTCCGCACTGCTCTGTGGGGGTCGTTCCCACACCGGTGCGTCCGCACCTGCTGTGGCGAAGGGCCGCTCGGCATCAGGGTCGTAGAGGGGTGTGTTCAGGAGGAGTGTCTGGAAGAGCGTGGGTCCGGTGACGAAGTAGGTCCACGCGCCCGCCAACAGGCCAGCCTTGCCCGAGGTCCTGCCTCCAGCTTCACCGGACATCAGGCCACCGGCGGTGAAGGATTGGAGGGCGATGAGACGCCGTGCTGCTTCGGCTGCGGGCATGGGTGCTGGTTTGTCGTCCATCGAATGGTCGAACAGTGTGGCGTTGTTTCCTCCCCCCGCAGCTGCGGGATCAAGCCGCGAGGGCGGCCTCTTGGCGGTCTCCGGCAATAGTGCCTGGAAAAACGGTTGGTGGGCGTCGAACAGATCGAACCGGTCATGCCACTGATGCAAGTATGTATCAAGGGCCTGTTCGTCGAACTTGCCAGCAGCCCACGCTGACGCCCAGGCGTCAGAGGTCTTCGGGCCATCGAGGACCCGGTGGACGATGGCGATGAGCAGCCTGAGGAGTGCAGCGGTGGCCGGTGGGTCGCCCTGAAGCTCAGTCAGGCCGTCGGCCTGGACCAGCGTGTCTCTGAGGTTCAGGGTCTGGCTCTTGCCGTCCAGGTCTAGGCAGGGCACCCATGGTTCGGTGAGCAGGTTGAAGGTGGCCGTCATCGGTCCGACCCCGCCCGCTCCAGGACCAGGCCCAGGCGATCATCTAGCAGCACTCGCACTCCGCCGATCTGTCGCGGCTCCCCGTCTGGGTTCAGCCGAAGGAGACGTGCTGATCGTAACCACGGGCTGTGACTCCAGGAGGATGGCGTCTCTTCGAGGAGTTTTGCGCCGAAGCTCATGCGCCCTGGAGGTAGGGAGAGCGGCAGGGAGCGACTCAGGAGGGATCGAGCCTGCTCCGCCGTCGGGGCCTGATCCAGAACGACAGGCTGGGAGCCGTCTCGGGTCAGGGACGGCGATCCGTCGATGCCCCACAGGCAGACCACCGTGATGCTTGGAGGACCGAGTCGGGTGAGTGCCTGGACGCTCGGATGGGCGTCGTCATCTTCACGGCTGGGGTCCAGGGACAGGTCGGCCAACTGGAGATCGGCAATTGGAGGAGGCAGGAACCTGGCCGTGGCCTCGCTCTCGGAGTCCTGCAAAGACAAGAGCATCCGGTTGAGGGTGTCCTCCCACATCTCCTCCAGGCCCTCAGGTGGAGTCAGGCCCTCCCCGTATACGGCCTCGATGAGTGGGCGCATATCACCGGGGAGATTGACGACTTGATGCTCGCGGGCCAGCAGCCAGGAGCGAAGCAGCAGGTGTGGTTCGTACACGTAGGCCGAGGGCCATCCGGTGAACCTCGGTCGACCTTCGTCGTCAAGGGTCGGTCCGAACCACCAGCACTCTGGTGACTTCCACCGCTTAGGACGTGACCGATCATGGCGATGCAGTCGGCCCATGCGCTGGAGCATCAGGTCGATGGGGGCAAGTTCGGTGACGAGCAGGTCGAAGTCAACATCGAGGCTCTGCTCGACCACCTGCGTGGCGACCACCACCGCCCGCTCGGGCCGGTCTGGACTGGGGGGCGGACCGAACCGTTGGCGCAGTTCAGCTTCCCAGCGGACTCTGTCCTCGGCGCAGAACCGGCTATGGGCCAGGACCGTCCAGATCTCTGGATCGCCATCACGGAGCGTTTCGACGGTCTCGAAGACGGCCTGGGACTCCGCCACCGTGTTGCAGAGTCCCACCACGCAGCCACCGTCACCAACGGCACGGATCAGTTCGGACGCCAAGGTGGCTACTCCTGACGCTTCGGCAAGGTTCCAGGTCCTCTCTGCCAAGTTGACGTTCTGGACTCGTGAGGCCCGTGGTGACCGGAACTGCACACCGTGGTGGTTGACGTTGGTCAGGAGCGGGTAGGTGGAGGGGGCAGCAGCGTCCAGGTTCGGTGTTCCGATGCCCTTCCCCCAGGCTGCGGTCAGTTCCGACCGTCGTTTGGAAGGAAGGGTGGCCGACAGCACGACCACCGAGGCACCGAGCGCCCCCAGCCACTCGATGGTGCGGTCCAGGACCTTGCTCATATAGGTGTCGTAAGCGTGGGCCTCGTCGATGATCACCACCTTCCCCGCCAGGCCGAACAGCCGGACAAAGACGTGCTTGGCCCTCATCCCGGCCAGCAGGACCTGGTCGATGGTCCCCACGCCAAAAGGTGACAACAGCCCGCGCTTGCGCTGCGTGAACCATTCAGAGGCCACCACCCGCGCCAGAGGGTCAGAGTCGTCGTAGATACCTTCGATGTCCAGTGCGGCATTGGCCCGCAGTTCCTGGGCCGTTGGGTTGAGCCATGCTGATCCGTGGAGCAGTTGGAGGTTGGCTATGCCGCTCGGGAGGCTGGCTTCCAGGAACTCCTTGAGCCTCGTCAACATCTGGTTCGCCGTCGCTTGGGTAGGCAGCGCGAAGTAGAAACCCCCGTATCCCACATCGGCCGCAAGGGCCTGGGCGATGAGCAGCGCGGCCTCGGTCTTCCCTTCACCCATTGGGGCTTCCATGATGACCAGGGACTGCCCATCGGTCTGGAGCGCAAGCTCTTCGGAGGCTTCCTGGAGCGGACGAGGGTCGAACGAGAACAGTTGGGAGAACGATATCTGCTCTGCCTGCCACGGTTCCCAGAACAGGGATTCGCGGGCCTCTACGGCCCGCTGGCGGGCCAGTGCAACGTAGGCATCGATGTCGTCGGCGCCCTTTGGGGCGTAGGGGAACCATTCGAGGTTGGACCCCACCCAGTCAGCTACCGAACACAGACCGGCTAGGAGGACGGCGTTCCCGGCGTTGAACGGATGGCTCGGCACTCCTGCCCCGAAGGTTGCCATGACCTGGTCTACTAGTTCGCTTCGGGCCGCCGACCACGGTTCTTGCCCTGCGAGCACGTTCTTTACCCCAAGAATCTGGCTACTGCTGGGGAACAGGCCGTGGTGAGCACCAAGGACATCGGCGACCCTCTGCGCCCCGGCGGGATGGGCACCCCGTGCGACGAGGAGTTCAGGGAGCGTCCAGCGCGTGACGAGGCCGTGCGGCGCTGACTGTGGGTTCACCAGTTTGCCGATGGGAAGTCCATCATCTTTGACAGCGACCGCCAGGTCGGGACGTTTGTCTTGGAACGCAGGGCTGGCCTTACCCAGGTCGTGGAGGCCGCACCAGGCACTGAGCGCCGAGGGGTCCCCGATCGCGGCAAGGCGGTCACGGACGGCCAGGGGCACGGAGTGAGCCAACATGGTTTCGGTCATGGCCCCCACGTCGATCAGGTGACAGACCAGTGGGTGGTACTGGCCATCGTTGGGACTCGCCTTAGCCCACAGGTGCCGACTCAAGAGTGACACTGTCATGACGCTGTCGATGGATGGCACGACCGCTCCCACCATCGCTCGCTTTTCACCATGGCCCACTTGATAGCCGATAGTCCCTGTCGCCGCTCGTGGATCCGTGGAGGCTGATGGGTGAAGGCACCCGATCACCGTGACGCCTCGATCTGAGAGAACGACCTTTGGGTCGCACCATCGACGCCGTTTGCCGGGGGCGGCGCCCAGGATTCGGCGCTACGGGAGATTTCGGTCGCCGACACGGTCGTCGTTGTCTTCTACGAGCACCGGCACCCTGGTAGACCTCAACTACATCGCCACCGAATTGGGCTGACCCGACGAAATCGGGCGGACGTTCTCCAGCCCGTCGGCGTGTCCCTCACAGGATTCCAGCTGGTATCGCTTCTTCCCGATCATGGCGTTGCCAGTCCAGCAAGCCGGTTCAGGGCATCCGGTCGGCGAACCCTTTCGGTAGCCGTCATCCCGACTCACCATGCGCCAGCAGACACCCCGCTCAACCTGTTTTGCGTTGGCGTAGTGGGGAGCCACCCACCGAGGATATCTGTGAGGTTGCCCCCGAACGATGGTCCCGCTTGGTCGCCGATGCAATGCTCGCGGTCATGCACTGTAAAAGGAGGCTGCATGTCACCTCGGCGGCACCACATTGTTTCGGCGGGCTACCAGCGGTACTTCGCGGATGGAGAACTCATCCGTCACTGGGTGAAAGCCGACCGAACCTGGACTCCCCCCATTGGGGTCCGCGACTCGTTTGTCGAAAAAGGGTTCAACTCGATCCGCTCTCCCGACCCCGCCGGGCTGGAGCACATGGAGAACGAATGGAGTCAGATCGAGCGGGTAACCCTTCCAGCCATTGCAGCCCTGGAGTCAGGTGAGCGGTCAATGGATGTCGCCACCGCTGTTAAGGCGATAGCCGCCATTCATTTCTGCCGCAGCTATTCCTTTCGCGAACTCTCAAACGTGTTTATCGAGAGGGAACGTGGCAAAGCCGCTGTCATGGAGACGCAACCCAACATGATCGATGCATTCGCGAAGGATCATGGTCGGCAACCCCGAGCTGGCGAGATCGAAGCGCTCTACCAAACAACCATCGATCGGTACCAACAGTCCAACTTCCACTTCGTCAACAGTATGGGGCGTATCTACGGCAAGGTGATGGAGCTACTGGACCCGCTACACCTCCAGGTCGTCGTTCCGCGAACCCGAGCGATTGGTCTTCTAACCAGTGATTCGCCCGTAGTGATCAAGTCAAAAATGAAAATCGGGCCGCTCCAGGGCGTCGGCATCGAGAGAAGCGACCTGCTGTACTTGCCCCTGTCGAGGTGGATGGCGGTGTGTTTCGTCGTCAGCCCGCTTGAGGACCACAAATTGGCCCCTTCGGAGGTTCAGATGGTGAACCTGCTGATGTTGAGAAACTGCATGGAACGAATGGCGGCCCATCCGGATGAAGACATACCGCGGGCACTAGGCCTTCGTGCTCCCGATGGTTGGCCGCCCCCCGATCAGTCAACCCCCGGTCCACCGGACCAACGGCGATCTGACCGGGCGAACCCGATTGGGCTGGCCACCTTGCCCTATTGGTCCGCGAAAAGTCCGCACGAGGACGGATAAGGATGAATAACGTCCGTCAATGTCGGACAACGGAACTCCTGGTCAACCCAGGTATGTGAGGCGAAGGTGCTGGTGGACGCTCTAGGGGGGTACTGGGAGACCAAGAAGTAGTCAGGCTGGGCAGGTTCCGCACGTGGCTGAGGTGGGGAGTTGATTTGGTTCGATTGCAGTCTTGTCAACCGAGGAGCATTCGATCCTGACCTGCCGTAACGTCCACAACGGATCGCACCTTGTGCCGGTAGGTAGAGGCCAACATTCGAATGGTCTTGTGGCCAAAGAGATCGGCCACCTCCTGAATAGGGACACCTGATTCGATAAGCAAAGATGCCGCCGAATGTCGTAGTTCGTTGGGGGAGAGGCCCCCCACACCGATTTCTTCCCCAAACGACTTGATCGTTCGTCGAAGGTTCGATGGATCGACCGGTGTTCCGATTGCCGTCGGGAATACCAGGTCGTGATCCTCCCAGACGGGCGCAGCGAGTCGCTCCTTCTTCTGATGCACTAGGTGCGCTTGCAACGCGTCAATGACATTTTGGGGCAGGCGTATGGTTCTGTAGCTCTCGGCCTTGGGCGGACCAATCACGAGCGACTTGTCGGGAAGCCGTTTCAAGGACTGGTTGACGCCAAGGGTTCCCTTCTTCAGATCGACGGCGCTCCAAGAAAGGCCGAGAACTTCTCCTGGCCGAAGGCCGAGCATGACGGCTACCAGCACAAGTGCGCCGTCGCGGTGGCCGCTAGTCGCCTTTAGGAGATTGCGCGCCTGTTCGGCGGTCAGTGAGCGTCGCGTTCGTGGAGGAGTGGCCGTTGAGGGGATATATGCAAGCCGGGCGACATTTCGGCCAATCAGACCGCGGCGTTCGGCTTCCTGAAGAGCGGCTCCCAGCGTCATGCGCACCCGTATAAGAGACGATTTGCCCAGGGGACCCTTGCGCCCGCCTAGCCGGGGCTGAGCGGTCTTTGGGACTCTTCGAGAGGCAAGGACCCCGAGCAGCGCTTCGATGTCCGCGACGGTGAGATCGCGAAGTCGCTTGCCATGCAGCGGCTCGGCCTGCTCGATGGCCCAGCGGTAGGAACTCTGCGTGTTGGGGTGTTTGTCGGCCACGACGGTATTCACATACCAATCAAGCCAGGGTCCGAGACGGGTGTCGTCACCTAGGGGGAGTCCTGCGCTCGCCTTCGCCCGGAGGGCATCGAGCTTCTCGACCACCTCGCCACGGGTCCAGCCCGAGACTCGCCGCCGGACCTCCCCGATACGGAGTTCTCCGCGCCAGCGTCCATCTGCTTCCTGGTAAGTCGTACCTTCCCCGTATCCAAGCTTCCGAGTTCGTGCCACGAATCCTCCGGTTCAGTGGGGGCACTCCTGGGGGCACTTCGGGGCATTTATGGTCCCTACGCCGTCACCCACTGAATCTAAACTACCAGGTCAAAGGGGATCAGTGGGGGACCATGGGGTGTCTAGCATTGCATGACGCGCAAGGGGTCACAGGTTCGAGTCCTGTACGGCCCACCAAGAAATCCCTGGTCAGACGGGGTGTGAACACCGGTCCGATCAGCAGCCAGCAA
>JGI24129J20441_1000062_pt1 | contig 25593 bp, 26 predicted proteins | sample BarGraNGADG00211_FD_20441 | JGI IMG/M metagenome (IMG submission 20441) | reverse complement strand
CGCGACGGGACGACCCGCCGAGACCGCGGCCGATCCCCGCGCCGCGCTGGACGCTGCGCTCTCATCGGGGAGCGGCCCCGTCTTCGTTGCGGGTTCGCTGTACCTTGTGGGCGCTGCACGAGCCCAGCTGGTCGACGATCCGGACCTGCTGCCCGACCCGCCCATCTCCGCCGCGGAGACCCACATCCCGTGACTTTCCAGTCCGCCTCACCCGCACCGACGCTCATTGGCGGCCGGCTCTTCGAGTGGGGCAGCCGCACCTTCGTCATGGGCATCGTCAACGTCACGCCCGACTCCTTCTCCGGCGACGGCCTGCTGGGCGACGCCGCCGATCCTGCGCCCACGGCCGTCGCCGCGGCCGCGCAGGCCGGCCGCATGGTCGCGGAGGGCGCCGACATGGTCGACGTGGGCGGCGAGTCCACGCGGCCCGGGCACACGCCGATCGGCGAGGACGAGGAAGCCGCCCGGGTGGTACCGGTCATCGCGGCGATCCACGCGGCCCTGCCGAATACGCCGATCAGCGTCGATACGTCCAAGCCCGCGGTCGCGGCGGCCGCACTCGACGCCGGCGCGTCGCTCCTCAACGATGTCTGGGGCGTTGCGCCGGACGACGCCATGGCCCGCCTCGCCGCGGAGCGCGGTATGCCACTCGTCCTCATGCACAACCGGGCCGAGGCGACTTACGTGGACCTCATGGCCGAACTGCTGGCCGATCTGGCGGCGGCCGTCGAGCGTGCGGTTCGGGCGGGGGTCCCGTCGGAGAACCTGATCCTCGACCCGGGCTTCGGTTTCGGGAAGACGGCCGAGCACAACCTCCTTGTCCTGCGCGAGATCTCACGTTTGCGAGAGTTGTGCCGCCCCATCCTCCTGGGCACGTCACGCAAGTCCACCATCGGCCGAGTGCTCGGCGGCCTGCCGCCCGAGGAACGACTGGAGGGCACGCTCGCCACGACCGCCCTGGGGATCGCCGCGGGAGTGGACCTGGTCCGCGTCCACGACGTGCTCGCCAACGTCAGGGTCGCGCGCATGTGCGACGCGGTGCTCCGGGCCGGCCAGGCAGGCACACAGTGACCGACCGAATAGTCCTCTCGCGGATGGTCTTCCGCGGCCGCCACGGAGTTCTGCCTGCAGAGCGCGCCGAGGCGCAGCCGTTCGAGGTGGACGTGGAACTGCATCTGGACCTCCGTCCGGCCGGTATCGGGGACGATCTCACCGGGACAGTCGACTACCGGGACGTGTTCGAACTGTGCCGCCGCATCGTCGAGGGGCCGAGCTTCCAGCTCATCGAGACTATCGCGGAGACGATCGCGAGCGAGCTGCTCGCCCGGTTCGCGGTCGAAGAGGTCGTCGTACGCGTCCGCAAGCCCGAGGTCGCGCTGCCCGGGGAGCTGGCTTACGCCGGTGTCGAGATCCGCCGGCGGCCCTGAGTCAGCTCGAGGAGTCCGGGCGAGTGCCCAGCGTCAGGTGGACCGTCAACGTCTGGCCGCCGCGATAGAGGTCTACGCTGACCGTTCGGCCGGGGGCGTATTGGACCAGGATGTCCTCGAGGGGATGGGCCTGGTCGATCGCCTGACCTTCGATCGCGGTGATGATGTCGTCGCCCTTGATGCCGGCCTTGTCGGCCGGGCTGCCGGCGACGACCGGATCGATCGCATTGCCCGAGGCGTCCTCGTTGTGCACCCAGGCGCCGTGATCGAGCGGCAGGTTGTTCTGCGCCTTGAGGCCGAGGTCGATGGCCATGTAGGCGATGCCGATGTACGGCCGGGACAGCTTCTCGCCGGCCAGCGCCTGCTGCAGGATCGGCTTGGCGACGTTGATCGGGATGGCGAAGCCGATCCCCTGGGCGGTTTGCGCGATTGCGGTGCTGACGCCGATCACGCGGCCGGCCGAATCGATGAGCGGGCCGCCGCTGTTGCCGGGGTTGATCGCGGCGTCGGTCTGGATCAGGCCGTGGAGGTTGGTTCCGCTGCCTGCCGAACTTCCGTCGCCCGCGACGGTGATGTCGCGGCCGAGTCCCGAGACGATCCCGGATGTGACGCTGTTCGGGTAGTCGAGTCCGAGCGGGCTGCCTATCGCGACCGCAAGCTGGCCGACCTGCAGCCCCGAAGAGTCGCCGAGCGGGGCGGCCGAAAGGCCCGTGGCATTCGAAATCTTGACGATGGCCAGGTCGGTGAGCGTGTCCAGGCCGTAGACGGTGCCGTCGAACTCGCGCTTGTCCTGGAGCCGGACCTTGATCGTGGTGGCCCCCGCGACGACGTGCTTGTTGGTCAGGATCCAGCCCCGCGTGTCGTACACAATGCCCGAGCCGACGGCTTGCGGTGTGCCGCCTAGCTCGTCGACGATCATGACCACGCTCGGCCCGACCTTCTGGGCGGCGGCGATGATGGCCGACGACTCCGATTGGATGGACACGTTCGACAAGCTGCCGGAGGGCGGGCTCGCGGCCATGCTGTCGAAGGCGCCGGAAGCCTTGAGGGCCATGTAGGTGCCGCCGCCGCCCAGAACGGCGCCGACCATCGACGCCAGCAGCAGGATGACCACCAGCGGCCTGCCGGGCCAGCGGGGCGCCGCGGTGGGTCCGACGGGCTCTGTTGGGGCGGACTCTGTTGGGGCGGGCTCGAACCAGCGCTCAGGCGTGGATTGCTCGCTCGGGTCCTCGGGCGCCCAGTTCGGTCGTGTCTGCGGAACGGGAGCGTAACTCTTCGGCTGCTCCGAGTCGGGAGGCGACCAGCCTCCCTCCGGCGGATCCGTCATCTGGATTGGTCCCGGTGCACGTGCCCCTCGGCGGGTGAGTCGCCGCGGTAGTAACTGACGATGCTAAGGGTGGAACGGGATTCGTGCCGCGACGGCCCCTGCCAGAGCGGCGGCCGAGACGTACGGCGAGCCAGTTCGCAACGCGCCGAGCGGGCGCGCACCCATCAGCTTTGCGGGACCGCGGCTCCATTTCCTTCAGACGGCGTCCGCGGGTCCGTCGGCAGCGTGACGGTGAACGTGGAGCCGACATGCAGCCGGCTTTCGACCATGACTCGGCCGCCGTGCATCTCGACGACGGAGCGGACGATCGCCAGACCCAGGCCGCTGCCGCTACTGCGCGCCTCACTGGCACGGGCGCCGCGGTAGAACCGCTCGAAGATATGGGGCAGTTCCGTCGGGTCGATCCCGACGCCCGTGTCGATGACCTGGATCCGGGCCCCGTGTCGATACTCCCCGAGCGTGACGACGACAGATCCGCCGCGGGGCGTGAACTTGAGCGCGTTGCCGACCAGGTTGCTGACCACCTGGCCGAGTCGCTGCGGGTCGTGCCGAACCACGAGCGGCGTCTCGGGGAACTCCGTAGTGAGGCGGACGCCGCGACGTTCGGCCGCCGCCTCCGCTTGCTCGACAGCCGACTGGACGGTCGCCCGCAGGTCGTCGGGCCGCAGATCGAGCCGAACCAGGCCCGAGTCGAGCTTCGACAGCTCGAGCAAATTCTGGGCAAGCCAGTCGAGCCGTTCGATCTGCTGGGCGCTCGATTCGAGGAATTCGGCCCGCGCCGCGACGTCGTTGCCGGCCTTCTCCTGGAGCAGCTCGTTGAACGTTCGGAGGGCGGCGAGCGGAGTCCGCAGCTCATGCGAGACGTCGGCCAGGAACTCGCGGCCGGTGTCGCGGTCGCGCCGGATGACGTCCATCGTCTCCTCGACCTGCGCGGCCATGGCGTTGAACTGGCGTGACAGCACAGTGATCTCGGTCGCCCCGGTTCGTGCGCGGTCAGCCGGCACTCGCCGGGCAAGGTCGCCTTCGGCCAGCGCCCGAGCCGCCTCCGTCAGTCGCCGCAGCGGCGTGGTGAAACGGCGAGCGAGCACGGATGCGACGACGATCGCAAACAGCAGCGCGCCCAGTGAGGTCAGGGCCAGGAATCCGACGACGGCGGCGATGGTGCTCTGGCGCGTGGTGTAGGGCGCGGAGAGGCTGACCTCGAGATACCACGTGGGCTTGACTCCCGACGGATCGTCGAATCGGAAGACCTCGATGTAACTGATCTGATCCCGAGCCTGGCCGCGATCCGGCGGGCCGGTGAGCCCGGCACTGAACGCCGAGACGCCGGCGGCCGGCTCGAACGTCGTGCCCGTCGCCGTTTCGTAGCCGAGCCCGAAACGCAGCCGCAGGTCGGCCAGTGCGACCTGGTCGGCGTAGTTGCTCAGCTCCGTGGGGTTCGAGAAGATGTCGAGGACTTTCGGGTTAAGGACGCCCGCGGCAGACACGACGGTCTGGTTGGCGGCGTCGTCCCCGGCGGTCGCCTCCGCCTGGATCCGGACCACTGCGGCCACGGCCTTTGCCCTCGCCTCGAGGTTCGTTTGCTCTTGCTGGCGCAGGTCGGAGTCGAGAACGAACACGGTCAGGACCGAGACGATCCCGACAGCGATCGCGAACACAGCCACGAAAGCGAGCGAAAGGCGGCCCTGGAATGTCCTGGGCAGCGCCCTCGAGAACGGCCAGGAGAACATCCGAGTGAAGCCTCGCGGCGAGGTCATCTCAGCGCTCCGCGAAGGCGTACCCCGCGCCCCTCACCGTTAACACGAAGCGCGGCCTGGAGGGGTCGTCCTCGAGCTTCTCGCGCAGGTGGCTGATGTGGACGTTGATGGTCTTCTCGTCCTGGCCGAGGGCTTCGTAGTCACGGATGAGCTCGAGCAGCTCGCGTCTCGAGTAGACCCGGCCGGGCCGGCTGGCCAGGTGGCGCAGGATCTCGAACTCGGTCGCGGTCAGCGGAATGCGTCGCTCACCGCGCTGGACGCGGCGGCGCTCGAGGTCGATCACGAGGTCGTCGTGTCGGAGCATCCGGCCGCCGCTCGCGTCCGCTAGGTCGCCGTAAGCGCGGCGCAGCAGGGCCCTGATGCGGCTCATCAACTCGCGCAGACCGAACGGCTTGGTCACGTAGTCGTCGGCGCCGAGCTCGAGGCCGATGACCTTGTCTACCTCGTCGTCGCGGGCCGTCAGGATCAGGACGGGGGCCTTGGAACCGGTCATCCGCAACCGCCGCAGAACCTCGAAACCGTCGATTCCCGGCAGGCGCACGTCCAGAACCACTAGATCCGGGGCTTCGCGGGTGGCGAACTCGAGACCCTCTTCCCCGGACCGCGCCACCGCTACCTGGTAGCCCTCCTGCTGAAGCGCGTACTGGATGCCGCGGGCGACGGCGTATTCGTCCTCGACGATCAGGATGGTGGCAGCCACGCAGCGAATCTACACCTCGGGAGCGCAGTCGCGACCTCGGGAGCGCAGGCGCGACCTCGGGAGCGCAGTCGCGACCTCGGGAGCGCAGGCGCGACCTCGGGAGCGCAGGCGCGACCCCGGCCCGCGGCGGCGAATCGATTACGGCGCCCGCGCGTGGTAGGCTCCTACGTCACCAAGTCATCAATCCCCGCGACCGGTTCGCTCGGCCGCGCTCGACCGAACCCGCGCAGGAGGTTCCCGCCAGTGAGCACCGCCCCGACAATTCTCACCGCAACCAAGAGAACCGAGTTGGAGATGGGCAAGGGTGCCGCTCGCGTGCGCAAGGCCGGCCGCGTGCCGGCGGTCGTCTTCGGCCACGGCATCGAGTCGCTGCCGGTTTCCCTCGACGCTCACGAGTTCGACGCGCTGCGCAAGCACCTCCACTCGAACACGCTGATCGACCTGCAGGTCGAGGGCGCAGAGAGCCGCAAGGTGATGGTCCACGGGATCCACATCGACCCGCGCTACCGCCGGCTGCTGCACGTGGACCTGTTCGCGTTCAAGTCCGGCGAAGAAGTCACCGTGGACATCGCTCTCGTGACGGTCGGCTCCTCGCACGCCGTGGACAAGCTCGACGGCACTCTGCTTCACAACGTCGACCACATCCGAGTTCGGGCGCTGCCCGAGGACCTGCCGGAGTCGATCGAGATCTCGATCGAGCCGCTGGTCGACTTCGAGGTCGCGATCCACGTGCGCGATCTGGAACTGCCCGAAGGCCTGACGCTGCTGTCCGATCCGGACGAAGTCGTCGCCAAGGTGATCCCGCCGGCCGTGGCCGAGGTCGTCGAGGCCGCGCCTGTCGAAGAAGAGGCCGCCGAAGCCCCTGCGGCCGAAGGCGAGTCTTCCGGGTCGTAATCTGCGGGCCAGACGGAGCCGGCGTCAGCGATGGTGGAGATGGCGGAAGGTACCGATCGAGGCAGCGGCGACGGGGGCGACCCCTTTCCGTTGCTGCCTCCGACGCCGTCGTCCGGGGGTCAGCTTTCGGCCGAGGAGCGCAAGAGTCTCCTCAAGGTCAAAGTCCGCGAACTTACCAGGGAGAACCGAGCCACCCTGCGCAGTCAGGGCGATTTCGACGCCGTTCTCGTAAGGGGCCAGCCGACCAACCATCTCCTGATGGTGGTGATACTCGCCGTCATCATGGCCGTCGCGGCGCTGGGCGGGCGAATCCTGGGAGATCTCGGCGCGGGCGCGCTGGCCGCAGTCGTGCTGGGCGGCCTGTTCGCCCTGGTCTGGCTCGTCCTGGCTCTCACCGGGGGCGTGGAAATAGAGAGCCTCAGCATCGACCGGCGGGGCGCGATCGCGAGTGTCAAGTCGGGCCGGAGTGTCGATGCCCGCGGAGACTTCATCAAGGTTGCCGCCCCGTGCGTGGTCCTTCTGATCAGCGCCTTTTTCGCCTTCAGCCTGGCCCGAGACATCGTCAACTCGCCCGCGCCTAACTGCAGCGGCAACCCGCACGCGGTCAAAGACTCGGACTTCTGCATCGCTCTGCCCAACCTGGGCAATCTGTTGGGCGGCGTGCCGACCGCGACGAGCCCGAGCTCCGGCGCCAGTGCTAGTCCCGCGGCGAGCGCCGCGACGGATGGCAGCTCGGCTTCGGCCGGCTCGAGTGGTTGGACCGTGGGAAGCGAGAAGCTCGTCGAGCGTCTGGTTCGAAGCTTGCAGCTGCTCTTCGTCACCATCGTCGCTGTCGGGGCCGCGGTATTCCTGGGAATGATGCTGGCCGGCGAATGGGTCTTCGGCATCCGGCCGGTTCGCCGCAAACGAGGCGACAGCTAGGGTCGCCTCTCGGACCGAGCGCCGGAATGGCCGGCCCGGCCCGATCTACCGACCCGGCCCCCGACCGTCCTGCCGACGCTACCATGGCGAGGTGGCCCGGCTCGAGGGTTCCCGTCTCGCGATGCGGCGTTCGGTGCCGGTTCTCGGCGCGTTCGTCGTCGGGGCCGTCGCCTATGGGCCGCTGTATTGCTTTCCCCTCCTCGCGCCCGAATTCGAGGCCACTTTCCACACCTCCCGCGAGCTCGGCCAGATGCCCTGGACGATCTTCCTGCTCGTGTCTGCGCTCGCCTCGCCGCTTCTCGGACGCGCCTACGACCTGTTCGCGGATCGGATCCTGCTGACCATCGGGTCGCTGCTGCTTGCCGTCGGTTGGCTCGTGGCATCGGCCGCTTCCGACGTCGTCTTCCTCGTCGCGGCGTATGGAGTGCTGCTGGCGCTGGGCCTGCAGCTCGTCTTCGTAGGGACGACCACCGCGATCGCGCGGCGTTATGCCGGCGTGACCGGCCTCGCCCTCGGGATCGCCTACGCGGGCCCGGGGATTGGAGTTGCGCTGGCCCTGCCGCTTGCCTCCGGAGTCATCCACGACCTCGGTTGGCGGGAAGTGGCCGTCGGATTCGGGATCCTCTCACTGGTTGCGGTGCCATTCGTATTGCTCATGACGAGCGGCGCAGCCGTGATCGTCCCGGTCCGCGCCAGAACCGCCGCGACCCCCGCCACGACGCCGCACCGGAGCGGCGACGCCGGAACCGGCCTCCATGAGACCTCCGCGCCCGGAGCGATCGGCGCCTCCCAGGAACCTGCCCCCGGCGGCGCCCGACCGAGCACAGATGCCCTGCTGCGCGTCCTGCGCACGCGCCGCTTCCTGATCCTGCTCGTCGGGGCGATCGCGATCGGCTGCATCGACGAGGGGATATTCCAGATGTCGCCCCGCCACCTCGTCACCCAGGGAGTGGATCCGGGCTACGCCGCGTTCGTGCTATCGATCCAGGCCTACGCCTACGTGGTCGGGCAGATCGTCGGCGGCGGCCTGTCGGATCGGTTCGGCCGGCGCTTCATCGGCCTGCTGTGCGGAGGCTTGATCGCGATCGGGGCTACCGCCGTCTTCCTCTCCACGGGTTCGCTGCTCGCCCTGGCGCTCGCCGGGAACGTGATCTACGGGTTTGGGATCGGGGCAACGATCGCAATTCGATCGGCCGCCTTCTCGGATGTTTTCGGTGGCCACAACTTCGGCGCCATCGTCGGCATCATCGCCATGGCTTACCCCGCGGGCGGCATCATCGCCATGAACGCCGGCGGGATTCTGTTCGATCGGCTGGGCAGCTACTGGCCGGTCTACTGGGTGGCGATGGCTTCGCTGGTTGCCTGGAGCATCGCCCTGGTCGTGGCGGGCCCGCGGCGCCACGGCCTGCGCAATCGCCTGGATAGCGTGCGGGACCGACTTCCCGTCTGAACCTACGCTACTTCCCGCCGGATCGTGGACGCGGCCAGCAGCACGAACACCGCCGCGATGGCGGCGAGCACGCCCAGATCGAGCAGCACCTGCCTCGAGGTGAGGTCCGCGCCCGCGATCATGACCTGGCGTAGCCCGTCGATGGCGTACGTGACGGGCAGTATCCGCGCCACCGGCTGCAGTAGCGCCGGCAGCTGGTCCGTCGGCCAGAAGAAGCCGCCGAGCACGCCCTGCGGGACGATCACGATCGGAATGAACTCCAGGATCTGAAGCTCCGACCGAGCGAACGTCGAGAGGAAGATGCCCAGCGAAACCGCGCCGAGCCCCAGAACCAGGACCAGCAAATACGCGATCAACGGATTACCGGCGGTGCGGACTCCAAGTCCGATGGCAAACGCCGGGATCGGGCCAAGCGCCGGTATCTGCAGGCGTGCCAGGACGAAAGCGAGCACCAGGGTCACCTGCAGGGTCGCGAAAAAGCCGAAGCCCAGGCTGTAGCCGAGCACGATCTCGGCTCGACTCACCGGCGTTGCCAGCAGGCGCTCGAGCGTCCCGCCGAGCCGTTCGCGCAGGAAGCTGATGCCCGTCAGCACGAAGACGAAGAAGTAGACGAAGAAGCCGACCACGACCGGAGCGAGCGTGTCGAGGGTCGTGGCGTCGGGCGAGCCGTAGACGGTCGCGCGTTCGATCGTCGGCAGGGCGGCGCCGGCGGCGCTTTCGGCCACGGCCATGAACAGGGCTCTCTGGACTGCCGGTAGGACCGAAGCCTCCGCGGTGGGATTGAGGCCCAGAGTGAGCAATTCGATCTTGTGATTGTCGAGGCTGAAGTCGGGCGGGAGTATGACCACCAGATCGAGCTTCTTGTCCTCGAGCATCTGACGGGCGGTCGAATCGTCGACGACCGATCGGTCGAGGGCGATGCCGGCCTGGCCTTCGAGCACGGACTGGAGCCTGCCGACGACGATCTGACCGGCCGGACCGGGCGACTCATCGACCACGGCAATTCGAGCGGTCATGGTCTGCTGGCTGCTCAGGACCCAACCGAGCAGCGCGATGATCGCGATCGGGGCGGCGAACAGCAGCGCCAGCGATCGTGGATCGCGGCGGAATTGCGTGACGATGCGACGGAACACCGCGGCCACTCGAAGGGCGTTCATCGAGCCTCCGCCTTCGACGCCGTCTCGGTGGATCCGCCGGAGCCTGTCGCGAAGCTCATGAAGGCGGTTTCGAGGCTGTCCGTGCCGGCGCGCGCTCGCAGTTCGCCCGGCGTCCCCTGCGCCAGGACATGCCCGTCGCGCATGAAGAGCAACTCGTCGCACCTATCCGCCTCGTCCATGACGTGGCTCGAAACGAGGAGCGTCGCTCCGCCCGCCGCCAGCCTGTGGAAGTGGTCCCAGAACTGCACTCGCAGGGCCGGGTCTACTCCAACGGTGGGCTCGTCGAGGAAGACGACCTGCGGGTTGTGCGCCAGGGCGCAGGCCATCGACAGGCGGCGTCTCATCCCACCCGACAGCTGCATCGCGGGCGTGTTCGCCCGCTTGTCGAGCTCGACCAGCTCCAGGGACGTGCGCAACTCGGCCTTATTCGTCTGGCCGTACAGGGCCGCGAAGAAGGTCAGGTTCTCCCAGACCGACAGCTCGGGGTAGATCCCGTCCGACTGGGTCATGTATCCGATACGCGACAGGTTCGATCGGGACGGCATTTCGACGCCCAGGACGCGAGCGGTGCCGCTCGTCGCGGACGCCAGACCCATCAGGAGGCGGATCAGCGTGGTCTTGCCCGACCCGTTGGGACCCAGCAGTCCGTAGATCCGACCGGGCGGCAGGCTCATGTCGATGCCGTCGACCGCGACGATCTCCCCGAAGGCCTTGCGCAGCGCGGTCGCCTCGACCGCGGGGGCGGGCGTTGGATCCACGACCATCTGGAGCCTCCTCTTCCGCTATGGGGCGTTCACGGTGGCGATTGCCGGACGTTTCAAAGCCCACAGCGAGACCGACTGGACGGCCCCGGCTGCCAGTATCGCGAGCCCGAAGGCAGGCGCGATACCGAACGTTTCGATGCCTGTGGTGACCACGAGGAAGAAGACGATCGTACCGAAGAGGCCGACCTGCAAGCCTCGGACGACGCCTATGGCCGCGTCCGGTCCCTCCAGGCGGTGGGCGAAGATCGCCAGAACCGAAACGTAGACCGGCGCCGCGGCGAGCAGGCCGCTCAGGGACGGGCCCAGGACCCCTGCGGCGGCGGTGATCGCCAGCACGATGCCGGTGCCGACGACCATTCGCGCCGGGAGGTCCCAGGCCGGTGGCGGCGCCGGAGCACTTGCATCGCGGGTTGGCGGAGCGAGCAGCAGGCATACCGCCATGCCGACGGCAACCGTCGCGAATACGACCACCGACGGCGTGGCGAGGACCGGCTGCATGGCTACGCCAGCCGCGGCGAACGCCGCCAGCCCGCAAGCGGCCGAAACACGCCATCCCGCCCGGCACGCCACCCAGCCGTATGCGAGGGCAAACGTCGCGTCGCCGAGCAGGCCCGCGATCGAACCTTTGGCCGCGCCGGCGGCGAATGCGTTGCCCTGGTCGAGCGCGACGTACAGAGCCACCGGGCCCGTCGTGAGAGGCAGCGCCACGATCCAGCCGCCGACCGACGGGCCCCAGCGTCGGGCAGCCAGGCTCGCTCCGCCGATCAGAAGCGGCGTGAGGCAGAGCTTTAGCAGTAGAAGGGCCACGGCGGCAGGGTATCGCGGTGAGCGGAGTGGCGTCAGGCCGGGCGGCGGCTGGTCAGGCTAGTCTGCCGCTTCCACCAGAAGGGTGTCGGCCAGAGCTTCGGGCCCGGCTTCCGGCCGGTGCGCTCGCAACGCTGCCCGCAGCTCGACCAGCTGGACGACCACGACGACCGAACCCGCCAGGGCGAAAGAGGCCGGGATGCCCAGGGGCACCAGTGTGGCCGCCACGACCGCCAGGAACGAGGCGAAGCCGAGCAGCCCGTGGGTCATTCCGCGCATGACGCCAACAGTCCGATCGGGACCCTCCTGAGCGTGGGTGAAGATTGCCAGAACCGCCGCTACGGTTGGGATCGTCGTCAGCATGCCGCTGATCGTGGCCCCGAAGTACGGTCCGACGGTGGTCACGAACACGACCATGCCCGCGCCGGCGACCATTCGCGCCGGCAGGTCGGACGCGGCGGTGGAGCGGCGCGGCATCGGCCGGGCCGCCGGGAGGAGCCGACGCGAGATGAGCAGGATCGCGACTGTGGCCGCGAACGCCGGCGCCAGGCCCACGGCCGAGATCGGCAGCATCACCGCCCACGTAACGACGAACGCGCCGTAGGCGACGGCTCCCGCGAGCGGCCAGCTCAGCCGGCGGCACACCAGGGCATAGACCAGGCAGAAGACGCCGCAGCCGCCCGCCCCGCCGAGCGATGCCGCCGCCGAAGTCGCCGCGAACGATCGCCCCTGGTCGAAGGCCAGGAAGATGAGGATCGGGCCGCCCTTCGCCGGGACGGCACCCAGAATCCCGCCGACCGCCGGCCCATAGCGGTGGCTGACCAGAGTCACGACTCCGATCATCACGACGGGCAGAACGACCTTGAGGAGGAGCTCGATCATGTAGCCCGAAGGCTAACCGGTGCGAGGCCAGTCGGCCCGAAGGCCCCGCGTTCACCACCCGATCGGCGCCTCCATAGCCTCTACAGACTGCGCCTAGAATGGCGACCGTAGGGCTGCATTTGGAGGGCGAGATGATCGTCGACGCAGGGCCGGGCTTCTTGCTGTTCGGACTTCTATCCGCGGTTCTCGCTCTTGCCATCCCGGTGGCGATCATCTGGCTGATCGTCATTCTGATCCGGAGGTCGGGCGACGGGACGACGCGGCGCCGCTACGATCCTGCTGCCGAGCAACTTCGCTACCGGTACGCTCGGGGAGAGATCAGCGAGGCCGAGTTCGAGCGAGCGATGCACCTCCTCGGCTACGAACGAGTGCCGTAGCCGCCTCGAGTCGTCCCTGCGCCCCAGGTGGCTGGATGCGCGAGTCGGGCCAGCATCTGCGGGTCATCACGGCGAGGCTATAGTCGGCGAGTGAACCTGCCTTTCGACCCTCCGATAGAGCCGATGCTGGCCAAGCTCACCCAGGCCATGCCGCTCGGCGGTGGCTGGCAGTACGAACCCAAGTGGGACGGCTTCCGGGCGATCGTCTTCCGCGACGGGGACGACGTCTTCATCGAGAGTCGCGACCTCAAGCCGCTGGACCGTTACTTCCCCGAGCTGCCGCCAGCGCTCCGGGCCAACCTTCCGGAGCGGTGCGTCCTCGACGGGGAAGTCGTGATCGCCGGACCGAGCGGGCTCGACTTCGACTCGCTGCTGCTGCGCATCCATCCGGCGGCGTCGCGCGTGAAGCTGCTCGCGGAGCAGACTCCCGCCAGCTTCGTGGCCTGGGACCTGCTCGCGTTCGACGACCGAGACCTCCGCGCCGTGCCTCAGGTCGACCGACGCCGGCTGCTGGCGAAGCTGCTCGGCGAGGCCGCCCCGCCGATCCACCTCACGCCCGCGACCGACGATCCGGCTCTTGCCACCGACTGGTTCCACCGCTTCGAGGGCGCGGGCCTGGACGGCGTGGTTGCGAAGCGGCTGGCCGACCCGTACATGCCCGGCAAGCGGGGCTGGGCCAAGATCAAGCACGCCCGAACGGCCGATTGCGTCGTCGCGGGCTTCCGATGGCACAAGAACGGGCCGGGCACGATGGTCGGGTCGCTGCTGCTCGGGTTGTTCGACGACACCGGCCGATTGAATCACGTCGGGATCACCGCGAGCTTTACTGCGGATAAACGCCGCCAGCTCGTCGAGGAGTTGGCGCCGTTGCGCGAGAACGCCCTGGCGGGCCACCCGTGGGCAGAATGGGCGGAATGGGAGGAGACTGCGCGAGCCGCCGCCGCCGAGTCCGGCCAGCGCATGCCCGGCGCGACGAGCCGCTGGAACCGCGGTCGCGACCTATCGTGGGAGCCGCTCCGGGCCGAGAGGGTCTGCGAGGTCGGCTACGATCACCTCCAGGGCGATCGATTCCGCCATGCCACGACATTCCTGCGCTGGCGCCCCGACAAGCCGCCCGAGGCCTGCCGCTACGACCAGCTCGAAGTCACGGCGCCGTTCGAGCTGATGGAGATATTCGGCGGATAAGGCGCCGGGCCTGGCCACATGCCGAGGATTCGGCCTCACGACCGACGCGGTCAGCCCCCGAGCGAAGCCGCCGTGCGCGCGAGCTCCGCGTCCCAGAGGCGAGCCCGTTCCAGTTCGCCATCGCGAAGCGGCCCGAACTTGCCCGTGACGACGAAGCGGCGACCCTTCACGATCGGCCGGTAGCCGGCGAGCTCCAGGCCGCGGCCGAGCGCCGAGGTCGCGCCGCCGGGCGACCACCGGTAGGCCGTCTCGAAGGTGGTGAAGCGGCCGTGCCCCGGTGTCAGCCCCTTGAGCCAGGATCGCATCGACGGGCCCGAGAGGTCGGCCGGTCTTGGGGCGCCAAACGTCGTGGCCATATTTGCGCGCATTCCTTAGGAAGGAAGCTGGAAGCCGAGCACCGGCGAGCCAGCGACGATCAGATCCACGCCGGCCAGCGCCGGCGCCACAGCTTGGGCGGTCGATAGAGCGCAAGCCTCGGGGCCGAATCCCTCCGCGACGGCGCGGGCAATGGCCGCCGTGTTGCCCCAGAAGGATTCGTAGACCACGACCACTTTCACCGGCACACCTCCTGCCGCGGAAGATGCCACGCTATGGCCGGCGCCGGTAGGGCTGGACGGCACGGCCGATGATGGAGGCCCTGGCTCGGCGCTGGCCGGGCCGCCGCGGTCAGCCAGGCAGCGAAGCCGCCGTGCGCGCGAGCTCCGCGCCCCAACGCCGCGCCCTATCCAGCTCGCCTTCGCGGAGCGGTCCCCATTTCCCGCAGACCACGAAACGCCGGCCCTCCATGACCGGCCGGTAGCCGACCCGCTGCAGGCCCCGACCGATCGCCAGGGTCGTTGCGCCGGGTGACCAGCGCAGAACCGTCTCGAAAGTGGCGAAGCGGGCGCATCCAGGGGTTAGCCCCGCAAGCCAGGCCCGCATCGAGGGGCTCGAGAGGTCGGCCGGGGTGGGGGCGTCGGCCGGGGTGGAAAGGACGGTCTCGCGCATCGTGGCACACGGGAACTGGAAGCCCAGAACGGGCGCGCTGGCAACGATCAGGTCCACGTTTGACATCGCGTGGCGTGAAGCCTCGGCTGTCGAAAGCGCGCAAGCTTCCGGACCGACTCCTTCCGCGACCGCGCGAGCGATCGCCGCCGTGTTGCCCCACGGTGACTCGTAGACCACCACGACCTTCATCGGCGCACCTCCCTGCGATTGAAGATCGCATCGCCGAGTTAACGGCGAAACGCCCGATGGCCAATGGGAGGTTAATGAAGGGGCCGAATTGTGTTATTGGGCCGCACTCCAGGGGTCGTAATCCACTTCGAGCCGTTCCTGGAGCGGCCGCTCTTCCAGGGGCACGTGCTCGAGGTTGACCCGGATGCGGTACCAGAGAGTGAAGCGGCCGCGCATGCCGTCGACCAGGACGTCGGCCGGCTCCAGGCGCGCGGCGACCGAAGCGTGGCGCTGCTTCCAGCGCTCGAAGCCCGCGAGGGCCTCTTCGCGAGTGGCGGCGCGGGCGATCTCGATCAGCGGCTTGGCGGAGACACGGCGTCCCGTCAGCGAAGCGGCAGAGCCGCGGGAACTGCCCGGGCCGCCGGAATTCCGGCTCGGCGCCGCCGCTTCTCCGCCCGTTTTGCGGGCCCGCGACGGCATGACCCGCGGCGGCTCTCCGGCGGCCTTGGCGTAGTGCGGCGGCCACGGCGCGTCGCCGAGGCCCTCGCGCTCCTGCCGCGCCGACAGCTCGAGCAACGCCTCCAGCGAACCGACTGCCTCGTCGATGCCCGCGCCCGGGTCTCCGATCTTGGCGAACCGCGCCGGCACCGTCGCGATCGTGAAGTCGCCCAGCTCGCACGCCGGCAGCTCATCCCAGGTCACCGGCGCCGAGACGCGCGCATCCGGAACCGGCCGGACGGAATATGCCGAGGCGACCGTTCGATCCTTGGCATTCTGGTTGTAGTCGATGAAGACGCCGTGGCGCTCTTCCTTCCACCACTTGCTCGTCGAGATGGCCGGGGCTCGCCGCTCCACCTCGCGAGCCAGGGCGAGCGCGGCGCGGCGAACCTGATCGAACGACCAACGCCGCTCGACGCGAACGTTGACGTGGATGCCGCGCGAGCCCGACGTCTTCGGCCATCCGACCAGGGCGTTGTCGCCCAGGACTTCGCGCACAACGAGCGCCACACGGCGTATGTCGTCCCAGGACACGCCGGGGCCGGGATCGAGGTCCACGCGCAGCTCGTCCGGATGGTCGAGGTCGTCCGCTCGAATCGCATGCGGGTTCATGTCCAGGCAGCCGAGATTGACCACCCAGGCCAGGCCGGCCGCGTCGTCGAGGACGACCTCGTCGGCCGTTCGCCCGGAGGGGAACGCCAGCTGGACCGTTCGAACCCATTCGGGCCTCGAATCCGGCGCCCGCTTCTGGAAGAAATACTCGCCGTCGGCGCCGTTGACGAAGCGTTTGAGGGCCATCGGCCGACCGCCCGCCCCGCGCAGAGCGCCGTCGGCCACGGCCATGTAGTAGGCCACCAGGTCGCGCTTGGTGTAGCCCGGTCCGGCAAAGAAGACCTTGTCCGGGTTGGTGATGGCGACCTGCCTGCCGGCGACCTCGACGAGCTCGCTCTTGTCTGGCATGGGCGAACGATAGCGCGTCGGCTTGGCAGGGCCCACCCCGCAAGACGGGACGGCCGCCGGGTGACTCCGGCAGCCGCGCATTTGCGTGCGATGCGAGCGCCGGCGGCTATTCCTCCGTCGGCATGTGCAGGTACATGCTCTGGATGCCGATCCGGCCGGGTCCAGTGAAGCGGTTGAAGATGAGGTTGCCGGAGCCGCCGAGGAGGCCGGTCCGCAGCCCGAACATCTTGATCTCCATGCCGACCGTGGGGTCTTTGTAGACCCAACCGCCCGGTTCGACGTCGAAGACTTCGCCCAGCCCCAGAACGCGCTCGAAGACGTTGCCGTAGCCGTGGAGCCACAGGCAGCCGCCGCCCTGGCCGCCGGTAAAGGTGTCGATGAAGATGCCCGTCCCGCCGAACAACATGTTCCCGACGCCGCGCAGACGGCGGAAGCCGTAGTCGACGTTGGCCGTCGCGGCGAGGAACTGGTGCTCGCGCACCTCGACCTGCTGGCCCGGGGCGAGGGTCAAGTGGAAGACATGTCCCACGCCGTCCCGGCTGAAGGCGATCTGGCCGGCGCCCGTCGCCTCCGTCATGAAGATGGCCATGCCGGCGATCGCCCGCTTGAAGGCGCCCTTCATCGGGTGCATCCGGACTTCGAGCGAGGGCGTCTTCCACAGGACGATGTGGTGCTCGAAATAGACGGGCATCGAGCCGTCGAGTTCCATCGTGAGCATGGGCACGAGCTCGCCGTCCACCCGGAACATCACGCCTGGAGCCTGTCCTGCCTCGACCATTGTCGGGAGCAACTTCGGTATGTAGTCCGTGTGCATCGGGCCCTCCTGCTCGGCGCCCCCAACGTGGTGGCGGCACCGCCACTTTAGGGCAGCGGGGGTGCCGTCTGCTCCCCCTCAGTGGCGGGGGTGTGCCTGCGGCGAGTGACCCGGTCGCCGGCCGCGGGGCCAATTGGGGCGTGTTACGATCCCGGTCGCGCCGACATAGCTCAGCGGTAGAGCAGCTGTTTCGTAAACAGCAGGTCCTCGGTTCGAATCCGAGTGTCGGCTCCACTCCCCCAGGGTCGCCCGATCGCGACGCGAATCGACCGTGACTACGTGCGACCCGGCGAGTACGATGACCTCTCACCGACGCGTGACCACGTTGGGGGCTCCGGGCCTTCACCTTCGCCCGGAGGTCTTCCGCCGCCCGTCGGCCACCTGGGAGGAATCAACGTGACGCCCGGTTACACGTTCATCGTCCAGAGAATGGGAGCCGAGGAAGGGCCATTCTCGGTCGTCGACCTCCAGATGCAGGCTCGGGCCGGCTATTTGAAGCCGAACGCGATGGTGCGCCGGGCCGACGGTACCGGAAGTTGGTTCGGCGTCGGAGACATCCCGGGGGTCTTCTCGGACAAGGAGTGGCTGACCGCGCTCCTCATCTCCTTCTTCGTCGGTGTCCTGGGCATCGACCGGTTCTACCTCGGCTACACCGGCCTCGGGGTCCTGAAGCTGATCACCTTCGGCGGCTGCGGGATCTGGGCGCTCATCGACCTGATCCGCATTGCCACGGGCGACCTCAAGGATGTCCACGGCCTGCCGCTCAAGCGGAACTGAGCTTGCGTGAGGAACTGGGGTCGAGCCGCTCGCGGCCCGACCCCTTTCCTTACCGGGGCCTGGCAGGTCTCGCGATCCTCGCCGCCTGGCTGATCCCTGCCCGACGTCTGGATCGCGGCCCCGTTCTCTGCCCGTTTCGCCGGCTCACCGGCCTCCCGTGCCCGACGTGCGGGCTGTCCCGATCGTGGAGCGCCGCCATGCACGGCCGGCTCGGCGACAGCATGGCGTTTCACCCGCTCGGGCCCCTCACGGTTATCGGAGCGGCGGCTTTCGCCGCCGGGCTCGACGAGCGCGTGCCCGGGCTGACAAGGCGGCTCCGGTCGCCGGTCGTCGCCTGGTCCATCGCGGCGGGCTGGGTCGCGGTCTGGCTGCTCCGCCTGCGGGGAGCCCGGCACTGACGGCAGCGCCACCGCCGCGCGCGTGATGGTTCGGCCGCTCTCCGAGACCCGCGCCTAAACCTGCACCGGCGCGCCGTGGCCTGTCAGAAGCAGCTTGATCGGCAGCGCCTTGATCCGCTCGGCCGAAACCAGCGCCTGGGCTCGATCGAGCGCCAGGCGTGGATCCGGCATCAGGACCTGGCCGCGCTTGTCGCTGAGGAGAGCGTCTCCCGAGAACACAACGCCGTCGTCGCGGAGCAGAACGAGGCTTCCCGCCGTGTGCCCGGGCACATGCATCACCTTGAAGCCGCCAATCGTGTCGCCATCGGTGAGGAGCAGGTCCGGCGCTACCGGCCGAAACGTAAGCAGCCGGTAGACGGCCAACATGACGACCCCGCCCTTCTGGGGTCTCCGTTCTCCCGCGAGGACCGGAGCATCCAGTGCGTGGATGGCGACCTGGGCTCCCGTCAACTCCTTGAGCCGGGCGACGCTGCCGATGTGGTCGATGTCGCAGTGCGTCAGGACGATGTAGCGCAGGTCCGCCGCCTGGCGGCCGAGGCTCTGGATGAATGCCACGATCCGCTTCGCGTTCCCGGGCATCCCGGTGTCGACCAACAGCAGTCCGTCCGGAGTCGCCACGAGATAGACGTTGGCGATCCTTACGCCATCGACCTTGTAGACGTCCTCCGCCAGTCGCATCGGCTGAATTATGACGGCTGGGGGTTCCCCGGATCGGTGCCGGTGGCGGCGCGCCAGCGGCGGCGCAGGGCGTGGGCGGCAAGCTTCGGGCGCCGGTCGCGAGTGAAGACTCCCTTGAAGTTGGTCGAGTGCGGGCGGTGCTCTGCCTGGGCCGTGGCGAAGTCGGCGAACGTCCAGACGTGCGTTCCGGCGACGAACGGCCGCTCGGCGGCGACGTCCAGGACGCCGCCGATCAGCTCGGCCTGGTACTCCTCGCTCCACATCGCCGGCGGGTCGGCGTGCGATCCGGGTATGGCATCCGCGCCGAACTCCGTCAGCACGATCGGCTTGCGGTGGCGGGCATGGACCGCGTCGAGATCCGCCGCCAGAGCCGCCATTCCGCGCTCGATCTCGCCGGAGAGCTGGTACCAGCCCGGGTAGCGATTCAGGCACAGGAAATCGACCGCGTCGAGGCCGGGGTCGTCCGGCTGGTCGCTGGCGTAGGTCACCGGCCGGGTCGGGTCGAGCGTGCGGGCGAGGTCGCACAGCTCGGTGAGTGCCGCGGCCGCCACCGCGTTCCGCGAGTGAGGCTCGTTGGCGACGCTCCAGGCGATGACGCTGGCGTGGTTGCGATCGCGCGCGACGAGTTCCTCGACGTAGCGCCGGCTCAACTCCCGCCGGCGCTGGAGCCCTTCGGACGCGAAGAAGAGCGCGACTGAGGGCGTCTCGGCGATCACGAGCAGGCCCAGGCGGTCGGCCAGATCGAGGGTCTCCTCGTCGTGCGGGTAATGAGCCGTGCGGAACGAGTTCGCGCCGAGGTCGCGCATGAGATGCAGGTCGCGCACCGCCACGGCCGCATTCGCGCCGCGGCCGAGGACCGGAAAGTCCTCATGCCGGCCGAAGCCACGGAGCTCGATCGGCTCGCCGTTCAGGAGCAGCCGATCGCCATCCACGGCGACGATGCGAAGCCCCACGGAAAGCTCGTAGCGATCCACCGTGGCGCCACCGTGGCGCAATTCGACCGCGAGTGTGGAGAGGTGGGGGTTGGCGGTGGACCAGAGCCGCGGCCGTTCGATGCGGAAGGGAGACTCGAAGGGCACGCCGTCCAGCGCGAGCCCCAACTCGCCTTCACCGCGCGCCACCTCGACGTGGAGGAGCGCGGAGCCGCCGTCCAGCTCCGTCCGCACGCGCACATCCGCTATCCCACCGGGCGGCGTCGCCACCAGCTCGACCTTGCGGTGGATGCCCGCGAACGGGAAGAAGTCGAACGCCACCGGCGGGTAGAACTCCCTCGCATGCCGATGCCCGACGGGAACGAGTCCAGGCGGGACACGATCGGCAGCGAGGCGCCCGTCCACCCGCACGACGAGCACGTTGCCGGAATCGCGCAGTCGCGGCACCGGAAAGGCGAACGGCAGGTGCCCGCCCTCGTGGCTGCCGAGCGGCTCGCCGTTGAGCCACACATCGGCGATGTAGTTCACCGAGCCGAACCGCAGCGCCAGCTCGAAGCCGTCTACCGGCGGGGCATCGAAACGCCGCTCGTACCAGGCCGGCCCCAGCTCGTCGCGCACGCCCACGAGCTGATCGTTCCAACTCCCCGGGACGGCGATTGGCACGGCGCCGGGAACTCCCGCGCTCCAGCCCGCCACACGGCCGGCATCGGCCGGGTCGAAGCGGATCGCCCACACGCCGGACAGGTCGTGGGCTATCCGGAATCGATTCGTCTGGGGCCGCAGCAGCCACATGCCGGCAGCTTACCCTGCGGAAGGCGCCCCCGACTCAGCCCTTCCTCCCGGGTCGACCGAGTAGAGCTCGACCGCGGCCGTCGACCGGAAGGCCAGCATTCGGCCGTCCGGCGACCAGGGGCTGTGCCATAGAGCGGAGAGCCGAGGCCCCACGTCCGGCACGGGTCTTGCCACGTCTGGGACGAGCTCCAGCCCGGCCGACGAAAGGTCCAACGTCGGCTTTCCATTCGCGCCGAGTACGTAGAGGGGATTGCCGCTCGCGTCGGCAACGAGCTCCAGGCCGATCGACGAGGAAGTCGACCACGCGGCGGAAATGCCTCCGAAAGGCTGAATCTCCGCGGTTGCACCCACAGTGCCGATGGTGCCGACCGGGGTCCGGTATGCAACGATGTCGTCGTTGGACCAGCCGAGCAGCCTGGCGTCGGGCACGATCTTCACCTGCCCGGTCGCGATGTCGACGATCTCGAGGTTCTGGTCGGATTCGGCCGCCAGGCGAGTCCAGCTCGGGTTGAACGCCATCTCGCCGCGCACGGCCGGGGCCGTGGCCAGGACCTTTCGAGTGGCGAAGTCGACGACCTCGACCGGACCCTTCCAGCCGTTCGTCTCGGCGTCCTGGCTCGAGCAGTCCATGTGCCCGAGCAGCACGAGCTTGCCGTCCGGCGACCATCCGTAGGGCGTAGCCTTCTCGCCAGCCTTCGCATAGTGCCCATCGTCGTACCAATCGACGATTGGGTCGCCGGTGCAGGCGGGCACAGCCACGATTATGGCCGCCGAACCGTGGCCGCCGGCGACGACCAGGCCAGACTTCCAGACGGACTCGGAGGTGTAGTTCTCGTCGAAGTTCGAGACATGGCCGTCGCCGGCGACTAGGTGGCTCGCGTCCAGCCAGCCTTCGCGTTGCGCGAAGTTCGACACGAGCTTTCCGAAGCGGTCGTAGACGCGGCTCCCCGAGTCGTCGGATACCAGCAGGTGCGCCCCGTCCGGCGACCAGGAGAACGTCCCGTACTGGTCGATGGGCAGTCGCGCGACGAAGCCGGTGCCTGCGGGCGTCGTCAGCATGGCAGACGGAGAGCCGCTTGCAGGCGGCGGTCCGCTCCCACGCAGCTCCAGCAACCCAGCTCCCGCGACGACCGCAACCAGGACCGCCACTGCCCCAAACGATGCCATCCAGCGCCGGCCCGGTCGGCTGGCGGCGCCTCCAGCGATCCGGAGCGGCCCGACGCGCAGACGCCCGGCTCGATCGCCCGAGGCCAGGGCTTCCGTCTCCGTGCGAAGGGGTCGATCGGTCCAGGCCCCGCTCAAGACCGCATCCGCCCTGCGATACCCCGCCAGCAGTCCGCGGCAGCGGGCACAGTCGTCGAGATGGGCCTGTTCCGCAGCCCCCGCCGGCGGCGTCGGGCCCGTGGCAGCTCCGGCGAGCTCATTCAGCCGGGTCTCTGAGAGATGGCCTCGTAGCCCGATCGAGATCAAGCGCTGGGCGATTCGGGTCATCGAAGGCTCCTCCCGGTCGGCGCGGGGGCGCGCTCGTCGTCGGCCAGCAGATGGGCCAGCTTGCGCCGCGCTCGCCAGATGCTGGAGTACACGGTGCCTGCGGCGACTCCCATCAGCTCCGCGGCCTCGTCCTGGCGATAGCCCATCCCGAAGACCAGGGTGACGGCCAGGCGCTCACGCTCCGGTAATCTGGCAATGGCTTCCGCCACGTCCAGGCCTGGCAGCTCCGAGACGGGCAAGCGCTGGACGAGTTCGTCGCCGAGACTCTCCATCTGGCGGCGGCGGGAACGGCATGCGCCACGGATCGCGATCCTGCGGGCCCACGCTTGTAGCTTCTCGGGTTCCCGCAGCTGGTGGAGATGGCTGCGCGCTTGAATCAGGGCGTCCTGAGCCACGTCTTCGGCGTCACTTCCGGCGCCAAGGGCACGCGCCAGCGCGACGAGATCGCCGAACAGAGCCGCGTATCGAGAGTCGAACCGCTCCGCGTCGATCGCTGCCCCCATCGTGACGGCCACCATGCCTCTGTAGTGTGCGCGGACAGCGTCCCGCCTTTACAGCGTCGGCGCAGCTTGGCCACCGGCGCCCACGGACGCGTTCTGGCGGCCGTAGCCGCTTTCGGTTAAGTCAGGGCGGCCGACGGAGGCGGCGCGAGGTCGGGCGGCGCCTGGCCTGTTGCCGCCGGCGCCACGGCGAGCAGAACCAGACCTGTCACTGCCATCACCAGGATGGCGGGCCAGGCTGAGACGACGCCGATGCTGTCGCCGATCAGCCCCAGAGCCGACGGAGCGAAGAGCACGGCCACACCGGATGCGAGCGTCGCCCTCGCGGCCGCCTGCAGCTGCGCCCCGGGCGCGTCCTGCAGCGCTAGCGTTACGCCGAGCGGCCACATTCCGGCCGTGCCGAGTCCGCCGACCAACAGGCCGAGACCCGAGAGGGCTTGATTGCTCGAGAGCCAGATCAAACTGCCGCCGATGCATATCAAGCCGAGACCGGCGGCCATGAGGACGCGGATGCCACGTCCCGCTCCGAGGCCTGCGCCGATCGCAGCCCGGCCGATGAACATGCCCACGATGAACAGGCTCGCGAGAATGGTCGCATCCGCGCTCGAAATGCCCGTCTTTCGACCGACCACGGTCGAGCCCCAATACACGAAGGAGAACTCGATCGCGACTCCGATCACGATGAAGGCCCACACGAACCAGTACGATCCCGGCAGGCTTGCCTTCGGACCACGGGGCTGCGCCGGAGCTTCCGCCTGGCGCGTCCTCAGTGCCGCCACTACGACGAACGCGGCGATTGGGAGCAGCAGGCCGATCCGCCAGGCGTGAAGCTGCGCCGCCGCGATGCCGATGGCGAGCGGTGCAGCCGCCGCGGTCACCATCGCCCAGGCGTTGGCCTGCGCCATGAGCTTGCGGCCTTCAGCCCCTCCCGATCGGCCCAGCGAAACGTTGATGGGCGTGCCGAGCGAAGCACCGCCGAGCCCGATCAGCAGAGCTCCCGCCAGCGATATTGGCAGCGCCGGAGCGGCCGCGATGAGGACGACCGCGAATATCAGGTCCACGACCGCGATATCGAGCAGCCGGTTGGCGCCGATCTTCTGAGCCACCGAGTCGGCGGTGAGTCCGGCCGCCAGGACGCCGACGGCGAGCGCGGAGGCGTGGAGGCCCGCTTCGAAGCCGGTCAAACCCAGGTCGGCGCGAATGTATGGCGTGGCGGTCCCGACGCCATACAGCAGGTAGCCCCAGATCGCCAGGTACGAGAAGTCCGTCCAGGTGGCGTTGAGTCGTGGGCGCAGAGCGTCGCTCAAGGTTCGATTCGGACCATAAGCCTGGTATCGGCGACGCTGCGACCGATATGGACCTCGAACTCGCCGGGCTCGATCGCCCAATCGCCCGCCGCGACGTCCCAATGGCGAAGAGCCCAGCGGTCGACCGCGACCGTGGTCTCGACCTCCTGCCCCGGCTCGGCCTCGACCGACACCCAACCTGCGAGCCATCGCCCCGGCCGCTCGATCGAGCTATTGGGTCGTGCGAGATAGAGCTGGACGATCTCGCTTCCCGCCCGATCGCCTGTATTCCGGAGACGGACGCGGATGGCCGGACCGCCGTCGAGATCCACGGGTGAGGCCGCGAGGTACTCCCAGGCGGTGTAGCCAAGGCCGTGGCCGAATGGGTACGCCGGCTGGGTGCCGGCCTTGAGCCAGGCGCGATACCCGATGTGCAGCCCTTCGGAATAGTGGAGCACGCCATCGACCGGCTGCGTGTCGAGAACGGGGACGTCTGCCATCGCCACCGGCCAGGTGGTGGGAAGCCTCCCGCCCGGCTCGACCTTGCCGAGAAGCATGTCGGCCAGCGCATTGCCAGCCTCCTGGCCCGGGAACCACGTCAGCAGCAGCGCGGCCACGTCGTCGCGCCACGGCATCTCCACGGGCGAGCCGGCCGAGACCACCGCCACGGTCCGCGGGTTGGCGGCCGCCACTCGCCGGACGAGCTCGTTCTGGCGCGGCTGAAGGGCCAGCGATCGGCGATCTGCGCCTTCGCTCTCGTCCTGGTCGGTGGTGCCAACCAGGAGCACGACCGCGTCGGCCTGGCGAGCCAGCCGTTCCGCGTCCGCCAGCGCCTCGTCGGCCGTCATGGTCGGCTGCTCGAGCGTGTAATACATGAAGATCGCGGCCGGATCGTAGAACTTGCGCCAGCGGGCGACGACTTCGATCGGGCGTCCTGCGACCGCCTCGACCTCCACCGTCTGGTATGGCGGTTCGTGCCACATGGAGTCAATGTCGTCCGCTTGAGGCACCTCCCCGGCTTCGAGGGCGAGCCGGCCGTCGACCCAGATGGCGACGTGACCGCGGATCCCGAGCGCGATGCGGTGCCTGCCCGACGTCTCGGGCACGATGAGCGTCGAGACTTCGACAACGGGCATGCCGGCGACGCGCGGGTCGCCGCCCCAGCGGAGGCGGCCGTCGGGACGATTCTCTCTGTGGAGCTCGCGGCCCAACGGTCCGATCAGCGCGGCAGGAGTGTCGGGCCCGGTGGCTTCGAGGAACCGAATCAGGATGCCGGGCTTCCCGGCGTCGGTGCCCGCCTCTGCCGGAAGTCGAACCTGCGCGGGCGTCAGCAACTGAAGGCCGGGCCGCGCGCGGTCTGCAAGGCTCGTGAGAATCTCCACGTTGCCGGGGAGTGCCGCCCGCAGCCCGTCGATGGGAGTGACCGAGTAGTCGGGCCGCAGGTTGGAGCTGCCGCCGCCCTGGCCCGCCGGCACGGCCGCATTGGGGCCCAGGACCGCGAGACGCCGGATTCCGGTCAGATCGAGCGGCAGGATCCCGTCGTTGGCCAGCAGCACGGAACCGGCGGCGGAGGCTCTCCGGACCAGCGCAGAAACCACTTCCTGCGGCGGCCGAACGGCCGGGGGAGTGGCCGGCGGTACGCCCTCGAGAGCCCCGACGCGGGCCGC